>OIYV01000011.1_pt1 | contig 179630 bp, 166 predicted proteins | sample 1588251 | NCBI WGS metagenome assembly OIYV01 (sample SAMN03283282) | human gut metagenome | biome: human-associated habitat; material: feces | host: Homo sapiens | place: Peru | collected 2012
ATTCCTTATTATTAGTAATCAGTTTGACGGAGACTTATTAGTTTAAATCAGGCAAATCTTGACCGGTGTAATCTTTAAATATTTCTTTCATGGTTTGGCCTAAATTAGGGAACTTCTGTAAGTCTACGATTCTATAGGGAATGTAAGTTTGTATCGAGTTTGCAATGTCTTTGTAAACTGCATTATGGAACCTTTGGCCTAAAACGAGTATGTCATTTTCATAAAGAATGATGTCGTTGTTAATAACGATTTTGGTGGGTATTGCGTAATACAAATTTATACTTTCTATTTTTAGTTTTTTAGCTGGAAAAATGTTCGCAGTGTATTTCATTAAAATTTTCGTATATTCTCTAATTTTGCTTATGCGCGGAATAGGTATACCGTTAATTTCGCTTAAAAAAATAGGGTCTACGATTTGGTCTTTGCTAAATTTTACTCCTACGTTAATTCCCTGTGAGGCGAGAAAACCAAAGAAAAACGCTGTTTCATAGCATTCTAACATGTTGTAATATTCTTTAGAACATTCTTTTAGGTTCTTTATATGTTCAGGGTTTTCAATTGGGTCTAGTTTTTTGAAATTAAATTCAGAATATAACGTAAAAATGCTTAGTGCGTTTGAGTCATCGTCGCTGCTTTTCAAGGCATCTCCTAATAACTCCATCATTTGTTGCCTTAAATAAGTGTTTTCCGTTAAATTTAGGTATAGTGAAGAGGAGTCAGAGAATACATTTCCTTTCTTTTTTGTTTCGTTAATTAAGTCGAGAGCCTTTGTGCCTATTTTATAAATGGTGCTCTCCGGAAGAAAACAATTGTTAATTTTTGCGCAAAGTATCGTCGCACTTCTGCGGTTTAGATTTGCTTTGAAATCTAAATTATCTTTTTTATTATTTACAAGGTAATTTAATAAAAAATTTAGTTGAGCTGGATTAGTGCGATAAATTTTTTCATCAAAATTTAAATCACCGATTTTAGTCACCATAAAATCTCGTGTATTTAATTTCCAGTTAGAAATATAAACGTCTGTTCCAGTTGTGCAGAGGAGTGCGGTTAAGAACGCTTTTTGATATACAATTCTTTCAGCCTTCATAGTTTGGTATTCAAAATAGGTTCTCCGAATGTTAGCCACGGTTCTCGTAGGGATTTTACTTTTGCCGCTTGCAAAGGCTGTGCTGCTAAGAGGAGATATGAAGCAAGCAAAAGCCATAATTGCGGATAATGTTTTTTTAATCATAATGACACTTCCTTTTAATTAATTTAATTTGATTTTATCATTAATTCGAAATGAAATCAACACAAAAAATTAACCGACCACGAAATGTAATCGGTGTTATGACTATAATTTTAAATAGTGAGATCTTTTCCAGTGTATTCTTTAAATATCTTTTTCACATTTTTGGTGAATCCAGTATTAACGTTCAGGTGAATGGCCCTGTTTATTTCATAAAGAGTAAGGGCGTTTTCAGAAATCATTTTGTAAATTAAGTCATAAAATCTTTGCCCCAAATTGATAACATCATTTTCGTTAAGAACTATTTCATTATTAATAGTAACTTTTGTGGGCACAGAATAGCTCATTGGCACAGTTTCTATTTTTAATTTTTCAGGCGGGAATATTGAATTTATTAATTTAATCATATTTGTTAAAAATGCGCATTGTGCATCTTTTGTGTAAATAGGTTGGTTGCCTAATTTTAATATAAAAAAGCATCTTGGGAAATTCTCATATTCTGTTTCGGATTGTGGCTTCACTACTACTTTGGTTCCAAAAGTGCTTATAAGGCTTGCAAAAAAAGTTTGTTCATAGCATGCTATAAGTAAAGAAGAGGTTTCAGGGTGCTTTTTTAAGTGTTTTACATGAATATGATTTGTTACAGGTTCTAGTTTTTTAGAAGAAGCAATTTCGAAAAATGGGAGCGTATTTTCATCTTTGGAAGAGCTCTTATCTAAAAGATCGCCAAAAATATTTGAAATTTCTTGCATAAATAAACTATCTTCTTTTAAATTTATGTCCTTATAACATAGATGATTGCTTATTATATATTGTCTTTTTTCTTCTATAAGTTTTAAAATTTTTTCGCCTATTTCGCAAATGGTGTTTTGGGTTAAAATGTGGCCATTAATTTTTGCGCAGGCTATTAAAACCCCTTTTGCAGCAGTGTCAAACGCAATTCCATTTATAGCCGAAAGGTTGTCCAGCAGAATGTTAATCTGAAAGTTATTAGCATATTTTTCTTTAGTGCCAATAATTGAATCTTGGATTTTTGTAATTTGAAAACAATCATATAATGTTTTTAATCTACTCTGGCTGAGTTTTATTTCTACCTCAATATCTTGCGCCAATAAAAGAGCGGTTAAAAATGCTTTTTGAACAGTTTTTCTTTTTCTTTGTAAGCTGGATTCTGATGCCCCAAAAACTGAAGTTTTTTGAGTTTTGCCTTTTTTGGGATATTGAACTGTAAAAGATATATTGCCTCCAGCGAAAATAGGCGCACTTAATGAAGAAGCTAGCAAAACGCAAGCCATAAAAGATGATATTATTTTTTTGACCATGAGTTTATTTTCCTTTTTTTATTGTAAAATTAGTTTTTTAAATTTTTTGTTCAATATCTTTTAAAACTAATGATTTGCCTATTTGATCGTGGCTGAAAATTTACGGTAAGTAAAAATCATGCACTTTGAAATTAGGTGCTTTTATAGGTTCTAAAATTTCACCTAGAATCATTTTAATTTTGTTTTTGAATTTTTCGTCTTTTGTTAGATTTACAATCCTGCATGCTTTATGTTCTTTGCGTGTGGCAAGCTTTTTTTCATAAATTATTTCTAAAATGACTTTGCTTACTTCTGAAATATATTTTCGCGTTAAAATATGGTTGTTAATTTGAAAGTATGAGAGAAATAATCCATTTTTAACTCTTTCAAATTTGATATGAGGCAATTTTCTTAGTGTAGAAATACTAGACGCTAAATATCCCACTTGATGGCAAGGAGAAAAATGCAAACAGTTAAATTCCAAGCTGTCAATGCTTTTTACTGTGAAATTGTAGACTTTTTCTGGCCTGTCGGAAATGAATTTTATTTCAACATCAATGTCAAATGCGCAGACGAGGCCCACTAAAAAAGCTTTTTGATGGATGTGTTCTTTGTTTTTTGGAATTTTTAGTTCTTTAGTTACTTTTGGAGCTTTTTCTTCGGCTCGGGGCTCTTCGCTGCCTGATGCCAATGCTACTGAAGAAAACATGCATGTTGAAGCCAAAAATGTAGATAATATTTTTTTAATTATTCCAATCATTCCTTTTTAATTTTTTATGATTTCAAATTTGGCAGGTCTTTTCCCGTGTATTGTTTAAATGCTTTTTTTATATTTTCAGTAAAACAGGAGAATCTATCGAGAGAAATTACCTTAACAAGACTGTTTTTATTTAATATCGAATCTATAAATGGTTGGGCTAAATCATAAAATCTTTTGCCTAGGTTGAAAATGTCTACTTCATCGAGTGTTATATCTTCTATTGTGACTTTCGTTAGAAACGAATTGTATAAATAAGATGAAGCTGCTATGTTCATTTTTTCAGGCGGGAAAATAGAATTAACAACATTTATTAAATGGCTCGATAACGTTTTTCTGTAGCATAATCTTTTTTCGTTAATTTTGTAAAGTGAAAGGCAGTTAGGGAATTCGCCTGGAATTTTGGAGTATCTTTTTACTCTTGTGTCAATTCCAAGCGCACTAAGTATTCCCGCAAAAAATGCTTTGTGATAGCAGCAAATCACGGAATAAGAATCGTCAGGGTGGGCCTTGATGTAATTTATGTGGTCAATATTTATGATGGATTCTCTCTTCTTAGAGCTATTGTCAAAATTTGGTGTGTAAAATTTTAATAAATTTTCGTCAGTGGAAGGATTGCCGTCCAATATTTTGCCGAGAATGTCTTTCATTTCTTGGCGCAGGGAAATATCTTCATTAATATTTGTTAAATCTGATATTGTGTGATCGAGAAGTGCCATATTCTTTTTTTTATAAAGTAAATCAAGAATTTTTTCGCCTATTTTATCGATTTCAGGTTTAGTTAAAAAATAATTGTTAATTCTTACGCAGTTTAACGTAAAATTCTTAACTCGCACATCGCAATCGAAATCTATAAGGTCTTTTTGAGATTTAAGAGTTTCTATTAAAAATTTCATTTGACACATATTGTCCCTGCTGCTTAAATCTGCAAGGGTCGACTCTTTTGTTCCGTAAACTGTGAAATCTAAATTTTTACTTTTGTAGTCTTTTCGAAATTTTATGTAAACCTCAGTGTTTAATGAACAAAGTAAAGCAACCAAAAATGCTTTTTGAACAGCTATTTTTTCGTCGAGAATTTTGTTCCTGGAAACTTGATGTTCAAATTTTCTGGTTTCTGAAGCTTTTTTGGTACCGCTCGCAAAAGTAAGGGTGCCGCTAGCCGAAGAAAGCAAGCAAACGCCCGCCATAAAGGCGGACAATAGTTTTTTTATCACGAAATCATTCCTCTTTAAGTTATTGTTTAATTTAAGTTTATCATTACTCAAAAATGTGTTCAATCTGAAAATCTTAGCCTAGTTTTCAAACAATTTGTAAACCGCCCACAAAAAGCAGTCAATTTGGCTTCTATTGCGTTTTTAAGTTTGTAGTTTCAGGGGTTTGGCGTTTTGAATTCATTTATTTTTAACGAATCAGCAATTTTTTCTTTCCAAATTAAGTGTTTTAAAAATACTGCTGAAAAAAATTAAAGTTAAAGTGCTTGCAAGCGTTAAAACTGCTTTATTGCTCAGGCAAACACTAATAACTTTTGTTTTAAATGTTATGTTTTTTTCGAATTTTGCAAAGGGGTCATTATGCACGGGATAATTTCATTACATGTATTTGGCTCTAAATGAAGGGTCATCTTCTGTGGATGAATCGTAGTTTAATTCATCTTTTAAAAGGTCTGTGGCGCCTTTGGTGAATAAATCATCTGCGGTTAGATTTATGATTTTGCCCAATAAAAACCTTGGAGTTGAGCACTTTGTTAAAATCATATCTAGAGCTTTTTCACCAAGCTTGATGATATCTTCGCGCATTAATAATTTTCCATTAATTCTAGCTGCTTCAATTATGCAGTCAGTAGGGGTTGCTTCATATATGAAGTTCATGTTAGTTTGATTTTTTGAAATAAATTCAATCAAAGCTTTTGTTCTAGGCCTATCATTAATGATTTCATTGCCTATTTTAAGAACTTTGAAATCTGTAACTTCCTTTTTTTTGTTTTTGTGAGGCGAGATATATACGTCCATTCCAAGGGAGCAAATCAGAGCGGTTAAAAATGCTTTTTGAGTGGTGTCAATCCTTTTTCTTTCGTTATAGTTCAAAATTTTTTTTTCATTCACAATACTAGGTAACTTTAAAATTTTTTTGGGTGATTTTTCTTCGGATTCTTTTGTTTCTAATATGTTGCTTAAAATTTTAGTGGCCTTATCTTTAAAATCTGTATTTTCGCTTAGGTTTGATGTTAATTCTAGAGGTGAATTTTGATATGCAATGTTCTTTTCTGCATAAAGTAAGTCAAGAATTTTATATCCCAAGTCTAGAATATCTTGGGTAAACAAAGTATGCCCGTTTATTACAACTGTTTCTATTTTAAACTCACTGGATTTTTTCTCTACCCTATAGTCTATTTTGCCTTTTTTGCTTTCCAGTAAAGTTGAAAGGATTTTTACATCATTATCTAGTTTGTATGTGTCATAGTTAATTTCAAAATCGTCAACTTTAATTGTTTTGAAACCAAAAGATTTGTACGCAAATTTTTGATTATGTTTTATGTAAACGTCTGAACCGTTTAGGCAGAGAAGAGCGGCTAAAAGTGCTTTTTGAGCAGTATAAAATTTTTTCGTTTTGTAATAATAACTCACAGTTTCAGGGGTGTACAAAATAGAAGGCAATTTCATTTTTGGGTTTTCAGGCGATTTTTCCTCGGTTATTTTTTTAATTGAGATGTTGTTTAAAATTTTAGTGATTTTATGTTTAAAATTTTCGTTTTCATTTAAGTTTAATATCCATTTGTTAGGCACTTTTTCAGTGGCTTTTTTTCTTTCTAATATGTTGCTTAAAATTTTAGCGGCTTTATCTTTAAAAGTTTTGTCTTCATTTAAGTTTAACACCAATTTTTGAGTTTCGTTTTGTTGTGCGGTTTGCTTTTTTTCATAGAGTAAGTTAAGAATTTCATTTCCTAATTCTTCAATATCTTGATCAGAAAAAATGTATCCGTTTATTTCAGCCTTTTTTATTTTAAAGCCGATAGTTTTTTTCTTTGGGCTATAGTCTATGTTGCCTTTTTTGTTTTCAAGAGTAGTTGAAAGAATTTCCATTTGATTGGCCATTTTGCATGAGTTGCAGTCAATGTTAGAATCATCAATTTTAGTTACTGTGAAATCAATGGATTGGTATTTAGGTTTTTCATCATATCTTATGAAAACATTGGAATCGTTTAAACAAAGAAGAGCAGTTAAAAACGCTTTTTGAGAAACATAAAATCTTTGTGTTCTGTAATAATAATTCAAAGCTTTAGGAGAATCTAAAATAGAGGGTAATTTCAATTCGTTTTTTTGGGATGATTTTTCTTCGGATTCTTTTCTTTCTAATATGCTGCCTAAAATTTTAGCGGCTTCATCCTTGAAAACGTAGTCATTGGTTAGATTTATCACATGTTTTTGAGGTTGGCTTTGGTTTGTGGCTTTCTTTCTTTCATAGAGTAATTCAAGAATTTTACGGCCGAACTCTTCAATATCTTGATCAGATAAAGTGTGCCCGTTTACTTCGGCTTCTCTTGTTTTCAGCCCGTAGGATTTTTTCTTTAGTCTATAGTTTATTTTGTTTTTTTTATTTTCAAGCGCAGTTAAAAGGGCTCTCATCTCATTGCCCAGATTGTAGTATGAGACGTATTTAATGCTAAAGTCGTCGATTTGAGTTATTGTGAAATTAATAGATTTACATCTACCGTCTCTATGATATTTTATGTAAACGTTGGAATCGTTTAAACAAAGAAGAGCAGTTAAAAATGCCTTTTGATTTATTGAACTTATTAATTCTTTCATGTGGTTACTAAAAATATTTTTTGAACCTTTGGGGGATTCTATTTCTTTTTCAGAAGTTGTTTGGCCTGAGTTTTCGCTGCTACATAAAATATCTTGGAATAGTACCATAATTTGGCTCATAAATGAAGTGTCGGTGGTTAAATTTTCTTCTATTTCTTTTGTGTATTTTGGGCTAAATTTCTCTTTTTTTTCACAGATTAAATTTAAAACTTTGTCACCGTATTCAAGCACTTCTTCTATTTTCAAAACTTTGCCATTGATTTTAATAAAATTGGTTATGCAGCGGTAATAGGGGGTATCAATTTCCACGTCTATGTCGTTATTTTCTTTCTCAAAAGAAACAATTAATGCTTCTAATTGAGCGGAGTGTGCGGTGGTTGTTTTTATTTTAACTGCAGAGTTATTAACTTTAGTTATTGTGAAGTTTGGGCTTTCTTTTTTTGTTATTTTATGCAATTTAATGTTAACATCCGCTCCGTTTAGGCAAGCTAAAGCGGTTAAAAAGGCCTTTTGTTTTATTAAAATTTTTTTTCTTAGAGTGTCTTTTGCCGGCTCGGATGGCTTCTTTTCAGGTTTAGGAGGTCTTGGTGCTTTGGGCGAAGATTGTTTGGTGGGTGAAGTCTCGCCGCTTGCAAAAATTATGCTGCCTGGGGCCGCGCTAGAAAATAAACAGGTTAGTGCTAAAAAAATGGATAATACTTTTTTCATTACAAATCCTTTCCTCTAATAACATAATATGTAATGAAATTGTAACATTAAATATAAATAAAATCAATGTGTTGAATTTGGGTGAATTTTAATATGTATTTTACAATTTTGTAAACCTTGTAAGATTAAATTTAGCATCTTTTTATTTTGAAAGTATCATCTCTAAAACGTCGTGAACTTTTTCGGCATCTTCTATTTTTGCGAGTTTTTGGTTTTCAGGGTTTGAAAAAAGCGCTTCTAGCAAGTATTTAAAAGAAATGCGCCAGGGTGAAAGCTTATTCGTGGCGGATAAAGTTCCGCTTATGTATTCTGCTGTTCCGAAAATTTTACTTTCTTTGGAGTTTATTAAATCAAATATTTTTACGCCTTGGGGAGTTTCTAAATTCAAAGTGAATTCATAAAAATCTCTAAGAAGATCGATGTTTATTTGAGTTTCAATGCCGCTTTTAGTTCTTGAGCGAAGCTTTATGTCATTCATCGGCGGTTTTAAAGAGCTTTCAAAAATTATGCTATTTACATCCGCTTCGAAACCTAAAAAGTTCATTAAATCAACCATATGAGGGAGTATTGAATAAAGAATTCCTCCGCCGGATTTGCAGTCGCTTTTCCAAGTTTTGTTTGGCGCGCATTTGTTAAACCCCGCATTGCAAGCGATGGTCACGGATTTAATTTCGTGTTCTTTTGCAAAGCTTTTAATTTTTTCTAAGCAAGGCAAAAATCTCAGTGCGTAGTTTACTCTGAAGCACGTTTTGCTTTGGTTTATAGCGGCTTTTATTTCGCTTATTTCATCTTTGGATAATCCTACCGGCTTTTCGCACAAAATTTTTTTATATTTTTTGCAAGAAGAAATTATGTGATCTTTGTGTTTGTAAACAGGAGTGCCCAAAAACAGCCAGCTTTCAGAAATTTCATCTGTTTTTTCATCTGAAGGAAGAGGATTTTCCGAAATGCGAACCGACTTCGCTATGATTCCGGGGAATTCTTTTAAAACGGGCTCATGCAGCCTTGTGGCTATTCCACTGCCAGTGATGAAAACAGTTTCGCCTGAAGCTGCTGCGAAGTTCATACTGCTGCTTAAAACTAAAAAACATGATGTTAATAATGATAAAAATTTGCAATTTGCCATAATATAAGTGCTCCTTTAAAATTTGATTTTAAACTAAATCTAAAAAAGATTATAAAAAATACCGACCCTGACAAAAATCAGACTCGGCAAAAAAGTGGTCGAGGTGACAGGACTCGAACCTGCGGCATCTTGGTCCCAAACCAAGCACTCTACCAAACTGAGCTACACCTCGATAGTAAATATTATAAATACTTCTGAAAATTTTGTCAAGCATAATTTTACAATATTTCAAAAGTTTAAATTGTGATATAATTATCTTGAAAATCAAGGGGGTGGCCGAAATAGTAAAATTCATTTTAGGAAGAGCCGGAAGCGGAAAATCAAAAAAAATAAATGAAATAATTTTAAACGAAATAAATGCAGGGAACGAAAAATTAATGGTAATAGTGCCTGAACAATTCTCTTTTGAAAAAGAAAAATCAATGCTTGAATATTTGGGGAATAGCAAGTTCAGCAATGTTAAAGTCATGAGTTTTTCAAGGCTTTGCGATTTTATTCCGAGCGTTATTAATATTCCTGCCGTGAAACCTTCGAGCGACACGGCGCAAATTTTAATGATTAGCGAAGCTATTGAAAGCACTAAATCAGACCTTAAAATGTATGCCAAAGGTTCGGCGGACATGAAAGTCGCTGAGCTTATTTTAGAAACAATAAAAGAATTTAAATCGAATAAAATTGACAAAGAAGCCTTGCAGAAAATTCACGATTTGTGCAGCAAAGATATTTTAAAGCAGAAAATTAAAGAAATGATCGCTATTTATGATGTTTATAAAATTCTTTGCAAAAGCGGTGAGGGCGATTCGGCAGATAGTTTAAGCGCTCTGGAAGATATCATAAGGTCAAGCAATTTTTTCGAGGGTTACACCGTCTTTTTTGATGGCTTTAGCAATTTTACGGCGCAGCAATTTTCGCTCATAGAAGAAATTATGCTTCAAGCGAAAGAAATTTACATGGCCTTTTGCGTTGATGAAAAAGAAAGCGTGGTTTCGGAGTATAGCCTGTTTTTGCCTTCTTTGAAAACTATTGCCAAAATCAAAAAGATAGCTAGCAAAAATTTCATTAGTGCTGAAGAAAAAATAATTTTAAATAAAAACGTTAAATTCGAAAACAGCGAGCTTAAAACCCTGGAAGAAAATATTTTTCGGCCGGTTAAAAAGGCTACCGAGAAAGCTCCTGAGAATATTTTTCTTTATAATGCCCTTGACCTTAGCGACGAATGTGAGCAAGTTGCTAAAACTGTGAAAAAGCTGGTGATGCAAGGCAAATGCAGGTATAAAGACATTGTAATTTTAACGAGGGACATGCAAGCCTACGAAAGCGTTATTAAAAGCTCGCTTAGAAGATATCTTATTCCATTTTTCGTGGATGCTCCTGAAAAACTTTTTAATAAAAACCTCACGAATCTTGTTCTTTCGGCTTTTGACGTTATTCATGGGGGGTTCATGCCTGAAGACATTTTAAGATATTTAAAAACGGGTCTCACAGGAACCACCTCTGAAGAAATTTCGCTTCTTGAAAACTACGTTTTAATGTGGAATATAAAATCGGAAGGATGGTTTAAAGATTTTTCTTTTCACCCGAAAGGATACTACAAAAACTTTGAAGAAGAAGACGAAAAAACTCTCGAAGAGCTTAATTTGATAAGAAAAAAGGTTCTTTCGCCGCTTGAAAACTTCAAAAATAACGTTAGAAACAAAACGGGAAGAGGCATTTCAATTGCGATTTACAATCTTTTAACTGAGGTAAACGCTGCGGAAAATTTGAAAGATTTTTGCGAATCGCTTGAAAAAAACGGAAGGCATGAAACTGCTGAAAAGCACGCAATGATTTGGGATGCGCTCATGGAAGTTTTAAATGAAATTGCTTCTTTGATGGGCGAGAAAAAGGTCTCTTCGAGGAAATATCTTGAAATTTTAAATCTTGCGCTTAATTTCGCGAATTTTTCTTATGTTCCGCAGTGCATCGACAATGTCACGGTTGCTTCGGCTGAAAGAAGTTTGGTTTCAGGCACGAAAATTATGTTTCTAATCGGGGCTGTTAGCGGTGAATTCCCGAAAATTCCAAGCAGCTCGGAAATATTTACGGATCAAGAAGTAAATTACATTTCAGCCCTAGGCATCGAGCTCAAAGACACGACCGAAGCCTTTTTGATAAAAGAAAGATTTTTGGCCTATGGTGCAGTAGCTGCGCCGTCTTCGAGGCTTTTTGTTTCATGGCCTTCGGCGGATTCCTTCGGCAAAAGCAAGTATCCTTCAGAGATAGTCAAAGAAATAAAAGAAATCTTCCCGAATATTAAAGTTTTTTCGAAAGACAGCTTCAAAGACGAAGAAATGATAGTTTCAAAGGCCTCTGCCTTCGAGGCTTATGCCAAAAATAAGGGTACGATTTCGAGCTTAAACGAAACTTTGAAAAAGTTTTTGCTTTCGGATGATGATTACAAAGCAAAATGCGAAACAATTGAAACTTTCCTTGATGAAAACCGGCTTAACTTTGCTTCTTCCGGCGGAGCTTTGAACCTTTTTGGCGAAAATTTGAAGCTTTCGGCTTCGCAGATTGAAAAATATTATTCCTGCCGGTTTGCCTATTTTTGCGAATACGGCCTGAGGGCAAAAGTGCGCGAAAACACTCCCTTTGGAAGCATGGATTATGGCACGATGATTCACTTTTTGTTTGAGAAGCTTTTTAAAAAATACTCAGATGACAAAATAATTTCGCTTGAAAATGAAACGCTCGAAGGTGAAATCTCAAAACTTTTGGAAAATTACATAGAAGAAAATCTCGGCGGCTTTGAAAATAAACCCCAGATTTTTCTTTACACAATCGAAAGGCTTAAAAAATCGGTTGTGTTTTTAATAAAATATCTTTCGCAGCAGCTGGAAGCTTCTGAGTTTAAAGTCCTCGGAGCGGAGCTTGAAATTTCGAAAAAAGGCGTCATAAAACCAATTGAAATAGATCTCCCCGGCGGCAGAAAAGTGGTTATTGAGGGCAAAATTGACCGCGCGGACATAATGAGCAAAGAAAACGAAAATTTCGTTAGAATAATAGATTATAAAACAGGCAGCAAGCAGTTTAAGCTTTCGGATGTTTTTTATGGTCTTAACATGCAGATGCTTATTTATCTTCTTACGATCAAAGAAAACGGCATTAAAAGCTACAAAAATATCATCCCTGCAGGGATTCTTTACTTCACTGCTCTTAAACCTTTGATTGAAACCAAGAGCCTTGAAAGCGAAGAAAAAATTGAAAATGAAATTAAAAAGAAGCTTAGAATGAACGGGCTTATTCTTGGCGATAAAGAAGTTGTTCTAGGCATGGAAAAGGGCGGCAAAGGGCAGTTTATTCCTGCAAGCGTTAAAGATGGCGAGGTTAAAAAGACTGATTCCGTCATAAGCCTTGGCGAGCTTGAAACAGTGGGTGAGCATGTTAAAACGCTTGTTAAATTAATGTGCGAAGACTTACTTTCGGGCAAAGTTTCCGCCAAACCTGTTATGTTCAAAAGCAACAATTCGTCATGCAAATTTTGCAAATATCATTCGATTTGCGGCTACGAAAAAGATAATTTCAAAAAAATTGCTTCGATGACTAACGAAGAAACAATTGAAAAAATGAAAGGAAGTGAAACTGAAAATGGCAAGTAACTGGACTGAAGACCAAAAAAAGGCCATTTATTCAATCGGTGGGACGGTTTTGGTTGCGGCAGCGGCAGGCTCGGGCAAAACTTCGGTTCTGGTGCAAAGGGTTATAGACCGCATAACCGACGAAAAAAATCCCGTTGACCTTGATAAATTTTTGATCGTTACTTTTACTAATTCCGCCGCAAGAGAAATGAAAGACCGCATTTCGAGCAGCCTTTCGAACCTTTTGACCAAAAACCCAGGGAATTTAAATCTTCACAGGCAACAAATGCTTCTTAAATCCGCGCAAATTGGAACTATCCACAGCTTCTGCAACAATATTGTTAAAGAAAATTTCTTTCGCTTGGGGATTTCGCCGAATTTTAAAATAGGAACTTCAAGCGAGCTGGGAATAATAAAAGAAAAAGCGCTTGAAAACACTTTCGAGCATTTTTACAGCAGCGAAAAAGAAAAATTCACTAAAATTCTTGATATTTTCAGCGGCGAAAAAAACACCGAAAAGCTCGAAAACACTGTGTTTGCTTTAAATGAGTTTATGAATTCTCTTGCGTTTCCTGAAATTTGGCTTGAAAAAAAGCTCAAGCTCTATGATGAAGCTTCGAGCTCGGAAGATAAAAATATTTGGATGAAAACCATAGTGGATTACTCTCTCGGCGGAGTTGATTACGCTATCTGCCTGCTTGAAGATGCTCTTAAAACTTCAGGCGATTTTGAAGACCTTAAAAAATCATATTTCGAAACTTTAAGCGCTGATATTGATATGCTAAAAAACTTAAAAACCAGCCTTGAAACCGAAAGCTGGAGCGAAATTTCAAAAAAAGTTAACGAGATTTCATTTGCCAGGCTCAAACCTTGCCGCACGAAAGAAAATGAAGAGCTCAAAAACGAAATAGTTATGAAAAGAAATTCAGCAAAAGAGGTTATTTCAGGGCTTAAGAGCCATTTCGTTTCAAACGGCGATGAAATCAAAGAAATAGGCCAGATTTTGAAAAATCTTTTTGAAATAACTCTTCATTTTAGAAATGAAGTTTGGGCGCTTAAACTCGTGCGGAATATGATTGACTTCAGTGACCTTGAAAGGCTTACGATTCAAGTTTTGGCTGAAAATGCCGAGCCTCTTGAAAAAAGCGGTGTTGCGAAAGAAATTTCCGAGAGATTCACTGAAGTTATGGTCGATGAATATCAAGACATAAACGAAGTTCAAGACACGATTTTTAAGCTCATCACGAAAAACGAAAGCAACCTTTTCATGGTTGGTGATGTTAAGCAAAGCATTTATAAATTCAGGCAGTCACGGCCGAAGATTTTTCTTTCTAAAAAAGGCAGTTTTGCGGTCTACGATGAAAGCAAAGATCTTTACCCCGCGAAGATTATTCTTGGCAAGAATTTCAGGAGCAAAGCGGCGGTGATCAGCAGCGTTAACTTTATTTTTAGGTGCCTTATGTCTGAAAAAGTGGGCGAGATAGACTATAACGACGAAGAAAAACTCTTCCCCGGAGCGGAATATGAAGAAACCGGCGAAAAAGATGTTTCGGTCAAGTTTATTAAAGCTTCCAGCGATGAAGACACTTCGGTTTTGGAGGCAAGAGAAATTGCAAAAACGATAATGCAGATGATTTCAAGCGGGTTTAAAGTTAAAAAAGGCGACAGCTACCGAAATGCAACTTACAGCGACTTTTGCATTCTTTTAAGAAAATCAAATGCCTTTGCGCATATTTACGCCAAAGAACTAAGCGCTTGCGCGATTCCTGCATGGACGGAAACTAACGATAAATTCCTTGAAACGGCCGAAATTTCTGTTATTCTTTCGATTTTGAAAGTTATTGACAACGCCACCGATGACGTCCCGCTGATTTCTTGCATGCTCAGCCCGCTTTTTGGGTTTAATATCGATGAACTTTCGAAAATTAGAAGCCTTAACAAAGATATTCCGTTTTATTTTGCCTTAAAAGATTATGCAAAAAATTCCGAAAAACTTGAAAAATTCCTTGAAAAAATTGATTACTTCCGCAAAATTAGCGGCACTATGCCTTGCAGCGAACTAATTGATTTTATTTATGAAACAACGCAGTACCCTTCCATTTGCCTTGCTCTTCCCGGCGGCGAAATTAAAAAAGCTAACCTCATTTTGCTAAGAGATTATGCCAAAAAGTTCGACGAAGACCTTTCGAAAGGCCTTAGCGGCTTCCTTAATTTCATTAAAAATCTTCAAAAGAAAAACGCCGATCTTCCTTCGGCTTTTGTCTCTTCTGAGGCTGATAACACCGTTAAAATAATGAGCATTCACAAGTCAAAAGGTCTTGAATTTCCGGTTTGCATAATTGCGGGTTGCTCGAAGAAATTTAATAAAGACAGCGGCGATTTAGTTATTCATCCTGAGCTTGGCTTTGGAATAAAAACGAGAAGCGCAGACGGCCTTTCGCAGCACAGCAACCTTGTTTTTGACGCGATAAATCTTAAAAACGAAAGCGAAAACACCTCCGAAGAAGTGAGGATTCTTTACGTTGCACTTACTCGCGCCAAGCAAAAGCTTATCATCATAGCGAGCGTTAAAGACGAAAGAAAAATAACCGAAAAGTGCCTTTTGATTCAGAGTTTCAGCTCGGTTAACCCTTATCTTGTGGGCAGTTCGAGTAGCTTCCTTGATTGGATTTTAATATGCATTTGTTTTAGCAGCGCAAAACCGCAGCTTTTTGAAGCTTTTGGAATTGAAAATCAGCTTTTGGAAAACAGCGAAATTTCAGAAAATTTAAATTGGGATATTGAGTTTTTAAAGCCCGATTCTTCTTTAAATGATTTGCCCGAAGAAGAAATTTTAAATGAGCCTTGCCAGCAAACTGAAAATATCGACGAAGATTTTTTGAAAAAACTGGAAGAAATTTCAAGTTTTAAATATCCTTTTGAAAAGTCTTCTCAAGCCCCGATAAAAATAGCTGCTTCGAAGCTTTCGCACAGCGGTGAATGGCAAAATTATTTTGCAGCGTCGGTTCCTGCGTTTATGTCCGCTTCGAACACTTCCGCAACAGCAAGAGGCACGGCAATGCACAAATTCATGTGTTTGGCCGAAATAAAAGCCGCCCGAGAAGATCTCAGCCGTGAAATCGAAAGGCTTTTAAACCGAGGATTATTTTCTTCTCAGGAGGCAAAACTGCTTAATAAAAATTCTATCGAAAAGTTTTTAAACTCGAATTTATGCGAAAGAATTTTGAAAAGCAAAAAGGTTTTAAGGGAGTTTAAGTTTTCAGTGAAAATGCCGCTTAGTGCATCGCTTTTTGAAGAAGATGAAAAAGACGAAAACTCAGTTGTTGTGCAGGGTGCGATGGACTGCGCCTTCTTAGAAAATGACGGCTTCGTTATAGTCGATTACAAAACTGACAAAACCGAAAATATGCAGTCTCTTTACGATAAATATGTTTCCCAGCTTAGCATTTATAAATATGCGCTTGAAGAAACGCAGAATTTGAAAGTCAAAGAAACAGGAATTTATTCGTTTTATCTTTCGGATTATTTATGCTAAAGCTTCTTCAACCGCTTGGCGAATAGTCCTCACGCCGATGATTTTAATGTCATATTTTTCTTTGTTTTTAACCGATTTTAAATTGTGGTAGGGAATAATGCACTTTGTGAAGCCCAGCCTGCAGGCCTCTCTTATCCTGTTTTCGGCGTTTGAAACCGCCCTAATTTCCCCCGCAAGGCCAATTTCGCCGAAAGCCATTGTTTCGTCATTTACGACGGCATCTTTAAGGCTGGAAACAAGAGCAATTGCAACCGAAAGGTCCGCTGCGGGCTCATCGAGTTTGATTCCTCCAACGGCATTGATGTAAGCGTCCATATTTGAAAAATGAAACCCAGCGCGCTTTTCAAGAACGGCTAAAATTAGCGCCATTCGGTTGTAATCAAACCCTGTAGCGGTTCTTCTGGGGTTGCCGAAATTAGTTGGAGTTACCAGGCCTTGAACTTCGGTCAAAAGTGGCCTTGAACCTTGCATAAGGCAAGCAACGCATATGCCCGAAACGCCATGAGGTTTGCCCGAAAGAAGCATTTCGGAAGGGTTTTCAACTTCGCTTAGGCCTTCGTTTTCCATGCAAAAAACGCCCATTTCATTCGTTGAACCGTGCCTGTTTTTGACTGCTCTTAAAATTCTGTATGAAGTTTGGTTGTCGCCTTCAAAATACAAAACTGTGTCAACCATGTGTTCCAAAACTTTCGGCCCGGCGATTGCGCCGTCTTTGTTAACGTGGCCTATCATCAAAGTGGTTATATCAAGTGATTTTGCAAGCTTCAAAAGTGCGTTTGTGCACTCTTTAACTTGAGAAACACTCCCCGGAATCGAAGAAGATTCAGGGCTGCTCATGGTTTGAATTGAGTCTATTATTAAAATATCAGGGTGAGTGAACTCCGCTTCAGCGCAGATTAGCTCAATGTTTGTTTCGGTCATTAAAAAGAGGTTTTCGTTTTCAACATTTAGCCTTGAAGCTCGCATTTTAATTTGCCTTTTTGATTCTTCGCCCGAAACATACAGGATTTTTAAATCTTTGTTTATATATTTGCAAATTTGCAAAAGCAGCGTGGATTTTCCTATTCCTGGTGTTCCGCCTAAAAGCGAAAGAGAACCTTTGACTATTCCTCCGCCGAAGACTCTGTCGAGCTCTTTAAAGCCCGTTTTGAATCTTGTTTCTTCGTTTATGTCAACTTTGTTCATGGGGATTTGAGTCACGCTTGATTGAGTCATTTTTGGCTTCAGGCGTGGCTTTTTCCCTGCTGAAGATGTTTCCACCACGGTCTCTTCGTTCATTGTGTTTCCTTGGCCGCAAGAAGGGCATATTCCGTTCCATTTGCTTGAGCTAAAGCCGCATTCTGAGCAAACGAAAACGCTTTTTGATTTCTTTATCATGTTAACTTCCTTTTCTTTTTTAATTATAATCTACTAGATAATTTTTTTTAAATCAAGGGGTATTCATTAGGTAATTCGTTATGCCGCAAAAAATCGAAAATGCCATTTGACTTTGGTATTTTTCGTCTTTTAATTTTTGAGCTTCGCCAGGGTTTGAAATGAACCCGCACTCTACTATAACCGCCGGAATTTTAGCGTTGTGAAGAAGGAAGATTTTGTTGTTTGCTGGTTTGATTTCTCTTTTGTTTTCAGGCTGCAAAAGCCCGGTGACGGAATCTTTGATTTTGTTTGCAAGTTCCATGCTTTTTTCATCATTCACAGAATAAAAAATTTGCGTTCCAAAGTATTTTTCATCAGGGAATTTATTTTGATGAATACTAACGAAGACGGAATCATTTTCTTTGTTTTTATTCATTATTCCCATGCGGTTTCTAAGGTCGGATTTCTTTTTTTCTTTCAAAGTTTTGGCCGAGTCGTCGTAAATTGCGGTGTCTTTTTCGCGCGTCATTATAACTTTATGGCCCGAGGCTTCAAGCAAGCTTTCGAGCTTCAAAGCTATTGCTAGGTTTATGTCTTTTTCAATTATTCCTTCAGAGCCAACCGCTCCGCCGTCTTCTCCTCCGTGGCCGGCATCAATTATTATTGATTTTTGATTGCTGCCTTCGGCTGACTTTGATTTTGCATAAGATATAAATGTAAGCGAGCAAAGCGCCAGAACTGTCATGGCTATGGATGAAACTATGATTTTGTTTTCTTTAAGTAATTTAAACTTCAAAAATGTCACTCCTTAAAGCATTTTTATTTTGAATATTTGGTGAAATTGTGGTATAATCTTTGTGATTTTTTACAAGCGAGGTAATAAAAGAATGGAAAAGCAAAAAAAATTAGGCAGCTGCGCAAAAAATGCCTTTGGTCTTCCAAGCTACAGTTTTTCGGAAGAGCTTTTTAACTCGATAACCCACGGCCTTGGAATCATTTTTGCATTTGTGGCGTTTTTTATTTTAATCCCGAAATATAAAAATGATTTTTGGAATCTTTTTTCCGTTGTGGCTTATCTTGTCACGTTGTTTGTGCTTTACACCGGTTCAACGCTTTATCATTCTGTTAAAAACCCAAAAGCCAAGAGCTACCTTAGAAAGTTTGATCATTGCTCAATTTTTCTTTTGATTGCAGGAACTTACACTCCAATTTGCACGGTTTTCATAAAAGGCCTTGCAGGCAAGATTGTTCTTGGTTCGGTTTGGTTTTTGGCCATTTTGGGGATAATCCTTAACATGATAGACGTTAATAAATTTTCAAAATTTTCTCTAACGTGCTATATTCTCATGGGTTGGAGCGTTGTTTTCATAGCGAAATCTGCATTTGATTGCCTTTTACCGAGCCAGCTTTGGTGGCTTTTGACCGGTGGCGTTTTTTACACTGTGGGAGCGGTGCTTTATGTTCTTGGCAAGAAAATAAAATACATGCATTCTGTTTGGCATTTGTTTGTTTTTGCGGGTAGTGTTTGCCATTTCATGATTTTGGTTTAGTCATTTAAAGCTCATGAACCCTGGGCCAAACCAGCCCGGCCTGCGCTTTTTCTTGCAAATGGGGTTGTAATTCACCAAGATGGTGTCATCTCCTATGACTTCAATGTTTTCCCATTTTATGATGATGTCTTCTTCTCTCCCCAAAAGCCCGCAGCACTTCAGCCTGCCATAAACCACAATTGCAACGATTTTTGCGCATTTCATGTCAACTTCAACGTCATTAACGCAGCCTATTTTGCAGCCGTCTTTTATGCTTATCACTTCTTTGTTTTTCATGTCTACTATTCTGCAAATCAAATTTATCACCCTTTTTTGAAAAATTATAAACATGAAATTTTAAATTACGCTAAAGGAGGATTCTAATGGAAAATTCAAACGTAATAAGATATAACCCGCCGAGTGACTACGGCCTTACAAAAGCTGAGGTTAAGCAAAGAAAAACCCAAGGCCTTGTGAATGTTGACAAAACCATATCTTCGAAAAGCACCGCTTCTATAGTTAAAAGCAATCTTTTCACGCTTTTTAACTTCATAAATATTGTTCTTGCTGGTGCAATTCTTTACACAGGTTCATATAGGAATCTTATGTTTATGGGCGTTGTTATATGCAATCTTGTTGTTGGAATATTTCAAGAGATTAAGGCGAAAAGAACGGTTGACAAACTTAATTTGATGGCTTCGAGCAACACGGTTGTTCTAAGAGGGGGCAAAAAGGGCAAGATAAGGCTTGAAAAGATAGTCCTTGATGACATAATTTGCCTTGAAAGAGGCTGCCAAATTCCTTCCGATGCTGTGGTTATTGAGGGCAAATGCGAAGTTAATGAGTCTCTTTTAACTGGTGAATCGGATTTAATTCTCAAAAAAGTAGGCGACATGCTTTTTTCCGGCAGCTATGTTGTTAGCGGAACATGCAAGGCAAAAGTTGAGCACATTGGCAAAAGCAACTATGCTTCGCAGCTTTTAAAAGGCTCGAAATATATAAAGAAAACCAAATCTGAAATAATGACCACGCTTAACAAAATAATAAAAATTATTTCAATTGCGATAATTCCGCTCGGTGCGCTTCTGTTTTACCGCCAGTTTATTTCTTCGGGCAGCGATGTAAACTCAGCAATCGTGACGACTTCTGCAGCTTTGACGGGAATGATTCCTGAAGGGCTCGTTTTGCTCACGAGCTCAGTTTTGGCAGTCGGAGTGATGAGGCTTTCGAAAAGAAAAGTTTTGGTGCAAGATATGTATTCGCTTGAAACTTTGGCGCGTGTTGACACGCTTTGCCTCGACAAAACCGGAACGATAACTCAAGGAAGCTTCGAGGTTCACAATCATATTTCCTGCGGCGAATATTCACAAGAAGATTTAGGCAAAGCTATGAAAATGTTAAGCTCGATGCTTGACGACAGCGGCGAAACTTTCGCGGCTATTAAAAGTGCATTTCCCGCTGAAAAAAGTGAAAGAAGAGCAGATGTAGTCGTGCCGTTTTCTTCCGAGAAAAAGTGGTCCGGGATTTACGTTAATGGCTATGGAAGCTTAATAATGGGCGCTTATGAATTCATTTTTAAAAGCGGATGCGATGAAATTAAAGAGCAAGTGAAGAAATATTCGGCGGATTACAGGGTTTTGGTTGTTGCTTATTCTGAAAATGAAATTTTGGATTCTTCACTTCCTGAAAATTTAAAACCGATGGGATTTATTCTCATTAAAGATAAAATCAGAAACAATGCCGAAAAAACGCTCAGGTTTTTCGCGAAGCAAGGCGTTAACATCAAAGTGATTTCCGGCGATGACCCGCTGACAGTTTCGAACATTGCAAAAAGAGTTAACCTTAAAAATGCAGATGAATTCATCGACGCAAGAACGCTAGATACTCCCGAAAAAGTCAAAGAAGCAGCGAATAAATACACTGTTTTCGGAAGGGTGACGCCTTCGCAAAAGCAGGAATTAATCAAAGCGATCAAAGAAGCCGGGCACACTGTTGCGATGGTTGGCGATGGCGTTAATGACGTTCTTGCGATGAAAGAATCAGATTGCAGCGTTGCAATGGCAGGGGGAAGCGAAATAGCAAGAAACGTTTCGCACATCGTGCTTTTGAACTCCGATTTTGCTTCAATGCCAATGGCTGTTGCCGAAGGAAGACGTGCGATAAACAACATCAAGCGTTCATCGAGTTTATTCCTTGTTAAAACGATATATTCCTTCTTGCTTTCAATTCTTTTCTTGCTCATTTCTGCGCCTTACCCGTTTATTCCTATTCAAATGACATTAATAAGCATGGTAACAATTGGCATTCCTTCGTTTGTTCTTGCGATGGAACCTAACCGGGAAAGAATCAAGGGTAACCTTTTCGGAAGCATAATAAAAACTTCGCTTCCTGCGGCACTTTCGGTTGTTTTTTCAATTATTCTTTCAGTTAGCATTTATTCTATTTTCAAGCTTTCTTATGAAACTTATTCCACGATAAACGTTGTAATAACCGGCATAATTGGAATAATATTAATATACAGAATTTCCCAGCCACTGAATTTTTTAAGGAAAAGTTTGCTTTGGTGCATTTCTTTAATTTTCATTCTTGGAATAACGAAATTTGGCTCGTTTTTCGAGCTGCAACCTTTGAATTGGCTCAGCCTTTTGATAATACTCCCGATGATAGTTGTTGCAACTGCGGTTTACGATTATATTTACGATGCAGATATTGAAAAATTATTTAAGAAAAAAGAAGTTATGAAAAATTAAATTATTAATCTTAGCTTGAAAAATCTAGAATATAGATGTAGAATATGTTTATTATAAAAAATAAAAAGGAGAGATTGCTTTGAAAAACAATAAGGATAATTTAGCATTCGTGATAGGAGTAATCACCTGTTTAGTAACAATTCTTTCTTTAACAGTTGCAATCGTTGCACTTTTTGACAAGAAAAAGAAAAAAGAAGAAAAAGACCTCGAAGAATATTTGGAAGCTTCAATAAATTAAGTTAAAAAATTAGGCCTGCTCGTTTATGAGTAGGCTTTTTTATTGCTTTAAAATGCTATTTACGCATGAAAAACCACCGGAATAACCGGTGGAAAATTATTTTACTTTTTTTCTTCTTTGTCGCTTGATTTTTTCTTCAAAATCGGGATTAATATCAGCGCAAGGATTCCAAAGCCTAAGATCAAAACGATTATTACTGCCGGCAGCTCATTTTTAACAGCCCAATTGTATGCTTTATCTTTCAGGGTTTCTTTGCTTTGGCTTTCTGAGCTTCCGCTTGAGGTGTTTCCGCTGCTTGAGCCGTCTGAGCTATTTTGGGAATTATCTTCATCATCATTATTTATAAGTTCGCCAATTTCAGAAGCGGCATTTTCGCCAAGAAGCGATTTGAGCTCGTCTTCGCTTTTAACGAGGCTTGCAACCGAAACAGTTGCGTTGGTGAGCTTGCTTGAATCCAGCGGAATCTTCTTTCCTGCTATTCCAAATTTGCTGAAAGAAGTTGTTTTGAACTGCGCTGTGTCTGATTTGATATTAACGTCAAGATATTCGATTCCTCCAGCGGAATTTTCATGAACAACCATTATGTTTTCATACTGGCTAATATTCGTGGGGCAGGGGATTGTCACGGTAACTTCTTGGCCATAAGGCACTTTGTAAATTTCGTTTTTAAGCATGTCATAAAGCTTGATGTCATAAAGATTTATCAGCTCTTTTCTGTCAAGGTGGCCGTTTAATTCTTCAATTGCTTTTTCGTCATCGTTTAGCGAAGTTACTATTAATTTAATATACCAGTCAATTCCTGTAACTGTTATTCCGTCTGAAGTGTGGTTGAAAACTCCCGCTGATTTTTGCGCTGCATTTAATTCGTCAAGGTTTGTTACAAGGCCTTTTTGCTCATCGGAAAGATTGTTGTAAGCATTTGTCGCTGAGATTATTTCATCAACGTCTGCTGAAGAAGAAATTTCATTTGTAACGGTTGTTATTTCTTCAATGGCGTGTTCTTCGGGGTTTTTCTTAACATTTTTCACGCTTATTGCAACGTCGCCGCTTATTCCTTCCACTTTGTAAATTCCTGCATTTGCGGAGATTTCCGCCGTGTTGTTAAGCAAAACAGTTGGAACAGAGCTGTCGTAAGCGTCCATGAGAGTTATTTTGAATTGAAGAGTGTCGCCGTATTCAACTTCCATTGATTTTTCGAAAGTTTTGTTTTTAACAGTCTTGTAAATAACGCCTTCGGTTTCTTCGAATGTTACTTTGTAGGTGTTTTTAGTTATTCCAGTTATTTGAAGGATTTTATTTTCAGTTATGTTTTCTAATTGGTAATATCCTTCTGAATTCGGCGAAAGAGTGCTTGTCGTGCCTTTAATTTCAACCACGGGGCTTGATTTGTCGTAAATTTCGTCTAGCGAAAGCCTGAACATAAGAGTGTCGCCGTGGTTAACTTCCGTTTTGGCTGAAAGTGTGTTACCGTTTGCGTCAAGGCAAGATACACCGGTCGTGGTTCTTATTTCAACGGTATAAACCGTGGGTTTTGAATCCGTTGTGTAAACTATATAATTGCCTTGAATGTTTTCTACGGTGTAAATGTTGTCAATTGCAACTAGCTGGGTTGGGGATTTATCATTTTCGTATTTTTTAAGCCAAACTTTGAGGTTTGAAAGGTCAACGCCTTTTCCTCCCGAAATTCTGAAGCTAAAGTTGCTTCCATGGGTTACACTTTTGCAAACGGAATTGCTAGGCGCGGTTACATCTGATGTAAGATCACCGTCGCTATAAGCTTGAGTATACTTAAATGTGCTTTCGTCGTCTTTATTGTCGCTAGTGGTTTTCTCAGGTTTATTAAAGGTCAAGGTGTAAGTGTTAAGAACTATTCCGTCAATGGTTATTTTCGAGTTTTCCGTCAGGTTTTTAACCACGCATTTGTGAGCGCTGTAATCATACTGAATTTGGTTGTTTTCGCTGCCGTCTGAAGTAGCGCTTGACAAACGAACCTGGATTCTGTCGTCGTCTTTTTCGGTTTTATCTTTTAGTTTCGAAATTGAGCTTCCGAAATTTATTTTGAATTCGTAGCTGCTGCCGTATTCAACGCTTACGGATTCTCCTATGGCTTTTCCGTTTGAATCAAGGTAGGTTATGTCGTCGTAATCAGTGAAGGTTAGTGTTCTTGTTTCTTTTCCAATTCCTAAAATCTTTATGGTTATGTCTTTTTCTATGCTGTTTATGGTGTAGTAGCCGTTTATTAAATTATAAACGTTTTCGTCAGTGTCTTTTACCACCAAGTTTGTTATGTCGATTCCTGCAGCAGGTGTGATTGAAAATGAGAAGGAATCTTTATATGGTTTTGATACATCGCCTGTGATTTCATCACCGTTTAAGTTTCTAACGGTTATATTTTCATTTTTCGCAGGGAATGAAATCGTGAAGTCTTTTTTCTTTCTTCTGAGCTGAACATCGAAGCTACTTTTAACTCCTTTGAATTCAATGTCAAAAACTAGCTCGCCTTTGTCGATGCTGAATTTATATCTCATTTCGTCAACGATTTTCGAAAGCTTTTCATATTTTTTATTAACAACCCAGTCGGAATCCGACGTTTTGTCGGGGCTTGGGCCATTTATATTTTGATTAATGTCTATGAATGTGTAAGCCGAACCATTAGGCGCGTAGAGTATGAGTTCGCTTATTTCATCGGTTTTATAGCCGGCTTTTGCTCTCGAACGAATTTTAAGGTCATTGCCGTAACTAACGACCTCAGTAGCTTCTACGTTGCTGCTTTTTTCGGTTGTGTTGCCTTCATCATCCGTTTGCATGAGATGAATGTCAGTTCCTTCAATATATTGTTCTGGGAAGCCTACTTTCAGTTTCCTTTGTTTTAAGTTTTTGACGTGAACGTAAATATCTTTGGAATAGACATTGCTAATTTTGAAGGAATCTTTTGTTCCTAGGTCGGAAATTATGGGGTATTTAAAAAGTGTTGAAAAAGATGTGGTTTTTTGTTCCATTGTAGGAACACTGGTTGGCTTTATTTCCGACGCTATAATATCTTCGTATAAAAATCCTTCCGGTATTTCTATTGCAAAACTTTTTTCTGCTGCATTTACTGCCGAGTCAGTGCTTGGGTCGAAGTTGGTTTCTTTATAGATTTTGTAAGTCTTTATGGAGCTGTCGTCTTCATCTTGATCTTCTTTCACTGTGATGTTTGATACTGAGATTCCTTTGTAATTCGTGCCGTGGTTTTTAGAATATTCTATTATGTTGCTGTCGCCTTCAGTGTTGTAAGAAAAATGGATGTTAAACGAATTAAGCGGCTCTAAAATTATTCCGACGTAAATTTTTTCATAAAGATAATTCGCTTTTTTGGTGTAATCCACACTGCCTCTGTCGGCAATGTATTCGGAAAGGGCAGGGGCAGTTCCTTCAAAGTTTTTGTCTTTAATGTTAATTTTATATTTGAAGCTTTCTCCGTCTTTTCCGTCTTCTTTTTTAAGAATTTCATTGCCGTTTTCAAAGCTGCTCATGTCAATTTCTTTTGTTAGTTCTTTATCGCTGTAAAATTTGCATTTGTAGTTACTTTCGGTTAGTTCATAGGCGTCTTTATCCGCCATTGAAAGCGTGAAATCAAGCTCTGTTTTATTTAAATTATAAGTTACATTCTCGCCGTTTATATTTTTTTCAAACATAATGTTGTCTGAAGTTGTTTTTTCGGTAGTTGTGAATTTAGCATCAACTATTTTTTCAATATTCGGGACGAGCTCGAAGGATTTTGTTAGCGTCCAGAAGTGTGTTACGCTGTTTTCATCGCCGTTGTAAATGGTCAGTTTGCAGTTTTCTTCCATGCCGGTTATGGTTACTCTGTAAATTTTAGTAACAGAAGAAAAATTCGCTTTTATTTCGTTCCATTCGGCATCGTTGCTGCTAATTTCTTCGAATTTTTCAAGTTTTACTGTTTCTGAACTCATTAGAGATGCGCCGAGTGTGTATTGCGATGAAGCACCAATGTAAAACGTCATGTTTCCCCCAGGGGTTAGGTCATTGCTCGAAATAATCGCATTTCCGGTTTCTTGATTTTTAGTGTTAGTTTCAGCCATCACTTGTGTTTCGCTTCCGCTGCTGTTTGTTTTTTGGAAATATCTAAGGTCGGTTTCGTTTGTAATTATCTCCACATATGGCTTTTCGGTTTTAAACACAGCTCCGGTTATGCTAACGGTAATAGGGCTGCTGTTTTTTACTAGGTCAATTGTGTAAAAACCCTTACCGTCGGGGTCTTTTTCGTTGCCGTTTACAGTAACTTTCAGCGGGATTTCCTTGCCTTCGGCATCTTTTGCCAGTTCGAAGCCATCTTTGAAATCTGTTTTGAATTTATATTCCGTGTCGTTTACATCTGGGAAAATACTTCCGCCGCCGCTAAAGTTATATGAAGTTTCGTTTACATCCCTTATTTTTATTCCCGGGCAATTAAATTTAATTTCTTTTTTCAGGTCTTCGGTGTATTTTTCTATGTTTATGCTAAGATCTTCGCTTATATTTGTTACTGTGCATGTGTAGGTGCCGTTTGACTCTTTAGTTACCTTGAAGTTGTCGTCTCCAGATGGATTTTCAGTTGGATTTTCAGTTTTAATGGCGTCTAGTTTGCATGATTTCTCGCCAGCTTTAACTATATATTTATTGTCGGATCCAGCATCAGGGGTAACCGTGAAAGTGAAGGTGTTTGCGTGCGTTTTTTCAGTTTGCCCAGTTTCGCTGCAACGAACAATGTAACCATTAGCATATTTTTTCGCTATTTCTTTTTTGCTTGCATCTTCTGTGATTACATTCAAGCTTACGCCTGAAACATACGAAGGGAAGGCAACAAAATGCGAAGCAATGGGGCCCTCTGTGCTGGGGCCAAGCACAGCTATTCTAGGCTGTGTTATCTTTACTCTGTCGTCTGTTCCAAAGCCGTAAACATAACTATCGTTTTCATATGTTGCTTTGTAATTTTCATAACTGCTTAGGCTGTCGCCGCTAGAAATAGCCTTTGTTAAGCCGCTAAGCTCGCTTGTTGGAACAAAATAAATGCTTGGCCTTGTAAAGCCGTATTTTTTAATTCCTTCTTCGTTTAGTTCAAGTGTAGCTTCATAAGCTTGTGAAGTATTATTTCTCTTACCATTGCTACCCATAAAAATGTAACTTTTATCTGATTTAGAATAATCATTGTCAGGTTTCTTTGCATATTTTGTGTAATAATCGTCAAAATTAATAGCCCACTTGTAGCCTTCTTGGTTGTAGGGAATAGAATAGTAACCAGTATAATTATCGGATTTTTTGAAGCTAAGTTCAGCATCATCTTTTTCGAGGTAAACTTCGAACTTATAAAAATTATAATCATGGTTATGATCTTCAAAATAGTCTTTATATTCAGTGGTGTAAGATTGGCTAATTGTCATTTCTTCGTTTTCATCGTAATGCTGTGTTTCATATATTTCAAATCCGCTTTTACTAGGGTCTCTAACACGTTGGCCATAAGTTGGGTCGATTTCAGCGCCATTAAGAGTTATAACTTTAAGTTTTTGTTTATAAATGCTGGAACCATTTGGCCCTTTATATCTTACGTAAAATACATATTTGCCTTTTTTAACATAGTGCGGGGAGGAATTTATGTGTTTAATGGTGTTTTCTTTTCCTTCAACTGGTTCGAACCAGTCAAAGTAAGTGGTGCCGGAGTCGTCTGTTCCGTTAAGAGTCAGGCGGCATGTTCCGCTTTGGCTAATATTTTTAAATGTTATGCTTGGTTTTTTTGAAAGGTCGTTTATTTGAAAATTGCTGATGCTAATAATCATTTTGTTATTGTCGATGGTTTGCGTTACTTTGCAGTTAGTTCCGAAGTCCTGAGAGTTTATAATTGCGTTTGTAATGCCGTATCCGAATTTAGCCGAAGCTTCAATTTCCAGCTCAGAATTATAAGGGATGCCTTCAAGAATCAAGCTTTTGCCGTCATCCGCTGTGCTAATTTTGTTTCCTTGTTTTGTTCCGTTATTCAAGGTGTAACATTTAATGTCAAGAACGTTGTTTATAAGCGCATTTTCGCCCAGGGCTTCGTTAGCCTCAAGGTTAAGAGTGATATTTCTTTTAACTGGTTGGCCATTAAATTTAATTTCAAAAACTTCCGGCCCAGTTACGGTTATGCTAGAAGTGATGTAGGTTTGTTTTGAGTCAATTTGGCTTTCTTCATTAACTTCGCGAGTAATAATATTCCCCGTGGAGTCATAATCATAAACGTAAAGCCTTATGAAGGAGTCAACTCCATTTTCCGAGAATACTTTAAAGTCTTTTATTTTTGAATTCTCGTAAAAGCTGTTGAATTTCACCAGGAAGTTTAATTTGCTTCCCGCTTGAATCGATTTATATTTAACTCCGTCCGTTGAGCCTTGCGGCTTGCCGTCAATCAAATATTCAACTTTATCTATGCCAATATCTTTTTGCGGCAAACCGATTTGATAGCTGTGTGCGGTTGCAGCTTTGGCAAAATTTGAAAAAAGGCATAGAAAACACACTAATATAGCTAAAACTGGACCATAATTAAGAATTTTATTTTTTTTAAACAACATATCTTAAGACCTCCAAGTTTATTGTTTCTCCCTATTTATTATAAGTATACTGATTTGATAAAATATTTCAAGATATTTTAGCATTATTTTATATTAATTTTATAAATTTAAATCGTTTTTAAAGGAGATTTTTTTATGGACGAAATGCTTCCGAAAAATAAAAATTTCACGCATTTTAACAGAAAATTTTTGATAAATAATCTTTTGAAAGAATATAACTTTCTTTTTTCAGGCAAAATTGGTCAAAGTTTGTGCGGTAGAAGCATAGATTTCATAAGGCTAGGCAATCCTAATAATTCAAATTTGTGGGTTTGCGCTCACCATGGCATGGAATGGCTAACTTCGATGGTTGTTCTTAAATTTTTGAAAGAAGTTTGCGAGAAAATAAAAAATAAGCAGTGTTTTTGCGGGATAGACCTTGAAAAAAAGTTCGATGAAAAAGGCTTAGTGATAATTCCTTGCCTTAACCCTGATGGCGTTGACATTTCTCTTCAAGGGCCGGCTGCTGCAGGGAATTTTTACCGTTTTGTGGAAATGTCGAGCCGCGGGAAAAGCAAATTTTGGCAGGCAAATGCTAGGGGAGTAGACCTTAACCACAATTACAGCGCTGGCTGGAACGAACTGCACAAAATGGAAATTAAAAACGGGATTATCAAACCTTGCTCAACGAGATTTGGCGGTGCACGGCCTCTTAGCGAGCCGGAAACGATTTATCTTACTAATTTTTGCAAGAAAAATAATTTTTCAAGCGCAATTGCTTTTCACAGCCAAGGTGAAGAAATCTACTGGAATTTTGGCCCAAAAACTCCCAAAAATTCTCTTGAAATTGCTGAAGTTCTAGCAGTTGCTTCAGGCTACACGGTCAGCAAACCCGAGGGCCTTGCCGTTGGTGGAGGTTTCAAAGATTGGTTCATTGAAACTTTCAGCAAACCTGCGTTTACAATCGAGCTTGGCAAAGGGCAGAACCCTCTTCCTGCTTCGGATTTAGGCCCTGTTTACAAAAAAGCCGAGAAAATGCTTTACATAGCGTCGTTTATTTAAAGTTTTTTTGAATTCTTGAATGAAAAATCTTTTTATGATAAAATGCTCTTGTTAACGAATAACGAAATGAGAGATATTTTATGAACATCGATGAAATATATAAATCTTGGGTTGAAAACGCCCATGTTCCTGAAATTCAAAGAGAACTTTTCAAAATAAAAGATAACTCTGAGGAAAAATACGAGCGTTTTTACAAATCTTTGGAATTCGGCACAGCGGGCATAAGGGGAATAATGGGCGCCGGAACAAACAGAGTGAACGTTTACACTGTTGGAAGAGTCACGCAAGGCTTTGCGAGCTATCTTCTTAAAAAGTTCAGAAACCCTTCGGTGGCAATTTCCTACGACTCAAGAATTCGCTCCAAAATGTTTGCTTATCTTGCGGCAAAAATCATGGCAGCAAACGGAGTTAAAGTTCATTTAGTCTGCGAAACTCAGCCTACTCCGTTTCTATCCTTTGCAGTTAGGAAGCTCAGGTGCAGTGCGGGGATAATGATCACTGCCAGCCACAACCCCAGCCAGTATAATGGCTACAAATGCTATGGCAAAGACGGCGCGCAAATTACCGAAGAAATTGCAAAAGAGATTTATGATGAAATATCCAAAGTTGATATTTTTTCAGGTGTTAAAAAAATGAGAATTCAGCAAGCTTTCGAAGAAAAACAGGCTGTGTTTATGAATAAAAACGTGGTTGAAGAATATCTTGATTGCGTTACGAACCAGAAAATAAACAACACCGATTTTTCGCACCTTAACGTAGTTTACACGCCTCTTAATGGTTCAGGCTGTAAGCTTGTTTGCAAAGCTCTTGAAATAATTGGGGTTAAAAATCTTAAAATAGTTTCAGAGCAAAGATATCCCGACGGCAACTTCACGACTTGCAGGCTGCCGAACCCTGAATATTTGGAAGCTTTTAATTTAGGTATTAAATACGCCATGAATTCAAAAGCTGATATTATAATAGCAACTGACCCGGATTCTGACAGAATGGGCGTTTGCGCAAGGCACAAAGGGGAGTACAAGCTCATCACCGGCAACCAAATTGGCATTTTGCTTTTTTATTACATTGTTAAAAAGAAAAGAGAGTTCATTGATTCTTCCGTCAGGCCTGTTGTTGTTAAAAGTCTTGTTAGCAGCAAAATGATTGATGCCATTGCGAAGAAAGAAAATTGCGAGGTCATAAGCGTTCCGACGGGCTTTAAAAACATTGCAAAAGAAATTGCCAAGCTTGAAGCAAGCGGTAATATTTCGAGTTATCTTTTCGGATTTGAAGAAAGCAACGGCTATCTAAGCGGAACTTACGCCAGGGATAAAGACGCCGTTTCTGCTGCTGTTTTGATGTGCGAAGCTGCTGCGTATTTCAAAAGAAATAACCTCAGTTTGATAGATGCTTTGGCGAAAATCAGCGAAAGATACGGCCACTATGGCGAGAAAAATTTGAGCTTTGAATTTAAAGGTTCTAAAGGCAAAGAAAAAATGGACAAGATTATTTCAAGCTTTGAAAATTTGATTCCTGAAAGCATGGGCGTGATTTCAGTTAAAAAAGATTCCGGAATGTTTAGCTTGGAGCTTGAAAACAAAAATGAAATCGTGATTCGCCCTTCAGGAACCGAGCCGAAACTCAAAGTTTATATTTTAGCTCATGAAAACAGCGAAAAAGAGCTTTTCGAAAGGCTTAATGTGCTTTCTGAAAGCATGGAAAAAATAATAAATGAATTTAGCGGTGAATAAAAATTGAAACTTAAAGCATATGCTCCGGCGAAAATAAATTTGGGCCTTGAAATTCTTTCGAAGCGGCCTGATGGCTACCATAATGTTGACATGATAATGCAAAGCATTAATCTTTTTGATGAAGTGACTTTGGAAAAAACTTTCGACGGTAAAATTTCGGTTTTTAACGAGAAAAACACATCTTGCCCGCAAAATGAAGATATTGCTTTCAAGTGTGCGGATTTATTTTTCAAGGAAACGAAAGTGCCTTTTAGCGGGATAAAAATTGAAATTAAGAAAAATATTCCCATAAGTGCTGGCCTTGCAGGCGGAAGTGCAGATGGCGCTGCAGTTTTGGCGCTTTTAAACCATATGTATGACGAAAAAGTTTCTCTAAACGAGCTTCTTGGAATAGGCGGGAAGATAGGCGCGGATATTCCTTTTTGCATTTTGGGCGGCACTGCAAGGGCCTCGGGCAAAGGAACTGAAATTAAAAAAATTCCTGAGTTTAATGATTATTTTTTGGTGCTAACAAAGCCTGGAATTTCCATTTGCACTAAAAGGGCTTATTCGCTTTTTGACAGCGCTCAGATTAAAAATTTTAAAAGCTTTGAAAAAATGGAAGAAAGTTTGAAAAATGCTGATTTTAGCGGTTTTTCGGGCAGCCTTTTTAATAGGTTCGAAGAATTGGTTCAAAGCAGCGAAGTTTTTAATATAAAGAAAAAAATGCTTGATTTAGGAGCAGTTTCTTCGCTTATGAGTGGCAGTGGGCCGAGCGTTTACGGCGTTTTTGAAGATGAAACTACTGCGCTGAAGTGCCTTTCTGAAGTTAAAAAGTTTTACCCGCAAACGTTTTTGTGCCGGCCGATTGACCACGGCGTTAAAATAATATAAAAAATAGAAAAAGAGTATTTTCCTGCACTCCAAGGGGCTGAAGTAAGAAAATACTCTTATTGTTTTAGTTTAATTAGTGGCAATTTTTAGAATTGCTTGCGTTTTTAGAATTGCTGGTTTGGTTTTTTTGGTTTGTCTGATTTCTTGAATTGTTTGTGTTGTTTGAATTTGTTGAATTGTTGTTTTTCATTTTTTTCACCTCCATGGTGATATTATTTGCCCGTTGCTTTCTGAATATACTAAAAATCAAAAGTAATTTTTTAGCAAACAAATATCCATGGAGGTGTCTTTTTTATTCTGCTCTTATTTTATCTATTATTATATCTGCGCTCATTCCAATTCCTGCGCCAAGCGATGCCCCTGAAGCTGCGCCAACTATTGCTCCGCCTAATCCGCCAGCCACGAAACCTGCCGCTGCGCCTGCTGTTACTGTTATTGCTTTTTCAGCAAGGGTCATGTTTGTGTTTAATTCAGTGTATTTTTTTGCTTCTTTTGCGCCTTTTAAAGAACCTATTATTATTCCTGCGCATGCGCCTATGCCTGCGCTTGAAGGAGCCGATGTCATAGCTGCAGTTTTTAGCAAAGTGAAGTCTCTTTTTCCTCCTGCAACTGCTTCTAATGATTTATCGTTTAATTTTTGGATTTTTAACATTTTTGTTTCCTCCCTGAAATAATCATTTCGATTGATTTTATTATACTTTTTTATAAATGTCAACTATTTTTCTTTATGAAATCATACGCATTTATGCATGCTATTGTGCCCGCACCTAAGATTGATCCTCCGGCCAAAACGCCTGCCATAGTGCTGAAAAATAGTGCTTTGGCTTTCCTTTTAAACCTAAGTTTTCTTTTCGAAGAATGTTTTTTTGCTATTCCTGCTCCGGCCGCAAAACCTATTATCATTCCTGAAAAGGCTCCTATTTTTAAGCCCTTGAGAACCATTTTTTCTTCGGTTTCTTTTTTTATTCCTCCGGCAACTTTTTCTAGCAATTCGTCATTTAATTTAAGCATTATTTTTCTCCTTGTGGCTATAATGCTTTTTATTATATCATGTTTTGATTCAAATTCTCATATGCAATTTTGATATATTTTTCAATAGCTAACGCAATATTTTTGAAATAAATATAAATTGCGGATTTTATAATCATATATTTTACGGTAACATTTATTTGTGTGGTATAATTATAAAAAAATCATAAACAAAGGGGAATCATTTAATGGATAAAAAGAATTTTTATATAACCACTCCGATATATTATGCTTCCGGCCACCCGCACATTGGCCACGCTTACAGCACGATTGCTGCCGACACTATGGCTCGTTTTAAACGCTTGCAAGGCTGCGATGTTATGTTCCTAACTGGGATGGACGAACACGGCCAGAAAGTTGAGCAAAACGCCGGCAAAGAAAACAAAACTCCGCAGAAATTCGTTGATGAAATAGCTGCTGATTTTAAAGATCTTTGGAAAACGCTTGACATTTCTTACGATAAATTTATTCGCACTACTGATGATTTTCATGTTAAAGCAGTTCAAAAGATTTTCAAAGAACTTTACGATAAAGGTGATATATATAAAGGAAAATACGAAGGATGGTACTGCACGCCTGACGAAGCGTTTTTCACCGACAAACAGCTTAAAGACGGCAAATGCCCGGACTGCGGAAGAGAAGTTAAGTGGACTGAAGAAGAAGCTTATTTCTTCAAGCTTTCAAAATATGCAGACAGATTGCTAGAATATTACGAAGCTCACCCGCAATTTGCTCAGCCTGAAGGCAGAAAGCACGAAATGATAGAGTTTATTAAATCCGGCCTGGATGACCTTTGCGTCAGCAGAACAAGCTTCAAATGGGGCGTTCCGGTTACTTTCGATGAAAAGCATGTTGTTTACGTTTGGCTCGATGCTCTCACGAACTACATCACTGCGCAAGGCTTTGGAAGCAGCGACGAAAGCAACTTTAAAAAATATTGGCCTGCTGACGTTCATTTCGTAGGAAAAGAAATTTTCAGGTTTCATGTTATAATTTGGCCGGCAATTTTGATGGCTCTTGGTTTGCCGCTTCCGAAGGAAGTTTATGCTCACGGCTGGATTTTATTTGAAGACGGAAACAAAATGTCAAAATCAAGAGGCAACGTGGTCGACCCGAAAATGCTTTGCAAACGCTATAAACCTGATGCACTCAGATATTTCCTTTTGAGAGAATTTTCTTTCGGCCAAGATGGAATGTACAGCAACAAATCTCTTATAAACAGAATTAATTTCGACCTTGCAAACGACCTTGGCAACTTGGTTTCAAGAACTACTTCAATGGTTGATAAATACTTTGGCGGAAAACTCCCGAAAGATCAAAAACCTGGTTCTTTGGATGCAGAGCTTGCTACTTCAGCGGTTGCGCTCGCAAAAGAATATGAATCAAAAATGGAAAGGTTCAAGTTTGCTTCGGCGCTTGCGGATGTTTGGCTTATTATTTCGAAATGCAACAAATACATCGACGAAACAATGCCATGGCAGCTCGGCAAACTCCCTGAAAAACAAAGCAGACTTGCGGCAGTTCTTTACAATCTTTGCGAATCGCTCAGAATAGTTTCAATTTTAATTGCTCCCGTTATGCCTGAAACTTCAGAAATCATTAGAAAGCAAATTGGAGTGACAAAGGAGATGTTTACTATGGAAAAAGCCAAAAATTGGGGAATCCTCCCTTGCGACGCTAAAATCGAAAAAGGCGAGGCTTTGTTCCCGAGAATGGATGTTAAAGAAGAGCTCGAAGCTCTTGAAAACCTTGCAGCAGAAACCGAAGAAAAAACTGAGGAACCTGAAAATTTCATAGGAATTGAAGATTTTGCGAAAGTGAGCCTTATTGTTGGAAAAGTTAAAGAATGCGAAAAGGTTAAAAAATCAAAGAAACTTTTGAAACTTGCAGTCGATGATGGCGCAAAGATTAGAACCATTGTTTCTGGAATTTCCCAGCATTATGAGCCGGAAGAATTAGTTGGCAAAAATGTTATCATAGTTTCGAATTTGAAACCCGTTAAACTTTGCGGCGTTGAAAGCCACGGAATGATTCTTGCAACTCAAAATGAAGAAGGAAAAGTCACGGTTATTTTCCCGGATGAAAGCATCCAGCCAGGCAGCAAACTCAGCTAAAAGAGGTGAAAAAAGTGATATTTGACACGCACGCTCACTACGATGACGAGGCCTTTGAAAGCGATAGGGAAGAACTTTTGAATTCTATGCACGAAGGCGGCGTTTTGGGGATTGTTAACGCCTCGGCGGATATAAATTCGTCGCTTTCTTCAGTAAAGATTTCAGAAAAATACCCTTATGTTTTCGCTGCAGTTGGTGTTCACCCTGAAAATCTTGATGGTTTAAGTGAAGATTACACCGAGCAAATTAAAAAAATCGCCACTGAACACAAAAAAGTCGTGGCGATTGGCGAAATTGGGCTTGATTATCATTTTAGGTTGGATAACAAAGAAAAGCAAATTGAAGTTTTTGAAAATCAGGTTAAGCTTGCAAATTTTCTTGATTTGCCGGTTATAGTTCACGACAGAGAAGCCCATAAAGACACTTTTGATATCCTGAAAAAATATAATCCAAAAGGAATAGTTCACTGCTTTTCCGGCAGCGTAGAAATGGCAAAAGAAATCGTTAAACTCGGCATGAAGCTTGGAATTGGCGGGGTTTTGACTTTCAAAAATGCCAAAACGATAGTGGAAGTCGTCAAACAAATTCCTTTAAGTCATCTCGTTTTAGAAACTGACGCGCCGTATCTTGCTCCAGTCCCATTTAGGGGAAAGAGATGCAATTCTTCTTACATTAAATTTGTTGCTGAAAAAATTGCGGAAATAAAAAACATCAGTGCGCAGGAAGTTTACAAAGAGACTTTCAAAAATGCGCTTGAAGTTTACAATATCAAGGAGGATTTATGAGGATCGGGCATGGCTATGACGTTCATAAATTAGTCAAAGGAAGGAAGTTGATTCTCGGCGGGGTGAATGTAAATCACGAGTTTGGACTTTTGGGCCATTCGGATGCCGATGTTTTAGTCCATGCGATTATTGATTCTCTTCTTGGCGCGGCAGCCCTCGGCGACATTGGCGCTTTGTTTCCTGACACCGATGAGAAATTTAAAAATGCTGACAGCATTGAGCTTTTAAAGAAAGTTTGCGAAATTCTTGAAAAAAAGAATTTTAAAATAGTTAATATTGATAGCACGATTATTGCTCAGAAGCCGAAGCTTAAAGACCACGTTTTTAAAATGAGAGAAAACATTGCAAAGGCTTGCGGCATTGAAATTGATTTTGTTAGTGTTAAGGCCACAACTGAAGAAGCCCTTGGCTTCACAGGCCGCGAAGAAGGCATTTCAGCGCATGCTGTTTCGCTCATAAATTAAAGACCCACTGTTTTAGTGAGTCTTTTTTTACTTTTGCATGGAAATTAAAATTTTATTGGGTGTTTATGGTCTAAATATAAACACGTGGCGAGTGCAGTTCCTATTCCAGCCAAGAGCACGGTTGATGCAGCGATAAGTTTAACTTTTTCAGAAATGTTAGGTTTAATTCCGCCAGTAATTTCATTTAAAGTTTCTTCTGGGATTATATTGTTTTTTAATTTTTCCATGGTATACTGTCCTTTCAAAATATAAGTATTTTTATATGATACTCGTAACATTATATACCATTATTATTAAAACATCAATGATTAAAATTTAATTTTTTAATAATATATTTAAAGCCCTTTTGCGTAATCGCGAAAATTAAAGACCCACTGTTTTAGTGAGTCTTAATTATTTTGATCTTACTTAGTTCAGCTTTTGGATTTTTTATCTATAAGGCAACTGGTGCCCACCACACTTGCCGCAAATGGTATGTCGGTTAAAACTGTAACCCCTGCGGCCATGAAAGCTTTTAAAAGATTGGATTTAGACAAGCTAAGCCCGCCTGCGATTTCTTCCAAAGCCTCTTCTGAAATTACTCCATTTTTGATTTCTTCCATGTTAAATCATCCTTTAAATAATTTTTTTAACTTAGGTGCTAGTTATCAGAATAACCCCCATTCCTTATTGGAAAGGGGGCTGTATTTATTATATTTTGAGTAAATGACAACTATTCAATAACTACGCCGTTACCCTTCTTTGGTACTGGCAATATTGATGGCTCTTCGGCTTTTACTTCTGGTTTATTGCTACCTTCCTCTTTCTTTCCTCTAGTAGCAAGTTTGTAACCTCCATATCCTATACCTGCAGTTGCACCTAATGCGCCTAATGCACCAACAACAACTCCTGCGGTAGCAAGAACTTTTTTAACAGTTGACTTAGATATTTTAAGTCCGCCTGCGATTTCTTCCAAAGCTTCTTCTGAGATTACTCCATTTTTGATTTCTTTCATGTTAAACCATCCTTTCAAAATATAAATATTTTTCATTTGGTCCAACGACCATTTTTATTATATATCACTATATTTTAAATGTCAACACCTAAATTAAAATATTTTTTGCACAATTTCGTTAAAATAAAAACCGCACTCCTCAATAATGAAGAATGCGGTTATAGTTAAATTCTAAAAATCAAATTTTAATCGTAGTCTTAGCCCTTTTTCTTTTCATTCAGTTGCTTCCAACAGTCGCTTAAAGTTTCAACTGGTTTTAATTTTTCTCCTGCAAAGCATCCGCAAAGAAAAGTTACTCCAACAGCGGCGAAAAATGTAGTAACAGCACACACTTTTTTAAGAACTTTGACCTTACTTTTGCTAATTTTAGTTCCGCCTGAGATTTCGCTTAAAGCTTCTTCTGAAATTGCATAATTTTCAATCTTTTCCATGGTTAATCGTCCTTTCGTGTGATTTTTATTTGCTTGATTTTGTAACTGTATTTATTATATCAGAATATTTTTAAAATGTCAATAACTAAATTTAAAATATTTTTTAAACATTCGATAACTTATTTGAAATATTTGGTATAATTTTTTTATATAGAATCATATTGTGGTAGCTTATATTTTTGATAGGGCCTTAAAAAATTTTTTTGAAAAATTAAAATCCACGTCCTTAAATAGACGTGGATGAATGGTAAATTACTGAACTAATTATCCGTTTTTAAATTCGTATCAATACCAATTTTTGAAATTATTCAGAAACTTTTTTGTCGCTAGCTAAAGTTTCAACAGGAGCATTTCCTTGAACTGTTTGATCTCCAGATTTTTTAGATTCTCTACGTTTTTTAATGAAGTTCATTGCTCTGTCGATTGGTTTAAGTTTTTCTCCTACAACTGTGCCACCTACAAATGAAGTAGAGAATGCAAGGCCGCCGCCGAGAACTATTCCTGTGTAAGCAAGAACTTTTTTAACTGTTGAAGATTTAAATTCTACTCCTCCTGTTACTTGTTCTAAAGCTGCATCTGAAATTGCGAAATTTTCGATGTTTTTCATGACAAACTTCCTTTCAAACATTGATTTATTATTTTGGTTTAAAACCATCTGCATTATAACTAAGAAGAGAAAGTTTGTCAATAATTAATGTCGATTTAATATCGCCAAAAAAATATGAAACCAAAATGAATATTTTGTATATTAATTTAACAAATATCTACGTAAAAAATAATCATTAGTTTATCAATACAAAAAGAGTAATAAATTTTAGTTCTTTTTCATTTTATAAATCAAAGATTATTTTTCGGAGGTAATTTTATGAGCACAGGTAAGCTTCAGATAAATGTTTTTGACGGATCAATTGCAAACCCGCTTTCGAATTCAACTGTTTCAGTAACAATTTCAGGCCAGCCAGAAAACGTTGTAGGCGAGGTTTTGACTAATTCTTCGGGCAAAACCGACACTCTCACGCTTGATGCTCCACCGGTTGAATATTCCTTGAATCCGGGCTCACCGAAGCCTTACTCAGACTATGATGTAATTATTAAAAAAGACGGTTTTGAATCTATCACCATAAACGGCGTGCAGATTCTCCCTGATGCAATTGCTGCTCAGAATATTTATATGAAAAAATCGGATGATAACGAAAATTCCGAACGCAGCTATACCATACCTGACCATACTCTTTACGGGACTTTCCCTCCAAAAATCGCAGAAGAAGCCGTTAAGCCTCTTCCGGAAGCTTCGGGGTTTGTTGTGCTTGATAAGGTTGTTATTCCTGAGTTCATAGTCGTGCATGATGGCAGCCCTTATGACGATTCAGCGCCTAATTACTGGATTCCTTATCAAGATTACATTAAAAATGTTGCCAGCAGCGAAATTTACGCCACCTGGCCAGAAGAAGCCATTAAAGCCAATGTTCTTGTGATTATTTCTTTCACTTTGAACAGGGTTTTTACGGAATGGTACAGGAGCCGAGGCAAAAATTTCACGATTACTTCTTCAACTGCTTACGACCAAAAATTCGTTTACCAAAGAAATATATTTCAAGAAATTTCGAACGTTGTTGACGATATTTTTTCAACTTTTATTACAAAACCCAGTATTGATCAGCCGCTTTTCACGCAATATTGCGATGGAATAAATGTTACTTGCCCGGGCTGGCTTTCGCAGTGGGAATCGAAAAATTTAGGTGAGCAAGGCGAGGATTACATTAATATTTTGAGAAGATATTATGGCTCTGAAATTTACCTTGAAAGTGCAACTGAAGTGACGGGCATTCCGATTTCTTTTCCTGGCGAAACTTTGGACGTAGGCTCAAGCGGCGATGCCGTTAGAACAATTCAAAGGCAGCTTAATTCAATAAGCAATAATTACCCTTTGATTCCTAAATTAGCTGTTGACGGAAATTACGGCCAAAGCACTTTAGACGCCGTTAAAACATTCCAAAAGATTTTTGACCTCCCGCAAACTGGTTATGTTGATTACAAAACCTGGTATGAAATTTCAAAAGTTTACACTGCCGTTATGAGGCTTAGCAATTAAATAAAAACTGTTTTTTCGCTTATAATAATTGTGAGTAAGAAAGAGGGCTGTAATCTTTCTGTTTATTGACTAAACTATGTTAAGTGTGGTATTATCCTCATTAGGCACACTTGTATTATGAAAGATTTCTAACAAAAAAGGAGTTTAAAATGCGTAAAACTGACATAAGTCAATACAGCAAATCAACCGGAAACTCAGCGGCCTCAAGAGCGAAAGGGCCAAGAAACAATTTTTCAAGGATTAGTGTTTCGGTTTTGAAAATTTTGTGGAGGTTTTTTCTAAGTATTTTTGCAATTATTTTTTTAACCGGAATAATAATTCTTATTTCGCTTAATTTTTATAAATCTGCGCTTCTCAAAAATGACATCGCGCTTAACATAAATGCTTCGAAAGTTTCGCTGACGAGCTTTGTTTATGCAAACGATGAAAACGGCAACCCGCAGGAGTACCAAAGACTTTACAGCCTTGAAAACAGGGTGTGGGTTGATTTTTCTGAAATTCCGCAATATATGAAAGATGCGATTATAGCAATTGAAGATAAAAGATTCTATGAGCACGGCGGGGTTGACTGGAAGAGAACCTCCGGAGCTATCATGAACCTTACCAAAGGAAGCTCAAGCTACGGCGGCTCAACGCTCACTCAGCAGCTCATAAAAAACATAACCGAAGATAACGAAGTCAGCTTGACTCGTAAAATAAGGGAGATTTTTAGAGCGCTTGAACTTGAAAAGAGATATTCGAAAGATGAAATTTTGGAATCTTACCTTAATATAGTAAATTTCGGCGGCGGAAGCAGAGGCGTTGAAACTGCTTCTAATATTTATTTCGGCAAAAGCATCAAAGAATGCTCGCTTGCTCAGTGCGCAACAATTGCGGCTATAACTCAAAACCCAACGGCTTACAACCCGCTTTATCACCCTGAAAACAACAGGGTAAGGCGCGAAACAGTTTTAAGCGAAATGCTCGATCAAGGCAAAATTTCTAAGGAAGAATATCAAAAAGCTATGGAAGAATCTTCCAAGATGACTTTTGCGGATTATTCCAAAAAGACCTCAGAAGAAATTTCTTCTTCAAATGTTAGAAACTGGTATGTTGAAACCGTTTTGAAGGACGTTATAAGCGACCTTTGCGAAAAATATAACATAGGAAAATCCGCAGCCGAAGACATGATTTATTCCCAAGGGCTCAAAATTTACTGCGCTGTTGATAGCAAGGCTCAGTCGATAGTTGAAGAGGCTATCAAAAATAAATCGATTATGTCCACTGACCAAAACCTTGAAATGGGCTTCTCGATGATAGATCTCAAAGGAAGAATTCTTGCAACAGTTGGCTCAAGAAAACCAAAAACAGGCAACTTGCTTTATGATAGAGCAAACTTCGCAAGGCGCCAGCCGGGTTCAACGATTAAACCTTTGGCGGCTTACACCCCTGCCATTGAAGAAGGCATGTTTAACTATTCTTCTTTGATTCCTGACGAGCCGCTGCAAATTCCGGCTGCAAACGGAGGCTACAAAAGCTGGCCGAACAACTGGTATAAAGGCTACAGGGGAAAAGTCACGCTTCAGTGGGCTCTTGAAAAATCCGCAAATGCTCCTGCTGCGCAGCTCATAAACATGCTCACTCCGATGAAGAGCTATGAATTTTTGACCAAAAAGCTTGGCTTCACGAGCCTTGATTCAAGCGATGCCGTTTCTTTGGCAGCTCTTGCCACGGGCGGAACTCATTATGGTGTAACACCTCGTGAAATGGCCGGGGCGTTCCAAATTTTTGCAAATGGCGGAAAATTCTATAAACCTTACAGCTATTTTTATGTAACTGACAGAAACGATAAAATTTTGCTTGACCACAGGGATGACATCCCGATTCAAGCGGTTAGCTCTCAAACTGCAACTATTATGAACAGGCTCTTGAGAAACGTTATTACCGGCCGTGAGGGAACAGGTAGAGCCGCAAATATTGACGGCTGGAACGTTGTTGGTAAAACGGGAACTACAAACGATGATTACGACAGTTGGTTCATTGGCGTTACGCCTTATGCTGTGGGCGGAATTTGGACAGGCTACGACAACCCGAAAAGAATCCGAGACACGCCTGCGGCCATTAGAATTTGGAAACACATAATGACGGAATATTTAAAAGGAAAAGAAAACAAAGATTATGATTTCGACCCTGAAGTTATTTCGGCTAATTATTGCAAATCTTCAGGCAAGTTGGCAGGCCTTGGCTGCGGAAGCACCGCTACAGGATACTACAGCCCTTCGAACATGCCAGAAGTTTGTTCTGGCCATGCTTCCGCCAGAAGAAATGTTCAAGAAAGAGATTCCTCTTCAAGCGAAGCTTCTGATTCTTCGAGTGAGTCTTCAACGGCTGAAACTCAGGATTCCGAAAGTAGCGGTGAAGCTGAGCCGGCTGTGAGCACGCTTATCGATGACGATGATGATTAAAAATTAGCATATTTTCTTTTCCCGGCATAATCTTAAAATATAGATACTCTCCAGATTGAAGGAGGAAACTTATGAGTCTTATAGTACAAAAATTTGGCGGAACTTCCGTCGCAGACACCTATCATCTGATAAGTGTGGCCAAAAAGGCTATTGCTTTTTATGAAAAGGGCAATGATGTTATAGTCGTGGTTTCGGCTCAAGGCAACACAACCGACGAGCTCATCAAAAAAGCAAAAAAAATAAGCCCTTACGCAAAGGGCAGAGAAATGGACGCTTTGATGGCAACAGGCGAGCAAATTTCCGCTTCGCTTCTTGCAATGACCATTGAAAGCATGGGCGTTCCTGCAATTTCTTTGACGGGTTGGCAGGCAGGCTTTGAAACAAGCAGCGTTTTTAACGATGCAAGAATCCTCGAAATTAACACCGAAAGAATTAAAAAAGAAATTTCCGAAAAGAAAATCGTGGTTGTGACGGGCTTCCAAGGAATAAACTCATCCGGAGACATAACCACGCTCGGAAGAGGCGGCTCAGACACAAGCGCCGTTGCTATTGCAGGCGCAATGAAAGCTGACGTTTGCAAGATTTACACCGATGTTGACGGAGTTTACACCGCAGACCCAAGAGTTGTTTCTTCCGCAAGGAAACTCGAAATGCTTTCTTATGAAGAAATGTTCAAGCTCGCGGCTCTTGGCGCTCAAGTTCTTAACGACACATCAATCGAAACCGCGCAGAAATACAACGTTGAAGTTGAAGTGCTTTCGAGCATGAAAAAAGATTGCAAAGGCACGATTGTTAAAAATATTCCGAAAAATGAAATTAACACGGTCAGCGGCATTGCAAACCAAAAAGAGCTTGCAAAAGTTATTGTCAGCAGCCTTAGCAGCGGTGCGGAAAAAGAAAGCATTATTTCGTTTCTTGAAGAAAAATGCCTCATAAAAGATTCCGCTTTAATGCCAACGGGCAAAAATTCCGAAGGGCTTTTGGTGTTTTTGGCAAAAGAAGAAAACCTCCCAGAAGTTATCAAGCTTTTGGGAAGCTATCTTAAAGAAATTTCTGAAGAAAAAGCTGAGATTTTTTATGAAAAAGATAAAGCCGAAATTTCAGTTGTTAACCTTTCAGATGGCCTTAACGTGAACATTGCCTCAATAGTTTTCGAAACGCTTCATGAAAATAACGTTAACATTGAAATGGCAATGTGCGATAATTCCAGGATTTCCGTCGTTGTGGATGTTGAAAACTTGCACCGCTCGGTCAATGCATTACATAATAAACTCTTCGAAGAAGATTATCTAACCTAAAGGTCACACGGGTTCTTTCCCGGTGACTTTTAATTTTGTTTCCACGCTGACTTTGCAGTTTAAACTTGGCAAAATTTCTTTCCAGTTATTTTCAATTTTTTTGAAATATTTTGGGTTTGAATTTTTAAGTATTTTAGCAAAATCAAAAACGTCCATTTTGGATTTAAGCGTTTTTTTCAAAAGATTTTCGCAAATTTCGGTTAGGTTTTTCGAGAAACTCTCTTCGATAATTCCTGTTATTTGCTGCGGGTTATGCGTGTAAAAGTTTTTGTCAAGCGAAAAGCTCGAAGCGGTTGTGTCGAGGTTTATTTCAAATTCGGGCATGTCGTTTTCATTTACTTTTGCGCTTATTTTTGGAATAACTTTTTCAATCCTGCATGTAACGTCGCCCGTTTCTTCAGAGTTAACGACCAGCGAGCCGAATTTCGGCGTGCCTTTGAGCGCCATGAAACCAAAAGCCTCTTTGCCTTCAAGCAGGTTTTCCAGCTTATCGCCTTTGAATATTCCCGCGCCTTTCAGGTGCACTTCCTTTTCGTCTTCCATTTCAATCCAAGCGGCAAAAGGGTCGGTTTTTTCGTTTTTAAGGTTCGAAACAAAATGAAGCACATCCGAATTCAATTGAAGCGGCACTAAGTCGTGAATATTTTTCGATTTACGTGATTTGTCATTCGGGCTGATTTTCAAAATGTCAAAAGCTGTTTTCGAGATGCAAATTTTAACTTTTGGCCTTGTTTCGCAGTGCCTTATGAAGAAATCAATGAAATCATTCACTCCGAATTTTGCCGCCTTTTCGCCTAAAATTAACATCAAATTCTGCGAATAAACCGCCGTGAGGCTCGTTTGTTTTGAAATATTATCGAGCGCTTCGGTTACGGTTTCGCCTTCGGTTTCAATCACTTTCGTGTTTGGCTCATTTTCGTTTAAAGGGTTTTGGAAATCAAGTGCCTGGACGATAACTTTGTAGTTTTTTTCTTCCTTTTCAATGCCAACGCCTTGAACAATGAGCTTTTGGTGAAGCTGCTGATTTTGCGTGCACCCGCTGAGGAACAAAACCATGAAAATAAAAGAAGTTAAAGCTAAAAATTTATGTTTCAAGGATTTTTTCCTCCTTTGAGAGTTTTCTTTTCTTTAAAATTATTAAAATTAAAGGGATTAAAACTGTGCATAAAATGAGCAGTAAAAGCAAAAACATCGTGATTGAAGATTTTTTAAGTTCTCCTAAGCTTCCCATGAAAAACGTTGCCACTGAAAAAAGAATTCCAACCGAAATTATGAAAATTCTTCTGATTTTTTCGCCCCAGATTTTTTTGATTCCTTCCGCTGCAAGGAGCATAAACAGCGATGTTTTTATGAATATTCCTGAAATCCATATTCCAAGGTAAAGCGAGTCAAGGTGCCGGAATGAACCGAATTTTCCTATGCTTGCTGCTGTGTAAATAGGGAATAGCTGCGTTTCTATGAAGTCGCCCATCGTTCCCACAGCAAGGGTTATAATCACCGCGAAAGTTAGGTATACTCCCAAGTTCCAAAGCAAAAAGCCTTTTAGTTTGCTGCCTTTTGCAAGCGGGAACAAAACCGCCATAGAAACCAAGCATGAGCTTTGCGAAATCATGTAAAGTGCGCCTTCTTCTACTGATTTAAATCCTTCATACATTAGCGGTTTGAAGTTTATTGTTTCAACGCTCGAAATCAGTGAAATTCCTAAAAACAAAAGCGAAAGAACCGTTGCAATCATTATGAACGTGCAAGTTCTCGCGAGCGCTTCGATGCCTTTGTAGGCGCCGTAGCATGAAGAAAGCAGCAAAAATATCGAAAGAAGCGGCAAAGAAATCGGCGGGTTGACTGCATTTGAAATGAAATTATCAAAGATAGTTAGCGTGTGAAGCGTTATCACCATGAAATAAGCAACGTAAATCAAAATGAAAATATATCCCGCTTTGCCCATTAAATCTCGCATGTTGTCGAAAATATTCATGAATTTATCCATTGAAAAGAGTTTGTAAATCGGGATTATAAGCAAGAAAACAATGAAAAATGAAATTGCCGCAGAGATGAGATGATCCCAAATATCTGATTTTCCTATCAAAAGGTTTCCGTAAGTTATTGTTATTACCATTCTGCTCACGAAAAGCATCGTGAACATTTGCCCGACCGAAATGCAAGGCCGTTTTTCCATAAGTTATTTCCTACCTTTTTACGTTTCTGTCTTTAACTTCCGAGCCCGGGAAGTCTTGAACTTTAATCATTTTTTTAGCAAGGAAGCTCCAGCCGCTTCTAACGATTACATCCCTCATCGCAAAAATGTTAAAAGGAGCTATAGGAGCAGTGAAAGGTATGCCGTAAGTGTTTTTGAAGCATAGGTTCACGAGAACCAAAGTAAAAAGTATCATGATTCCCCAAATTCCAAGCAAACCGCCCACTATTATAAACGCAAATTTTAAGATTGATATTGGTTCATAGAGATTTGGAATTACATACGAAGATATTGCCGTGAGAGCCACGACCATCAGCGTTGGAGCACCGATTAGTCCTGCGCTTACCGCCGTTTCGCCAATTACCAGTGCACCCACGATGCTCACTGCATGCCCGAGCGGCCGGGGAATTCTGAGGCCTGCTTCACGCATTATTTCGTAAATTAAATGAATGATTATCGTTTCAAACATCAGCGAAAATGGCGTTGTTCCGACGGCTAAAGCGATTTTGCTGAGAATAGGCCCGGGCAAAATTTCGGGGTTAAATGTGCTTATTCCAACGTAAAGCCCCGGCAAAAGCGTTGAAAGAAAAAACGCCATGTATTTAAGCCACCTAGTGAACGTTGCGAAATATGAATGCATTGAATAATCATCAAGATGCTGAAAATATTCAACGAAAAAATAGGGAACTATCAGTGCATTTGGCGTTCCATCAACTAAAATTGCAATTCTTCCTTCCGAAATTTTCCCGCAAAGCGTGTCAGGTCGTTCGGTCATTCCAACGCTGCTGAACAAAGAAAAATCACCCTGACTTTCAAGGTAAGGAATTATGTAACCTGATTCCAAGATGGTTTCAAGGTTGATTTTTTCGAGATTTTTTTTAACTTTCCTGAGAATTTCTTTCGAAACTTTGCTTTCAAGGTAGCAAAGGCAAATTGAAGTTTTGCTGATTTTGCCAAGTTGCATGAGCTCGAATTTAAGGTCTGTGCTTTTGATTCTTCTTCGAATTAAGCTTAAATTCACCATCAAAGCTTCGATGAATCCTTCTCTTGAACCTCTTTGCATTAATTCCGAAGAAGGCTCTGAAATTGAGCGGAAGCTAAAGCCCTGCACGCCTAGCGCTAGCATGGAATCGTAGCCGTCCACTGCAAAAAGCGCGAAACCAGACATTATCATGTTGAAAGCATCTTCAAAGTTTGAAATTTGCGTTTGATCGCAGGCAACGACTAAATTGTCTTTTATGAAATTGAATTTTTCTTCGCCGGTTTTTCCTTTGATGTCAAAGTTTATAATTGGCAGCAAAACGCTTTGCGTCAGGGTGTCTTTGCTTATCATTCCTGATATTGAAATCACTGCGCACGGCGTTTGCCCAAGGCTCAAATATTTCAGCGAGAAATCTGCGCTTTGGCTGAATTTACGTTTGAAAAATTCAATATTTTCAGTTAAAGATTTTGAAAAAAAATTTGTTTTGGCGGGCTTTTTTTCATCTTTTTGATTAATATATACGTCCACAAAATGCTTTAAATTTTTCATTTTTTAAACTCCTTGGCTTTTTGTTTAAACACAGTTTTATCGTTTTCAAAATTTTGAAAATTATACATTTGGAAAATGCTATTTCACCAAAAATTGGATACGTTTGAATAAAATAATAATTGACAAAAGCTCGATTTTTGTTAAAATAATAGCAAAATAAAGAAAGGGTTGATGATGACGGTGAAAAATTTAAGCTTGGTAATTAATAAAGTGCTAAACAGTGAAAAGCTTAAAAATGAACTTGAAACTTTGGAAAATAGAGAGCAAATTTATGATTTTTTCACGCAAAATGGTTACTATGGTAGCTATGATGAGTTTTGCGTTGAAATGAACGAGCTTTTTAATTTGCTTGAAATTTCTGACGATGATTTAGATTCAGTAGTCGGCGGACTCGGAGTAAATTCCGGCAAAGTAGCCGCTACCGCCCTTTCGGTTTTGTCTTTGCTCAGCAGCATGCCTAGCATAAACGCCGTAAACACGCAAAGCAATAAGAATACTTCAATTTCAAGCAGCCAAAAATTTGAAAAAACCAGCGAAATTTCTTTTGACGATTCATTTTTAAATTCGTTTTTTTCAAACAGCAACAAAAGTTTTTGGAATTCTCTTAAAAGCAAATTTTTTGAAAAAACCTCTAAAAGTAGCTTCGTTAGGATAGACAACCTTATTTTGAAATTTAAAAATTACTATAAAAGCAACAAAAATGCTTTAAACGTGCAGGCGGTTTCCGGCATGCTTTTTTCTATTATTAAAATTGCTGAGGAGAAAAACTCCGGCAGCAAAGCCACGCAGCAAAATGCAGCCGAAGCAAAAAGCGCTTTGGAGAAAATTGCAAACAAACTTAAAAATAAAAACAAAGTTAATCCCGAAGAAACGCTGCATTTAATCGAAAAAGTTGACAAGCTTTATAAAAGCACTAAAGGTGAAAAAACGAAGAGATTTAAATCTATTGAAGAAGTAAAAACTGCTATTGAAAAGCTCATAGATCTAGAAAGTTTAAAGACTTATAAATCCTCTGCGAGCAAAAGCGAAATAGCGGAAATTAAAGAAATTATTTCAGCCATTTCGGATTATTATGTTGATGTTGGCGCGCTTAACGGCAAAACTTTCAAAAGTTATATTGAGGAAAGCAAAGATTACAAAGAGCTTTTGAAAAATGAAAAATCGGTTAGCATTAAAAATATTATTAAAACGATAAAAACCGTTTGCAAAAGCGACATTGAGGTTAATAACGGCACTATCAAGGCAGTTGGAAAAGAAAACGACACGTCTTTCGTAAGCGGGGATAAAATTTGCAGAAAAATTAATATTGATGAAGGCCTGAAAAAATCGCTGATTCAGGAACTTAACACAGCTTGCGATTACAGCAACCATGTTTATATGTTTGAAAAGTCAGATATGTATGAATATGATTCCCGCAAAGGCAAATACATCAAATCGGAAGAAACGAATGAAGATGAATCAAACAAAAGTAATCAGACATCAAAAATAAATGAAGGCAGCCCGTATTTCGGCTACTTTGGGGATAATTTTGCAGGCTTGGTTGATATAATTCCTCAGGGTGAAGATGAAGGGACCGTTTATCTTGCCTTCCGCGGAACATACTCGAAAGATGATGCTTGGATTGACAGCGATGTTTCAAAATCGGAGTGTTATTTCCTGGGTAAAAAATGTGTTCACAGAGGATTTTTGAACCGATATTTGCAGCTGCAAAGCGAAATGAAAAGACTTTTGGATGACAAAATAGGTTGTTATAGAAGAGAAACCGGAAAAGAAATTAAAAAAATTGTTGTAACGGGGCACAGTTTAGGCGGTGCACTTGCGACTTTGGCTGCCTTGGAGCTCAAGCAAAACGATAAAAAAATGCCTGTTAAATTAATAACGTTCTGTTCGCCGAGGGTTTTGTCGTTTGAGGCTTATGATTACGTTACAAAAAACAATATCTTGCCGCAAAGCGGTGAAAACGGCGCGGTTAGAATTTATAGGCACGGCGATGTTGTGCCAAATATGCCGTCTAGTTCAATGGGCTTTAAACATTTTGGGGAAGTTTTTTTCATAGCTAATCCTCCGAACGGATTTGAATCTGACAGCGAGAAAACGATTTATTCTAAAATTAAAAGTTATTTTAGCCTTGATGACTGGAAAGAATGGGTTAAAAGCTTCATTGGTTACCACAGCATAACGGGCATTTTGGAAGATGTTTCTAAGCTTGGAAAAGAGGAAAAAGTTATATATAAAGAACTGTTTTGAAACAAAAAAGCCACCTTTGACGGGTGGCTTTTCGCGCGGGAATTTTATTCGGTTTTTTCTTCTTCAGCATTTTCGTTTGTTAATTTCTGGCTTGAGGTTAAGCTTGAAAGATTTGTGCAGGCGTTTTCTATCCAGGTTTCAATGTCGCCATTTTCTTTGTGCTTTTCAATGCAAGAATCGATAACTTTTTTGAGTTTTTCATTGTCTTTCATCACTGCGGCGAAAATCCCTTGGTCGCTTGGGTCTTCCGGCATGGTCACTTTGCTTTTTACCACGGTTTCGTTGCTTGCAACTGATTTTTCGAAGTTTTTGTCGTCTGAAACTATTGCTTGAACTTCTCCGCTTTCGAGTTTTTGGATGCATTCTGAGGTGCTTTCGCAGGTGACGGGCTGCGCGTTCGGAAGATAGTGCCTTACAGAACTGTCTTGGTAAGTTCCTTTTACAACGGCTATTTTTGAGAGCGAAAAATCGTTTAGTTTGGTGATTTTTTCTGCTTCTGATTTTAAAACGTAAATTGAGTAAGGCTCTTCTTGCCACGGCCAGTAAGAATTGCTTAGTGTGAAGCGCTTTTTAATGTCTGGGCTTGCGTCGAGCGAAGCCAGCGCTATGTCTATCTCGCCTTTTTCAAGCGAGTTTAGCATTTCTTCGGTTTCATTTTCAACGAATTTAACTTTTACATTTTCGCTAATTTCATTTGCAATTGCTTTTGCAAGTTCCGCTTCGTAGCCGGCGTCGTTGCCGTCTTTATCTTTGAAAAATTGAATTCCGCCTTTTTTTATTCCAACGACTAACTCTTCACGATTTTTAATTGATTCCGGTTCGTGGTAAGAAATCTGGATTTTTTCATCCACGGATTGAGTTTGGTTTTGATTTTCGCTGTTTTGAGAATTTTGACTCTGGCAAGCGCAAAGGCTGCACGCAAACGCACCGCTCAAAAAAGCAAAAAGAAACTTTTTTATATTCACTTAAATTTCTCCCTTCAATTTAAAAGAATCATTTCCAGGAATTATACTATTACAAAACTAATTTTTAGTCAATAAATTCGATTTTTTGACAAAATATATTTTAAATTAATGAATTTTAATTCAAATAATTGCCAAACTAATTTCTAGGGAGGGGTTTGAATTGATTAGCAAAAAAAATAATAATGAAACGAACAAACCTGGCGAAAAAGCTTCAACGGGAAGCGAAAAACAATACGAAAGGATTCAAAATATTGGTTCAGTGATAGCAGGCGAGAAGGGCAAAAAAATCTATTGCCTTACGATAATCGGCCAAATTGAAGGCCACACTTATTTGCCAAGCGAAAATAAAACGACTAAGTATGAGCATGTTATTCCGGAGCTCGTTGCTATTGAGCAAGACCCGGAAATAAAGGGCTTGCTTTTGCTTTTAAACACAGTTGGAGGAGACATCGAAGCAGGCCTTGCAATTGCTGAACTTATTGCAGGAATGAGCAAACCAACGGTTTCGATGGTTATTGGTGGCGGCCATTCAATCGGGGTGCCTTTAGCGGTTTGCGCGGATAAATCTTTCATTGCAAAATCTGCAACAATGACTATTCATCCCGTTAGAACAAACGGAATGACGCTTGGAACGCAACAATCTTTTGAATATTTCAGGAAAATGCAAGAAAGAATAGCAAATTTTGTGGTTGAAAATTCAAAGATTTCTAAAGAAAGATTTTATGAGCTTTGCATGAACACCGAGGAGCTCTCGCTTGATATTGGCACGGTTGTTGAAGGTAAGGATGCTGTGAAAGAGGGGCTTATTGACAAATGCGGAACACTAAGAGAAGCGATAGATTGCCTTTATAAAATTTCTAAAAATAAATAAAAAATTTGATTTAAAAAAGGAAGATGGCCTAATTTTTAAATAACAAGCTAGAAAATGAAAGTGAATTTAAAAGATTTAAAGCATAAATCAAAAAAATTGCAGCCGAAATTAATGGCTGCTTTTGTTATATTTGTTGTGTTTTAAAAACCGAAACTATATAAACTTGACAAATTTCGAAAAATAATATATTATTCATGCAAAAATATAAGCAGGAGTGTGAGCTGCAATGTTGAATCCAAGAAAAGCCATAAAAATGGGAAAAGCTACTTTAGAAGAAAGATCAAAAAAGAACCAGGAAAATTACGAGTTAAAAGTAAGTAGTTTGCGTAATGCTTGTGAAAGATTTATAACATACCTGGAAAATGAATGTTTGGAAGATAAGAAAGAACTTAAATATGCTGAGATTTTAAAATATTTTAAGATAATGTTTTCACTTCAACTGAAAAAGTCTCAAATGCTTTCCCGCACAAGCAGGGTTCTTAACAAAATGAGCAAAGAGCTTTCAAAATTTAAAGGTAATTTTTCCCCCAAAGATTCAGAAAGATATTCGAAAGTTTTTAAATACAAACGTGAGAAAGTTAATGAAAAATCTAAATATATAAAACGTTCTGCAATTGATGATGAAAAAGTGTATGTATATTTTACAAAAATAATTCCTGGAATTTTGGGAGGAAAGGCACATAAACTAAAAAAGCTTGAAAAAGTAGCTGAAGCTGCTGAAGAAACCTCGAAAGAAAATGACAGCAAAACCGAATATATTGTCGATAAAAAAGATGATTTTAAAAAAGTTGAAATTTATAAAGAAACGCTTGAAAAAGTGTCTTTAGGAAGCAAAATTAAAGAAATTCCCCCAGAATCGTTTTCGGGATTTGATAAACTTAAAGGAGTATCTTTGAGTGAAAAGTGCAAAAAGATCGGTGCAAGGGCATTTTTAGGGTGCGAAGAGCTTGTGGATATTAACCTTGGAAAAGTTATAGAAATTTGTGCAAATGCTTTTTACAATTGCAAAAAGCTCGAAAAAGTTGATTTAAGCAGTATTAAAAGTGAAAAAACAATTGGAGAAAATGCCTTTAGTAATTGCAACAAATTAAAAAGTGTGACTTTGCCGGAAAATAGCAATCGCAGAGAAGAAATAAAGGCAAAAGGAATAAAAAATAAAGTGTTAGAACAAGTAGGAAACCCGGCAGCTGAGTCCATTACTTTTACTAATGACCCTGACGAAATAAAAAAATAATAAAACTTGCCCATGCTTTGACTGCGTGGGCTTTATTTTTGAAAAAATAAGCTTTATTGTGAAAAATCGCACTGTTATTTCATTTTCAAAAGTAGTATAATTAAAATTCAGAAAATTATCATATAATTAATCAGAAAAATAAAAAAGGGGAGTAAAGTAAAAATGAGAATGAGTGTTGGCGCAGCTATACTTTCGTATGGTTCGATAGCATTTTTAGGGTCCATAATTTTAGGAATAGTCCAGGGGTTAACCGAATTTTTGCCGGTTTCAAGCAGCGGGCATTTGCTTATTGCGCAGCATATTTTAGGTTTTGGAAACAGCCAATTCGGTAATGATTTGTTATTTTTCAATGTAATGCTTCATTTCGGAACTCTAATTGCAGTTTTAGCGGTTTACAGAAAAGAAGTAATCGAACTTATAAAAGCGTTTTTCAGAATGGTTTCAAAAATTTTCAAAAAAGAATTTGATTTCAAAAAAATGGACGATAACGAAAACATGGTAGTAATGCTGATAGTTGGCCTTTTGCCACTTTTCATGCTGTTTTTGCCGGTTTTCGGAACAGGAATGAACATAAAAGGAATTGCAGAAGAACTTGCAAACGAAAAGAACGTTTTAATAGTTGGCATTTCTTTAATTTTCACAAGTTTTCTTCTTAGAAAAGGAATTAAAGCCGAAACAAGCGCCAAAATTTCTGCAGTAAGCGCTAATGGTGAAAGCGCAGTTGAAGGCAGAACAAGGCTTGAAATCATGGATGCAGTTTCAATTGGTGTTATGCAATTTGTTGCGGCTATTTTCCCGGGCATTTCACGTTCCGGCTCGACTTTGTCGGTTGCTCTTATGCGTGGAATAAACAAAAAAACAGCCCTTGATTACTCTTTCATTCTTGGCATTCCGGCAATCGTTGCGGCGGTATTGCTTGAGCTCAAAGAAGCCATTGAACAAGGTGCGGTTACTTTAGACGGAATTGTTCCTACGATTCTTGGAATGATTGTTTCGGCAATTGCCGGATTCTATGCAATTAAACTTTTCAAGTGGCTTTTGAAAACAGACAAGATGAATATATTCGTGATTTACACTTTAGTCGTTGGAATTATCTCGATTGTAATCGGAATAATTGAAATGGTTATTGGAAAAAGTCTTTTCCCCGGTCTTTTTTAAATAAAAGGCCGCTTTTAAAATTAGGAGGTAAATAATGCCTAAAAGGACGTATAAACCGGCGGCGAAAACCGGCAGCAAAAAGAAAACTGTGAAGCAAAAGCCCGCAAAACAAAAAAGCAGCATCGACAACCGCGCATTTTCGATTATCATGTTTGCAATTTCAGCTTTGATGTTTTTTGTTATTTTTGCTCCGGGCGAAAACATATGGTTTTATATCCATAAGTTCATTGTTGGATTGCTTGGAATGGGAGCAGTCTTTTTGCCGGTTTCTCTTTGCTATCTTTCAGTGGTGAGCGCGGTAAGAAAAGAAATTAAAAACAAAAAAATGACTTTAATAGTCTTTGGAATAATGGTTTTGATGCTTTGCTCTTGCATGTATGTTTTTTCGAGCGAACTAGTTAAAAATCAACCGAAAGCTTGGATAGGTTACATAATTGAAAATTTCAAAAATTCAAAACTTGATGGTGGCCCGGGAATTTTAGGCGCGTTTGCGGGCGCGTTTTTAACGTGGGCTTTTGGAAGTTTTGGCGCGAAAGTCAGCAGTGTTATTACCATTTTCATTTGCATTATGCTAATTAGCGGCATGACCCTCACGGGCTTTTTCAGGATGATTTTGGTTCCGTTTTTGGCTGTGAAGAAAAAGTTTAAAGAAGTTTATCAAACCAAGAAAATCACCGATAATTTAGAAGCTTCGTTTAAAAAAGAACCTGAAAAAGAAGAGCCTATTTTTAAAGAAATTTCTGAGCCTGAAGTCCCGCAGAAAAAGTCAGAACGTGAAATTGAAGACAATATTTCTGCGGTTACTGAGAAGTTTTTGTCGCGCATTAAAAACGTGGGTAACAATTCAGCTGCTGAAGAAAAGCCAGAGGTCGATGAAGAGCTTGAAAAATCTGAAACCATGGTTAGCGCTTCGGGCGAGGATAACTATGAATTCCCGTCAATTGAGCTTCTTAACAAGCCGCCTGTGCCTAAAGATGAAGACATAAGCGCGGAGCTTAACACCAACGGCAGAACGCTCGTTGACACGCTGCAAAGCTTTAACGTTCAAACTAAGATAGTTGACATCAGCCGTGGCCCTGCAGTAACGAGGTATGAGCTTCAGCCTGCTTCGGGCGTTAAAATAAGCAAAATAACCACTTTGGCGGATGACATTGCACTTAATCTTGCTGCTGCAGGGGTTAGGATCGAGGCGCCAATCCCGGGCAAAGCGGCCGTTGGAGTTGAAATTCCTAACAAAGTTGTGAGCATGGTTGGAATGAGGGAGCTAATTTCATCAAGCACTTTTAAATCTTCGAAAAGCAAACTTACGGTTGTTCTAGGAAAGGATATTTCCGGCGAAGTAACAGTTGCAGACCTTGCAAAAATGCCGCATCTTTTGATTGCGGGTTCAACGGGTTCAGGTAAGTCCGTTTGCATAAACTCTTTTATAATTAGCATTCTTTATAACGCAAAGCCAAGTGAAGTCAGGCTTTTAATGATTGACCCTAAAGTCGTTGAGCTTGGAATTTACAACGGTATTCCGCATCTTTTAGTGCCTGTTGTGACTGATGCCAGGAAAGCGGCTGGTGCGCTCGGCTGGGCTGTTAACGAAATGACTAAGAGATATAAAATTTTCGCGGATAACAACGTAAGAGACATTTATTCTTACAATGAATTCGTTGAGCAAGAAGCTGCTAAATCTGCCGAAAAGGCCGAAACGCTTGAAAAAATGCCGCAAATTGTTATTGTTATTGATGAGCTTTCAGACCTTATGATGGCTGCACCGAATGAAGTCGAAGATTACATCTGCAGGCTTGCTCAGATGGCTCGTGCTGCGGGGATGCACCTAGTTATTGCAACTCAGCGCCCGTCAGTTGACGTAATCACAGGAATAATCAAAGCGAACATTCCAAGCAGGATTGCTCTGGCTGTTTCTTCGCAAATTGATTCAAGAACTATTCTTGACATGAGCGGTGCAGAAAAGCTTCTCGGTCGAGGCGACATGCTTTTTTCTCCTGCGGGTTCTTCGAAGCCGACGAGGGTTCAAGGCTGCTATGTTACTGACAAAGAAATTGAAAAAGTTATAAAATATGTTAAAAGTTCCCAGCAAAGCGATTACGATAATAATATTGCAAAAGAAATTGAGAAAAATTCTGCCAGAGAAAATCTTAAAACCTCCGACGAAAAGTTTGATGTCAAAGTTGACCCTGTTATGAAAGAGGCCATAAAATGCGTCGTAGAAGCAGGACAAGCCTCGACTTCGTTCTTGCAAAGAAGGCTCAGAGTTGGCTACGCAAGAGCAGGAAGGCTCATTGACGAAATGGAGCAAATGGGAATTGTCGGGCCGCATGAAGGCTCAAAGCCACGGCAGGTTCTTATTAATTATCAGCAATTTTTAGAAATGAATATAAACAGTTAACTGCGGAGGTCCAGACTTGAAGTTTAAAAGAAAACTCAAAAAATTTTCGAAAAATAAAATACTCTATTTGATTTTGGGCGTTGCTTTTCTTTTTGCAGCTATTTTTTCGAACTGCGAGAATACACAAGGCTTTAAAATTAAAAATACTTTTAATTCATCTTTATTTAATAATGAAAAAGAAAACACCGAAAATATTAGCGAAGATTTGCAGGTGCATTTTCTTGATGTTGGCAAAGCTGATTTCATTTACATAAAATTTAAAAACCATAACATTATAATTGACGCAGCGGATAGAGAACCAAACAGCATTGTTACTGAATATCTTAAAAAACAGGATGTTTCAAAAATTGATTTGGCGGCTGTTTCTCATGTGCACAGAGACCACATTGGCCAAATGGCTGAAGTTATTAAAAACTTTCATGTTGAAAAGTTTATTATGTCCGAAATTCCTGAAAGCCTCATTCCAACCGGCAAAATTTATGAAAAGATGCTTCTTGCTCTGAAAGAAAAAGAAGTTAATTCACAATTTGCCAAAGCCGGTGAAAATTTCGAAATAGAAGACCTTAAAATCGAAGTTTTAGGACCGGTTAAAGAAGGCAAAAATCTTAACGACACTTCGCTGGTTTTGAAAATGATTTACAAAGACGTTAGCTTTTTATTCACCGGTGATGCAGAAAAAACGGAAGAAAGCGATATTATCAATGCAAAATATAACCTCAAGGCGGACGTTTTGAAAGTTGGCCACCATGGAAGCAGAACTTCAAGCTCAGAAAATTTCTTGAAAAAAGTTTCGCCAAAATTTGCAGTTATTTCAGTCGGCCCGGATAAAAACAATCTTCCTAAAGAAGAAATTTTGAAAAGAATTGAAAAATACTGCAAAAATATTCATAGGACTGACTTAAACGGTAATATTATAATTTCGACTGACGGCAAAAACATAAAAGTTAAAAGCGAAAAGTAGTAGGGAGGAGATCATGGAATATTTATCGGTTGATTCTGTTGAAAAAGGCAGCCATGCGGTTTGCGAAGATGAAAATGGCGATGAAGTTATCTTAGATTTTAAAGATCTCCCTAGAGGAGTTAAAGAAAGCGACATGATTTTTATGGATGACTTCGGTAAATGGCATGTAGACAAGAAGCTTACAAAAGAAAGAAAAAGAAAAATAGCTGATTTAATGAAAGAAATTTTTGAAAAATGAGATGTAAATTTGACTTTTGTGTCGGTTTTTGCTATTTAATAGAGTTGTGTGCTAATATATAACTATATAATGAAAAATAAAATTTAATTAAAAATGGAGACGATAACATCGTGGTTAATTTAAAAAAATTTTTATTAGGCGATGCTCTTAAAGACGATCAGCTTAAAAATCAAAAGCTTTCAAGACTTTGGGGGCTGCCGATCATGGCCAGTGATGCCGTTTCTTCGGTGGCTTATGCTGTTGAAGAAATTTTAATGGCTTTAATGCCTGCGCTCGGGCTCATGGCCGTTAATTATGTTGGCCTTGTGAGTGTTCCGATAATTTTGCTTTTGCTGATTTTGATTTTTTCTTATTCTCAAATAATCAGCCATTATCCAAACGGTGGCGGAGCTTACGTTGTTTCGAAAGAAAACTTCGGCAAAAAGGCTTCTTTGCTTGCAGCCACCTGCTTGATAATCGATTATATAATGACCGTTGCAGTGAGTATTTCTTCTTCAACAGCGGCCATTTTGTCGGTTTACCCTAATTTAGAACCTTACAGAATTCCGATTTCTCTAATCTGTGTTGGAGCCATTACCCTTATTAACTTAAGAGGCGTGGGGGAATCTTCCAAAATTTTCGGAATTCCTACTTATGCGTTTATTTTCTCGATGATGGCTCTTATTTTCACGGGTGTTTTCAGGTTCTTTAGCGGCAATCTTGCCCCGATTCAATACGAGCCTGCTCAAATTTCGCATTTGCTTTCTCAAAATATTCAAGGCATGAGCCTTGCTGTGTTCCTTTGCGCGTTTTCTTCGGGCTGCTCAGCGCTCACGGGCGTTGAAGCCGTCAGCAATGCGATTCCTAGCTTTAAAGAGCCTTCTCAAAAAACAGCTAAGCAAGTTCTTTTCATGCTTGGCGGAATAATTGCGGTTATTTTCGGCGGAACAAGTTTCCTCGCAACGATTTTGAAAGTAGTCCCGCTTGAAGGCAAAACCGTTCTTTCGCAAATGGGAACAATGATCTTCGGCAACGGCATAATGTTTTATATCCTTCAGCTTACAACTTCGCTTATACTTCTTCTTGCTGCAAACACTTCCTACAGCGGCCTTCCTATCCTTCTTGCAATTTTGGCAAAAGACCATTACATGCCTGTGCAATTTTCTCAAAGAGGAACAAAGCTTAGCTTTTCAAACGGAATAATGTTCATTTTTGCAGTGAGTTCGTTTTTGCTCATAATTTTCAACGCAGACACCCACAAACTCATTCCGTTCTATTCCGTTGGTGTTTTCGTTTCGTTTACCATTTCGCAGTTCGGAATGTTCGTCAAATGGATGAGATTCAAAAGCCCTGGCTGGCAATATAAATCAATCATCAACGGCGTAGGAGCTTTGGTTACGTTCATTGGTTCAATCGTTGTGTTCACAACCAAATTCTCGCACGGTTCATGGGCTCTTTTGATAGTCGCTCCGCTTTTGATGTTTTTCATGGATGCAACTCACAAGCATTATCTTAGATTTTTAAAGGGCATAAGCGTTCTTGGATATGATTATAAATACAAAGAAAGCGTCAGCTCGGATGTTTTCCCTTGCGTTGTTCTTATTAACAAAATTAACATGGCAGCTCTTAAAACGCTTGACTACGCTAACAAAATCACTTCAAATTTAACCGCACTTCATATTTCGGTTTCTCATGAAGAAACTAAAAGGCTTCAAAAGCAATGGGAAAATTTAAAAATCGGTGTTCCGCTTAAAATTATTTACACTCCTTACAGAGATATCGTCACGCCGATTAGAGAATATATTAAAGAAAGAAGCGAACAGCTTGAAGAAGGCGAAAATTTAACGGTTGTTTTAACAAGAATTAGCGGAAACGACTTTTTAAATAAGCTTTATCACAATCAAACGACCTTCTTCATTGAAAAAGAACTTAGAAAATATGAAAACGTTGCAACTATCCTAGTGCCGTATTTTTACAATAAATCAAAGTATAAAAAATCGGCTGTGAAAAAGGAGAGCGGTCAATGAAAAAAATTCTTTGTTTAGCTCTTTTTCTTGCGGGCATTTTTTGTTCGAGTGCTAGCGCTTTGGGAATAAACGAAATAAAAAACAGAGGCTTTGTCAGCATTTCAACTAATGCTGACTTTGAACCTTTTGAATACCGTGAAGGCAGCGAAATCGTTGGTATTGACATTGATATTTCGAAAAAAATTGCAGAGTCTTTAGGCGTGAACCTTAAAATAAATGATGTTTCTTTCGACGCTTTGATTCTTGAGCTTAGCAATAAAAATTGCGATTTCGCCGTAGCTGCGATGAGCGCAAGCGAAGAAAAGTCTAAAAGCGTTGATTTTTCTGTGCCTTATTACACCGCAAAGCAAGAAATAGTCGTTCTTAATTCCAGCAGTATTAAATCCGGCAGTGACCTTGCAAACAAAAAGATAGGCGTTCAGTTTGGTTTTTCAGGAGAACTTTATTGCAGCGAAAATTTCAAAAATGCTTCAATAACAAAATACAACAAAATTGCCGACGCAGCTTTTGACCTTAAAAACGGAGCCATTGACGCAGTTGTTATTGACGATTTGCCTGCGAAAAAGCTCGTTTCAATCGTTGGCAGTTCTGCGAAAATTTTGGATAATCCGCTTTTCGAAGAAACTTACCGCATAGCAGTCCCGAAGGGCGAAACCGAGCTGCTTGATTATATAAATTCTGTTTTAAGTTCAATGATTAAAAGCGGGGAAATAAACGAAATAATTGAAAGTTATGTTAGCGCTTACAAAACGGAATCAAATAGCCTGATGGGCCAAATTTACAACAATCTTATTAATAAAGATAGATACAAACTTATTCTTTCAGGACTCGCAACGACGCTAAAAATAACTATCGTGGCCCTTTTCATAGGAATTATTCTTGGCGTTTGTGTTGCTCTCATTAAAGTGAGCCAGAAAGAAACTGTTTTTGCAAAAATATTGAAATTCATTGCGAATTCATACGTTTTAGTCATAAGGGGCACGCCGGTTGTGGTCCAGCTTTTTGTTATATGCTATATAATTTTCGCTTGGGCGGGCTTGCCTAAAATGATTATTGCCATGATTACTTTTGGAATAAATTCGGGTGCTTATGTTTCAGAAATTATTCGTTCGGGGATTTTGTCAATAGACGAAGGGCAATACGAAGCAGGCAGATGCCTTGGCCTTAGCCACGAAACAACTATGCGGAAAATAATTCTTCCGCAAGCATTTAGAAATGTTTTACCCACGCTTTTTAGTGAGTTTATTCAGCTCATCAAAGAAACTTCGGTTGCGGGTTTCGTTGGAATAATGGATCTTTCAAGAGCGGGCGACACCATAAGGAATTACACCTATCAACCGATTGTTCCGCTTTTGAGCGTTGCGGCAATATATTTCGTTTTGGTTTCGTTTTTAACTTACTTACTTTCTGTTTTTGAAAGGAGGATGAAACTCAGTGATAGAAGTTAAAAATCTTAAAAAAGAATTCGTTCAAAACGGCAAACCGCTTGAAATACTAAGCGGCATAAGCACTGAGTTTAAAAAAGGCGAGCGAGTTGCGATTTTGGGGCCTTCGGGTTCGGGCAAAAGCACGTTTTTAAGGTGCCTTAACCTTCTTGAAAAGCCAACTTCGGGCAGCATAATTTTTGAAGGCAAAGACATAACAAGCCCGGGCTTTGACATCAACATGCTCAGGCGTGAAATAGGAATGGTTTTCCAGCATTTTAACCTTTTCCCGCATCTCACGGTGCTTGAAAACATAACCTTAGCGCCCGTGAGCCTAAAAATAATGCCTGCAGAAGAAGCCAAAGAAAAGGCAAGAAAGCTGCTTAGAAAAGTGGGCCTTGAAGATAAACAAAACACCTTCCCGAGGCATCTTTCAGGCGGGCAAAAACAAAGGGTTGCGATAGTTCGTGCGCTTATTATGAACCCCAAAGTTCTTCTTTTCGATGAGCCTACCTCTGCGCTTGACCCGGAAATGGTTGGTGAGGTCGTTTCAGTCATGGCGGACATTGCCAAAGAAGGCATGACGATGATTTTCGTGACGCATGAAATGAATTTCGTTAAAAACCTAGCTTCGAGGGTTCTTTTTATGGATGGTGGCAATATAGCTTTTGACGGGAAACCCGAAGAGATGTTCGAAAATTGCAAAAACGAGCGAGTGAATAAATTTTTGAATAAGCTTGCTTAGGAGGAAACTGTGAAAAATATTTTTTTAAGTAATTCTGCGCTTGAAACTGAAAACTTGGCAAGGAAGTTTGCAAGCAAATTGAAGGGTAATGAAGTGATTGCTTTTTACGGAGATTTAGGCGCCGGCAAAACTGCATTCACAAGGGGAGTTGCTGATTTTTTTGGGCTCAAAGATGAAGTCTCGAGCCCTACTTTTGCGCTTGTTAATGAATACAGTAGCGAAAAAGTTAAAATATATCACTTTGATATGTACCGCATAAACACCTTTGAAGATTTAGAATCAACTGGTTTTTTCGATTATCTTGGAAGAGGGATAATTTTGGTTGAATGGAGCGAAAATATAAAGGAGTATCTTCCTGAGAATTTAATAGAAATAAAAATTTCAAAAACAGGGGAAAATTCAAGGGAAATTGAAATTATCGGAGGTGATTTTAATGAAAGTTTTAGCAGTTGATTCATCTTCTGTGAGTGCTTCTGTGGCTATTCTAGATGGCAGCAAAGTTTTAGCGGATTTTTACGTTAATGCTGGGCTCACTCACAGCCAAACTCTTGCCCCGATGATTGATCTGGCAGTTAAAAGTGCAGGGCTTAAGATCTCGGATATTGACTTTTTTGCTTCAACCACGGGGCCAGGCTCGTTCACCGGGCTAAGAATAGGCATTGCAACTGTTAAAGGAATGGCGCTTGGCAGCGGGAAAAAGTGCATTGGCGTTTCTTCGCTTCTTGCGGCGGCTTACAACTGCAAAAATTTCGAAGGGTTGATCTGCGCGTGCATGGACGCAAGAAGAAGTGAAATTTACGGCGCTATTTTCCAGGCTTCGGGTGGAAAAATTAAGAGAATTACCCAAGATATGGCAATTTCTATTAAAAATTTTAAAGAAGAAATTGAAAAATACGAAAGCAAAGCTATTTTAGTTGGCGACGGCGCAGAAATGTGCTACAATAATATGTTGGATGGTAAAAATAATGAAAAAATCGAGCTTTCTTCAGAATTTTTAAGGTTTGTTAGCGCAAAAAACGTTGCTTTGGCTGCGATTGAAAATTACAGCGAAGAAAAACTTTTAAGTCCAGGGGAGCTAACGCCTGAATATTTGAGGCTTTCTCAGGCGCAAAGAATGCTTTTGGAAAAAAATAATTTGTAGGAGACTTGTTTATGATAGCAATAGGTTCAGACCATGCGGGGTATGAAGCCAAAGAAAAGGTGAAAAAGCACCTTGAAAGTTTAGGAGTTTCGTTTAAAGATTTTGGAACTCACAGCGAAGAATCTTGTGACTACCCTTTGATTGCAAAGGCCGTTTCACTTTCTGTGAAAAGCGGCGAAAGCGAAAAAGGAATTCTCATTTGCGGTTCGGGGATAGGCATGAGCATTGCGGCGAACAAATTCAGCGGTATTCGCGCAGCGCTTTGCAAAGACGAAGAAGCTTCTAAGCTTTCAAGATCTCACAATGATGCCAATATAGTTTGCATTGGTGCAAGAACGACTGATTTCGAGGAAATTAAAAAAATCGTTAATGCTTTTCTTGAAACGTCTTTCGAAGCTGGCAGGCATCAAAGAAGGCTTGAGCAAATCACAGAAATAGAAAATTCATAAATAAACGGAGGAAGTTTAAATGGAGAATTTAGTAGTAATGAATCACCCTTTAATCACGCACAAAATGAGCATTTTAAGAAGCCAAACCACAAGCTCAAAGGAATTCAGAGAGCTTATTAAAGAAATCACGATGCTCATGTGCTTTGAATCCATGAAAGACGCAGAAATGCAAGAAGTTGAAGTTCAAACTCCGCTTATGAGCATGAAAACGAAAGTTTTATTTGATAAACACATGATTTTTATTCCTATTTTAAGAGCAGGGCTTGGAATGGTTGATGGAATTATGGGAATGATTCCAACCGCAAGATTTGGCCACATGGGTTTTTACAGAGATCATGAAACACTTCAGCCGGTTGAATATTACTGCAAATTGCCTGCAGGAATCGAAAACAGAGACATCGTTTTGCTTGACCCAATGCTTGCAACCGGCGGAACAGTTATTGATGCGGTTTCTCTTCTTAAGAAAAGAAATCCAAGATCTATCAAATTTATGTGCATTGTTGCTTCGCCGCAAGGAATTAAAGCCGTTTCAGAGGCTCACCCTGACGTTAAAATTTTCTGTGCTGCTGAAGATGAAGGCCTAAATGAGGAAGGCTATATTCTTCCAGGCCTTGGCGACGCAGGCGATAGAATTTTCGGCACGAAATAAGGCATGAAGAGGAAGTTGATATGGAAGAGATAAAAAATATGATATGGCGTTTTTTTAAAAGATACCGAAAATATGCGCTTTTTTTCTGCGATTTTCTTATTTGGAACTTTTCTTTTTATGTTTCTTTGGCAATAACTAAAAACACCCTTTTCGTCACAGGAATTGAAAACTTTTGGGCCGAAGTTTTGATTTTGAACATTTGCTTTTCAGTTGTGTTCTTTTCTTTTAAACTTTATGATAAAATTTGGCGCTATGCCGACATTGAAGACTTTTTCTATGCTGGGGCGTCGAGCGTTTGCGCGGATTTTGCGTTTTTCATTGTTAGTATGCTTGCTGGAAAAAGCATGACCTTGAAGTTTTATTCAATTTTGGGCCTTATTTCCACTTTAGGAGTTTTCATTTTCAGAATTCTTTACAGGCTCAATAGGCTTCTTGACAATGTTTCAAACGAAAATGTTAAAAACAAAAAAAGAATGCTCATTGTTGGCGGCGGCGATTCAACCGCTTCGGTTTTAAGGGAAATTTTTAATTATTCCCAAAATAAATATCTTCCTGTTGCGATAGTTGATGACGACCGCGAAAAAATCGGAAGAGAAATAATGGGCGTGAGAGTTGAAGGCTCGACTAATCAAATCCCGGAAATTTGCGAAAAATTTGGCGTTGAAGTTATTCTTTTTTCAATTGTTTCAATTAGCAGCAAAAACAGAAGAAGAATCCTTGATATTTGCGCCAAAACTAACCTTGAAGTGAGGATAATCCCGAATATTTATGAAGTTATTACTTCCGGTTCTTCGATTGACATGGCCATGAGGAAAATTAAAGTCGAAGACCTTCTTGGAAGAGACCCGATTATTTTCGATAAGAATCAATACGGTGATTATTTAATCGGCAAAACCATTTTGGTTACAGGCGGTGGCGGGTCAATCGGTTCTGAGCTTTGCCGCCAGATAGCTAAAATCCCGCCGAAGAAACTCATTATTCTTGACGTTTACGAAAACAGCGCTTATGAAATCCAGCAAGAGCTTAAAAGAAAATACGGAAGCAATCTTAATTTAGAAGTTGAAATAATAACCATTTGCGACAAAAGCCAGCTTGAAAGGCTTTTTGAAAAAGAAAAAATTGACGTTGTTTTCCATGCAGCGGCGCATAAGCATGTTCCTTTGATGGAAAAAAATGCCGAAGAAGCCGTTAAAAATAATGTTTTTGGCACGCTTAATCTTCTTGAGTGCGCTGATAAATATGGCGTTCAAAGGTTTGTTCAAATTTCAACTGATAAAGCCGTTAACCCAACAAACATCATGGGCGCAACGAAAAGAATTTGCGAAATGATGGTTCAAAGCAAAGATAAAATTTCCAAAACTGAGTTTGTAGCTGTTAGGTTCGGCAACGTTTTGGGTTCTAACGGTTCGGTTATTCCTCTTTTTGAAGAGCAAATTAAAACGATGGGCCCTGTAACAGTTACTCACCCTGATATAATAAGATATTTCATGACGATTCCTGAGGCTGTTTCGCTCGTTTTGACTGCCGGCGGCCTTGCAAAAGGCGGGGAAATTTTCGTTCTTGACATGGGCGAGCCCGTTAAAATTAAAAGCCTTGCTGAAAATTTGATAAGGCTTTCAGGGTTTGTTCCTCATGAAGACATTAAAATAGAATATGTTGGATTAAGGCCTGGTGAGAAACTTTATGAAGAGCTTTTGATGGATGAAGAGGGCATAAAAAAGACCGAAAGTAAAAAAATTTACATCGGTCACCCAATAAATATGGACGAAAAAGCTTTTTATGATGATATCGAAAAATTACGAGGCGTGGCCGCAAGGGGCAATTACTCCGAGATTGAAGCCATGCTCATGAAAATAGTTCCAACTTTCAAACACAAAGCTTAAGGATTTTCCTTGAGCTTTTCTATTTCGCCTGTTGCTAGCTTGTCGCACCTTTCGTTTTCAGGGTGCCCTGCATGGCCTTTTACCCAAATTAGGTTCACATCGTGGGTTTTAAGCAAATTTAAAAGTCTTTCCCAAAGGTCTGTGTTAAGAGCCGGCTTTTTGTTGCTTTTAACCCAGTTATTTTTTTGCCATTTTTCAGCCCAACCTTTATTAACAGCGTCGCAAAGGTATTTCGAGTCGCTATAAGCTGTTACTTCGCAGGGAAATTTTAGCATTTCAAGCGCTTTTATAAAAGCAGTTAATTCCATGCGGTTGTTCGTGGTTTCTTTTTCGTGGCCTGAAATTTCTTTTTCCGTGCCTTTATACCTAAGCACAGCGCCCCATCCGCCAGGCCCAGGGTTCCCGCTGCATGCGCCGTCGGTGAATATTTCAACTTGTTTCATAAATATGTTCCTCCAAATGTAAATGAATAAAGAATTATTGACATAACTATAATTTAGTAATATAATTATAGCACTGTTTGATGTACGGTGACAGACTTAAAATATTTGTGTTCGGATAAATTTAATAATTTCAAACCTAGGTTCGGGATTCCTGAGCCGGTATGTTCGTTTTTACAAAAAAATATAGGAGGTAATGTTAATGTCTGAGACTATTAAAAAAAGAATATCAAATAAACCAAAAAAGACAATAGACAACGATAAAAAACCTGCAAGCAGAAATTTTGCTTCGCAATCAAAAATCAATGCAGCGGGCACAAATAAAAAAGAGTCTGATTTTTCAAAATCACCTAAATCTCGCATGACCACTGCCAGAAGGCACAGCCGAAATGCGGTTAAAAAACCTGCTTCTGAAAATTCGGTTAGAATAGTGTTTCTTGGCGGGCTTAATCAAATCGGCAAGAATATTATGGCGATTGAATGCAATGATGACATAATCATCGTTGACTGCGGAATGTCATTTCCTGATGGTGAAATGCTTGGTGTTGACCTTGTTATCCCTGATTTTTCGTATCTTGAAACTAACAGGGAAAGAATCAAAGGCCTCGTTATAACTCATGGCCACGAAGATCACATCGGCTCTATTCCTTATCTTTTAAGAAAAATAAACGTTCCGATTTATGCCACTCCGCTTACGGTTGGGCTTATCACTAGCAAGCTTAAAGAGCACAGGCTCGTTGGCTCGACTAAATTAAACACTGTAAATGCCGGCGAAACTGTAACTCTTGGCTGCATGAGCGTTGAATTCATTAGAGTTAACCATTCTATTCCTGATGCAGTTGGCCTTGCGATTAGAACTCCTGCAGGAACAATAGTTCACACCGGGGACTTTAAAATCGACTGCACTCCTTCAAGAGGCGAAATGATTGACCTTGCAAGGTTTGCTGAAATTGGCAAAGAGGGCGTTCTTGCTTTCATGGCGGATTCAACAAACGCTGAAAGACCGGGCTACACAATGACCGAGCGCAAGATTGACCAATCTTTTGAAAGGCTTTTCCAAAAAGCAGGCGACAAGAGAATTATAATCGCAACGTTTGCTTCGAACATTGGCAGGCTCCAGCAGATTATCAACTGCGCAGCAAAATACGGCAAAAAGGTTGCTTTTTCCGGCCGCAGCATGATAAATAACGTTGCAATTGCCCAGCAGATGAAATATATCGAAGCTCCTGACGGGCTTATAATCGACATTGACCTTATAACGAAATATGCTAAAAATGAAGTCGTTTTAATAACCACAGGAAGCCAAGGCGAACCGATGTCTGCGCTTCATAGGATGGCTTTTTCGGAGCATAAAAAAGTTGAAGTTGGCCCTGAAGATTTCATAATTATTTCTGCAACGCCAATCCCGGGCAATGAAAAAACCGTTGGAGCGGTAATAAACGAGCTCATGAAGCTTGGCTGTGAAGTTGTTTATGAATCAATGTATGAAATTCACGTTTCAGGCCATGCTTGCCAAGAAGAACTCAAAATAATGCAAGGAATCATTAAACCTAAATATTTCATTCCGGTTCATGGTGAAAGAAGGCACCTCATTAAGCATGCAGGCCTTGCGCTTTCGATGGGAATGCCTGAAGAAAATGTTTTCGTTGGTGAAACTGGCGATATTTTGGAAATAAGCGAAAGTTCAATGAAGAAGGTTGGCCAGATTCCGCTTGAGCTTGTTTTAGTTGACGGAATAGGCGTTGGAGACGTTGGAAGCATTGTTCTTCGTGACCGCAAACATTTGGGTGAAGATGGCCTTATCGTTTTGGTTGCAACTTTGGATTCTTCTGATAAACACGTTATTGCCGGCCCTGACATCGTTTCAAGAGGGTTCGTTTATGTTCGTGAATCTGAGCATCTCATGGAAGAAGCCAGAAGAGTTGCCCTCAGAACGCTTGAAAATTGCGCAAGCCAAAAGGTTCGTGATTGGAGCCTGATTAAAAATAAAGTTAAAGACGACCTTTATAAACTCTTCCATGGAAAAACAAGAAGAAACCCGGTTATTCTGCCGATTATAATGGAAGTTTAAAATAATATAAAATAAAAACTTATGCTAAGAGGTGACATGCTTGTGAAAATCAGTAAGTTATATGTTTATCTTGTTTTCGGTGCAGTTTCTTTTATAATGCTGCTTATGTGCTTCTCTGTGTTGCCTTTTAGCAAAATTTTGTTTTTAATAGATTTCTGCATCACGCTCACGATAATCGTTTCGGAATTCATTTTAGTTAAAAATTACATGGAATTTATTCTTAGCTCTTCGAAGACAATCAATTTGTTTTTAAACGAAAATAGCAATAAAATTCTTAGCTTAATGCCTGTTCCTGTGGCAATTATTTCTGATGATTCGGGCGAAAACATTGTTTCCTACAACAGCGTTTTTAAAGATAAATTCCTTGGTGGCGAAGATTTTTTCAAAGGAAGCATCAAAGAGTTTTTGCCTCCTTCTTTCAGCAAAAGTGCTCTTTTCGAAACGGGAGTTCAAATATCTTTCGGCGACAAAAAGTTTATGGCACATTGCAGAAAAATTGATAATTTCACGGTGTTTTACTTTTTTGAAAACACAGATTATAAAAATTTAAAAAAGAAATATTTGGAATCGAAAGTTTGCGTTGGAATAGCAATTTTTGATAATAAAGAAGAGCTTTACCAAATCGTTGGGGAAGACAGAGGCCTTTCACTTTTGGTTTCGGTTGAAAATGTTTTGGCTCAGTGGATGAGCAGCGCCGGAGGAATTTTCAAAAAACTTTCTGACGGCAAATACATGCTTATTTTCGAAGAAAAATGTTTGAGATATTTCATTAGCAGCAAGTTTGAAATAATTAATAAAATCCACGAAATAAAAATAGACCCTCACAGGTTTGCGACGGTTTCGCTGGGAATTAGCAGGAACTCGAAAAACCTTGAGCAAGCTAAGCTCTGCGCTGAAAATGCGCTTACTATGGCGCTTGGCAGAGGCGGGGATCAAGTTGCTTTGAAATCTGAAAGCGGGTATGAATTTTTTGGCGGTTCTTCAAAAGGCCTTGAAAAAAGAAGCAAAGTTAGAACTAGGGTTGTTGCCATGGCGCTTCTTGAGAAAATTCAAGCTTGCGACAGCATCTTCGTGATGGGGCATAAGCTTTCTGATTTTGACAGCGTTGGAGCTTCCATAGGCCTTTGGAGCGCTTGCCTTAGAATTGGCAAAAAGCCTTCTTACATAGTTTTGAATTCTGAGGCTTCAATGGCTTCGCCTTTAATTGAAACTATGAATCGTTTTGGCTATTCCGGCTCGGTTATTTCGCCTCAGGAAGCAATGCAAAAGGTCACTAAAAATTCGTTTTTGATTGTTGTTGACACTCATGCCGAAAGTTTCCTTGAAAGTTACAAGCTTTATTGCATGTTCACTCACACGGCGATTATCGACCATCACCGGATGACAGTTGACAAAATTAAAGCATCTGATATATTTTTTCATGAACCCTTTGCTTCTTCGACTTGCGAAATGGTAACGGAACTCGTTCAATACATGGACGACAAGCACCTTAAAAAATGGGAAGCAGAATGCTTGCTTGCAGGAATAATGCTTGACACCAAGAGTTTTTCGCTTAAATCTGGCGTTAGAACCTTTGAAGCTGCGGCTTATTTGAAGAAAAAAGGCGCCGACAGCGCTGAAGTTAAAAAAATGTTTGCCGATTCAATTGATGTTTACAAAATTAAGTGCAAGATTATTGAAAGCACATATGTTATTAAAAACTGCGCTATTGCTAAGTGTGAAGAAAACAAAAGTGCAACGAGAATTTCGTGCGTTCAGGCGGCTGATGAGCTTCTTGACATCAAAGAGATTCGTGCTTCGTTCGTTATTTTCAAAAGTGAAAACGGCGTTAATGTTTCGGCGCGTTCGCTGGGTGACGTTAATGTTCAGGTTATCATGGAATCTCTTGGTGGTGGTGGCCATCAAACTATGGCGGCTGCGCATTTGCCCGGTGCTACGATTGACGAAGTTGAAGAAAAGCTAAAGGAATTCATAAACATTAATTTGTAAATTAAAAGGAGTGCTCATTATGCGTGTAATTTTACTTTCAGACGTTAGAGGAAGCGGAAAAAAAGGGGATATAGTTAATGTTTCAGATGGCTTTGCCAAAAATTTTCTTTTCCCTAAAAAGCTTGCCAAAGATGCCAGCGCTCAAGCCTTAAAAGAACTTGATGATGCGAAAAAATCGCTTCAGCGCCAAAATGAAATCAAGAAAAAGCAAGCCGAAGAAATCAAGGCTCTTCTAAATGAAAAAACCGTTAAAATAGTTCGAAAAGGTGGCGAAGACGGCAAACTTTTCGGCGCGGTAACTTCAAAAGATATTGCAGCTCAAATAAAAGCTGATTTCGGAATTGAGATTGACAAGCATAAAATAGCACTTGAAAATTCTTCAATGAAGCAGTTTGGGTCGTCTAAATTCAGCATTAAAATCTTCCCAGGAATCGTTGCTCAAATGCTCGTGATGGTTTCTGAAAACTAAAAACAATAAAAAATAGTTCGCTTTTGCCTATTAATTTAGGTGAGAGCGATTTTTATTTGGAAATTTTAAATTTTTTGATTAAAAACCTCCGCAAAGGCAAAAGATAACCTTAGAAGTAATTTTTTGGAGGTTTAATTCATGGATATAAAAAGAGGAGATATATTTTATGCTGATTTAAGCCCGGTGGTTGGTTCGGAGCAAGGAGGGATCAGGCCGGTTTTGATAGTTCAAAATGACGTTGGGAATAAATATAGCCCCACAGTGATTGCGGCTGCAATAACAAGCCAAGAAATGAAAGCAAGCCTGCCAACTCACATAAACTTGGCTTCAGGGTGTTCAGGCCTTGCGAGGGATTCCGTGGTGCTTTTGGAACAAATAAGAACTCTTGACAAGAAAAGGCTAAGAGAAAAAAGAGGTTTTGCCGACAAATTTGCTATGAGCAAAGTTGACCATGCGCTTTCGATTAGTTTTGGTCTTTTAAGCTTAGCAGGCTCTACATATTAGGCAAATTAGGGTCTAATTTCAACGATTTGAATAGAATTTTGATATAAATAACTAAAATATCACAATTATTTAGTGAAAAATTAATGGAGTAATGAGTCGTAACGTGTTATAATGGCGATATGTATTCAAAGTATAGTAAAACTTTGAGTCATATCAATAAATTATAGTCAAAATAACCCTAATTTTCCGAAAAACGCAAGAAATCTAGGGTTTAAACGGCTAAATAATTTTAAATTTTTTGTTTTTTTACTTTAGGAAGGGAGGTAAAAATTAATTTTAAGTCGAGGGTGATTGAAAATTGAAAAAATCGGTTTTTAATAAGAAAACTAAATCAAGCACTAAAAATTTGAATACTCTTGAGAGTTATGTTTCAAAAAATTTGCCTGATGACATATCTTTGGGAGGCAAGAACAACGATAAGATTTCTCTTAATGAAATGAAAATGGAATTTTTGAAAAGAGATATTAAAGCAACAGAGGTTTTGCCCGAAAAGATGAAAAAATCGCGCGAAACGCCGGATAACTTGGGATATTTTGAGTCAAGCTTCGGGACTGTTTCAGTGGGTTACAAGAAATACAATAAAAATTCGAAAATTGCATTTTCTTTTATTCCTGAAACCGTTAAGGAGAAAGAGCGCATACCCTCGAAAGATAAAGATTCACCAAACACATACTTTGGTGGGGAAAAAGGAAGGAAGAAAGCCTTCAAAGCTAGCAAGCTCAGTTTTGTTTATAATCCTGACACAGAAAATATCGAAAAACTTGAAAAAGATAATGACGGAATTGCCGACACACAGCAAAATCTTCTTTATGAAGATGAGCAGCAAGAAAAAGAAATTGAAAATCTCAAGCGTTTAAAAAATGGCGCTAGCGCTGAAATTAAGAGGAAGCTTTCGAAAAAAGCTGACACCTTAAGGCAGATTAGGGCCGAAGAAGAAAAAGATAATGCTGAGATTTTGAAAGAAATAAAAACCTTTGTGAAAAAATTTAAAAAAGATAAACTAAAAAAAATAATCGATTCAGATGAAGCAATTTCAAGAGAAAAAAGAATGAGATATAGTGTTGACGATCTGTTTATTTTAAGAAATCTTTTAAAGAAGCTTTTGGAAGAGTCAGGCGGCGATCTTTCGCAGCTGAAAGGCCTTGACATAAACGAGCTTAGCAAAGAAAAACTAAAGGAAGTCATAAAAGAGCTTAAAAATAAAGTTGATTAACGGCAAACTGGGGCTCATTTCCCTTTTTTGCATGTTAAATAAAATATTTTATTTAAATTTTGATTATCAGAAAGGAGTTGAAAGGTTCTTACTATTTGATAGTAATGAACCGGGATGACTATGGCAGAGTACTTATCTCCGGGAGTCTATGTAGAGGAATTTGACAGTGGCCCTACCCCCATGCAAGGTGTGGGAACAAGTACAGGCGGTTTCATTGGAGTAGCCGAAAAAGGCCCTTCAATCGGAGCACCGGTTTTTGTAACCGGACCTGCTGACTTCACACGCAAATTTGGAGGATACCTCCATGGAACTGAATTTGGCGATTATAGATTTTTAGCGCATGCTGTTAATCATTTCTTCGCAAATGGCGGTTCAAAAGCATTTGTTATGCGTGTTGTTCCACCTGATGCAACTATCGCTAAAGCAAAATGCTTAGAAGGCAAAGAAGGAACGCTTGAAATAAGCGCAAGAAACGAAGGAAGCTGGGGCAACTCGGTAACCGTTTCTTTCGAAGCGAGCAGCTCAAGCAAAACTCAAATACTTGAAGACTTAGGCGAAGGAAAATACCGCCTTAAGAGCGTTGCCGGCTTCGACGTTGGGGACGTAGTTGAGCTTGAAGGCTCAGGCAAACCTCAATTCTCAGTGGTTACTAACGTTACAGGAAACAACGTAACATTTTCTAAACCTTTTGAAGGCGAAGTAGTTGACGCTGGACTTCTTCCAAAAATCGTGGTTAAAACCTGCGAAATGAATGTGGTTGTTGAAGAAGGCGAAACTGTTGAAAAATACGCTGATGTTTCTTTTAACGTTTTATCACCACTTTTCATTGAAAAAGTTATGGCTAAATCAGAAATCGTTCGCTTAACTGCTAAACCCGTTGAAGGCGCCGTTGCTCCTATCGATGTTGTTAAGCAAGTTTTTGGCGGCAAAGGCAGCGAAGTTAAAGTAACATTGTCAGGCGGTGCAAACGGTACTGCTGCTGCACTTACAGATGCTGATTTCATCGGTAAAGATGAAGGCCCTGGTTCAAGAACCGGTATTCAGGCTTTCCTTGATAACACTGATGTTAATATCATCGCTGTTCCTGGTGTTACAAGCCCTGATGTTCAACTTTCGCTCGTTTCACACTGCGAAAAATTAGCAAGCAGATTTGCAGTTTTGGATGTTCCTATGACGGCAAAAACTGTTCCTGATATTTTGCAGCATCGTGATATAGTTGACAGTGACTACTGTGCAATGTATCATCCTTGGATTAAAGTTTTTGATCCGCTTGATAAGAAGGACACATTTATTCCTCCTTCAGGTTCAGTTATGGGTATTTTTGCAAGAAGCGACAGCAACAGAGGAGTTCACAAAGCTCCAGCTAACGAAGTTCTTGCAAACTGCACAGGACTTTACGCTAACTACAATGTTATCGAGCAAGATTTGCTTAACCCGAAAGGCGTTAACTTGATTCGCAAATTCCCAGGTGCGGGAATTAGAGTTTGGGGAGCAAGAACTGCTTCTTCTAAGCCGCTCTGGAAGTATGTAAACGTAAGAAGACTCTTCATTTACATCGAAGAATCAATAAAAGCCAACACCAACTGGGTTGTTTTCGAACCAAACGATGTTGCTCTTTGGTCAAGAGTTAAACGCACGGTTGAAATCTTCCTTGAAGGCATTTGGAGAACAGGTGCTTTGGTTGGAGCTTCTCCGTCGGAAGCATTCTTCGTAGATGTTGGACCAAACACAATGTCTAAAGATGACATCGATAACGGAAGACTCATCTGCACAATAGGTGTTGCACCTGTTAAACCTGCTGAGTTTGTAATCTTCAGAATTACTCAAAAAACTGAGGAAGCTGCAGGTTAATAGCTAAGCCTTGGCTTTAAAAATAAAAATGAATTAACGAAGGGAGAATGATTTTAAATGGCAAATGACAGCAACGCAACAACCGGAATCCAAGAGCTTGGTACTGAAGTGTTGTCAACCAGTTCGGTTAAGCTTCAAGCACCTTTAAGGGGCTTTAGATTCACGGCTACGTTTGAAGGTCTTGGAACCTCATCATTTAAAAGTGTTACCGGTTTTTCTTCAACGATAGATTCAATCGAATATCGTGAAGGTGGATTCGGTTATTTAACAAAAAGAAAAGTCCCGGGTCTCGTTAACTACGATGAAATAACCCTTGAAAAAGGTTTATATTCAAACCCGATTCTTTACAACTTCTTTAATGATTATTTGGAAGGTCAAAACTTCACACCGGTAAATGCAGTTATTACTATCTATGATAACGCCGGAACTCCAACGGCTAGCTGGACAGTTATTAACGCATGGCCGACTTCTTACAGATCCGGTGACCTTAACGCCGAAGATTCTTCAATCCTTGTTGAATCCTTGACGCTTGCTCACGAAGGAATAAAGAGAGATACAACTGTTGCTACAGCATAGTTATAAATCTTAAAGTTTGCCTGAGAATGCCAAAAAACGCCTTCTCGGGCAACTGCTGAATATTAAATATAAAGTACTTACTAAACAAAGTGATTTTGAGAAAGAGTGATTTTTAGATGGCTAACAGTTTTACAACTGAGTTTGAATTCGATTTACCGAAAGGATATGTTGACAAAAATGGCGAGGTTCACAAGCACGGTGTTATGAGGCTTGCAAACGCTGCAGATGAAATAATTCCTCTTAACGACCCAAGAGTTAAAATGAACCCTGGTTACCTTAGCATTTTGCTTCTTGAAAGAGTTATTTTAAAGCTTGGAAAGCTCAAAAGAGTTGACGCCCATGTAATAGAAAGTTTATTCACGGCTGATATGGCGTATCTTCAAGATTTATATCAAAAAATCAACGCCGTTGAAGCGCCAACCATGAAAGTGGTTTGCCCGAAATGTTCGCATTCGTTTAAGGCGGAAGTGCCTTTTTTCACGGAAGCCTAAAAAGCTATCCTGCGGATGTGCTTTATGAAGAAATAGCTTTTTTGGCTTATTACTTTCATTGGTCCAGAAGCGAAATAATGGAGCTACCGCACAAAGAAAGAATACGGTTCTGCTCTGAAGCTTCGAGGATAAATCAAAAAATGAACACCGAAACAAACGGAAAGAAAAATATATTTGAAGTTTAAAATATGCTTTTTCTTATGTGGGATTTTATTTAGTCAAAAAATATATAAGGGGGTTGGTAAGTAATGCAATTTCCACAGTCGCTTAAGGTTTCCGCTATTGATAAGCTTATAACTAAATTTAATTTTTTAGTCACGCTAAATGAGTTCGTTTTTGGGTTTGAATCTGTTTCGGGCCTTGAAATAAACAAAAGAGTTGATTACATTTCCGAGGGCGGAGTTAATGACCACCAGCTTATGGTTACTTCTCCAATGACTGACAACCCCACTTTAACTTTCAGGCGCGGGATGCTTATTCACAGTTCAAATGCCATAGCTAGAACCGCAAGCTTGCTTTCAACGTCTCTTTTGCGCAACAATGTTTTAAGAAAAACAACAATGCTCGCAGAAGCAGCAATAGACGCCAGAACTTCTCTTGAAGTTGGCCCGGCGCTCGGTTCTGTTCAGGTTTATAATAGGAATGGCAAGCTTAGCGCTCTTTATGTGTTTCTTTCTCTTGGAATGATTTCATGGAAGGCCGAAGATTTGGACGCAAGCTCTTCTGATGTTTGGTGCGAAGAAATCACTATTGCCCACACGGGCCTTGAACGTTGCCCGCTTCAATCCATGGGCGCTATTCATAATCTTTTTAAAGCTGGCGTTCAAGCAACAATGGATTATGACATAGACGCTAAAGATTCTCACAGCGCCAGCAACGTGGAAGAGCAGCGCAAAAAGAATCAAGAATTGCTTGAAAAAGCCAAGAAAAGGCAAGAAGAACTGGAAGAAAAAAAGAAAAAAGAAAAAGAAGAAAAAGAAAGAAAACAAGAAGAACTCAGGCAGCAAAAAGAAGAGCTTGAAAGGCTTGAAAACGAAAATTAAATTTAACAGTTTCAAGAAGGTGAAATAATTTGGAAACTAAAAGCGAAAGAATAGAAAAGCTAAAGCGTTTAATCGAGCAAACTGAAAAAGAAATTGAGCTTAAAGACTCTTCTTTGCAAAAAATAGATGATGATCTTTCTTCGGCAAGTGAAGAAATTAAAACGGCCGAGGATAATCTAATAAAGCTTTCTGCTCCAAAAATTTTCACTCTTGAAGAGCTTGAAATGCGCAAAGATTTAGAGCTTCAAAAGAAAAAAGAAAAGCTTGAAGAAGAAAAAAGCATGGTTAGCATCCTTACGAAAAAGGAGCTCGAGCGTGCAAACGAAATAAGGCTTGCAGCCGAAGGAAAAGGCGAGCAAGAAAAGCAAATTGCAAATAACCTTGCCAAAAGCGTTGAAGTTCAAGCTTTGAAAAGAGAAATAAGAGTTTTAAACGAAATCTTGGAAGAGAAAAATAAAATTTATGAAAATTTGATTGCAGAAACAGTTTGCAGCGATTCAAAACTTAAAACTGGCAGCCATTTAAAAAGCGCCGAAAAAGAAGAACCTGGAAAGTTAAAAGCAAGGGTTAAAAGCCTCAAAACTTCAGGCGCGAAAATAAAAAAAGAAATGAATGACCTTAGCTTGAGAATTAAAAAATCTTTTGCAAAACTTAAATTTTGCGAAAGCAAATAAAAAAATTAGAATTGTTAGTGTGTTTTAAGGTGGTGAACCGATGAATAAAAAGGATTTAAAGAAAAAGGAGCCTTTAACGAATGTTAAGTCTTCTTCCGGTTTGGTTACTTTAAAATACAATAGCAATTTTTGCAGCAAATTTTTCGAAAGAAACAAAATAGCAACAATTGTTGATGAGCCTCAGCCTTACGGCGCAGCGAGCAATCTTGTTTATAATATTCCAAAATCGCCGGAATCAAATTTAGATTTATTTCAAACAATAATAGATCTTCTTTTGCAGCTTAGGGCTTCTCAAAGCGACCAAAACGTTATTGTTCAAAATAACACTGTTTTAAGAGAAAACATTTTAAAGCAGCTTAAAAGCGAAATGCTTAGAGTGGGCCACAAGCTCACGAATAATCAAATAAAAAACCTTGAAGTAATTTCAAGCAACAATTTCGATGAAGACACTTTAACAGACATTTTAAAGTCTTTTCTTGAAAGCTCAAAAAAAAAATTAGCAATCGGCAAGACTAAGCTTCAGCCTGAAAAAGACTCAAAAGAGCCTGTAAAAACGTCTTTAATAAAAAATGCATCTAGGTATTTAAAGCTTTCGGGCGAAACAACCCGCGAAGAAAAACTTTTCAAAACGGTTTCTAATAAATTTGTTTACAGGAAGGCTGTGAAAACGCAGGAAATTCCTGAAAATGAGCAAGAAACCGCACCTGAAAAGCAAAAAATCAGCGAAGAATTTTACACCAAATTAATTGAAAATCCTGCGGTTAAAAAGCTTCTCATAAAACGCTCGAAAGAGCTTGAAATTCCTTTTGAAGAAGTTAAAACCACTTTGGTCAAAAGCTCAAAGCTTTTAATGCCGCTTGTTAAAATTCAAACGGATTTAATTGAATCCGAAGTGCTCAAAAAAGCCCGCTCGTTTACCAAAAAGTTCGTGAGCAAGAACATAACGAAGCTTGCGCCTACTCAAGAAGAGCTTGTTAATAAAATTCTTGTAAAAACGAACATAAACGAGCTAAAAGAAAATTTAGCAAGGAACTACGAGCGCTACGATTACTTCACTTCGAAGCACCAAAACGAAATAAGAAGAATCCAAACCGATGTTAAAAAGCTTCAGAAATTAGCAACGGTTACCTACGATAAAAATTATTTAGTCAAGTCAGTAAGCGCAATAGACCTTAACACAAGGAACAAAATTCAAAAGAATATAATCAAAATGGTTTCGGGCCGCCAGCTCGTTAGCAAGTTTGAAAATATTAGCGAAAACTTTTTCCAAGATTATATTCAAAAGAAATCAACCAGGCACAATAGCTTTATAAATAAAGTTTTTGAAAGCCAAATAAAAAATAATTTAAACGAAAGAATTTATGACAGAACAGACCTCAGGTATAAGGTGATTAACCTGAGCGAAGATTCAGTCAAAGAAGTGAGCAAACACAATGTTTTAGCTCAAAAAATAAATAAAAAACACAGCGAAAGGCAAAAAGTAAACGAAAGCTTTGCCTTAACTGAAAAAGAGCATTTTGATAAATATCATTTAAAACAGATAAATCTTAGCTCCACAAACGAAAAACTCCGCGAATTTGTGGAACATAAAATAGAAAACAAAATTGAAAACAATAAAACGCTTGAAAGAAGCAGCAAAAAGCAGCTAACAGCAGCTAACCACAAGCAATTCAGCGAATTCGTTAGCTTAACGAAGCTTCTTGACCTCAGAAAAGATAATATAGAAAAAATAAATTTAACTAAAGATCTTTCTCAGGTTACCAAGCTTGCTTCTGAAAAAGTTTACCTTAAAAATATTAATTTAAGCTCCGAAGCACAGAAGTTAATCGAAGAAATAACAAGAAAAACCGAAAGCAAAATTTCGAAAAAAAATGTTTCGAAGATAACTCAGGTTCAAAAGAATTTAATAGAAGAAAAGATAATAAAAAATACAAAAAACATAAATTTAACAAAAACACCGCTAGTATTTTCGTCGCTTAGTACTATAATAGATTCTAAGATGGGTAAGGTTTCGGCTAATCCTGCAGTTATTAAAAAGTCGCTTGACGTGGTTTTTAGAAACGACAGCTCTCAAGCAAACGAAGTTTTTGAAAAGAATCGCTTTTTGAGTGATAAATCATATATCGTTTATAAAAATGCGGCAAAGGCTGAAAAAAAGCAGGAACCCAAAGAAGAAAAAACGAAAAAAGCAGAAGAAAAAAGGCAAACCGACATCGTTATCGAAAGAAGAAACGAAGTTGTAACGCCTGAGGTCATGGATGCAAAAGCGGTTGAAAGAAAAATTAAAGAAAGAACCATGGGCAAAAAAGAAATCGTGGATTTGATTGAGTCTTACATGAAAAATATAAGCATTGAAAATATTTCAGAAATTATAATGAACAAAGTTGAAAACCAAATGATGATGGACAGAAGAAGAAACGGCATATTTTAAATTTTGAAAGAGGGTGAATATGTTGAATTTGCTTAATTTTAAAGCGTCTAAAGATAAATTTGAAGAATATTCTAAGAAACATTTTCATTCGGTTCCTTTTGGCAAGTTCACAATAAACGGAAAAGAATGGACTTCGTCGTTCGTTGGAATAGACGCCATTGACGTTACTTCCTCGGTGGGGTGCGAGGCCAGCACTTGCTGCGTTGTGCTCAGATTTATTGATATGCCCACAGCTTCAAAAGAAGGATATGAATTCAAGCTTCCGTGCGATTTTGCGGAAATAAAAGTTGGCGCTGAGTTTATGGTTTCGCTTGGCTACAGGCTTAATAAAGGCGAAAAAGAAGATGTAACGCAGGTTTTTAGTGGGTTTGTTTCTTCTTTTGACCTGGAAGTTAATAGCAGCCAGCATGCAATCATGACGATTCAAGGCATGGATGCAAAAATGTGGATGATGACAAGCCGCAGGACGCAATTTTTTAAGGGAGACCACAAATATTCCGCTATTGTGCAAAAAATTTGCAGAAATTATTCAAGGAAGATTGGCTCAAAGAACGTTAAAATTAAAGGTGAGGCGTCATTTAAAACAGATCTTTACCAGCAAAACGAAAGCGACTATGAGCTTTTGTGCAGAATTGCGGGAATGACTGGCTCAATGTTTTTCATGAGCGCTAACCCAAAAAAATTTAATTTCGTGAATGTTTTGGGCCTTGATAGTTCTAAGATGTTTGTGCTTAAACCTAATGGAATGGTTCAAAATATTAAATTGTCGGCAAATATTTGGGGGATTCCGAGAAAAATTGAAGTTGTTGGCATTGATAAGAAAAATTACCGCAAAGTAATTACTGGTGAATCGAATGACGGGCAGGGCGGCAAAGAAATCGGTGCTTCGGATGGAGCAAAGAAATTTTTCCAGCTTACAAACAACTTAGATAAAGATGTGAACAAAATTAAAATAGTTGATAACACTCTGTCGACTGTGAATGAAGCTAAATTTTGCGCACAATCGATTTATAATCAAAGAGAAATGAGTTTAGTCGAGCTTAAAGCAAAGGTCAGGGGTTACCCTCAGGTTGAGCTTGGGAAGATAGTTTCTGTTGAAGGTTTCGGCAACCCTCTGGATGGAACTTATGTTGTTTCGGGAATTAGGCATTATTGCGATTTTCAAAACCGAAGCTACACCACTGAAATTAAAATGAGAGGAAATAGGTTCGGGCCGCAACAAGCTTCGACGACAAAAATTTCTTCAAAAATGAAATTTACAAGTTATTTAAGGTAAAGAGGTGAAAATATGAGTGGCATGTTTATTAATTCTTCGGCAAGCACTTCGGCTTCACTTAACAACAAAATAATTGGCCTTAGAAGAGGGGTTGTTAAAGAAATAAAGGACCCCAACAAATTAAACAGGATTAAAGTTGTTTTAACGGATGAAACTTTGGAGCTTCCTTATGCCGACGTGACAACGACTTTCGCCAACAAAGAGAGCGGAGTGGTTTTTGTTCCGCAGGTTAACGACGAAGTTATTGTTGGTTTTCTTGACGGGAAAATAAACGACCCTGTGATTTTAGGCACGGTTTACAACAGTGTGAACAAGCCTCCGCTAGCGGTAAATGACAAAAACGAAATAATGATGATTAAATTCCCGAGCGGAATGACTATTAAAATTGACAATAAAAAAGATAAGGCTAAAGTCACGCTGACGACTAAAAAAGGGCACTCTGTTTCAGTTGACGATGATAAAGAACTTGCAGAGATAAAAGAAAAATCCGGGAAGACTTCTTTCACGGTGAACTTTAAAAAAGGCGAGATAACTTTAAAAGCCGACAAGAAAATTTCTTTGGCAGCGGGGAAGGATTCCTTGACAGTTGAAAGCCAAAAAGGCGTTACTGTTTCAAGCTCTGCGGGCAAACTCAATGTTAACGTGAACGAAGTGGCGGTTAAAGCCAAATCGAACCTTAACATGCAGGCAAATGCTAGGGCTGTTGTTAAAGGAAACGGAGGAGCAGAAGTAAGCTCTTCGGGCCAGACTGTTCTCAAAGGTTCTGTCACTCAGATAAATTAATTTTAAAATAAAAGGAGGAAAAGCTATATGCCAAGTTTAAAAGGTTGGAAGTTCCCAATTCAGGTTGATGAAGACACAGGGAAAATAAAAACAGTTGAAAACAACGAAAATATTAAGCAGTCGATAAGATTAATTCTCGAAACGCAAAGATACGAAAGAAAGATTTTTTCAAGCTTTGGAACAAATTTAAGGTCATATATGTTTGAAGTGGTTAATCCGTCGTTTGTCACGGAACTTAAAAAGACAATAGCTTCTTCTCTTAAAACCTGGGAACAATATATAAGCGATTTGCATGTTTCTGTGAAAGCTTCCACGGGCCCTGTTTCAATAGTTGAGGCGGGCATTGATTATATAACTGACCTTGAACCCACTCAAGAAAGGGTAGTGGCGAGGATAGATGCTAACGACAAAGAATAAATCAGGCCAAATTTTTTGAAAGGATGTGAATTAGGCAAAGTAGTTTTTAAGTAAGCATTTTGCCGGGGAAGTATGAGTGAATTACCCAAACTTGATAAAAGAAATTCCGAAGATTTGCTAAAAGAAATCGGTGTTCTTGCAAAGCAGTATACACCCGAATGGAATTTTGATGAAAACAGCTCGGATTTTGGTGTGGTTTTGGCAAAAACATTTTGCAAGATGACGGAAGGAACCTTAAACCGCTATAATAAAACAGTTTATAATTATTACCTCACTTTTCTTAATATGCTTGGAACCAAACTTCGCCCTTCATCTCCGGCTTCGGGAATGGTTGTTGTTAAGACTTCCCCCGGCACTGAAGAGGGAGTTTACATTGAAAAAGGCGCAAGGCTTTTCGCTTCTGCCGACACTGAAGACGGCATGGTTATTTACGAAACTTGCGACCCTTTAACCGCAGTTGACACCAAAATAGAAAAAATTTATGCAACTGACGAAAAAAATGACTTCATAGGTCTTATTTGCGAAAAGCACGAAGATGAAGAGACTGACGAAGAAAAGCTCACTCCTTTTAGAATTTTTGACAATACTTTAAGCGAAAATTTGCAAACTCATGAGATTTATTTTGAAGATGAAAATATTTTCAATATGTCAAGCACTGATATAATCTTTTCTTTTTATAATTCGCTTTCAGCTATGAGCCAAGAATCTTTGATTAAAGCTTTTTCGGATGAAGAAAATGCCATTTGGGAATACATGAGCAGCGAAGGCTGGAAGAAAGTTAAATCAGCTGAAAAAATCGAAAACGGGGTTAGAATTAAATTCGACGGCAAAACCCAAGTTTCAACCGTTATGGGCAAAGAATCAAGATTTATAAGATGCAGGTTCAAAAGGATTCCTGAATCCGGAATTTCCGCCACTGCGATTAATTACCGCTCAATTTCAAGCAAAGTTATGCCTGATAATGTGATTTCAAATGAAACAGAACTTAGCATGAATGACTTTTTCCCGTTTGAAGAAAAATACAGTATGTATAACGATTTTTACATCAAATGCGACGAAGTTTTCAGCAAAAAAGGCGCAACAATTAAAGTCTCGGCAGATTTGCAGTTTGTTAAAGTTGAAACGGAAGTAACTCTCCCGAGCAATAACTACAAATCCGTTATGAATGAATCTGACTTTGCAAGTTTGAAACCTGGAGACATTAAAATAGAAGCGGTTAAATGGGAATATTGGAACGGAATTGGCTGGGCGGAGCTTAAAGCAGATGAAAAGAGCACTGAATTTTTCAGCAGTGATGAAAAAGCAGAAGGCAGCACGCGCGAAATAAGCTTCATTTGCCCGCAAGATATCGAAACTTTATCCGTTGGGCCTGTGAGCGGTTATTTCATCAGGGCTAGAATTGCAAAAATGAGCGATAGATTTGATTATTACGCAAGTTATATAAGCCCTTATGTTCACAGCATGAGCGTTGATTACAGCTACGGCGAAAGCGACCACAGCTTCAAGGATGTAATCGTTAATTCAGATCTTGTTACAAGGCGCGTTAACCTTTCGGGCAAAACTTTGGCCTCTATTCTCGAAAGAAGCCTTTGCACCGCTCCGGCGATGTATCTTTGCCTTGAAAACCCTCTTGTTAAAGGTGTCGTTCGCTTGTTTGTTGATATTCAAGAAGGCATTCACAGGTTTAACCCTACGGTTAAATGGGAGTATCTGGCAAATGACCACAAAGGTGGGACAAAATGGAAACATATTGACGTGATGGATGCTACCGACGATTTTGCGCATAGCGGAACGGTTACAATGATTGGCAAAGACGACTTTGAAAAATCTAATATTTTCGGGTTTGAAGGCTATTTCATAAGAATTATTAACCCTGATGGCAAATATTCCGACGGAAGCAAAATAGCTTCAAGGCCAATAATTAACGATATAAAATTTAATGCGGTTAATGTTATTCAAAAAGACACGAGAGTCCCGGAATATTTTTCAATTTCGCGCGATGAAGAAAATAAACTTTGCAAGCTTTCAAGCACTAACGTTGCAAATGCTGAAGTTTGGGTTGATGAAATTGGAGAAATTACAGCTTCGGAGCAAGAAGAATTTTTGAAAAGCGGGCCTGAAAATGCAAAACCGATTTATGATGAATTCGGAAGGCTTGAGCACCTTTGGATTAAATGGAATCCTGTGCCAAGCTTGGAAACTTGCGGCATGAACGACAGAGTTTATGAAATTGATTACCCGAAAGGCGAAGTTACCTTCGGCAATGGCAGAAGAGGCAAAATTCCGCCGGAGCAATACAGCGAAAGCATTGAGATTAAATACTCGATTTGCAACGGAAGCAAGGGAAATATTTCTGCAGGAGAGATTGAAGACTTTTTGGGAATGATTCCTGGCGTTGAGAGTGTTACGAACCTTTCTGAAGTTATGGGTGGGGTAGACATGGAAACAATTGATGCTGCTGCGAGCAGAGTTTTCAGCCAAATTTCAGGAGGCAACAGGCTTGTTTCGCTGAGCGATTTTGAAGAGGCAATTTGCTTTAACGACAGAAATATCTACAAAGTGAAGTGCCTTGCGCACGTTGACGAAAATGGCGAGCCTTCAATCGGTGCTACTTCGGTTGCAGTTCTTCCAAGGGTTTATATGCAGGGCTATGAAAAGTTCCAAGGAATTAAAAACCGAATTTGGAAATTCATGGATGAAAAAGCCCCTGCAACTCTTTCGCAATCAACCAGGCTTGGAATTTTCGAAGTAGGCTACGTTGAAACTTCGGTTAGCGTTGACGTTGTTATTGATGACTTTAATCAATATCAAGGGGTTTACAGCGGAATAGAATCAAGGCTTAGGCAATTTTTAGATCCTGTTAACGGCAATTTTTCGGGCAAAGGCTGGGAGATAGGGCAGTTCCCGAGAAAAGAATTTATTTATAACTATATAAAAGTTGTGCCGAATATAAAATGGATCAAATCAATTAATATTTTCACGAAATTAATAACTCTCGAAGGCAAGCAGGAAATTGACTTTGAAGAAGTTAAAAAGAAAAAATTTGTTGTTCCTGTTTTTGGAACACCTGAAATAAATATAGTTGTAGGTTAGGAGGTGAATACATATGATAGAAACGAATGACCTTAACGATGTTTCTGTGGAAGAGATATTCGATGAAGCCAAAAACCAAGTTTTGTATCAAAGCACTGACTGGACAAACTTCCAGGAATCAGACCCGGGAGTAACTCTTTTGGAGCTGTTTTCATGGCTTAAAGGGGTCCAGCATGAATATTTAAACAGAATCCCCGAAGGAATAAGAATTAAATTTTTGAATCTTTTGGATGTTTCACCCTACAAAAACAAAGGCTCCGAAACGCTTTTGCAAGTTTCGGGAATTAAAAAAGACATCGAGCTGCCCATTAGAACCAAATGGAAGTCAAAAAGCATGGCTTTTGAAAATTTAAATCAGCAAGCGCTTATTAAATCAAAAATTTTAAGCTTGGTTTTTGAAAACCCTGAGATTGTTTCTGAAGAAGAATATTACAAATTTGACGGCAAAAAATCGTTCTTCCTTTTTGGAAAAGATATTGACAGAAAGAACGACAAAAACCAAGAAAGGCGTTTTACCATTAATTTTGATGCGCCACTGCCGAAAAATTCCATAATAAATCTTTACTTCTCGGTGCACGTTAGCAAGGGCTTAAAAAGAAACCCGATTAACCCCGAAGATGAATTCGAAAGCATGGCAAAAGTTCGCTGGGAATACTACGGAAAAGAAAACGGAAAAATCGGGTGGCATGAAGCGCAAGTTATTAACGACGAAACGCACAACTTCCTTTTTTCAGGCATCACGAAGCTTAGCTTGAAAGGCAAAAGCATGCCGATTGAAGAAGAATATAAATTAAGAGCCGTTTTGGAATACGACGAATATGACTACCCGCCAAGGATTGACAATGTTCTTACAAATGTATTCAGAACCGTGCAAAACAACACTAGATGCGAAAATATTGTTGTTAAAAAAGAAGATATTTTAACAAATCGAACCGTTAAAATAAGAAGCAATCTTGCGCTTTACGGCGAAAATGAGGTTTATTTCAAAAAGCATGATGGATGGGTTAGAAGCTATATCCCAACTATCGAGAAGAAAATTGACAAAGGCGAGGTAATTTTAAACCTTAAAGGCATTTGGAATGAAATTAAAGTTTTGAAGCACGACTGCGAAGCTATTATGCTGGTTTCTTATGAAAAAGATATAGAGGATAAAATAGTGCTTGGAAGCGCGACAGGAATTTCAGGGCAGAATTTTGAAATAGGCTTTGAAAATATTCTTCTTGATGGCATTGAAATAATGATTTCTGAAAAAGTTGATGGCGACGAAGTTTTTTACAAGTGGAAACTTGTTGATAACTTTTTCTCATCGAATAAATATGACAGGCACTACATGCTTAATAAATTTGGAAACATTGTTATTTTCGGCGATCACGACCATGGAATGGCTCCGAGAAAAGGCATTAACAACATTAGAATTTGCCTTCTCAGGGAAACTTTGGGTGAAAATTCAAACACGAAAGAAAACACAGTTCACAGCGTTGAAACTGAAAATGAAGCTTTAAAAGATTGCCGAATTGTTCAAATAAAAGAAGCCGTGGGCGGCGTGGACGAAGAAAGCATGCAGCACGCTCAGGCAAGAGCGGCCGAGATTTTTAACAACCCGCAAAGAGCAGTAACGATGAAAGACTACGAAAACATCGTTAGAAGCACCCCGGGGCTTATGTTTAGCAATGTTAAGGTTCTTCCGAACTACATGCCAGGGCAAGACGTTTCGAAGCAAAACTGCGTGACTATCGCGGTTAGGTGGAACCGAAAAATCGGGCTTACTCTTCCAAAAAGCTTCGAAAAAAACATTATGCGCCACCTCGAAAAATACAGGCTGATAAACACCAAAGTTAAAATCGTTAGCCCGGAATACGTTGGGCTTAACATCGGCGGTGTGGTAGTTGTTAATTCTTCTTACCGCGTTGAAGAGGGCCGCATTGAAGAAGAAATCAAAAAGTTCATAACTGAAATTAACAAAGAAATGGGCAGGACGCTTCATTTTGGAGACCTTTTCGGAATGATAGATCGTTTGGAATATGTTTCAAGCCTTAACAAGCTCGTTATTTCAGCCGTGGGCGAGAACAGCCAGAAAAATGCTTCCGAGGATATTGAAGTCCCGCCGAATGCGGTTTATTATGTTGAAAAAACTGATTTTAGTTTCATAAGAAGCTCTGAAATTTACAGAAGTTAGGAGGTGAGGTTGTGGCATCAGGAGCTAAGTGTTTTATATTTAACAGGGAAAGCGACTGGAAAGATGGCGGAATAAGCCGAAACCTTGAAATTAAAGAAGACAAGCTCGTTTTCGAGAATAAAACTGGAGACAGCGCGATTTACATTTCAAAGCCATTTGACAGCTTGCAAAGCGGCACAGTTTGGCACCGTTTGAGGCTTAAAGTTGATTTGCCCAGCAGCGCGAGCTACACTTTGAAAATCTATGCAAGCGACAGCCCCGAAATCAAACTCCCGAGGAATGAAAAACTAAAAGATAATGTTCTTGACCTTAATGATTATCTTTCAGACGGCACTATTGACATAGGCAGGAAACTTGATATTTTTGATGCGATAGGCGCAAAGAGTTATGAATCTCCAACGGATATTTTGCTTTATGGTTTCAAAGGAAGATACCTTTGGATTTGCCTTGAAATAGTGAGTTATGAACGAGTGCCCGTTGTGATAGATTCGGTTAAAATTGAGTTCCCGAAAGTAACTTTTATGGATTACCTCCCTGAAATTTACCGAAAAAACGAAACCGAGAATTCATTTTTAACGAGATTTCTTGGAATATTCCAGTCGATTTACGTTGATCTTGAAGATGAAATTGACTTTGTTGCGCTTAATTTCGACCCTGACAGAACTACAAAAGACTTTTTAAGCTGGATTGCAAGTTGGCTTTCGGTTAAAGATGCTGCAATTTGGGGCGAAAAAAGGCTCAGGAAACTCATAAAAGAGTCTGTTAAAATTTACAAAATGAAGGGAACCAAACGAGCAATTTCAAGAATAGTCGAGGAATATACCGGCATTGAGCCGATAATCGTTGAGCAATTCGACGTTAAAGAAAACATGGTTTACAAGAAGCAAAAAGATGTGATTGAAAACCTTTTCGGGGATAACGGATATGTTTTCACGGTTATGGTTCCGGGCGTGCACGTTAAAGACAACGAAAGCTACGTTGAGCTTTTGAAGGTTATTAACAGCGTTAAGCCAGTGGATTCAATTTGCAATTTGGTTGTTCTTAATGATCAAATTTACCTTGATAACCACTCCTATATAGGAATAAATTCGTTTATAACCAAAAACGAAGACCTGACCCTTGACAGAAAACAGCGCGAAACCAACAATTTAGCCGTTGCTGCCAACTGAGCCGCTTACGACTTTTAGGAAAATAAATAAAAAGGAGAATGAGCAATGAAAAATAAGCAGTATTATTCCGGTGAAAGAAATAATTACTTTTTTGGCAAGCTTATGACCGTCAGAGATTTTGAAACGGAGCAAGAATATTTTAATTCTAAAAGACGCCTTGGAAACAAAATGCTAAACGGCGCAGGAATTGTTTCGGGCCTTGATGTTATTCTTGTTGATAACAAAACTTTTTCGCTTGAAACCGGCATGGCGCTTGACTACATGGGCCGTGAAATCGTTGTTTCAGAGCCTTATGTTAGACGTCTTAACGTTATAAAAGGTTTCGAAGAAAACAAAGATAAAGGCACTTTGTATCTTTGCATTAAATATGCCGAAGAGCCCAAAGAAACGACTTTCTCAGTTGCAGGTTCGGGCAAGTCAAACGGCGTTAGCGAAGAATACAACCGCATTGCAGAAGGCTATGAGCTGTTTTTAACTTCTGAAAAACCAAAAGAAGAGGATCTTAAAATCGACAGTTTAGTCTTCGATTCAAAGAAGCTTTATGATGCTGGCGGAGTTAAAATAAGCCTTGAAATAAGCAGATATGTTAACCCATCTAAACTTTTGAAGATTTCGGTTATTTTTGAAAAAGAAAACGTTGAGGCTCCTGTGGGTTATTCTTTCGATGTAAATGGCGAATTTTTCAAGAGTTTAAGCGGGGAAGACAGCTTAAATATTAGCTTCCAGGAAACTGAAATTTCAACTTACAAAACCATGCGCAAAGATTACTTCATGCGCTGCGATGCCATCACTGATGCTATGGCGAAGATAGTAATCCCGAAAGATTCTTTCAAAGTTAAAGTTGGAAGCGACGAAATGACCCTTGAAGAAGATTTCGAGCAACCGGTGACAATTAGTTCCACGCCGATTAGAGACATTATCATAAATGATTACTACGGCAAGAACTTCAGCGAAATTATTGAAAAGGTTGATAATAAATACATCTGCCTTGCTAAGTTCCATATTGTTACTAACCAGCTTACTTATTTCATCGAAAGCTATGAAAAGCATCCTTTCAAGCAATATCTTTACAGCAACGAGCTTTTGAGCTTGCTTCAAACCCTTGGTGAAGATTCCGAAAAGCACGAAGCAGTTGCCGCTCAAACCGAAGAAAAAGAAGAGAGTGTTCCGCAGGTTGTTGAAATGCCTGAACCTAAGATTGATAACATCGTAACAGGCGTTGAAAGAATTAACCTTGGATTTAACCCAAAACCGGGTAAATCTTACTTCTCTTATGAGTTCGTTCATGGCCTTGGCGAAGGAAATGTTGGAATCGTTACCGCAATTGACAATAGCTCGAATTATATGACTGATGAAAAAGGCTTGCTTGTTTTCGGAAACAAGAGTATATTTACAAAGGACGAAATTTCAATTTCATCGCCTGATGCCGAAGTTGCCGCGGTTGTTAACTCTAAAAAAGGAACCGTTCGCCTTGGCGTTAGATTAAAAGAAAAAACTACTGCTCAAGCAATCGACGTAAGATGGTGGGCGTTTAAACCAGCGGAAATCGAAGAGCAGCAAGAAGATTTGGTCATTGATGAAAACGTTAGAGTTGTTATAACTCCTAACACCGCAAGGGTTAAACCGCTCGAACAAATTAGGTTCGAAGCTCACATCGAAGGGGCAATAAGCCAAGAAGTAAGATGGGCAATGGCTGAAAATAACACAGGAACCATCGATAATAACGGCCTTTACACCGCACCTTCAAAAGAAGGAGTTTATGAAATTAAGGCTTACAGCGTGAAATTCGAGAATAAGTCCGATTCAGCTTATGTGGTTGTAAGCTCAGCTACTTAAGCGCAAAAAAGGAGATAGTTAATTATGAAAAAAATGTCAGCGTGGGGAATAGTAGGTTTAGTTGTTCTGGGTTTGATCGTTATTTTAGGTTTTGCTTCGATTGGAAGCTATAACAATTTGGTTTCTTTGAAAGAAAATGTTGATAGCAAATATGCAGACATCGACGTTCAGCTTCAAAGAAGATGCGATTTAATCCCGAACCTTGTAAACACGGTTAAAGGTTTTACTGATCATGAATCTTCAGTTTTGGCAAGCATTTCGGATTCAAGAGCGAAACTTGCTGGAGCTTCAAGCGTTTCTGAAAAAGCTGAAGCTAACCAAGAACTTTCGAATTCGCTTAGCAGACTTTTAGTAGTGGTTGAAAATTACCCGAATCTTAAGGCAGATTCTCAGTTCACTGCTTTGATGGATAACCTTGAAGGAACTGAAAACAGGCTTGCAGTTGCAAGAAAAGACTACAACGCAGCGGTTGAAAGCTACAATAAAGCGGTTAGAAGCTTCCCTTCAGTTATATTTGCTTCTATGTTTGGTTTTCAGCCTGCTCAGCGCTTCGAAGCAAGCGAACAAGCAAAGACTACAACACCAACTGTTGATTTTAGCAAATAAATTTAATTTAGGAGGCATGGCGGATGTTTAAAAAATTTAAGAAAATAATTCTTTTGTTAGCGGTCGTTATAGTTTCTTTTGTTTGCGTGAAAGCGTTTGCCGTGCCTAGCCCTAGCAAAGATTTTTATGTTAATGACTTTGCTGAGGTTTTAAGCGATGAAACCGAGCAGTATATCCTTAGCAACAGCGCTGCTCTTTGCGAAAAAACGAAAGCTCAAATTGCTGTTGTGACCGTTAAAAATTTGGAAGGCAAAGAAATTGCCGAGTATGCTTTGGAGCTTTTTAGGAATTGGGGAATAGGCGACAAGGAGCTTAACAACGGAATTTTGATTCTCTTATCGCTTGAAGAGAGAAAAGTTAGAATTGAAGTCGGAGACGGCCTTGAAGGAAGAGTGAATGACTCAAAAGCAGGAAGATTCCTCGACATTTACGCCGTGCCTCATTTTAAATCCGATGAATGGGATGAAGGAATAAAAGCGCTTTACTCTGCAATTTTGAGCGAGGTTTATGAAGAATATAATCTTGAAGTGCCAAGCGAAGTTGATAAAATCGTTAAAGACGCAGAACCTGAAGAAGACACTGCCGGCACAATTGCTGCGGTTATAATATTGGTGGTAGTTTTTGGCTTTGCGATTATTCCTTTCGGAAAATCTGATGGTAATTCTAGAGATGATGGCTACGGTGGCGGCGGTTTTTATTCCGGCGGTAGTTCAGGCGGTTTTGGCGGATTTTCTGGCGGAGGCGGAAGCTCAAGTGGCGGCGGCGCTTCAAGAGGTTTTTAAAAAAATATTTAATTTTTTGAATAAGAAATAAAAAAAGAGCCCATAATTCTTTACAAGAGAGAAAGAAAGGGGCTTTTTATTTGTGCTAAATACTAAAACTAAAGCTTTGATTTTTGGGTTTGTTTTTTCTGTGATTGTTTCAATGCTTAATTTTTCGGGCAAGTGCGAAAGTATAAGCGAAAAAATTCTAAGATTACATATTATAGCTAATTCAGATTCTTGCGAAGACCAAACTCTCAAATTGAAAGTAAGAGACGAAATAATAAATAAATTCGGCAGTGAACTTGAGGTTTATTCAAATCTCGAAGAAGCCAAGCAGGTTGCGGAATCGAAAATAAATGAAATTGAAGATTTTGCGAAAAATGTTGTTTATGAAAACGGCTATGATTACCCTGTTAAGGCTGAAGTTACGAAAATGTATTTCAATATTCGCCGGTATAAAGAAGTGACGCTGCCCGCAGGGTTTTACACAGCGCTGAGGATAACCATTGGCCAAGGCACGGGCAAAAACTGGTGGTGCGTGATGTTCCCGCCGATGTGCTTGCCGGCTGCTGAAGAAAAAAGCGAGCTTAGCGAAGTTCTTAGCGATTCGCAGCTTGACATCGTTGAAAACGAAGGGGAATATATTATTAAATTCAAGGCCCTTGAAATTTTCATTGAAGCTAAAAAGTTCTGCGAAGAAAAGATTTATAATTTCATAAATTCGGTTTTTGAGCACATAAATGAAAACTACGAGCTAGATTTCAAGCTCGCAGAATTAATCAGAAAATTATTTAATTAAAAAGTTCGTTTGCCTTTGCTCGGCTGTAATTGTAAAGATACTGCTGGGCAATTCCGGCATATTCCCCGAAGATTTCGCTGCTTTTTCCTTCAAAAAAAGTGTTCATAACTTTTTTCATCCAAACGTCCATAGGGAAGGCTTCGAGCCTGTGGAATCCATAAAGAAGCACGCACGAAGCAACTTTCGGCCCAACACCGTTTATTTTCATTAAAGTTTCCATTGCCTTGTCAAACGAAAGATCATTTATGATTCCTAAGTTAACTTCTTTTAACGCAATTTTTTTCGCAGCATCTAAAATATATTTCGCTCTGAAACCTGATTTTATAGGCGCTAAATCTTCGAGGCTTAAGCTTGCGATTTTCTCTGCAGAAGGAAAATCAAATTCGTTTTCAGAGCCTTTTATTTTTTCGCCGAAAAGCTCGCAAAGTTTTGCAATTATTTTTTTAATCCTCGGGATGTTATTATTTTGAGAAATAATGTAGCTGCAAAGCGTCTCCCAGGGCTCTTGGCGCAAGATTCTTATTCCTGGCGCAAATTCATATGCCGCAGAAAGAACGGGGCTTATTTTTGAAAGTGTTTCCCAAATTTTTGCATAATCGGTTTCAAGGTCGAAGTAATTTTTCCAAATGTTTTCAAAATCGTTTTTGCTTGTGTTTTCGAAAATAATTTCGTTTTCATTTTGAATGATATTTAAAACTTTTTTGTAAGCAATCGTTTGGAATTTATTTTCAGAAATTTGCTTAAAACGAAAACATTGACCACAGTCAAAGGTCTGACCGAGGCCAAAATTTTTAAAATTTTTCAGTGTAACTGAGTTTTCTAAGATTTGAATTTCCATTTTTCACACCGAAACTATTAGGTTTTAAGCGCCAACTGAAACTTTTCCTGAACGGATGCATCTTGTGCAAGCGTAGATGTGGGTTGGGGTGCCTTTAACAACAGCTTTAACTCTTCTGATGTTAGGTTTCCACATTTTGTTTGAACGTCTGTGAGAGTGCGAAACCTTTATTCCAAACGACACAGCTTTGCTGCAAATTTCACATTTTGCCATAGTAAATTCTCCTCACTTTTAAGTAAAATCTATTAATATAAAGATTTGAGATTTTTTTAAATCCTCCATCTAGAGTAATATCTTATCAAATTTTGCTCACAATTGCAAGAAGATATCTAAAATTTTTGTAATTTAAATTTTTAAAGATTAAAATTAATAAGAAAAGAAAGTAGTAATTTGCAGGCAAATTTAGCTCTGCTTAGTGTGAAAAGTTTTAATTTTTAGTAATTTATACAATATAATTCAAAAATATTTTTGTTAATATGTGGCATATTATAATATTTTATCGTGTTAAAAATTTCTTGTAGCAAAAATTTGGTTTTTGTGGTATAATCACAGCATGAGACGGATGCAGTTCGTGAAGAAATTTTGCAAGTATGATTCTGCCTTGAAAATTAAAGGGGTGGTAAGACGCAGAGGCGGTGTGCAAAAACTTCGGGGAGTGTGTCGCGGTTATTTATTTATGTAAGGAGAAGATTATTGATGGGTGACTCAACTCAGACTTCTACTCAGAAGCCCGAATTTGGCAAATTACAGTCTTTACTGTGGCCAATTCATGCTCATGAGATGAAAAAGTTTTTACCAATGAGCTTTTTGATGTTCTTTATTTTGTTTGTTTACACAATGGTTAGAGACTTAAAAGACACATTAGTTCAATATTACACAGTTTGCGGCGGAACAGAATTAATTTCTCAGCTCAAACTTTGGTTTGTTATGCCAATGGCTTTCTTGTTAGTTATAGTGTATGCAGCACTTATTAACAAATTTGGATTCCAAAAAACATTTTACATAATGGTTTCTGCATTCATGGCTTTCTATGTACTATTTATAACAGTATTATTCCCATGCCGTGCAATGCTTCACCCAGGCGAAGCTACAGTTAAAGCTATGCAAGCTTCTTGGCCTGGATTCTTCCACTGGATTATCCCATGCATAACCAACTGGTCTATTACTTTATTCTATGTTCTCTCAGAACTTTGGGGAACAATGGCAATTTCTTCACTTTTCTGGCAATTTGCATATCAAGTAACAATGAAAAACGAAGTTAAAAGATTCTTCGGTCTTTATGCAATCGTTGGAAACATCGGCGTTGTTTGCTCAGGTGGATTCCTTAAAACAATTCCTAAAATGTTCAAAGCAAATGATTTATACATTTACATCCTCATCGGTGGATGCATAGTGTTCGGTATTGCTACAATGGCTATGTACTGGTACATTAACTCTGTAGTTCTTAAAGATCCTACTTTATATGACCCAACCCAAGTTAAATCTAAGAAGAAAAAAGAAAAAGTTGGCGTTATGGACGGCATCAAAATGCTCGGCAAATCTCGTTACTTGCTCTTAATCTGCGCAATCGTTATTTCTTACGGCGTTGCAATTAACTTCTGCGAAGTAATTTGGAAAAAATACATGAAAATCTACTTCTCAGATCCTACAGAATACACAGACATGATGGCAAACCTTTCAATGCTCACAGGTATTCTCACAATCGTTGTTTCTTTATTTGGTCAAAACATTTTAAGAAAAGCTAAATGGAGAACAGCAGCTCTTATTCCTGCAATTATTCTTGCAGTTTTCGGAGGAATCTTCTTCTCGATCGTTCTCTTCGGAAAATATGTTTCCCCAACAATTTTCGGAATCAATTTTGTAGTTCTTGCAGTTTGGTTCGGTCTTGCACAAGATGCTCTTTCAAAGAGTGTTAAATACTGCTTGTTCGACGCAACAAAGAACATGGCTTACTTACCGCTCGACGAAGACACCAGAACTAAAGGCCAAGCAGCAGTTGAAGTTATCGGCGGCCGTGCAGGTAAAGCTGGCGCATCTTTGATTCAAACATTCCTCATCAGCGTTATTTCTGCAGGCTCACAACTTACAGACCACTTAGTAGCTATTACCGCAATTCTCGGTATTACAGCTGCAGGATGGATCGGTTCTGTATTCAACCTTAGCAACAAATATGAAGCTAAAGTTGCAGAAAACAGCATTAAAGAATAATTTAATTTAATAATTAACTTATATAAGCTTCTCAGTTACACCCTGAGGAGCCTATTTTTTTGTTATTTTTGCATCTGAATTTAAGAAATTTATATCTGAATGTGCATATCATGTAAAAAATTATAAAAAAAATAAAATTTTTATAGCAGAATTTCAAATAATGTGGTACACTAACTAAGTATAGGAAGCATAAATTCTATGAAATGGAGAGAAATTAAAAATGACTTTCAAAATGGATAAGAAAAAAGGGATAATTGCTGTTGTTTCAGTTGTGATTTTAGCGATAATCGGCACTATATTTTATTTTGAAAAAGTTGCTCCAAAAGTTTTGACGAAAAATGAATATATAAAGGAAGTCATAATTCAAAACAAGGATTTCGACAAAGTTCTTGACAACTTTTTAGATCAAGTTGTTTCTTACAACAGCTCGAAAGAATCTTATGAAAAATTCATAGCAACGTCTGAAAAATTCCCTAAATTTGTTTCCGACTTAGAAGAAAAGCTAGGGCCTCGCGTTCCTGCAGAAGCCAGAAGCCATTATAACCAAATGATGGCTGCTTACAAAATTTATCTTGAAGCGATTGAAATGTATAAAAAAGCAGTTCCCAAAAATTTCGGCGAGGAAAGAACAACTTTAATTAATGAAGCGCAAAATAAGCTCGCTGAAGCCAAAAGCGCGATGCAAAACATAAGTTAAAAAGGAGAATTGAGGCAATGATAACGGACGACATCGGTGACATTATTTTCATGAACCTTTTGCTCATGATTTTTTGGCATTTGATTGTGCTTATTTTGTCAATGAACCTGAATCCGGCTTTTTTTAACCCGAAAAGAGGAATTTACCAAGAAAGAAAATGGGAAAGAGGCAGCGCTTTTTACACGAGCGTTTTAAAAATTAAAAAATGGAAAGATAAAGTTCCGCAATTTGTTTCTAAAAACGGCTTTTCGAAGCGTTCGCTCAAAGGGAAAATAGACAAGCAATATGTTGAGAAGTTTATTATGGAAACATGCCGTGCTGAGTGGAATCACATGATGGGCTGCATGTATTTCATCATTTCTTTTTGCGTTAATTCTCAGCCTTATGCCATGATTTTTTCGCTTATTTCAATTGCGGGGAATCTCCCTTTTTTGTGCATTCAAAGATTTAACCGCATAAGGCTTTGCAAGCTGGCTAAACGCGCCACTTCCGCTTTGCCGGCTGTTTCAAATGACGCAGTTTAATAAAAAATCATTTTAGGTATTGTAAAGTTTGGGTTTATATGATATAATATATTGTACGCATGTAGATTTGCTTACTTATTAGAGACAAAGAGGTGAATTCAAGGTGAAAAAGAATATACATCCTTCTTACAACAGCACAAAAGTTAGATGTGCTTGCGGAAATGAAATGGAAATAATGTCTACCCGTGGCGACATCAGTGTTGAAGTGTGCTCAAAATGCCATCCTTTTTACACAGATAAGCAAAGGTTTGTAGATACAGGTGGACGCATAGGCAAATTCAAGAAACGTTTAGCTCAGGCTCGTTAAGAGAAGCAGTTAAAATCATTAGGCGACGCGGTCCAGCGTTGCCTACTTTGTTAAATATGGTGAGTTATAATTATGAATTATAATGTCATAAAAAGTGAGTCTGTATACGAAGAAACCGAAAAACGCTCGAAATTTATATCATATAGTTTTAAAGTTAAAACCGCCACTGAGGCTGCACAAAAGCTGCAAAGAATAAAGCTTCTTCATCATGCGGCGAAACATCATGTTTACGGTTACATATTAGAAGAAAACGAAAAATTTTCAGACGACGGTGAGCCCTGCGGAACAGGCGGAGCGCCCATAATAACGGCGATTAAAAGCTTTAATTTAAAAAATGTTATGGTTATAGTCGTTAGGTATTTTGGCGGAGTTTTGCTTGGAACCGGCGGCCTTCGAAGAATGTATTCTTCTGGTGCGATGAATGTTCTTGAAAAATCCGGTGTTTTGAAAATGGAAAAGTGCAGTGAGGGCATTTTAAACTGCAATTATAATCAAATTGGCATGGTTTCGAATGCTATTGTGAATTTTGGCGGTAAAATTTTGGAAACGAATTATTCGGGCGAAGTTAGCATAAAATTTTATGTTAAAAATGAATTTTTTAATGCGCTTAAGGTTAAGCTTGAAAATATTTTAAGATCTAGCGATAAAGTGAATTTCATTCGTGAAAGTTATCGCGAAACAAAGTAAAAGGTAGGGGAAAAGATAAATGCAAAGTGTTCGTGAAATGACGGAAAATTTAGAGCTCAGTATGCTTTGCAGTGAGGCTTCGTTTTCTTCGAAGACTTTGGGAAGAAAAGTTCCTGAAGATCCTTGCTTTATAAGAACTGAATTTCAAAGGGACAGAGACAGAATACTTCACAGCAAGTCTTTTCGCCGTTTAAAGCATAAAACGCAAGTTTTTATTTCGCCTCTCGGTGATCATTACCGTACGAGGCTTACTCACACTTTGGAAGTTGCTCAAATTTCAAGGACTGTTGCAAGAGCTTTGAGGCTCAATGAAGATTTAACCGAAGCAATAGCTCTGGGGCATGACCTTGGCCACACGCCTTTTGGCCACGCAGGTGAAGAAGTTTTAAATAATCTTTACAGCGGAGGTTTTCGCCATTATGAGCAGAGCGTTCGCGTGCTTGAAGTTCTTGAAAAAGATGGCAAAGGCCTTAATTTAACTGAAGAAGTTTTAGACGGCATTTTGCACCACACGAAAGGCCAGGAAGCTTTCACTGCTGAGGGAAAAATAGTTAGAATTTGCGATAAAATTGCTTACATAAATCACGATATTGAAGATGCTTCAAACGCAGGAATTTTAGATGTTCGGTCTTTGCCGCAAAGCTTTATAAAACTGACTGATAAGAAATTTTCTTCAAGGATAAACGCAATGGTTTCGGCGCTTATAGCCAACAGCACTCTGCCCGAAGTTAGCATGGGCGAGGAAATGGGCAGCGCTTTTAATGATATTCATAAGTTTATGTATAAAGAAGTTTACGCTAATAAAAAATCTATATCCGAAGAAGATAAAGTTCCATTTGTTATCAGTTCGCTTTATAATTATTTCAAAAAAAATGACGGCAAAATGCCGAAAACTATGCATGATATAGCTGAAAAAGAGGGAATAGAAAGAGCAATTTGCGATTACATAGCCGGCATGACCGACACATTCGCAATAAATTTATTCAAGGATATATTTCTTCCTAGGTCATCGAAGATTTTCTAAAAATAAACATGGAAGGAGTGGTGTTTTTTGGCTTTTTCAGATGATTTCATAACTGAGCTTAAAGAAAAAATCGACATTGAAGAAATCATTTCAAGTTATGTTGAAATTCAAAGAAAAGGCAGGAACCTGATGGGCGTTTGCCCCTTTCACGCTGAAAGAACGCCGTCTTTTTGTGTTTACCCTTCTAGCGGGTCATTTTACTGCTTTGGTTGCGGAGCGGGTGGCGATGTTATAACGTTTCTTAGGCTTATCGAGCATTGGGACTATGTCGAAACTGTTAAATTTCTTTGTGAAAAAGCCGGAATGAACTACGATATTAGCGACGAAGAAAGCGAAGCCCACCGCGCAAAGCTTAATGTTTATAAAATTAACAGAGAAGCCGCTAAATTTTACCACAAATGCCTGCTTTCTGAAGAAGGCGAGAAAGCCCGCGAATATTTAACTTCCAGAAAGATAAAAGCTTCAACTGCGGTTCATTTCGGGCTTGGTTATTCCCCTGCAAGCAGGTTCGGGCTTGTTAATCATCTTAAGAAAATGGGGTTTAAAAGCGACGAGATTATTATGTCGAATTTAGCGTTTAAATCTCGAAACGGAAAAGATATTGACAGATTTTGCGGCAGGCTAATGTTTCCCATAATAGACGTAAGAGGCAATGTTATTGCTTTTGGCGCAAGAACCTTAACCGGCGAAATGCCTAAGTATATTAATACTTCCGACACGCCCGTTTTCAAAAAAAGCAGCAATTTGTTTGCTCTTAATTTTGCTTCTAAATCAAGCGAGAAAAACTTGATTTTAACCGAAGGCTACATGGATGTAATTGCGCTTCATCAGGCTGGGTTTACAAACGCAGTTGCGACTTTGGGAACTTCGCTCACGCCTTCTCAAGTCAAGGTTATGTCGCGATACTGCGAAGAAGTTTTGCTTTCTTACGATTCAGACGGCCCGGGCAAAAAAGCCTCCGAAAGGGCTATTTCTCTTTTAAAAGAAGCTGGAGTTAAAGTTAAAATCATTTCTATTCCTGAGTTTAAAGACCCTGATGAATTTTTAAGATTTTATGGCAATAAAGCAAAAGATAAATTTTCGGGCCTTGTGAATGATTCGAAAAGTGATCTGGAATACCAGCTTTCGGCGCTTAAAGAAAAATGCGATTTGAACACTTCAGACGGAAAAATAAAATATTTAACCGGTGCCGCAAAGCTTCTTGCAAGTTCAGCAACGATGGTTGAAAGAGAAGTTTATGCAATTTTAATAAGTGAAGAGCTCGGAGTTAGAAAGTCGACGGTTTTGCTTCAAACTGAAAAATACGTAAGGCAATTTGCGAAAAAATCAAAAACAAAAGAATTTAAAAATATTGAAAAGAAAATATCGGCAATTGATGATAAAGTCAACAAGGACAAGCATACTAATCTAAGAGCGGCTCACGCCGAAGAAAGCCTGATTTCTTGCATAATAAACGACGCTGACGCAGCAAGAAAAATAATCTCGGAAGTTTCTTCGGATGTTTTTGCCACGGAGTTTAACAAAAGAGTTTTTGAAGTTTTGAAAGACATAATTTCAAAAGGTAAAACGCCTGATATTACGGTAATTTCAGGTTATGAATTTTCGTTTAAAGAAATTGGAAGAATAACTAAAATGATATGCACTTACGACAGGAGCATGTCAAAGAAAGAGTGCATTGACGAATATATAAGCACTTTGAAAGAAGAAAAAGAAAGAAAAAAATTTTCGGAAATAAATGATATTTCTGAAGTTGAGATACAAAATTACATTAAAAATTTAAATATTCAAAGCACGAATAATTAAAGGAGGAACAAAATGGAGGATACAAACCAAAATTCTAAAGGAATCGAAAATGTTATAAAAGGTTTGGCTCAGCACAGCAAATCTTCGGGCCAAGTGAGCACCGGTGATATTTTGGAAGCTATGGGAGAAATTGATTTTGATCCTGATGAAATAGAAAAGCTTTATGATTCAATGGAATCTATGGGCGTTGAAATAATAGATGGCCTTGACGACCCTGAAATGGTGGGGGACACCAGCCATGACGAAGGCACAATTCTTACCGATGACCCCGTTAAAGTTTATTTAAAAGAAATTGGAACGGTTCCGCTTCTTTCAAGCGAAGAAGAACTTGAGCTTGCAAAAAGAGTTGTTGAAGGCGACGAAAAAGCTAAAAAAAGACTTTCGGAAGCCAACTTGAGGCTCGTTGTAAGCATTGCTAAGAGATATCTTGGAAGGGGAATGCATTTCCTTGATTTGATTCAAGAAGGTAACCTCGGCCTGATGAAAGCTGTTGAAAAATTTGATTACACGAAAGGTTTTAAATTTTCAACTTACGCAACGTGGTGGATTCGCCAGGCTATAACAAGGGCAATTGCCGACCAAGCCAGAACTATAAGAATCCCGGTTCATATGGTTGAAACCATGAACAAAGTAAGAAGAGTTTCGGGCCAGCTTCTTCACAACAACGGCCGTGAGCCAACTCCTGAAGAAGTTGCTGAAGAACTTAACATGCCTGTTGAAAAAATCAGGGAAATAATGCGCGCGTCGCAGGATCCTCTTTCGCTTGAAACGCCAATCGGCGAAGAAGACGACACCCATCTTGGAGATATGGTTCCGGATGGAGACGCTTTAGCGCCTGTTGAAGAGGCTTCGCATGTTCTTTTAAGAGAACAGCTCATGGATGTTCTTGGAACTTTGACTCCGCGCGAAAGAAAAGTTCTTCAAATGAGGTTCGGAATCAGCGGTGGCCGCCCGCACACGCTCGAAGAAGTTGGAAAAGAATTCGACGTTACAAGAGAAAGAATTCGCCAAATCGAAGCAAAAGCGCTTAGAAAACTTCGCCACCCGAGCAGAAGCAAAAAATTAAAAGATTACCTTGATTAATTTTCTTGACAGATTGATATCAAAATGATAAAATAGCATTACCGCATATTGCAGGCATCAAAACGGCTTTTTGAAAGTCTGCCTGGTTCAGTAGCGAGATAAAGTAAAGGTAGGTGCGTAAAGAGGTATGTACGCAGTTATAAAAACAGGTGGAAAACAATACAAAGTTTCCGAAGGCGAAGCAATCTACATTGAAAAATTAGATTTAGCCGAAGGCAGCGAAGTAGAGTTTGAAGTTGTTGCCGGACATGATGGCAAAAGCTTTCACGTTGGAAGTCCTTTAGTTGAATCTGCAAAGGTTACAGGAAAGGTTCTTAAAAACGGCAAAGCAAAGAAAGTAACAGTGTTTACTTACAAACCTAAAAAAGGTTCAAAAAGAAAACTCGGACACAGACAAATGTACACAAAAGTACAAATTGAAAAAATTAGTTTCTAATTATGCTTGAAGTAAGTTTTTTTACACTTTGCAGCGGTGAAATTTGCGGATTTAGAATAGATGGTCATGCAGATTACGATGATTACGGCAAAGATATTGTTTGCGCAGGGGTTTCGTCGGTTGCCTATATGGTTGCAAACACGATTTCCGGCGTTATGAATATTGATGCTGAAATTAAAGTGCATGATGATGGTTATATGTATGTTCGCGTGCCGGGCAAAAGTGCCGGTTTATGCCAAGTTCTTTTTGAGGGGCTTAAAAATCATTTGATTATGATGGAAGAAAGCTACCCAGAGAACATTAATGTGAATTACGAGGAGGTGAAGTAAAATGCTGATGATTAATTTACAGCTCTTTGCTCACAAGAAAGGTCAAGGTTCAACCCACAACGGAAGAGATTCAGAATCGAAGCGCTTAGGTGTTAAGCGTGCTGATGGCCAGGAAGTTAAAGCTGGTAACATCCTCGTTAAACAACGTGGAACAAAAATTCATCCAGGCGAAAATGTAGGCCGTGGTTCAGACGACAGCTTATTTGCTTTGATTGATGGAAAAGTTAAGTTCGAAAGAGTCGGACGTGACCGTAAACGTGTTAGTGTTTATGCGTAATATTGAATTATGTAAGGTGGACTCTAAATTTTAGAGTTCGCTTTTATTTTTTGAATTTTAATTTGATTTTTGGAATAATATTTTGTAATAATAAATAATAAAGGGGTGTGATTTAAAATGTTTGTAGATGTTGCAAAAATAGTGGTTAAAGCTGGAAACGGCGGGAATGGTCATGTTTCATTTTTGAGGGATAAATACACTTCGACCGGTGGCCCTGATGGAGGAAACGGCGGAAACGGCGGAAGCATTATTTTCGTTGCGGATAATAACCTTTCTACGCTTTCGAGTTTTAGGTATAAGAAAAAGTTCTTTGCTAAAAACGGCGCTAACGGCTTACCCGGCAAGAAAACAGGCAAAAAAGGCGAAGATTTAACCATAAAGGTTCCTTACGGAACGCTCATTAAAGACGCTGAAACTGATGAACTCATTTATGATCTTTCCTCGCCTGAACCTTATGTTTTGGCTAAAGGTGGCAGAGGCGGCGCGGGAAACATGAATTTTGCTAACTCAGTTAGGCAGTCGCCTAAATTCGCAAAACCCGGCCAGGAAACTGAGGTTCTTAACATTAAGCTTGAGCTTAAACTTTTGGCGGATGTTGGCCTAGTAGGCTACCCAAATGTTGGCAAATCAACGATAATTTCAGTTTGCAGCGAGGCTAAACCGCAAATTGCAAACTACCATTTTACTACGCTTTCTCCGATTTTAGGTGTGGTTAAATATAAAGATGGCAAATCTTTTGTTATGGCAGATATTCCTGGGCTTATTGAAGGCGCTTGGAAGGGCGTTGGGCTGGGCCATGAATTTTTGCGCCATATTGAAAGGTGCAGGCTGCTTGTCCATGTGGTTGATGTTTCGGGCAGCGAGGGAAGAGACCCTTGCAAAGATTTCGACAACATAAATGAAGAGCTCGAAAAGTTTAACCCTGAACTTGCGAAAAGATCAATGATAGTGGTTGGAAACAAATGCGATATAGCTTCACAGGAAAATATTTCAAGATTTAAAAATTACGTTTCTTCGAAAGGTTATGAATATTTTTCAGTCGTAGCAGCTTCAAACCAAGGAATTGCTGAAATGCTCGATACAATTGCCGAAAAACTAAGTAAACTCCCGGATATTTACACCTTTGCTTCCGAAAAAACTTTGGGCCCGAACCTGGAAGAAGACACCTTTGAAATCAAAAAAGAAAAAGGCGTTTATGTGGTTAAATCTTCGAAACTCGAAAAGGTTATTAAATCAACTAACTTTGATGATTATGAATCGCTTAACTACTTCCAAAACGCAATTACTACTTCAGGTTTGACGCAAGCTTTGAAAGATGCCGGAATTAAACCGGGCGACAGCGTTAGCGTTAACGGCGTTGAGTTTGAATTTTTTGAATAATTAATTTGAAAGAAGATTTTTTAAAATGACGGAAAAAGTCTCTATGATGAGCGCACAAAAACTGGCGTTTTTAGGCGATGCAGTTTATGAACTTTTAGTTAGAGAAAAAATTGTTAACAGCGTTGATGGAAGCATCGGGAAGCTTCACAATTTAAAGGTTAGCAAGGTTTGCTGCGAGGCGCAGTCTGAAATGCTTAGCAAAATTGAAAGCATTTTAACCGAAGAAGAGCTCGCTGTTTACAAAAGAGGTCGGAACGTTCAAACCGGCAGAGTTCCAAAAAATTCGGCTCCCGGTGTTTACCGCAGAGCCACAGGTTTGGAAGCACTTTTTGGATATTTATATCTAACCGGAAACATGAAACGCGCATACGATCTTTTGAAAATAATGAATGTATAACAAAAATTCATAGTATCACACTGAGGTTTTATAATAGTATTTTTTAGGTTCTATTGACTTTGTGTAAAAAATATGATATCATTTTAGTACAGTTTGAATTATTCGTTTGAAGAGGGGATGAGCGATATGCAAATTCTGCAAGTTATTTACTGTGGTTGCAATTTAATATGCAAACTAGATAAGTTTTCTAGTGATTTAAAAAAATTCGTTACTACAATAGTAAGCAAAATTTAGTCTATTTCAAATGATTTAAATTGAAAGGGAGAGTAAAAATGACAGGCCAAATTAAAAACGCCGCTTCTCAAGCATGGAAGGATCTCGTTTCTTCTGCATCGCTTTTCTTGTCTTTTTGTGGGCTCGTAGGTGCTTGCATCGAGTTATCTAATGCAATTAAACCAAGAAGTATGGAAGGACTCAGCTTCGTAAAAACTGAATCCAAATAATTAAAATGTTTTATTTAAAGCCTAGAAGCCACCGAGCTTTTGGGCTATTTTATTTACTTTTTCATAATTCATGGCTTTGCTGTAAAGCGCTTCGATTTTATCGTGAACTTTCCTTGCGTTTGAAAGATTCGAAACAGATTCCTTTAAAAATTCTTTGCAAATTTTGCTGTTAAAAGCCAAAATATTTTTGTTTTTTGAAATTTTTTCTTTGTTAAGAAATTTTTTGGTGTAAATTTTTTCGGGTTTTAACGTTATTTCGTTTAAAAAATTTTGCGAAGTATTTTGATTTTTCACTATTATTCCAATTTTCAAATCAGTTATGAAAAGTGCTTCAAGATGTTCTTTTGGCGAAAACGGGCATGGGCATGAAATTATATTGTAGTTTTTTTCTAAAGCGCATTTTCTTAAATATTTTAATATGTAACTTCCTAAAACGCTGAAGTTATCGTCAATTACTATTAATTTTTCGCAAAGTGATATAATGGCTTTTTGCAAAAGTATGTAGCCATCCGGCGTTATTGAAGTTAAAAATCTTAATTTTTCGCTTCCTTTTGATTTAGGAAGTTTTTTTAATATTTTTTTTGAAAATTTTTCGCAAAACGAATCTAATTTTTCATAGTTTGTGTTTTCTTCAATTATTCTGGCAGTTGATTCAAAGGCAACTCCGAATGCGGCCAAATATCTTCTTGAAATCTTGTGAAATCTTGAGTTTTCCTGGCAAAATTTTATTATATCTTTTTTGCTTTTTTTGAGCTGCTTTTTGTTCCAGTATTCACCCAGATTTATTATTTCATCCGAAACTCCGGGGTAAACCGGGTCTATAACATGCGGCGCTGTGCCATCGACTATGCAAGTTTTAGATTTTTTTAAAATCACGGCATCTAAAGATTTTGGGTCTGATGAGCATCTTATGATTTCGCAATCAGATTGTTTTTCTGCAACTTTTTTCATAAGCGTGGATTTTCCTGTTCCTGGGCCGCCTTTCAAAATGTGGCAAAACCAGCCATCATGCGGTGAATAAAGATTATTAAAAATCGAAAAAAATCCTGCGGGGGTGTTTGCGCCTAAAAAAAATTCCGGGGATGTAGCTTTGTTTTTCATATTTAAATTCACTCCTCTGTGAGCATATTATGAATTTTTTTATTTTGCTGTGACGAAAAGTGGCTATTTGCTTAAAAAAATTTTGCTTTCGGCAGTGAAGTAAATGCACAGAGCCAAAAGCATGCTGCTTCCTAGGATTGTTGAGGATGTTGAAGGAGTGAGAGCAGTGTGGCCAGAGATAAAAACCGGAGCGGTTTGCGCGAAAAATTTGAGTAAAAAAGTTGTTGCTAAAAGGCAGCACGCAGAATTTATTACTCTGAAAAATTGAAATTTTAAATAATTAAACTTCGTACCTGACAAAATTGAGGCAATTTGAAAATGAGTGCAAAGCCCGCCATAGCTGACGCCCAGGCAAATCAAAGGAAATGAAACGTGATTTTTAGCTGCAAAAAATGACCCTGAAGTGATTTCCAGGCTTGAAAAAATTAGGCAAGAAAAATTTTTGGAATTTAAGCGAAATTTCTCGGCCAAAAAATTAAGAATATTTAAGTTTTCGAAAAGAGAAATTATAACTGTGAAAACCGTTATAAGCGCGCACATTTCGACTATTGAAACTGAAGTTTTCGAAGCAGCGAGAACAACGGCCTCTGAGATTTTGGCTTTTTTATTACTAATTTTTTTGTTTTTATTAAACTTAATTTTTTTGATTCGTGCGGCTATTCCTGCGGCAATTCCTAAAATAATTGATACCGAAGATTGAACCAAAAAAAGCATTATTCCTAAAGATCTATTTTTGAGAAGCGTTTCACCAACCACGCTTATTGTGAAGGCCGGCCCTGCGTTAACAGTGAAAATCATCATGCGGTTTAATTCTTCATTTGAAATTTCCTTTTTTTCGAATAGCGCTTTCACGCTGCTTGCTCCAACGGGGTAACCTCCAACTAAACTGAGCAAAATTGCCGGAGCGGCGCAACCAGGAAGATAAAAAACGAACTTCGTTATTTTGTCAAGCGGCTTTTTTAAAAAATCGAACATCCCTGAAAATATCACGAACCTTGAAAGAAACATAAGCGGGAAAAGCGAGGGAATCAAAATTTCAGTGCAGTATTTTCCGCCTGTGAAAACTCCCAAACGGCCGATTTGCGGGTTTAAAATCAAAACTGACGCTGAAAAAAACGTTAAAAATATTAATAATAAATCTTTTAGATGAAATTTTTTAAGTTTATTAATCTTTTCCAAATTAAAGGCCTCCTCACCACTGAATATATATGCTTGTGGTGGTGATTTTTATTTGCGCTCTTGCATATTATTTAAAAGTTAATAACTAAGCGGAAAGATGGTGGCTTTTTGTCAAGGCAGAAGAATAAAAACAAAAAATGCAGACTTTGGAATTTTGAAAATTTAAAAAATTCTGACTTGGGTGTTATGCTTGACCCTGTGAATATTGAGATAAAAGGCAACCGTGAAGCGACTGTCGAAGGGCTTAAAAGCATTGCTCAGTACGACGAAAATATGATTAAAATAAACATGAATAAAATGGCAATTTCTTTTTTCGGCAGGAATCTTGAAATCAAATGCCTTAGTTCCGACGCACTCGTTATTAGAGGATTTATCACTTCCATTGAATATGAAACTTAACATTTTGGAAGTTTAATTAAGAGGTGAAAAGCTTGCTGGTAAATATAATAAGATGGTTTTGCGGTTATGTTTCTTTCAAGGCAGTTGGCGGCTTTGCTGAAAATTTTTTGAATCGCGTGAATAAAAAAGGAGTGAATTTGTGGGATTTAAAAAAGTTTAGCGGTGATCTTTATGCCAAAGTGCTCACGGCTCAGCACGAAATTTTATTAAACGAAGCAAAGAAAGAAAACTGCGAAATAAAAATCATAAAAAAATATGGTTTTCCTGTTTTTTTGTCTAAATATAAAGGTCGTTTGGGGGCTCTTTTGGGCGTTATTTCTTTTGTTTTGATGATTCATGTTTTTTCTCTTTTCATTTGGAACATAAACGTTTCGGGGAATAAATCTATTCCAAGCGAAGAAGTAATTTCAGCCATGAAGGAGTTTGGCGTGGGCCTTGGCACGAAAAAATCCGCGGTGAATTCTTCAGTCGTTAAGCAGCTTATTATGTCGAAGCTTACTGATATTTCTTGGATTTCGCTTAACATTAGAGGGAGCTGCCTTAACGTTTGCATAAAAGAGAAAATTAAATCCCCTGAAATTGTTAAAGAAGGCAGCCCTTGCAATTTGGTTGCGACTAGCGAAGGCCAAATAGAGCGCATGGAGGTTTACAAAGGTTCGGCGTGCGTTTCTGAGGGTGATGCCGTTATAAAAGGTCAAATTTTGATAAGCGGCGCCACGGTGAATGAAACCGGCGGGACGAACATTTCTGAAGCGGACGGCAAAGTTTTTGCCAAAACTAAACGTAAATTAGTAGAAAAGGTCAAACTAAGGCAGCTTTCTGCTTCGGATGACGGCAAGCCTTTAAAAAAATACAAAGTAAATATTTTCGAAAAAGAAATTTCGCTTAACCCCTGGGTTAAAACTGACGAAGAATACAGAACGGAGTCGTATTCAAACGAGATGAATTTTTTTGGTGTTAAATTTCCTTTAATATTTAATACTGAGGTTTGTTTTCATCAAAAGTGCGAAGAAAAATTTTTAAGTCTTGAAGAAGCAAGTGGAATTTTAAAGTTAAAAATAGACGAAAAAGAGAAAAATGAGTTTGCAGAAATAAAAATACTTTCCAAAAATGTAAATAATTATGAAGAAGACAACGATTATGTTTGCGAAGTAACTTATGATTGCCTGGAAAATATAGCTAAAAAACAAAATGTTTCAGAGTAATATTTATATCTTATTAAAACTCGCTTGTTGTAGTAATACATAAAAATTAAAATTTCACCGGAAATTTTTAAGAATAAAATATTTGACAGTTAACCAAAAAACCGATATAATTAATATATGCACAATGTTTTTTAAAAAATTCTTTTATTAGCCGTGGAATTTGACGGATATTTATATAAATATCGCTTTTTTGGAGAACTTTAGGGCTAATTAAAAAAGGTTTTTTAATTAAATTAGTTTATAGTAAGATAACATAACATCAGGAGGATGGAATATTTCATGGTAGATAAAACTAGAGTTATTATAGTTAACAGGCAGAAAGAGGTTAAAATTCCAACAGGAATTCGCATGTTGGTCAGAAGATGCTGCAACGCTGTGCTTATTCTCGAAAAATTCAAAGGTTCCGCTGAAGTGAGCATTACTTTTGTTGACAACCTTTACATCCAAAGCCTCAACAAACAATACAGAAATAAAGACGTTCCAACAGACGTTTTGTCATTCCCTATGAAAAATGAAGATGGAACTTATGAAGTCGACCCTGAAAGCGGCGCTCAACTCCTTGGAGACATCGTTATTTCCATGGAAAAAGTTATGGAACAAAGCGAAAGATACGGCCATTCAATGAGAAAAGAAGTTGCATATTTGGTTGCTCACGGCATGCTTCACCTTCTTGGATATGACCACGAGCAAGGCGGAATGGAAAAAAGGCACATGAGAGAGCGTGAAGAAAGAGTTCTTGAATTGCTTGGCTTCCCGAGTGCACTTTCTTATATTTCGGAAGATGATAAATAAAATATGAGAGTATTACGTTCTTTAAAATATGCTTTAAAAGGAATAATTTATGCAATAAAAAATGAACGTAACATGAGGATTCATACCACGGTGGCCGGATATGTTTTGGCGTTTTCGGCAATTTGTGGTATGAACGCATCTGAGTATGCAATTTTGATTTTAACAATCAGCCTCGTAATAATGGGTGAAATGTTTAACAGCGCAGTCGAAAACTTGATAGATTTATGCGCCAAGGAATACAACGCAACTGCCAAAGCCGCAAAAGACATAGCGGCCGGAGCGGTTCTTATTTTGGCATTTGCTTCTGTAGCGGTTGGACTTATACTTTTCACTAAAGAGCAAGCCTACACTAAGCTGTGGGCGTTTTTTTGCGTTTACCCGGTTGCGTTTGTTGCGTTTATTTTTTCTGTTTTTGCAAGTTATTTTTATGTTTTTGTTGGTCCGGCCGAGCTTAGAAACAAACTCAAAAACGCTTTTAGAAAGTTAAAAAGTGCATTTATTATTAAAAATATGGATGGTAAGTCGAATGAAAAATGAAACGAAATCTTTGTTTGTCTCAATTGTTGGGAAGCCTAACGCAGGCAAATCTTCTATAATGAACATGCTCATAAATTCAAAAATTTCAATAGTTTCGCCAAAACCTCAAACCACAAGAAGTCGAATCACTGGAATTTTAACCGAGGGTGACACTCAGCTCGTTTTCGTTGATACTCCGGGCATTCACAAGCCTTTCAATAAACTTAGCGAGTTCATGATTTCTGAGGTTGACAACTCATTTTCAGGCAGCGAGCTTTGTTTACATGTCGTTGACGCTGAAAAAAATTCGGTTGACACTGAAACTATTGCCAAACTTAAAAAATCTGGCGCAAGAGCGATTTTGGCTCTTAACAAAGTTGACCTTTTGAAGCAAAAAAACTTGCTCATGGCTAAAATTAAAGAATACAGCGAGCTTTATGATTACGACGAGATTATCCCGGTTTCAGCGGCTAGCGGTGAGGGCAAAGAAGAGCTTTTGAAAGAGCTTTTTTCCAGGGCGGTTCCTTCGGTTTTCTTTTTCCCTGAAGATGACATAACTGACCAAACCGAAAGAATGCTTGTTTGCGAAATTATTCGCGAGAAACTTCTTTATTTCCTTGAAAAGGAGCTCCCTCACGGAACGGCTGTTCAAATTGAAAAATTCAAAGAGCGCGAAGACGGAAACGTTAATATTCATGCCGTTATTTACTGCGAAAGAAAGAGCCACAAGGCAATTATCGTTGGTGCGGGCGGCCAAATGATCAAAAAAATTGGCATTGCTTCACGCAAAGCCATTGGTGAGATGCTTGATTGCAACGTTAATTTGAACCTTTTCGTTAAAGTTAAAGAAGATTGGAGAAACAGCGCTTCGATTCTTCATGATCTTGGATATATGTAAATTTATGCAAATTGCTAAAAAAATATAAAATTTTAAAAAAATTATAGAATTATACTATATTTTTTTCGAGATATGTTGTATAATCATCCTGTACTGAAAAATAAATTTCATTCAGCAAGAAATTAAAACTTTTTTACAGTTAGGAGGATTTTACAATGGACGCTAAATCAGCTTGGGAAAGATTTCAATCTACGGGAATGATTACGGATTACTTGAACTATCGCTCTATAGAAAATGGCCTTTTGCCGTACTGTGCTTGGGGCAGCGAAAGTAATTCACGAGGAACAAACAATGAAATTAGATGTGACGGGAATAATAGTAAAAGAAAAGGACTTGAGTGACAGCGACAAGGTCATAACCCTTCTTACACGAGAAAAGGGTGTGATCACGGCGATTGCTAAACGCTCAAAAACCATAAGAAATAGGCTTGGCGGAATGGTTCAGCTCTTTGCCTATGGAACTTTTACGCTTTTTTCCGCACGCAATGGTTATTTGCTGGATGGATGTGAAATAAAAGAAGTATTTTTTGAGCTTCGAAACGATTTAGAAGCTTTGTCTTTAGCGCAGTATTTTTGCGAGCTTTCTTTGGCGCTTAGGCCTGAAATCGAAGTCTCAGGCGAACTTTTGCGCGTTCTTTTGAACTCAATTTTTTATCTTTCGAAAAATAAAATGAATCAGCTCGTTGTGAAAAGCATTTTTGAGCTTCGCGCTTGCTCGCTTTGCGGATACATGCCTGGGCTTGTTTCTTGCGACAAATGCGGAAGCTACGAAGCCGAAAATATGAGATTCCTTATTGAAAAAGGAAAGATTTTTTGCTATAGCTGCTCTCGTGAAAGCGATTTCGGGGTTGATATCTCGCCTTCGATGCTGGCGGTGCTTAGGCACATTGTTTATTGCCCGGTTGAGAAGCTTTTTAGTTTTTCGATTTCTGATGAAACCGCTGAAAAGCTGGAAAAAATAACAGATAAATACGTTGCCGTGCACACCGAAGGCAGTTTTAGGCCGCTTGAGTTTTACAAAAAACTTAAAAATTTTAAAGTTTAAATCGGAAATAATTTAAGGACATTTGAAACTATAAAGCACACAAGGATTCCCGTCACTGTTGGAATTACGAACGATAGGGCGGTCCATTTGAGGCTTTTGGTTTCTTTTTTTATCGTCCAAAGTGTGGTTCCGCAAGGGAAATGAAGCAGCGAAAAAAGCATTACGCAGATTCCTGTGATGTAAGTCCAGCCGTGCGAAACCAGCAAGTTGTGGAGTTCGGCAGGGTTTTGAATTTCTAAGATTGTTTCCGTGCACATGTAGCTCATGATGATTATCGGGAAGACGATTTCATTCGCCGGGAACCCAAGAATAAAAGCCATTAAAATTACTCCGTCAAGGCCAAGCATTCTTGCAAAAGGGTCTAGAAAGTTGGAGCAGTGTATTAAAAGGCTGAGCTCGCCGATTTTAACATTTGCCATGATCCAAATTATGAGCCCTGCAGGCGCCGCAACGGCAACAGCTCTGCCGAGGATGAATATCGTTCTGTCGAAAAGTGAGCGGATTAAAATTTTGCCGATTTGAGGTTTCCTGTATGGCGGGAGCTCCAAAATGAACGATGAGCCAAGGCCTTTTAGAAGTGTTTTTGATAATATTTTTGACATGATAAAGCTGATAATAACGCCGAAAATTATGATGCCTGTGAGAATTAAAGTTGATTTAAACGAATCAAAAAAGCTAAGCGATTGGCCTATGAAAAACATTGTTATAACTGAGATTAAAAGCGGGAATCTGCCGTTGCAAGGCACAAAATTATTTGTTAAAACGGCAATTAGCCTTTCCCTCGGCGAGTCTATTATTCTGCAGCCGGTCACTCCGCAGGCATTGCACCCAAAACCCATGCACATCGTCAAAGATTGTTTCCCGTGTGAACCACATTTTTTGAAAATTTTGTCGAGGTTAAACGCAATTCTCGGCAAGTAACCGACATCTTCCAGAAGTGTGAAAAGCGGGAAGAAAATCGCCATTGGTGGCAGCATTACCGAAACCACCCATGAAAGAGTGCGGTAAATTCCTGAAATTAAAATTCCGCTGAGCCACGCCGGGGCTGCTGAAGCTGCCATTAAGCTCATTAGTTTGTCTTCTAAAGAAAAAAGAAAACTTGAAATTACTTCCGAGGGGTAATTTGCCCCTGTGATTGTTATCCAGAATATTCCCATTAAAAATAAAATCATTGTGGGGAAGCCTGTGAGTGGGGAAGTAAGGAATTTATCAATCATTCTGTCGCGTTTGTCGTAGTCTTTTTTCGTTATTTTAACGCATGATTTATAAACGCTTTCTGCTCGATTTATGAGCACTTCCACGGTGTTATCTCTTAGATTTTTAGTGAAATTAAGCTTTCTTTTTTCTTTATTGGCTGCTTTTTGAATTTTTAAAAAATTTTGTTTTCCAAGGTGGCTCGAAAGCGCTGTGCCAAGCTCTTTGTTTTCTTCCAAAAGTCTAATGGTAAGCCATCTTTTGTTTAAATTTTTCGGGTTTTTTATCTTTTTTTCTATGTTTTCAATGCATGCTTCAATTTCAGGCGAGTATCTATTTTTCACGGTGACAGTTTTGATTTTCTTTTCGCTCACGTTTTCAATTTCTTGCATAAGGTTTTCAAGCCCTGTGCCTTTTCTTGCGTTGGTGCAAACTACCGGAACTCCGCCAAGCTGCAAAGAAAGTTCATCTTCATCTATAAAAATATTTTTCTTTTTTGCTTCATCGATGAGGTTCAGGCAGATAACCACATTCGGCGTGATTTCCAGAATTTGAAATGCAAGGTTGAGGTTCCTTTCAATGCAGGTTGCATCCATCACGACTACAACCGCGTCGGGATTTTCAAAGCAAATGAAATTTCTTGCGATTTCTTCTTCAGGCGAGTTTGCAAGCAGCGAGTAAGTTCCGGGGATGTCGACGAGCCTAAATTCTTTTTTATGAAAAGTGTATTTGCCTTCGGCTTTTTCGACTGTTTTGCCGGGCCAGTTGCCGGTGTGTTGCCTAAGGCCCGTTAAAGCATTAAAAACCGTGCTTTTGCCCACGTTTGGGTTCCCGGCAACAGCTATTGTTTTAATTTTTGATCTATTTTTTTTAGTTTTTGCCGGGTTTAGGAGGGTGGTTGTTTTCATTTAGCTGTCAGCTCCTAAATTCAAATTTTTTCTATTGTAATTTTTTTAGTGTACTCAGACCTAAGTGCAATGACGCTTCCGCGGATTAAATAAGCCGTTGGATCTCCAAGAGGGCTTTTTTGAAGCACTTTAATGTTAGTTCCGGGAATCATTCCAAGGTCGAGGATTCTTTCTTTTTCGGATTTGTTTAAATTTATTTTTTTAACTTTGCATTGGCTTCCCACAGGCGCTTGCCACAGCGAAAAAACTTTCAAGCTTTCACCTCCGAAACGTTTGTTATTTTTCTATTTATAAACTATGGCGCCCAGCCTTAAAAAGTGAATGCCAAAAGAAAAAGCACCTGCAAAAATGCAAATGCTTTAATTTTTATTTTGTTGTAGTTAATTATCATCGATTTTGCATAAGCTTTCTATTGATGCTATTTCTTTTTCGTTATACCCACATGTACTTAAAATACTTTTAAAATCTAAATTTTTACTAATTGCAGAGGCTATTTCTGAAATTTTTTCATTTAATTGAATTATTATATTTTCTTGGTTTAAATCATTTAATTCTTTACTTAATTCTCCAAGACTAGATCTTAATTTGCTTAAATCGATTTTATTATTATTTTTCAAGGATCTTTTAGTTTCGTCATATAGTGAAAATATTATTTCATTGGTTTTTGATAATGCTTGTTTTAATTTTCCGTTATTATTTGTAAATTTTTGGAGAGCGTATATATATTTTTGGTAGTTTGAAGTATAATTAAATGTATCGTCGACCGTGCTACTCGTACCATTTATAATTTTGCTTAATGTACCTGCAAAATTTGTTTTGAAGGATTCTGTACTATATAAATCATTAGCACTATCATTTGTGTTACCAGTAGTACCTGTATAATTTAATATAGTTTTAAGATATCTTAAAATTGCAAATTTACCAACTGAGGTAACTTCAACTTTTTTATTATCATTAATTTTATCTAAACTGCTTTCAAAAGGATCATTATCATGATTCTCATCATAAAATTCTTCTTGGCGAATCATTTCTCTAAGCACATCGTATTGAAAATCATAGTTGTAATCTTTCGGTTCATTTTTGGTTCTTAAAAGCGGAAGCAGTATTTTCCCTGTATTTATGGCTTTTTCGTTTTCGAGTTTTTCTTCGTAAACATAATTGCCATTTTCTTCTTTTTTGACTTTAACTTTGGCATTTTCATATAAATCAAAAAGTGCATTTCTTATCATTGTTTCCACTTTTTCAGAATATTTAAACCTGTCAAGCGCGCGAATTTTATCTGCATATGTTTGTTCCATGCTTAGGCGTAACATCCGGGCTTCCTTCGGGTTTTCGGCGCTTTTTGCAACTTCTTGCAGGTCTTCTTCACTGGCAACGATTTTCAAATTTTTTTCATTTCCAACGAGTTGGCTTTCAATCGCTTTTATAGAATTGAAATTGCGCACCAATTCCGCAATAGGCTTATTTTTTCCAAAGGGGCCTGAAGAATATTTTAAAAGCTCATTAAGCAATTCGCTAAGTTTTTCAATGCCGTCTTTGGTTGCCATTCCGTATGTTCCTTGCGTCGCTATGGCTCTTGCTTTTTCTCTTAAATCTTCGGCTTTTTCATCGTTATTCATGTTGCTAGCATCTTGCCATGTTGATTTTTCTGAATCTTTTTTAGATTTTTTTTCATCTGTAATTGTAACTTCTTTCGGGTTTTCTTCACCGTTTTGACTATTTAAATCGTTTTCGTACAAATCATCTATAAGGTCTTCCATGTCATCTTCGTATAAATCTAAGTTATTGTAATCTGTAAGCAACATCAACAGCAACGCAGCCACACATTTTTTTATGTTTTCTTTGCTTTCTCCTTTGGCTTTCATTTTAGTTGCCAATTCGCTTATCAATTCAATTATTTTTTCTTCACTGGGCTCTTCGTCTTCTTCGTCATTTTCGTCCTCTTGGGTATTTTTATAATAATTGTAGCCTTCTTCAGAGTTTTCTTCTTCGGATTCATTGATTGAAGTAGTATATTCCGAAACTATTTCTTTTTTTTCAGCATTTACGTCTTTGCCTTCTGCAATGTCTTCTAATTCATCATCATCTTCGTCGTAATCTTCATCATCTTCGCTATCTTCTTCATCTTCACTATCTTCGTCTTCACTGTATTCATTATCTTCATCTTCGCCTTCTTCATCGGAAGTTTCAGAATTTTTTTCATTATTTTTGCCTTTTTTCTTTTTTGCTAATATATCTCGAATCTTTTGGCCTTCGATGCTAAGGCTTTCTTTATCTGATTTCAGATCATCAATTTCGTCATTAAAGCTATCTTCCAGGAACATTTTGTGTATATCGCGGTTTTTTGTTACAGACTTCGGAATAGAATAAAGCATCCCAGTAAGAGCAGCAACATTTTCTTCTTGATTTTTAGAAATATTTTCAAGCTCGCCGCCAAGCAAATTTTTATTTTTCATTGCTTCTTCAAGGTCCATTAACTCTATTGTTTTTGTTGATAACATCGAATTTTCCTCCTTTATTTTTTAATTTACATTAGGTTTTATGATCTTAATGATTGAACTACTCCCAAAGCTATGCCGCCCATTTCTTTTGCGCCTGTAAGGCCTGCCAAGGCTGCTTTGTTCAAGCTGTCGCTCACTTTGGTGTAAGCAACCACATCTCTTGTTACATTTTTTAGTTCTTGCCCATCAGGCATTGCTTCTACTGTCATTGAAACCGTTGCTTCGCATTTAAGCGGACTGCCCCACCTTGAAAAGGCAGTGTATTCAGCGCTGACACCTGATATTATTCCAAAATATTCTATTTCGCCCCATTTAAAAAGAACTTTTGATGCTCTTTGATACATAGTGTCAGTGCCTATCTCTAGCAAAGTAGGAAGGGAAGTATAGTCTTTGTTAAAAAGAGAAACATCTTTTCCAATGAATTCTCCTCCAGCGATGTAGTCATCGTAAATATCAAACCAAAGGCGAATATCAATCGAATCGTTAGAATTATAGCCGTCAGAAGTATATTTGCTTTTGTCACCGCCGCTGATGAAGCCTTGGTGATCTGTTTTTCTTGATGCAGCGTGGGAAAGGTGTTCTGGATTTATTTGAACTGGCAAAACCTCTACTATTTCATAAGGCGATGTGCCCGTTGGGTCATATGATAATAAATAAAAAACGGCTTTTGTAACGATGCTAAAATCATTGAGTACACCTGTGCGATAGTCTGTTCTTATTAATCCTTTTTTTATTTTCTTTCGTGTGTCGTTTAGTTTATTTGCGGCTTTAAAAGTTTTATCAATGATGCCCATAACTTATACCTTCCTTTTAAAAAATAGTATCATCTGAATAATAATTAACTCCAATTATATATCTAATAGTACAATATGTCAATAATTAATTTGTTCAAAGTAATGTTTTTAAACTCTTTAAAATTACTTCGTTATGTGATAGAATTTTATTTAAAGAAATAAAAAAAGCGGAGGAAAATTTTGAAATTAAAATATTTAGCATTACTTTTTTTGCCGTTGATTTTATCAGGTTGCACGGGCAACGATTTTTTTGATATTCAAGGAAGCATGAAAGAGCCCAGGCTTTCGCAGGAACATCAAAATCTTATTGAATCTGCTGAGAAATATTTGGGCTGTGAATTTAGTTTTTGCTATAAATTCGTCAATAATCGCTATTGCGCCGCGACGGAACATGATTTTGGAAATAACAAAACTTACAGCGTAATAATTTGCAAGCCTGAAGATAACCCCCGAGATGTGCATATTCTTTTTTTGAAGTATGAAAGCATGGAACATTGGAGCATTGTGGGCGACATTGTGAGCCCTGAGCCGGAAATTGACAAAATTTATCTCAAAGATGTTAACGGAAACGGAATTGACGAAATTTTGCTTTGCAAAGGCTCTAAAACTGAGGTTTACGGCATAAATGAAAAAGAAGTTTTTAAACTTGAATCTTTAGAAAATTCACTTTAATTTTAGACATCAAATAAAAGGAGAAATGAACAATGAAAAGAGTACTTATTGCTGAAGATGAAACCGCTATTAGGGAATTTGAAGTCATAAACCTTGAACGCTCGGGCTATGAGGTAGTTGACACTGACAGCGGCGAAAAAGCGCTTGAAATGTTCGAACATTATAACGGAGATTTTGATTTAGCGGTGCTTGACATAATGCTGCCAGGGATTGACGGAATTAAGGTTTGCAAAGAACTGAGAAAAAGAAGCAGCACGCTTGGAATAATTCTTTTAACGGCCAAAACTCAAGAAATAGACAAAGTTAGCGGCCTTATGCTCGGCGCAGATGATTACATAACCAAGCCTTTCAGCCCTTCGGAGCTCGTTGCAAGAGTGGATGCACTTTACAGAAGAGTTGCGCTTAACTCAATGAGAGCTGAAAATAAATTCCAGGAAGAAATTAAGTTTGGCGAGTTCGTTTTGAATCTCAGAAACAGGGCTCTTAAAAAGAGAGGCCATGTCATCGAGCTTACTCAAGTTGAGTTTCAAATTATGGAATACTTTTTTTCAAACCCAGGAACAGTTCTTAGCAGAAGCCAGATTTTCAGCCAGGTTTGGCGCGAATCTAAAAGCGGCGAAGAAAAAATAGTTGATGTTAACATAAGAAGGCTTAGAATGAAAATAGAAGACGACCCTTCTGCTCCGAGGCATATAATCACCGTTTGGGGCATGGGCTACAAATGGGAGAATTAAAATGACATCTGTAAACGGAATAAAAAAACGATGGATATTTAATAATCTTGGTTTTGTTGTTGGAATTTTTGCCGTTTTGGTTGTTGCTTTTAATTTCATGATAAGGGGCTATTTTTACAGCGGGATTCAGCAGGCTGTTCTTGGCAGGTCGAAGGAAGTTTACACTTTTTTCAAAGATTGCTGTGGCGAAAGGGCAGATAATTTTGCGGCTAAAGCCGTTGATTACATTGAAGAAGTGGCTAGGGAAAAGAAGTTTGAGGTAATGGTTTTTGACAAAAGCGACGAAGTGATTTTAACTTCTGCTGCGTTTTTGCCTCAAGAACTGCAAACTTACCCAGATTATTGGGAAGCTAAGAATAAAGACGTTGGAATTTGGATAGGAAGAAGCGCCACAGGCGAGAAAATCCTGGCTGTTAGCAGGAGCCTTTATTGCGAAGACGGCGAATATATTGGAACCATAAGATATGTTGTTTCGCTTGAAACCGCAAGAGGAAGAATTTACATAAGCACGCTTCTTTTAATGTTCATAGAGCTTTTAATTATTCTTTTCATGATTTTTTCGGCAACTTATTTCATAAAGTCAATTGTCAACCCCGTGAGTGACATCAGCGCTAAATCACGGCTTATTGCTCAAGGAAATTTTAATATTAAAATTGACAAAAAATACAACGATGAAATAGGCCAGCTTAGCGATGCAATCAACAATATGGCCGCCGAACTTAAAGAATCTGAAAAACTTAAAAACGATTTTATTTCTTCGATTTCTCATGAGTTAAGAACGCCTCTTACGGCGATAAAAGGCTGGGCAGAAACAATGCAAATTTGCGATTCCGACCCTGCTACGATGAAAAGAGGCCTCGAAGTTATTGTTAAAGAAGCTGGCAGGCTTTCATCGATAGTTGAAGAAATGCTAGATTTTTCCAGCATGAGGGAAAGAAAAGTGAAGCTCGTTAAAGAAAAAATAGACATCCTCGCTGAGCTTAGCGAAGCGGTTTATATGTTCAAAAACAGAGCTGAACACGAGAAAAAGACGCTCATTTATTCCGAGCCGAAGATGCTTCCGACGGTTCTTGGCGACAAAAACAGGCTTAAACAAGTTTTCATAAATATTATTGATAATGCGCTTAAATATACTTCCGAGGGCGGCGGCGTGAGCGTTAGCACGGCTGAAAAAGACGGCGAAATTTTGATCAGTGTTACAGATAACGGCTGCGGAATACCAAGCGAACACTTGCCGAATGTTAAAAAGAAATTTTACAAAGCAAATCACCTTCAAAGGGGCTCTGGAATAGGCCTTGCGATAGTTGACGAAATAGTTGAGCTTCACGGCGGCAAGCTTGAAATAATCAGCGAAGAAGGCTTTGGAACGACCGTTACTGTGGTGTTGCCGGTTTACAACGCAAATGTTTCTGCAAGTGGGGATAGCTATGAAGGTACGTGAGTTTTATGATTTTGCAAGAAAAAATTTGCCTCTATTAGACGAAAAAGAAGCAAAAAACGAAGCGAATATTCTTTTGCAGTACTGTTTGAAGCTTGATTTCACCGGCATTTTTTTGGAAAGAGAAAGAAATTTGACAGAAAAAGAGCTTGAATTCCTCGAAAATGCTATTTCTTTGCGAAGCAGCGGCGTGCCGGTTCAATATATTTTGGGCTCGTGGGAATTCATGAACATGAATCTAAAAGTTGGCGAAGGTGTGTTAATTCCTAGGGAAGACACGGCAGTTTTGGTTGAAACGGTTATTAAAAACGCTAATTTTTCGAAAAAATTTAATTTAATCGACCTTTGCAGCGGCACGGGCTGCGTTGCGCTTGCGCTTGAAAAAAATCTCAAAAATTTTAATGAAATTTATGCTCTTGAATACTCCGAAAAGGCATTTGAATATTTAAGCGAGAACATAAAAAGTCTTGGAAGCAAAGTGAAAGCTATTAAGGGAAACGTTTTTGAGGATTATAATCTTTTCGAAGATGATTATTTTGACTGCATAGTTTCCAATCCGCCCTACATTAAAACTGCAGACGTTAAAATGCTTGACAGAGAAGTTCTTCACGAGCCTGAAACCGCCCTTGACGGCGGTGAAACTGGGCTTGATTTTTACAGTGAAATATGCAAGTTGTGGGCCTGCAAAATAAAATCTGGCGGAATTTTAGCTTTTGAAATAGGGCAGGGCATGCATGATGATGTGGCCGAAATTATGAATAATTCAGGTTTTGAGAAAATAAGTTTTTCAAAAGACATAAACGAAATAATTCGCTGCGTTATGGGGGTTAAAAAATAAAGAGTATTTTCAAATTCTTTGGTTAAAATAATATCGTGGTTTCAAATTTTGAAATCTCAAATTATGGCTAAAGGAGAAATGATTATGTTACTCAAAAATTTTAATCATGCAGCACCCGAAAACGTTAACGGAGAAAGCAAAAAAGAAAATGTGAACTCGAATTATGAAAGTAATTCAAGGCCACACTTTGAAACCGGGAACAGCCAAAAGCAAGACCCTTATTCAGGAATGAACAAAAACGACGAAGAAAGACCGCAAATTAATTTATAAAACAAAAAAAGCAGGCAATCACTAGTTTTTTAGTGGCTGCCTGTTAAATTTAGTCTTCTTTTTTCTCTTTTGGCTCACTTTTTACTTCCGCCTCGATTATGTCGCTTCTTTCCGGCATTGCCAGCGCGCAAATAAGGTAAGCCAGCACCCCTAAAACTCCTAAACCGCAAAAAAGCGTCATTAAAATCCATGCTATTCTCACTAAAGTTGAATCTATATTGAAATATTCCGCTATTCCTCCGCAAACGCCAAGGATTTTTCTGTCTGTCTTTGAACGTGTTAATCTTTTTTTCATTTTCTAGCCTCTTTTTAAAACTTTATTTTGAAAGATGCTTCATTTTCAATTTTATATTTCTTTTGGAATTTTTCAAGAACATTTACATATTTGTTGAATTCTATAATTATTTTATCATATTCTTTTTTCAAAATTAAATCTATTATTTTGTGGTTTCTTTCTATGGTTTTTTCGTTTATTTCATTTTCGGCAGAGCTGTAGGATTTTGCCACGATTTCTTTTTTGCTTTCGAGCGTTTTGACTAAATTTTCAAAGTTTGAATTATTAAAATATGTTTTTTCGGGCTCTAAAACTGGGATATCTTTTAGGAATTCGCTTCTTTTTTTCAAATATTCTGTGTCTAAGGCGTTTTTTGCTAATTTGAATCCATCTTCTAAATTTGTTTTGTTCATAGCGTACTGTGCGCCTTCGAGCCTGGCCTTAGCATGTTCATAGTTTTCTTCGAGTTTTTTATTCACTAAATTGCTGTAAATTTTTGGCGCTCGTGAGCTGATTATTTCATACTGCTTTTTTATATTAATTTGAGTTTTAGCAAACTTTTTAATGCACTTTATTATTTTGTTGTAAATATTTTCTTCATAGTCTTTGATTATGAAATCCTTGGTTATTTTTTTGTTTTTAAATTTAGCATTTTTGCTTATTTTTGCTTTGATATCTGCTTTTTTAAATTCAAAATTCTTAAAACATTTTTCATATTCCGGGAGAGGTTTTGCTTTTTTGGGCTTTATTTTTCTTCCTATTTTTTGAAGTATTTTATTTTCGGAATGTCTAAGACTCTTTGAAATTTTACTTCTAAGGTTTCTAATTTTGTTTTCGCTCATAATTAATTCCTTCCTGCAAAAGATAATTAAGTGAAAAATCACTATAAAAATCATAATGCAAGAAGGAAAATTAATCAAGTAGTTTAAAATTATTTTTCGGATTTTCTGTTTTTTATAGCTTTTGCTATTTTGTCTATTGCATCAGGTGCCATTGAAATAATTCTGTCGAGCGTTGTGTTGCTAAAAGATTCGATTTGAAGGAGCTTGACTTCTTCGCCTTTTATGATTAAAAACGCAACGGGAATTATGTTCACTCCCATGCCGTTACCGCCGCCAAACATGTCTTTCGAGCTTTTGCTTGAAAAGTCAGAACCTCCGGAAGCAAAGCCATAACTCACTTTCGAAACAGGAATAACCACAGTGCCGTCCGGGGTTGTTATTTCTTTGCCGATGACAGTGTCAGCATTAACGGTTTCTTTTAATTTTTCAAGAGATGAACTCATTAAATTTTCAACTTTTTCACTCATTTTTATCACCTTCATATTTTAAATTTTTAATTTCCTGAACATATTTTATCAAAAAATAAATCATGTAAATCGGCTGTAATTTTATGTCTAAATTCATCACCAAAGAGCTTTTTTCACTCATGAAATCTGGCGAAACACTAACTTCGTAGTTCTTAGGCTTTTTTGCGCAGCAAATCGCTGAAAATGCCGAGTAAACAGCCGAGGAGGCTTGTCCATAACGGGTTGCAGTTTCAAAAGCGTCGCTTCCGCCAACACTGAGTTTGAATGTTAAATCTTCAATTTTTGTGCGGCTTAAAATATTTAAAACGAAGTCTTTTGACGCTTTTATAAAGTTTACAAAATACTGGATGCGGTCGATCAAACTTTTTGGTTTTTCATCATTTTTGCTTACTATTTCTTTATTTTCGACAGGTTGATTCTTGCTTTTTGCTTTCTTTTTAGATTTGTTTTTAACGCTGAATTTAATCCCGAAAATTTTCATGAAGATTCCTAGCTTTTCATTGTAGCTTACTATCAAATGAACAGGCAATAGCAAGAGCAAAATCAAAAAAGCTAAAATCGCCAAAATAACATAAAGTAAAACCATAATATTTTCACCACGATTCGATGATGGATTTAACAATTTAGATATTTCCTAAAACCGCACAATATATACTCGCTAACTTTAAATGTTAAAAAAAGGCATGTGCGTTGCTTTAAGCACGAAATTGTAAAGCAAAGCTTGAGTTAAACCGATGAACCCGTCGAAAACACCCAGAAGAATTAAAAGTATCATTACCCATGTGATTGCCGAAATGTTTCGGTAGTATTTAATCATTATTCTTTCAGGAATAAAAGACTGGATTATTTGGAACCCTGCCATTGGAGGGACGGGCAAAAGGTCGATTGCTGTGAGGTAAGTGCTTATTGAAATATAAGATAAAATGAATTTGCTAATTAAAATTGCAACTGCGCTTGAAGATATGAAAGGCGTGAAATTTAGCAAAAATCCGCCAACCAAAGCTGCTAAAATATTTGCAATTGGTCCTGCAAGCGCAACGAAAACCATATCTCTGTGAGGATTTTCGAAATTATTTGGGTTTATGCTTACGGGTTTTGACCAACCGAAATTAAAAAGAAGCATGCAAATTGCCCCTGAAGCCGAAAAGTGCGCCAGAGGGTTAAGCGTTAAAGTTCCTTCGTTTTTCGCGGTGTCGTCGCCGAGCTGATAAGCCACCCATGCTTTGGCAAATTCATGAAGCGGTAAAACCAAAAAGGTTATTATTAAAATTGCTATTATTTTTAAAATAAGGTCCGTAAATGTTAGTCCTGGTTGCAAAAACCACATTTTAAATTCACCTCCCGGTAAGAACTATATCACACTTTGATATATAATTTCAAATAATTATAAATTTTTTAGTTTAGATATTGAAGTATTAGGGTAATACCACGAAAGAATTTGTTTGTAATCTGATCCGTTTTTTGCCATGTATTGTGCACCAGTTTGGCTCATTCCCACGCCGTGGCCGTAACCCTTCACCGTGAAAATAAATGAATTTTTTTCTTGATTATAAGTTAAATCAAAATCAGATGAACGCAGCGAAAACATTTTGCGAATTTGCGTTCCTTTAAAGTTTTTTGAGCATATATTTATTTCTTTGACCATTCCTCCTTTGGTTCTTTCTGGCGTTTTTACCCAGCTTGAGGGCTCGCCTTCGAAAGTTAAATCTTTTTCTTGGCTTTTTAGAGCGTTTTTGAAGTCATCGAGTTTAATCTCAAGCGTAGTTTCGTAGTCTTTTGCGAGTTTGTCGCCTGGGCTTTCAACATTTGTCAAATATTTTAAATCTCCGCCGAAAACATCTTCGCATTTTTCTGTTTCGCCTGAAGAAATTGCATGGTAAGCCGCCAAGATTAAATTCCCGTTTTCTTCTTCGATAACTTCCGGGAAGACTTCATCAACGCACTTTTTTATTTTTGAATAATATTTTTTGAAGTTGCTGTTCCATTTAGTCTTCATGCGTTCTTTGGGAATATAATTAAGCTGCTTTTCAGTGTTAACGGTGAAGTCGTAGTTCTTATTCGAGGCTTTTGCCTTGGCTCTTTGCCTTGAAAAATAAGTGTAAGAAGCCACTGCCTGAGCTTTCAATGCTTCATTTTCATAGAGCGCTGGCATTTCGGAAGCAACAACCCCGCAAACGAAATCTTTGTCTTTAATTTTAATTATTTCCCCATTTGACTCGTCAAGAACTGAAAAAAAATTCGATGAAACATTTTCTTCTTTTATTTCACTGCAGGATTCTTTTAAATTCAAATTTTTCTTTTTCCCGCAAACTGACAAAAGCGGTATGAAAATCATGAATATCATTAAAAAAAATAAAACAATAATTTTTCTTTGTAAGCGTTTACTCATAATCGTGCACGTCCTTTGATTTTTTTAGTGTTATTAATGATTAAATTTAGCACAGTTGATGTTGACTTTAGGTTTGCCTTACTATAAACTGTAGTTATATATTGGCCGTATAATAATTTATATGGACGAGATATTTAAGTTATGTTCAAAAAATTAAATTGGGAGGTAGTAAAATTGTTCTCTAAATTAATGTGGCTATTGTCAGGAATTTTAATCTTGGTGTTTGCACCTTTGAAAATCGCTTCAGCATTTTACCCGATGGATTTTGTCGAATCAGGTTATTTCACAGGGTTATTTTTAATTGTTTTGGTGGCTATGTATGTGGTTTCTAAAGTCACTAACGTGAATATCGAAAACTTGGAAGTTAAAAGGAATATTCCGCTTGGAATTCTGAGCCTAATTATTTCGGCTTGCTTTTATTTCTGCATTTCAAGTTTTTTTCATGACACAACTCTTTACGACTTTGAATGGCAGCCGGTTTTGATGGCGCTTTTATCAATTTTTTCAATCGTAAGCTTTTTAATTATGGCGTTTGTTCATTTTTCAGGGAAAAACGTGTTCCCGCAACTTTCGTTTTTCTTGTTTTGCCCTGTTTTTTGGTTTGCGCTTGATATGATTCTTTTCCTTTCGATTCAAAACGATAATTCAGATATTTACGACATTGCCCTCACGGCGTTTTTAGCGCTTTTCTTCCTTTATTACACTCAAGTTTACTCAACTTCTTGCGAGCGAAATATTGTGAAGCTGACTGTATTTTATGGTCTTCCTGCGTTTGCGCTCATGCTCATAAAATGCGTGCCAGTGATGATAAAGTGTTTAAATCACAGCGAAGAATTAAGCAATGCTCAAGTTTCAACTTGCGCTTTGGAAGCGGCAATTTCGTTTTATGTGCTTATTGTTGTTATTGAAGCATTCAAGCAAATTTCAGAAAGCAGTTTTGCGGAAAACAAATAGGCTTTTAAACATATAATTAAAGTGTAAATTTTTTTAAAGAGGTGCTGGTTTATGGCAATTAAAATAGGAATAAACGGTTTTGGAAGAATAGGAAGGATGGTTTTAAGAGCGGCTCTTGAAAGACCTCAGCTTTTTGAAGTCGTTGGAATCAACGACCCGTTTGTAACATCAGAATACATGGCTTATTTGATGAGCTACGATTCAGTTCACGGGAAGCTTAACCATGAAATTAAAGGCGAAAACGGAATTCTTTACATCGACGGAGCTCAAATTAACACTTTTTCTGAAAAATCTCCTGCGAATATTCCGTGGTCGCACGTTGGAGCTTCTTACATCGTTGAATCAACTGGCGTTTTCTGCACAACTGAGGCAGCTAGCGAACATTTAAAAGCAGGGGCTAAGAAAGTTGTTATTTCTGCTCCGGCTAAAGATAGCGTAACGCCAACCTTCGTTTGCGGTGTTAACCTTGAAAAATACGAAAAGAGCATGAATGTTGTTTCGAATGCTTCTTGCACAACGAACTGTTTAGCTCCTCTTGCCAAAGTTATAAATGATGAGTTTGGAATCGAAGAAGGCTTGATGACAACCGTTCACGCAACGACTAATACTCAGTGCGCAGTTGATGGCCTTTCTAAAAAAGACTGGCGTGGCGGACGCGCTGCTGCGGGAAATATCATTCCTTCTTCAACTGGCGCCGCAAAGGCCGTTGGCCTAGTAATCCCTGAGCTTAAAGGCAAGCTCACTGGAATGTCTTTCAGGGTTCCTGTTTTGGATGTTTCGGTTGTTGACCTTACTTGCAAAATTAAAAAAGCAGCTTGTGCATCTGATATTTTCTATGCTCTTAGGCTTGCTTCAGAAGGCAAAATGAAAGGAATTCTCGGCTACACCGACCAGCCTCTTGTTTCCAGCGATTTCATAGGCGACAGCAGAACCAGCATCTTTGATGAAAAAGCAAGCATAATGCTTAACGACAGATTCATCAAGCTCGTTTCATGGTATGATAACGAATGGGCTTACAGTTGCAAGCTTCTTGATTTGATGGCTCATATGCACAGCGTTGACAATGCTTAAGCGAATTTAATTAAAATAAAAGTTAAAGTCTCTTCGAAATGAAGGGGCTTTATTTTTGCAAAAAGTATGATAGAATGTTACTAGATTTAAATTTACACCGAGAGGTATTAAAATGGGACTCTTAGAAGTAAAAAATATATCATATTCATATGCCGAAAAGGTTTTGTATAAAAACGCATCGTTTGAAGTTTTTAAGGGCGAGCATGTTGGCCTTGTGGGAAGAAACGGTTGCGGTAAAACAACGCTTCTTAACATGATTCGTGGAGAAGTTATGCCTGATGAGGGCGAGATAAAATGGCAGAAGGGAATAAGCGTTGGCTACCTTGACCAATACATGAGCATTAGCGGTGAGCTTTCTATTTTGGAGTATTTAAAAACTGCGTTTGATCATCTTTATGAGATTGAAAAAGAGCTTAATTTAATTTATGAAAAAATGGCTGCAGAGTTTTCCCAAGAGCTTTTTGACAAATCGATGGAATATCAAACGATTCTTGAAAATGCTGGCTTTTATGAAATTGAAGGCGAAACTCAAAAGGTCGCCGGAGGTTTGGGGCTTCTTTCGATAGGTCTTGATAGGCCTCTTAACAAGCTCAGTGGCGGGCAAAAAGAGAAAGTTATTCTTGCGAAGCTTCTTCTTCAAAAGCCTGAAATGATTTTGATGGATGAACCGACTAACTTCCTTGATAAAGAGCATGTTGATTGGCTTAAGGGCTATCTTAAAAATTTTAAAGGGGCTTTTATTGTCATATCTCATGATTTTGATTTCCTTGACGAAATAACCACGGCTATTCTTGACATAGAATTCGGCACAGTTAAAAAATATCCCGGTAACTTCACTAAGTTCCTTAAAATTAAGAAAATTCAGAAAGAAACTTATTTGAAGGAATTTAAATCTCAGCAAAAAGAAATAAAAAAACACGAAGAATTCATTGCGAAAAACCGCGTTAGGGCTTCGACCGCACGCCAAGCGCAAAGCCGGATAAAACTTCTTAACAAAATGAAGAAAATCCCACCGCCTGAAACTGCCGCAAAGCCTAGATTTTCTTTTAAGTGTTTGCCTGTTGAAGAAGAAAAATCTTTGATTGTTAAAGATTTAAAAGTTGGCTACACGAAAGCTTTGCTTCCAAGGCTTAATTTCGAAGTTAAATCGCGCGAAAAGGTGGTTATCACTGGTTTTAACGGCATTGGCAAATCAACATTGCTTAAAACTTTGGTTGGAGAAATTCGCCCGCTTGGAGGATTTTATTATTTCACGGAAAACACGAAAATAGCATATTTTGAGCAGGAACTTCATTGGGAGAACCCGGATGTTTCACCGCTTGAATGGATTTCTGATAAATTTCCGAAGATGCTTAACAGCGAAATAAGGAAATTCCTCTCTCTTTGCGGGCTTAAAGCAGAATACGCCTTTCAACCGCTTAAAACATTGAGCGGTGGGGAACAAGCGAAAGTTAAAATTTGCGCACTTATGATTCAAAAATGCAATTTTCTAATTCTCGATGAGCCAACGAATCATCTTGATGCTGATTCAAAGGAAGTTTTGAAAAATGAACTTTCAAAATGGCCTGGGGCTTTGATTTTAGTTTCGCACGAAAAGAAATTTTACAATGATTGGTGCGATAGAGTTATTGACATAAAAAAATAGTCATGTGATTTCAAAATTACTAATTCATAAAATATGGGAGGAATGAAAATGAGTTTTATTGATAATGCTTTAAAAGCAAGTGCTACGGCTTGTCTGGCTGCTGTTACTGTCACGCTGGGAGTTACCGTGGTAGGAAGCGTGGTTTACGGCCCTAGAATTGCCAGAAGTGTTATTGACGCTTCAAATGGAGTGGCCAGAGTGAGCAATTTAGCTGGAAATGTGATGATTTCCACAGATGAAAGTATTAGAATAATAAATGCTAACCTCAGCAAAGTTTGCAAATCGGCTTCTATTTCGATGGAGGCCGTTGCGGATACGCTTGAGATTCTTGCTGTTAAAATAAAAGACCCTGATGACAAGAACAAAGAAGAGATACATCAGCTTATGAGTTCTATTGTTAAAGTTGTGGATACAATTGCAAACAAAGCGGGCGAATTTAACGTTAAGGAAATAAATGAGTCTGTAGATGTGATTAAGAATGTTGTGACACAGCTTAATGACGGGCTTAATGATATTTTTATTGAATGCGACAAAGGCAAAAGGCTTAATATAGCCACAGCTTCAGGATTATTTAAATTTCTTAGAGAAAGTTTTAATGTGACAAACAGCACTGTAAACACGCCTAGAGCTACTACGCCTTGTGTTAGCGGCAACACCCCTCGTAGCAGAGGAAAATCACCGATTACTGTTAATAGTGATTATAATAAACAGTCGTAATAATTAAACCCCTATGCAATAGCTTTTGCACAGGGGAGTTTTTATTTTTTATTTTGAAGCATGCTGCGAACTTTTCTTATTTCTGAAAGTGAATTTGTTACTGCATCGTCAAGGTCTTTCATAATGTTCACTGCATATTCATCGCTTGATTTTTTAAGACTTCTTGCTTGTTCGGTTGCCTCGTTTATAATTGCTTCAGCTTGCGCTTTAGAAGCTTTCACGATTTCATTTTGGTTTATGAGCTGCCTTACTTTTTCTTCCGAAGTTTTCATGATGGATTCAGCTTCAGTTCTTGCTCTATCTATAATTTCAGAGCGGTCTTGAACTATTTTTTTAGCTTGAACTATTTCCATTGGAAGATTTTCTTTTACGTCGTTTATCATTTTCATTATGTTTTTTGTGTCTACTAAAACTTTGCCGCCTGACATAGGTAGCTGCCATGCAGCTTCTAATTCTTCTTCAATGCCGGATATTAATTTTTCTATGCTTGTCATAGGGCTTCCTCCTTGTTTTTGTGCTTAATTGGTTTTTTCATACAAATTCAACGATATTTTACCATAATGATACTTTTTTCGCAAATAAAATTTTTCGTTGTCAATGCCAATTTCTTTGGAAGTTAAGCTTTCTATGGCAATTACTTCCGGTAAATATTTCAAATTCATAATATTTTTTATGCAATCATCTAATAATTCTGCGTTTTGATATGGCGGATCTAGAAATATTATATCAAATTTTAAATCTTCGTTTTCAAGATATTTAACAGCATCTTGGCAATAAACTTCTATATTGTTTTGATTTTTTATCTTACTCACATTTTTCTTTACGAGCGATGCCGTTTTTTCATCTTTTTCAATAATTACTATTCTTCCCGCTCCTTGGCTGAAAGCTTCTATTCCGATTTGGCCTGTTCCGCCGAAAAGATCTAAAAATGATTTCCCTTGAATTTTGAATCTTAAAATATCAAAGAGGGACTTTTTTATGCGGTCTTTTGTTGGCCTTAAATCTGGGTTTTTAGCGGATTCCAGCTTTAAACCTCTTATGTTTCCTGAAATTACTTGCATTAAATCACCTTTTAATTTTCCGATTGATAATTGCTAAAGGTTATTTTTTCTATTTTAACTTCTTCAAGCGGCCTGTTATCTTGCGGGTTTGTTTCAACGTTTGAAATTTTATTAACTGTTTCAAGGCCTTCAAAAACTTGAGCGAAAACGGTGTGGCCTTCTTTAGCAGTGCTGTAGTAGCCGTCAAGCGAAGGTGAACCGCCGTTTTCTTTATAAAGATTTTTAATTTCATCAGTTATTTTAGACATATCAACTGTTTTGCCGTAAGTCATAGTGAATTTTCTTGGGCTTTTTTTGTATTCTTCATAGCTTTTTTCAAATTCGTCCCAGCCGATAAATTCCTTCGGGTCTTGGTAATTAATGAAAAATTGGCTTCCGTTGGTGCTTCGGCCTCTGTTAGCCATTGAAACGGCTCCAGTTATATTGAACAAGCTCTTTGAAAATTCATCTTCAAAATTTTTGCCCCAAATGCTCTCTCCGCCGGTTCCTGTTCCGGTTGGGTCGCCTGATTGAATCATGAAGTTTTTTATAATTCTGTGGAAAATAACGTTGTCGTAGTAGCCTTTTGAAGCTAAAGTTTTAAAGTTTTCAACTGCTTTTGGTGCAGCTTCGGGGAAGAACCTCATTTTCATTTCGCCGAGGTTTGTTTTAATCGTTGCGATTTCTTCGCCGTTTGCAGGTTTTTCAAGTTGATAGCCTACTTTTAAATCATCGGTTTTCGAAGATTGCGTTTGTTTTTTGCCGTTTGCCACTAAAAAGTAAACTGAAACTGCTGAAATAAGCGCTACGAGTGATAAAATTACTATTGTTGATTTTTTCATTCTGCTTCCCTTTCCTTTGTTTAATGTGTTTCACTTCAAATTATACATTAAATTCGTTTTTAGCACAATAAAATATTTTGCACTAGCCTTGAGTTTGCCAGCAGACTTAATTTTTTTTATTAAGTTTAATACTAAATTTGGCTAAAACGCTGCTTTTTAATTTAAGTATATAAACTTATTTTGTTTCATTGAAAGAAGGTTAATTTTGTAGTAGAGTTAAATAGTATGAAAATGAAGGGAGGGTTATTTTTTGAAAAAGTTTTTGGCGTGCGTTTGTGCGCTGATGTTTGCTTTTAGTTCGAGCGCTTTTGCGTCGACGGGTTATGTTAGTGTTGTGAAAAAAATCAAAGAATCTAAAGAGTATAATCAACTCAAAGAACATAAGAAACATTATTTTAAGCATATAAAAAAACGGAAAATTATTATTGATTATAAATACGAAATTATGGATGATGGAACGGCCGTGGTTAAAAGTCCTTCTGGCGAAATGCTTTTTAAATTTAAAGATAAATCTATTTTTGATTCCAGCAACAAAGAAGTTGCAACATATAACGATGAATGCTTTGTTTATAAAGAAACGGACTTAACTATGATTATGCTTAACCCCAACGGGGAAATTTTCGAATCTCACAATGTTGAAAATAAATCTGAAAGCTTCAAAAGTTTTAAAAGAGGCAGGATTGGCGAAGGTTCAACCACTCAATTAAGCGCAATTTATAAGAAAAAACATAAAATTTGCCAGTTTAATAAGTGTATTCCAAAGGTAATCGCTGTTTTTATTTCTTTGATGGAAGATTTAAACCTTGTTAATACTACCGGTCTTGGAAGTATTGGCTTTTAACATAATGTGGCCTTCTGAATATGATGATTATAGAGGCTTAAACAGAGAAAGCCTCTGAAGCATAGCTTAAAATATTTAAGGAGGTCAATACTAATGGAGTATGAAAAAGGTTATGGCCATCGCCCAGAATTTTGCCCTGCACTTGGGTTTCAAGATGTAATGGTCGGTGTTCCTGTAGAAGTTAAACCTTTCGCAGAGGTTGGGAAAGTTAAATTAGAGTGTCTTGGCAAGCCTATTATTCGCAAAGGCACGACACATTGCGAAGGAAAGCACAAAGAAACGTGCAAATTCACTATAAGCCAAAAAATGAGAATTGAAGTTCCGGTGGCATTTAGTGCAAAAACTGAAGTAGGCCCTGCAATGGTTGATTGCAAATGCCGTGAACACATGGAAGAAATGCACGAAGAAGAAGGATGTAAAGAGCCTGGATGTATGGGAATGATAGGATAGAATAATATAAAAATTCTTTAGTTGGTAAATATGATATATACACATTATATATATTTTTAAAATAGTCCCCTTTGAAATTTGTTTTCGGAGGGGATTTAGTCGTTTTTTCAAATATATATAAAATATATATAAATTTTAAAATTAATCTCGAATTAGTATAAAAAACATAATTTTTAATAGACAAACCCAAAATGTGAAAAATAAAGTATTGCAAAATAATATTAATTGTATATAATTAATAAAAGAGGGCTTTTAGTATATGCACTTGTAAGCTAAAATATAATTATTTTAAAAGAGAGGTAAGATATGTCTAACAGATTATTTCAAAACATTATAAGACAAACAGCAGAGGCCGTTGGCAGAACAATTGGTGTAGTAGATGATTCTTGCGTTGTAGTTGCATGCAGCGATTCAACAAGAGTAGGGGAAACTATTACCGATATTAAACCTGAATCTTTCTTATCAACAGACGTTTTCACCACTGACAGCGCAACCTACAAACCTTTTGGCGATCCTTCATGCCCGGAATTTGCAGTTTTTGTTTCAGGAACTGACGAAATTTGCAAAAAAGATGTTGTTGTTCTTTCGGTTGCAATGAACAGTGTTAAACAACAATATGACGATAAATATGACAAAGTAAACTTCATTAAAAATGTTCTTCTTGATAACATTTTACCAGGCGATGTTTACATTAAAGCAAGAGAACTCAGGTTCAACAACGATGTAAACAGAGTTTGCATGATTGTTAAAATTACTTCTAAAACCGACATCGCAGTTTATGATGTTATTCAAAGTCTTTTCCCGGATAAATCAAAAGACTTCGTTGTAAGCATAAATGAAACTGACATTGCTCTTGTTAAAGAAATCAGCAAAGATATCGACAGCAAAGCTCTTGAAAAACTCGCAGCTTCAATTATCGATACTCTTTCAGGTGAATATTGCGTTCACAGCGTAATTGGAATCGGAACTGCTGTTCCAAGCATCCGTGATTTAGCTCGTTCATTCAATGAAGCTCAAATCGCTATTGAAGTAGGAAAAGTTTTCGACACCGAAAAGAGCGTAGTTCCTTACGACAATTTAGGAATAGCAAGGCTTGTTTACCAACTTCCTACAACTCTTTGCGAAACTTTCTTAAAAGAAGTTTTCAAAAAAGGTTCAGTTGAATCCATGGACCGTGAAACTCTCTTTACAATTCAAAAATTCTTTGAAAATAATCTTAACGTTTCCGAAACTTCTCGTAAGCTTTTCGTTCACCGCAACACATTAGTTTATAGACTTGAAAAAATCAAGAAAATAACCGGTCTTGACCTCAGAGAATTTGAAGATGCAATAGTTTTCAAAGTAGCTTTGATGGTAAAAAAATACTTAATGTCAAACCCTGTTAAATTTTAAAAGTTGATTTTTGTATGATAATGTTGTAAAATAAACCGGCAAGGCGATACAATAGTTAATTTTGCGTGGTATTACAACATTTTCTTATAGAAAAAAGCGAAATAGTTATGTGTCGTCTAACTTTCTTAGGCGGCACATTTATTTTTTAATTGGGTTGGTGATGTGTAAAGATGATAGAATTTAAAAATGTGGTTAAGCTTTATGATTCAGAAAGCAAAGCCCTTGACGGCCTTAACTTAGTTATTCCAGACGGCCAGTTTGTTTTCGTGGTTGGTTCTTCAGGTTCCGGAAAAAGCACCATGCTTAAGCTTTTAACCAAAGAAATTGAGCCTACTTCAGGCAAAATCACGGTTAACGGAGTGAATCTTTCAAGCGTTAAGCCGAGAAATATTCCTTATTACCGAAGGGGTTTGGGAGTTGTTTTCCAGGATTTTAGGCTTCTTGAAAAAATGAGCGTGTTTGACAACGTTGCTTTTGCGATGAGAGTTATTGGTGCGAAGCAAAGCGACATTAAAAAAAGAGTGGAATACGTTTTAAATTTAGTTGAGCTTATGGACAAGTCCTCAAGGAAGGCTGCCGAGCTTTCAGGCGGGGAAAAACAGCGCGTTGGGCTTGCAAGGGCTCTTGTGAATAACCCGGGAATTTTGATAGCTGATGAACCAACGGGAAACATAGACCCTCAGATGTCGCTGGAAATTGTTAATTTGCTAAGTAACATCAACAAAACCGGCACAACGGTTATCATGGTTACGCATGATGTTTCACTTGTTAGAGCTTTCCCTTATCGTGTTGTGGAAATTTCAGAAGGCAAGGTAGTAAATGATTCAACAAGTCAAGGCGGTGAATTTTTAAGTGAGATTTAACATAATAAAGTACCTAACAAAAGAGGGTTTTAAAAACGTTTTTCATAACAGCATCATGACTTTGGCTTCGGTTTCGGTTATGGTTTGCTGCATGGTTTTAACGGGCAGTGCATTTTTAATTTCTGCGAATCTCAGCCAGGTTCTTAAATCCGTTGAAAATAAAAACAGCATCACGGTTTTCCTTGAAAAGGGCGTTTCGAGCTCAAAAACTTCTAAAATTGAAGAAGAAATTAAAAATGTTCCTAATGTTCTTAAATGCGAATATTATTCAAGCGACCAAGCTTCTGAAAAATATAAAGAGGTTTTGGGCGGGCTTTATGGAATTCTTCAAAAGGGCGGCAGTTTATTTCCTGAGGCTTTTCACGTTACGATGCAAGACCTTTCCCTTTATAAACAAACGGTTGAAAAGCTCGAAGCGATTGAAGGCGTTGATTCCATAAGCGACAGGAGCGAAACGGCTAAGAAGCTTTCTGATTTAAGCAGGCTTGTTTCGAAAGCGGGAATTTTAACTGTTTGCTCGCTCGGGGTTATTTCTCTTTTCATAGTTATGAATACTATTAGGCTCACGATTTACGACCGCAGGCTTGAAATCGCAATAATGAAATCAGTCGGTGCGACTAATTCATTTATAAGAGCGCCTTTTATTATTGAAGGTGTTTTAATCGGAGTTATTGCGGCGCTTATTTCTACTGGAATTCTTAATGTGGCATACAACAGTTTCGTGAAGGTTTTAGACGGAATTATTAATTTCCACGGGGTTTACTTTAAAAATATTTTCCCTAAAATTTTGGTTAGCTTTTTGGCGGCAGGCTCAATTTTGGGAATGATCGGAAGTTTAATTTCAATAAGGCGCTATTTGAAAAAGGAGGGAGCAGGTTTTGATAAATAACAAGAAGTTCAAAATTATTTTGTGTTCGGTGGCTTCGCTTGGAATCGCATTTTCGGCAACTAATTTTTATGGTGTCTCTTCACTTAACATTGAAGGCAAGAAAAAAGCCAAAACCGAGCTTCAGAAGAAGTCGGAAGAGCTAAGAAAAGACCTTATGGAAGCTCAAAAAAGCATCAGCGAAGAAACGAAAAATAAGGAAGACATCGACGGCAAAATCAAAGATTTGCAAGAAAAAATTGATACATCGAATAATTACATAAATCAGCTTAGCAATCAAATACTCGAGATTGAAGATCATATAACTGAAATCGAAAAAGAAATTGAGCAAAAAGCCGACCTTTTAAGAGAAGCTTTGGTGATGATGTATAAAGCCGGTGACGCTTCGACTCTTGACATAGTTTTGGGAGCTAAAGACTTCAGTGATTTCCTTGAAAAAACAGATATTGTTAAATCAGTTAGCGACACAGTCAAAGAAATAATAGACAGTTTGAACGAAAAATCCGCTGAGCTTGAAAAAGAAAAATCAAGCATTGATAATATTAAAAAGCAGCAAGAAGAAGAAAACGTAACTTTGGAAAAGAACAGAGGCGAACTTCAAACCTTGCTTAGCGAGAGCGAAGAGCTTCTTTCGCAGTATAAAAACTCAGAAGAAAAAACTAAGCAGCAAATTGGCGAAAATGAAGCTGCAATAAAAGCTGCGGATGACGAAATCAGAAAATATTACGAAGAGCAGCGCAGAAGAGAGCAAGAAGAGCTCGCAAGAAGAAATTCGAAAGGCCAGAAGCTTGGGTTTGCGCTTGGCACGGCCTCGAGAGTTGTGAATCAAGGAGGATTCATCTGGCCTGTTCCTGGGTTTAGCCGCATAAGCTCAAATTTCTATGACACCGAAGGCAGAAGAAGCATGCACGGTGCAATAGACATTGCCGGAAGTGGCGGACGACCAATTTACGGCGCGAATGTTGTAGCTTCAGGCTCGGGAACTGTTATAAAAGTTACTCACAGCAATGCAGGCTACGGAAACAACATAGTTGTTGACCACGGAAACGGAATGTCAACGAGGTATTCTCATCTTAGCGCTATTGCGGTTTCGAATGGCCAGAAAGTTTCCCGTGGGCAAGTTATAGGCCAAGTTGGCAGCACAGGTTTTTCAACCGGCCCGCATCTTGATTTTACTTTCATGGTTAACGGAATAAAACAAAATCCATTAAATTACGTTAGACCTTAAAATTTTACATATTTCACCTTAATCCTGTGGCTTTTCGCTGCAGGATAAAAGTGTTATTATAGAAGGGTATAGCCTTAAAAAACGTGAAGGAGAGTTTTTATGAAAATAAAAAACAGAAAAATATCTTTGACAGCAGGTTTGGCTGTACTCTTTTTAACTTCTTCGGTGGTTTACTCGATTGGCTACAAAGTCGCGATGAATAAATTCAATTCAATCGTTTCAACTAACCAGGAAAAGCAAAAAATGTATGGTGACCTTAGCGAAATTGACTATAATATCAAAAGTGAATATATAGGAAACATTAATGAGCCCGAAGTTTTCGAAGGAATGTACCGCGGATATATTTCCAAGCTTGAAGATTGCAGCTTTTTTAACAAAGAAGAATACAATAAAGAAATTGAAAACAAAAAAAATATTCCCGCTGAGGTTTCGTGGGATGAAATTGACGGTTCTATTGGATACTTGCGCTGCAAATCTTTGGGCAAAGGCTCAGCAGACATTTTTATTGAAAGAATTGAATATTTTATTTCTCAGGGGATTAAAAAAATAATTGTTGATTTCCGCCTTTCTGAGCAGGGCTTGGTTGAAGAGGCTTTTAAAATTTTGCAGTATTTGCTTCCTGAGGGGGACATAGTTACTGCTGTGACGAAAAGCGGCGAGAAGAAAGTCGTTTGCAAGTCAACCGGCAAAGGAATTTCGGCGCAAGTTGCAATAATAACCGGCGAGAATTGCTCAGCAGCTTCCGAAATAATTTCAAGCGCAATGAGAGACGGCCTTGGGGCTAAAATAGTTGGGCAGAAAACTAAAGGCAATTTTTTCAGGGAAAAAGTTGTGCAAACTTCCGAAAATTCTATAATACGTTTCCCGGATGCTAAATATTTTACTTCTTCGGGCACGGATTTATACAAAAAAGGCCTTGAACCTGACCAAACTTCTGATTTAACGGAAGACAAAAAAGAACTTTTGAAGCAAGAAAATCTGCCTTATGAAGAAGACGAGCAGTTTAGTCTTGCGAAAAATATGTTTAGTGAATAGGGAGGGAGTTTATGCTGAAAAATTTTTTTGACAAAATTTTAGATTTCATTTACCCGACAAAATGTTTGATTTGCAACGAAACGATCATAAAAAGAGAAAATTACATTTGTGAAAAATGTAAAAAAGAGCTGAAAATAGACGATATAATGACTTCTATTGTCATGGACGATGGCAGTGAAATCGAATGCTTTTCGCCTTTTGAATATTCCGGCAAAATAAAAAAATCTATTTTAAGATTTAAATTCAACGGATATAAAAATTATTCAAAATTTTTCGCGGAGGTTATGGCTAAAGGAATTACTCAAAAATTTGGTAATATTAAGTTTGATTGCATAACTTACGTCCCTTTGCGCCCTGAGAGAAAAAGAAGCAGAGGCTACAATCAGTCCGAATGCATAGCCTCTGATATTTCTTCAATTATTAATGTTCCGTGCGAAGAGCTTATTTCTAAAATTAAAAGCAATCATATTCAGCACGAGCTCGATTTTTCAAGCCGAATTGAAAATGTTAAGGGCGTTTATGCCGTCAAAAATGAGCGAGCGGTTAAAGGCAAGACCATTTTACTTTGCGACGACATAATAACAACCGGCAGCACGCTTCGAGAATGCGCTAAAACCCTTTTAGGAAGTGGCGCGAAAGAAGTTTATTGCTGCGCGATTGCTTCTGTTTTTAAACAAGACTTTTAAGATAAGCGTCAATGAAGCCGTCTATTTCGCCGTCCATCACTGCTTGAACATTTCCCATTTCGAAATTCGTTCGGTGGTCTTTAACTAAAGTATACGGCATGAATGTGTAAGAACGAATCTGCGAACCCCATGCAATTTCTTTTTGAACACCTTTTATATCCTCGATTTTTTCAAGCTGTTCTCTTTCTTTTATTTCAACCAGCTTTGATTTCAAAATTTTCATGGCTGTGTCTCTGTTTTGAAACTGGCTTCTTTCGTTTTGGCAAGCAACGACTATTCCCGTTGGAATATGCGTCAGCCTTACAGCGGAAGAGGTCTTATTTACGTGCTGGCCGCCGGCACCGCTAGCGCGGTAAACGTCCATTTTTATGTCGTCGGGTGAAATGTCAACTTTAATTTCGTCGTTAATTTCCGGAATAACTTCAATCGAAGCGAAAGAAGTGTGCCTTCTTCCGGAAGCATCGAAAGGGGAAATCCTAACTAACCTGTGAACACCGTTCTCACCCTTCAAAAAGCCGTAAGCATTGAGGCCTTCGATCAATATCGAAGCGCTTTTTATTCCTGCTTCTTCGCCATCAAGATAGTCAAGAATTTTCACTTTGTATTTGTGTTTTTCGGCCCAGCGCATATACATTCTCAGAAGCATTTCAGCCCAATCTTGCGATTCCGTTCCTCCGGCGCCCGCATGAAAAGTCAAAATTGCGCTTGAAGAATCGTATTGCCCTTTCAAAAGAGCAACCAAGGTTTGAGTTTTGATTTCTTTTTCAAGAGCGGCAAGTTTGCTCGAAATTTCTTCCAAATAAGAATCGTCGTTTTCTTCCTCAGAAACTTCTATTAAAACTTCAAGTTCTTCGAAATCTGCTTTCACTGCTGAAAAACCTTTAACTTTGGAACTTAAAAGCTTTATTTCAGAAAGAATTTTCTGAGATTTTTTCGTGTCAGACCAAAAGTCTGCCTTAGAGGTTTCTTGCTCTAAAGCAGATAACTTTTTTTCTGAAGATTCTATTTTCAGTGCTTCTGAGAGTGATTTTAGTTTTGGCTTTAATTTGTTTAGTTCTAAACGCATTTCTTCGAGCTGTAAAATTTTAAATCACCCCTAAGGTTTAGATATTTTTGAATTTTTCGTTGTAAGAATTAATGCATTCTTTGATTACTTTGATTGCTTCTTGGCTTGACATAATGTCTTCAACCTGGGTTTCTTTGTTTTCGAGTTCTTTGTAAACTTTAAAAAAGTGCTTCATTTCTTCGAAAATGTGTGCAGGAAGTTCGGTTATGTCTCTATACATATTATATGTCGGGTCGCCATTCGGTATTGCAATGATTTTTTCGTCTTTGCTTCCTGAATCGATCATTGTGATCATTCCGATGGGGTAGCAATCCATAATTGTAAGAGGGTCGATGTATTCTGTGCAAAGAACCAAAACGTCAAGCGGGTCGCCGTCTTCTGCTAAAGTTCTTGGAATGAAGCCGTAGTTTGCAGGGTAATGAGTTGAGGTGTAAAGGATTCTGTCGAGTTTGAGCATTCCGGTTTCTTTGTCAAGCTCGTATTTAACTTTGCTTCCTTTTGGAATTTCAATTACTGCAGTGAATTTTTCAGGTTTAATTCTTTCAGGTGCTATGTCGTGCCAAATGTTCATAATTTTAAATTGCTCCTTTAATTTCTTTTATTTTGAATTTCTGCCGCTTTAGCCGCATTTTTCACTAGCATTGCTACTGTCATCGGGCCCACTCCGCCCGGAACAGGGGTTATCTTAGAGCAAATTGGCTCCAAGTTTTCAAAGTCGGCATCTCCGCAAAGTTTGCCGTTTTCATCGCGGTTTATTCCAACGTCAATTACCACGGCGCCGGGTTTAACCATTTCTTTTTTGAGGAATTTTTCTTTGCCTACTGCGCAAATGACTATATCAGCGAGTTTGCAAATTTCTTCAAGGTTTTTCGTTTTGCTGTGGCAAACGGTAACGGTTGCGTCGTTTTGAATCAAAAGCAGTGCCAGCGGTTTGCCTACGATGTTGCTTCTTCCGATGATTACGCAGTGCTTCCCTGCAAGATTTATGTTTTCATGCTTTAAAATTTCAATTATTCCTGCAGGCGTGCATGGGAGAAGCTTTGCATCTCCTTTGAATAAATCACCTATATTTTTTGAGGTAAATGCGTCAACATCTTTAAGCGGACTTATTCTCTCGCAAATTGTTTTAGAGTCAAGGTGCGATGGTAAAGGAAGCTGAACTAAAATTCCTGAAACTTCTTTCGTGGCGTTTAGTTTGTCAATCAGGTTTAATATTTCTTTTTCAGAGGCGTTTTCAGGAAGCAAATATTCTTCCGATTTAATTCCTGCTTTTTCGCAAGCCATTTTTTTATTCCTGACGTATGTTTTCGAAGCTGGGTTGTTTCCAACCATAATGACCGCAAGACCGGGGATTATCCCCTTGCCATTAAGCTTCTCGGCATCTTTTTTAACGCCTTCAAGAACACTTTCGGATATTTTTTTACCATCAATTATCATTAACTTTGCACTTCCCTTGACTTTAAAACTCGTGGGCGAGTAAAATAAAACATATATAAGTATAACACATACTGGAGGAATTTGAAAGTGAAAATTAAAAAAGCCGTTATTCCTGTTGCGGGTTATGGAACCAGGGTGCTTCCAGCGACTAAATCTATGCCCAAAGAAATGTACCCTATTGTGGACAAGCCTGCTATTGAATACATTGTGAAAGAAGCAGTTGATTCCGGGATAACTGACATATTAATGGTAACAACAAGAGGCAAAGAAATAATAGAAAACCATTTCGACAGAAGCCCTGAGCTTGAAAGCGCGCTTGAAAGAAGCGGTAAGCTTGAAATTTTGGAAACCGTTAAAAATATTTCGAAAATGGCGAATATTTATTTTATCCGTCAGAAAGAGGCAAAGGGCCTTGGCGACGCTATTTTGAAAGCTAAGAATTTCGTTAGCGGTGAGCCTTTTGCCGTGCTTTACGGCGATGACATCATGCATTGCGAAGGTACGCCCGTTTGCAAGCAGCTCATCAATGCTTTTGAAGAGTTCGGCCTTGGGGTCGTTGGTGCAAAAGAAGTGCCGAAAGAAAGCGTTGGGAAATACGGCTCGCTTAAAGTTAAAAACATAAGAGATAATCTTTTCATGTGCACTGACATGATCGAAAAGCCAAAGCCCGAGCAAGTTATGTCGCTTTACTCGATTTTAGGCAGGTGCGTTTTAACACCTGAAATTTTTGATATTCTCGAAAAAACAGCTCCGGGAATAGGCGGGGAAATTCAATTAACAGACGCCATGAAAGTTTTGGCTCAAAGAGACGGAATGATAGCGGTTGACTTTTTTGGAACAAGATATGACATGGGCAGTAAAATAGGCGTTTTGAAAGCAATTGTTGAAACAGGCCTTAGGCATGGTGAAGTTGGGCAGGAATTTAAAAATTACCTCCGTGAACTTACCAAAAATATTTAAAATAATTTTGCAAACACTATTGCAAATAAAATGGAATTATGGTAAACTATCAAGGTATGTACATAAGCCTCGGCTTAGTGCGAAAATATCAACGTTCCTCTGCTGATTTAATTTCGGGCACGAACGTGTGGATTATACGGAGGAAATCTTATGGATTTATTAAAGCAAGTTTCAGACTCATCTTTAAAAAGCGAACTTCCAGAATTTAGCGTTGGGGATACTGTTAAAGTTGACGTTCAAATCAAAGAAGGAAACAGAGAAAGAATTCAGGTATTTGAAGGAACAGTTATCGCAAGAAAAGGCAGCGGAATTGCTGAAACTTTCACTGTAAGAAAGATTTCTTATGGTTGCGGAGTTGAAAGAATTTTCCCTGTGCATTCTCCAAGCGTTAAAGGCGTGAAAGTAGTAAGAAGAGGTAAAGTAAGAAGAGCTAAACTCTACTACTTAAGAGACCGCGTAGGAAAAGCAGCTAAAGTTAAAGAAAGAATGAACTAAAATTAGTGGGGAATTTATTTCCCCCTGTTTTTTCAAATGTAATTTAGCATTTTAAATAGTTTATTTGTATAATATTTGATATATTTTGAGTTTTTTATTAAAGACGGGGGTAAAAATATGGACGAAAAAATTAATGTTCAAGTAAATGATGAAGAGCAAGAAAAAAAGAAAGCAAAATATCCCGCCGGAAAGTTTTCAAGCGTTTGCTTTGAATGGAGCGAAACTATAGTTCAAACGTTCGTTGTTGTCGTTCTGTTTAGCGCTTTTCTGTTCCGCTTCCTCACGATTGATGGCCAATCAATGATGAACACTCTCCATAATGGAGACAAAGTTGCCGTTATGAAATGGAAATACACGCCAAAAAGCGGCGATGTCGTTGTTATAAAGCATGGCGAAGAGTTCAGTAAACCTCTTGTTAAAAGAATCATCGCAACAGGCGGGCAATCGCTGAAAATCAACTTTACCGAAGGCACTGTGACTGTTGATGGCGAAAAACTCAACGAAACTTACATCAAAGAGCCAATGTGGCTTCGCGGCGATGCTACCATTCCGAGTGTAGTCCCTGAAGGCTACTGCTTTGTTATGGGAGATAACAGAAACCATTCTTCCGACAGCCGCAATAAAGTTATCGGCCTGATTCCTTATGAAAATATAGTTGGAAAAGCAATGTTCGTTTGCTATCCGTTTAACCGCATGAAAGTTATTAAATAAAAAGTTTAGCCGAAAGAGGTTTGAAACCTTTATGAATAATGAAAACAAAAGCGAAAGTTTTATGAGCAAATTTTCTAGAGTTATGTTTGAATGGGTCGAGTCGCTCGTTCAAGCAGTGATAATCGTTGTTTTGCTTATGAATTTTGTTTTCAGAGCGGTTAACGTTAGCGGCGAATCAATGATGAACACTCTTCATAATGACGATAAAGTTGTTATTATGCGCTGGAAGTATACCCCACAAAACGGTGACGTTGTGGTTATCAAGCACGGCCAAAATTTTGGCAGCCCTATAATAAAAAGAATAATTGCTCTTGGCGGCCAAAGGCTTAGCATTGATTTCAAAAAAGGCACTGTGAGAGTTAATGGCAAACTTCTCAATGAGACTTACATTAAAGAAAAGATGTGGCTTAAAGGAGACGCTGAAATTCCGATGATTGTGCCGGAAGGTTATGCTTTCGTGATGGGTGATAACAGAAATAATTCAACCGACAGCAGGTTTGAAGAAGTGGGCCTCATTCCTTACGATGATATTATCGGCAAGGCAAGTTTTATAATTTACCCCTTTGACAGGATTGGAAAAATATAGTTTAAAAATTCTCTTGTAAATAACTGCAAGAGAATATATTATTTTTAAGGAGATAATTTTTAAAATAATAAAGAAAGTGAATAATTTCAATGAACAAAGAAAATATTTCAAGCAAATCTAACATAAATTGGTTTCCGGGGCATATGGCCCGCGCCAGAAACGAGATAAAAGAAAGCCTCAAGCTCGTGGATTTAACGGCTGAAATAGTTGACGCTAGGATTCCTTTTTCGAGCAGAAACCCTAATTTAGATGAAATTTGCGGTTTGAAACCAAGAGTAGTGGTGCTTAATAAGACCGATCTTATTGACAAAGAATCGGTTAATAAGTGGATTGATTTTTACAAAAAAAGAGGAATACCTTGTGTGCCTTTTAGCATGAAAAATCCCGGCAGCAAAAAGGTTTTCACTGCTGCAATAAAAAACATTATGAAAGAAAAAATTGATTCCTGGAAAGAAAAAGGCCTAATCGGCAGGAAAGTTAGGGTCATGATCGTTGGGATCCCGAATGTTGGCAAGTCTTCTTTTATTAACAGCTTTGCAAAAAGTTCGAAGGCCAAGGTTGAAAACAGGCCGGGTGTGACGAGAAAAAACCAGTGGATTACAGCCGGCGAAGATCTTCAGTTTCTGGATACTCCGGGGGTTTTGCAGCCTAAAATAGAAGGCAAAAATGCAGGCTACAACCTGGCGATAACCGGCGCAATTAAAGATTCAATACTAGATATCGAAGAGTTAGCGGTTTTTTTGATAGAAGAAATCAAAGAAAAATACGCTGCGAATTTAGCTCAAAGATTTAAACTCAGCAAAGAAATGTTTGAAGGCCTCAGCGCAGGGGAAATTTTGGAATTAATAGGCAAAAAGCGCGGAATGCTCATAAGCGGCGGAGAGATAGACACCTTAAGGGCTTCCGAGATGCTTCTTGAAGAATTTAGATCCGGCAAGCTTGGAAAAATAATTTTGGAAGTTCCTGAAAATTTGGAGGATTAAATGGATTGGCTTTTTTACGAAAATAAATATATTTCGCAGGGGAAAAACCTAATTTGCGGCGTTGATGAAGCTGGCCGTGGCCCGCTTGCAGGGCCCGTTTGTGCTGCTGCGGTTATCATGCCTGAGGGGCTTATAATCGAAGGCGTTAACGACTCGAAAAAATTGACCTTAAAGAAGCGCGAAAAGCTTTTTGATATAATTAAAAACGAGGCAGTTTGCTATTCCGTTGCTTTTGCAAGCGCTAGCGAAATTGACGAAATAAACATTTTAAATGCAACGCATCTTGCTATGAACCGGGCTGTTGAAGGTCTTGAAAAAGCCCCGGAAGTTGTTTTGGTTGATGGCAACAGTTTGCCGAAATGGTATTATAATTCAGAAGCGATTGTTAAAGGCGACGCCGTTTGCCACAGCATTGCTTGCGCTTCGATTTTGGCTAAAGTTTCCAGGGATAGGCTGATGCTCCTTGAAGCCGAAAAATACCCGCAGTATTCTTTCGAAAAGCACAAAGGTTACGGCACGAAAGTGCATGTTCAGGCGCTAAAAGAATACGGCCCGTGCCCAATTCACAGAAAAACATTTCTTAAAAAGATTTTGAAAACAGATGAGTAACGAACTTGGAAAAGCAGGCGAGAGGGCAGTTGGTAAATTTCTTGAAAATAAAGGCTTCCGAACAATTTGCTTTAACTACCACAGCCGTTTTGGCGAAATAGATATAATTTCAGAAAATGAGAAGTATACTGTTTTTGTGGAAGTGAAAACGAGAAAAAGCTTCAAATTTTCGCACGCTATTGAAGCAGTTAACAAAAGCAAAAGGACTAAAATCATTAAAACCGCGCTTTGTTTCATAAGCGAAAATGGCCTTGCCAAGCAGCCTAGGTTTGACGTAGCTGAAGTGCTTGCGGTTAAAAACAGTGAATTTGAAATTATTTACCATGAAAATGCTTTTGATTCGGAGGAATGCTATGCGATTTTTTGACCTGCATTGCGACACAATTTATGAAATCACTAAAAAAAACGGAGATATTTTCAAAAACGATTTTAGCGTTTCGCTTGAAAAAACAAAGAATCTCAAAAGTTACATAGGCTGTTTTGCAGTTTGGATTCCCGACAGTTTAAGAGGCTGGGCAGCTTTTGATTTTTTTGAAAAGTGCCAGAAAACTTTGCACGCTCAATCTAAAAAGCACGAAAATATGGTTAGAATTTGCAAATCTGCCGATGACATTGAAAAAATTAAAAATGAAGGCGGAAACGGAATTATTCTAACGGTTGAGGGTTCTAGTGCGCTTGGAGGAGATATTTCGAGAGTTAGCCACGTTAAAAAATGCGGCGTTAAGATAATGACTTTAACTTGGAATGGCGTTTGCGAGGCGGGCGATGGCGCTAAAGTTAATAATCCGAAAGGACTTACAAAATTCGGCAAAAATCTCGTGAAGAAACTCGAAGAGAATGATATAATAATTGATATTTCCCATGCGAGCGAAAAACTTTTTTATGACGTTGCCGAAATTTGCGAAAAACCTATTGTTGCGACTCATTCGAACTGCAAGAAAATTTGCGGCAACCCTCGCAATTTAACTGATGAGCAAATAAAAATTATAAAAGAAAAGGGCGGTCTTATCGGGCTGACTTTTTGCAAAGATTTTTTGTCAAATTCCAAAAATGCTTCTAGGGATGACATCGTAAGGCATTTTGAGCATTTTCTTTCGCTTTCTTGTGAGGATAACTTGGCTTTTGGAAGCGATTTTGATGGAGCTGACACGCCTGAAGAAATAAGCAGCATTGATAAGATTGAAAATCTTTATGAATATTTTTTGAAAAAGGGTTATAAAGAAAATTTACTTGATAAAGTGTTTTTCAGCAATGCTTACAATTTTGTAAATAAAGTTTTTTAACCGCAGAAAGGGGAATAAATGGCTATTTTCACTATATCCGACCTGCATCTTTCGTTTGAAAATGAAGAAAAATCCATGGAAGTTTTTGTAGGGTGGGGCAATTATACCGCTCGGCTGAAAGAAAACTGGGAAAAAACCGTGAAAGATGAAGACACTGTGATTATAATCGGCGATATTTCTTGGGCTATGAAGCTTGAAGATTCCTACAAAGACTTTGAGTTTATAAACAATCTACCGGGCAAGAAAGTTTTAATCAAAGGAAACCATGATTACTGGTGGTCCACGACTGCTAAAGTCAATAATTTTTTGAAGCAAAGCGGTTTTGAAAGCATTTCGATTCTTTATAACTCAGCTTTGAAAGTTGAAAACATTGGCGTTTGCGGAACAAGAGGCTGGCTTTACCGCTGCGAAACGGACCAAGACAGGAAGATTTTGAATCGTGAAGTAGGAAGGCTCGAAAGGTCTTTAGACGAGGCAAAAAAAGAAAATTTGGAGCCCGTGGTGTTTCTTCACTATCCTCCTGTTTACGGAAATGAAGAATCTGAAGAGATTATAAATCTTTTGATTGAAAAAAAAGTTAAAAAGTGTTATTATGGACATATTCATGATGGCGGGGCAACGAAAAGGCTCGTTGAAGGAAATTATAAAGGAATTGACTTCAGGCTTGTTTCTTGCGATTACATAAATTTTTGCCCTGTTTTAGTCAGATAGTTTACATTATTTTAAACTTATGTTGAAAGGAAGATTTAAGTGAAATTAGTATCGTCAAAAAAAGTGGATGTTAATCGTTATGAATTGGAGGTTGAAGTTTCTGCCGAAGAATTTGCAAAAGAAGTTGACAAAGCTTATTTAAAACAAAAAAGCAAAATAACCATTCCTGGCTTCCGCAAAGGCAAAGCTCCTCGCAAGTTCATTGAAAAATTCTATGGTGAGCAAGTTTTCTTCGAAGATGCTGTTAACGCAGTTTATGGCCCTTCAGTTGAAGCAGCTGCAAAAGAAGCAGGAATTGAACTCGTTGATGACAAAGTTGATTTTGAAGTTGTTAAACTCAGCAAAGAAGAAGGCCTCGTTTACAAAGTTAAAGTTACTGTCATGCCAGAAGTTGAAGTTGAAGGCTACAAAGGAATAGAAGTTGAGAAAAAGGCAGCTCCGAAGATTTTAGCTAAAGACGTTGACGAAAGAATCAAAGCTATTCAAGAGCAAAACGCAAGGCTTGTTACATCTGAAGACGGAACAGCTGAAAAAGGAGACGTAGTTGACATTGATTTCGAAGGATATGTTGACTCAGAAAAATTCGATGGAGGCACAGCACAAGGAGTAGAACTTGAAATTGGCAAAGGCCAGTTCATCGCAGGTTTCGAAGATCAAATCATTGGCCATAAAGTAGGCGAAGAATTCGAAATTAACGTTACTTTCCCTGAAACTTACCACGTTGCTTCTCTTGCAAACAAACCTGCAGTTTTCAAAACAAAATTAAATAAAATTCAAAAGAAAGATCTTCCAGTAGTTGACGATGAATTCGTTAAAGACGTTAGTGAATTCGAAAACTTGGAAGACTTCAAAAAAGACATCAAAAAGAAACTTTCAGATGAAGCTAAAGCTAAAAACGAAAGAGAAACCGAAACTGAAGTAATGGACAAATTCTTAGAGCTTATCAAAGCTGAAATTCCTGAAGCTCTTGTTAAAAACAAAGCTTTTGAGCTCGTTCGTGAGTTTGAATACAGACTCAAATCTCAAGGCATTGCTTTCAAAGATTACATGGCATACACAGGCCTTACAGTTGAAAAAATGGTTGAAAACTTTATGCCTGAAGCTGAAAAGACAGTTAAAGTTGACCTTGGCCTTAAAAAGGTTGCTGAGCTTGAAAAAATCAGCGTTTCTGACGAAGAAATCGAAAAAGAATACGAAGCAATTGCAAAGGCATATTCTTTGAAACCTGAACAAGCTAAGAGATTAGTTCCTGCAGAAGGACTCAAAAAAGACATGATTTCAAGGAAAACAGTTGAATTCATTTGCAAAAACGCAGCAAAAAAATAACTATAAATTTTAAATAACAGAGAGGTTTTATATATGAGTTTAGTACCTTACGTTGTAGAGCAAACAGGTCGCGGAGAACGTTCTTATGACATATTTTCAAGACTGTTAAACGATAGAATCATTCTTCTTAACGAAGAAGTTAACTCGGCAAGTGCCGGCGTGGTTGTTGCGCAGCTTCTTTATCTTGAAGGTCAAGACGCCTCGAAAGACATAAGCCTTTATATAAATAGCCCTGGTGGGTCTGTAACTGATGGTATGGCTATATATGACACAATGCAGTATATTAAGTGCGATGTTTCAACAATTTGCATGGGTTTGGCGGCGAGCATGGGAGCCTTCCTGCTTGCTGCTGGAACCAAAGGCAAGAGATACGCCCTTCCAAACAGCGACATCATGATTCACCAACCGAGCGGCGGAGCAAAAGGCCAGGCAACTGACATTAACATTCACGCTCAGCACATTTTAAAGACTAAAGAAAAATTAAACAGAATATTATCTGAAAAAACGGGTCAAAGCTACGAAACAATAGCTGCAGACACCGAAAGAGACAACTTCATGAGTGCCGAAGAAGCTTTGAAATACGGCCTTGTTGATAAAGTCCTTTACGAAAGATAAAAAATTAAGTGGGCTGCCATGTTTTTCATGGCTTTGGCTCACTATTTGGTAAATAGCACTTTTTTAAGCACAAATTTTATGAATCGGTGGGTTGTTATGAGTATTGATAAAGGAAGTAAAGACAGAGATCTATGCTGTTCATTTTGTGGAAAACCTCAGTACGAAGCGAGAAAGTTGGTTGCGGGCCCGGGGGTTTGCATTTGCGATGAATGCATTGATCTTTGCATAAATATTTTGGAAAATGAAGTTCCTGGGTTCAAAGGCAGAGAAATTGCGCACTCGAAAGATGAAGCGCCTGAAATTAAAAGCGGCAGCAAAGAAAAAATTTTGCCTAAACCGCAGGAAATAAAAAAATATCTTGATGAATATGTTATAGGCCAAGATCGTGCTAAAGTTGCGCTTTCTGTTGCGGTTTATAACCATTATAAAAGAATATTCTTTGGCAAAGAAGACGAAAACGTTGAGATCAAAAAGAGCAATATTTTGCTTCTTGGTCCGACGGGCGTTGGAAAAACGCTTTTGGCTCAAACTTTAGCAAAAATTTTGGATGTTCCTTTTGCAATTGCAGACGCTACAACGCTTACTGAAGCAGGATATGTGGGCGAAGATGTTGAAAACATTCTTTTAAGATTGATTCAAGCAGCTGATTATGACGTTGAAAAAGCGCAATGCGGCATAATTTATGTTGATGAGATTGATAAAATTGCAAGGAAATCCGAAAATGCTTCCATCACGAGGGATGTTAGCGGCGAGGGTGTTCAGCAAGCACTTTTGAAAATCTTGGAAGGAACAACTTCCGCAGTGCCTCCAAAAGGCGGCAGGAAGCACCCTCAGCAGGAATTCATTCAAATTGACACTTCAAATATTCTTTTCATTTGCGGCGGTGCTTTTGAAGGAATTGAAAAAATAATCGAAAAAAGAATTCACACTTCTTCGCTCGGCTTTGGCGCTGAAGTTAAAACAAGGAAAGAAATTGACTCAACTGATTGGATGAGCAAGGTTATTCCTCAAGATTTCGTTAAATATGGCCTTATTCCTGAACTCGTTGGAAGAATGCCGGTTATCACTTCGCTTAAAGGTCTTGACGAAGATGCCCTAGTGAGAATTCTTGCAGAACCGAAAGATTCTCTTATTAAACAATACAAGAGGCTTTTCGAGCTTGATAAAGTTGAGCTTGTTTTCGAAGATTCCGCTTTGAGAGCCATTGCTAAAAAAGCCATAAAAAGAAACATTGGTGCAAGAGGTCTTCGCTCGATTATTGAAGAAACGCTTCAGAGCGTAATGTTCGAAGTGCCTTCTAACCATAAAATCGAGAAAGTTATCATCGATGGCGATGTGGTTAACGGCGAAAAAGAGCCGGAATTCATATATAATGAAAACAGAAAGCCAATTATGATTTCCATAAATCCGGATAAACTTAAGAGTAAAAATAAACCAAAAGATAATGCTGCACCGTAAAATTTTGGAGGTGATTTAAAATAGAAGAGATAAATTTAGAAGAGAAAACCCTTCCCGTGATTTCTCTTTGCGATTTTGTTATGTTTCCTGATTTAATTCTTCATTTTGATATCAGCAAAAAAGCTTCGCTAAACGCCGTTAGCGAGGCTACTCGCGCTAATGAAGAAATATTTTTGGTTGCAAAAAAAGATGCAAACAAAGAAAGTTTTGACGAAAATAATTATTATTCTGTTGGAACTATTGTTAAAGTTAGAGAAATTTTAAAGCAAGGCACGGATTTCATGAGAATTTTGGTGGAAGGAATTTGCCGTGCAAAGGCTACTGAATTTTTCGAAAGTGAAGATTGCATAAGGGCTAAAGTTATTAAAGCCATGCCTTTGGTGGCTCAAAACGACCCCTTTGATGAAGCGCTTTGCTCAAAAGTTAAGGACATGTTTGCCGAATATCTTGCGCTTTCATGCATGAATTCGAAAGAAATTGCCAGCGATCTTATTTTCGATCTTACTAACTGCGACGACATGAGTAAAATTGCGGATTACGTGGCAACTAATGTTTCGTTTAAATTTGAAATTAAGCAGTCGCTTCTCGAAGAAGAAACCCCTTTGATTAGGCTTCAGAAAATTTTGGTTTTGCTTTTAAAAGAAATTGAAATCTTGAAACTCAAAAATGAAATTTCGCTCAAAACAAAAACCAGCATGGATAAATCTCAGAAAGAGTATTTTTTAAGAGAGCAAATGAGAGTAATTTCGCAAGAGCTTGGCGAAGATTCCGACCCTGGCAGCGAAGCTCATGAATACATGAAAAAAATTGAAATGCTTTCGCTTCCTAGTGAAGTTCGCGAGAAACTGATTAAAGAATGCAAAAATTTTGCAAGAACTCCTTCGAGTTCTCCGGACGCAAACATTCAAAGGAATTACCTTGAATTTTGCCTTTCGCTTCCGTGGAATACTTCCGACAAAGAAACTATTAATATTAAAAAAGCTGAAAAAATTCTCGATGCCGAGCATTACGGCCTTAAAGATGTTAAAAAGCGCATAATAGAATTTTTGGCGGTTAAAAAACTTGCTTCTGATGTTAAAGGCCAGATTATTTGCCTTTCAGGCCCGCCTGGAGTGGGTAAGACTTCTATTGCTAAATCGCTTGCCAAGGCTATTAACAGAAAATACGTCAGGATTTCTCTTGGTGGGGTTAACGATGAAAGCGAAATTCGCGGCCACAGAAAAACTTACATAGGAGCAATGCCGGGCAGGATTATGGCAGCTATAAGCCAGGTTAAAACTAATAACCCGCTTATTTTGCTGGATGAAATCGACAAGCTTTCGAAAGATTACAAAGGCGACCCCGCTGCTGCACTTTTGGAGGTTTTAGACCCTGAACAGAATGCCAATTTCCACGATAGATATGTGGACGTGCCTTTTGACCTGAGCAATGTTATGTTCATTGTGACGGCTAACGACAAGCATGCGATTCCCGGCCCGCTTTACGACCGCATGGAAATTATTGAGCTTTATAGCTACAGTTACGAGGATAAATTTAACATTGCGAAAGACCATTTAATCCCCAAGCAGCTCAAACGCCATGGCCTTACGAGAAGAAATTTTGGCATTAGCGACGACGCGCTTAGAAAATTAATTGAATGCTACACGAAAGAAGCGGGCGTAAGGGAGCTTGAAAGAAAAATCGCTTCAATTATGAGGAAAATTGCCACGGGGATAGTTTCCGGCGAGGCTAAATCTGTTTTTGTTGATGAAGAAAATCTGGTGGCGTTTCTTGGCCCTGAAAAATTCAAAAAAGAAATTCATGAAAAAGAGAATCAAATTGGCGTTGTGAATGGCCTTGCTTGGACTGCTGTTGGCGGTGAGCTTCTTCCTATTGAAGTTGCTTTGATGAAGGGCAAAGGCAAGCTTCAGCTCACGGGTTCGCTCGGAGACGTCATGAAGGAATCGGCTCAAATTGCGCTTAGTTACATAAGAAGTAATGCTGAAAAGCTTGGAATTAAACCTGATTTTCACGATAAATTTGACATTCATATTCATGCTCCTGAAGGCGCTGTGCCGAAAGATGGCCCTTCTGCAGGCGTCACGATGACAACCGCGCTGGTTTCTGCGCTGAGCAAAAAGCCGGTTTATTCAAGCGTTGCTATGACGGGCGAAATCACATTAACGGGCAAGGTTCTTCCGATTGGCGGGCTTAAAGAAAAAACTATGGCGGCTTATAAAGAAGGAATCAAAACCGTGATTATTCCTTCAGGAAACAAAAACGACCTTCAAAAAATAGACGATGTAGTTAAAAATTCGGTTAAATTCGTGACTGCCGAAACTTTAGAAACGGTGTTTGAAAATTCACTTGAAACAAGGAATACTAAAAAATGATAAATTTTAATAAAGCAGAATTTTTGAGTTCTGTGGGTAATTTAAAACAAATGAAGAAAGACGACCTGCCTCAGGTTGTTTTTTCCGGCAGGTCAAATGTTGGGAAATCTTCGCTTATAAACAAAATTCTTAACAGGAAATCTCTTGCCAGAGTGAGCAATAAGCCTGGCAAAACTATCAATATAAATTTTTATAATGTTGGAAACATAAGGTTTGTGGACCTCCCAGGTTACGGCTACGCGAGGGTTTCTTTTGAAGAAAAAAAGCGCTGGTCGAAGCTGATTGAAGGATATTTCGAAGAAAATAAAAATATCGCGCTGGTTATTCAAATAATTGACATGCGCCACCCTCCGTCGGTTTTGGACATTCAAATGATAGACTTTTTGAAAAGCAAGGGCTACCCATTTATTATTGTTACTTCAAAGAGTGACAAACTCAGAAAAATGGCCAGAGCTGAAAGAGAAGAGCTTTTGAAAGAAGAGCTCAAAAATTACGAAGATGTTGAAAGAATCGCTTTTTCTTCTTTAAACGGCGAGGGAGTAGACAAGCTTAAAAATAAAATTACTTATTATTGCGAGGAAGTGAGAAAGTAAAATGTGCGAGTGTATGAACAAAAATTATAACCCAAAAGAAGTTGAAGATAAAATCTATGAAAATTGGGAAAAAAGCGGATATTTCTCCGCGAGCGTTGATGAAAATAAAAAGCCTTACAGCGTTATTATGCCTCCGCCGAACGTAACAGGTAATTTACATATGGGCCATGCTCTTGACCAAACCATGCAAGATATTTTAATAAGGTTCAAAAGAATGCAGGGTTACTCTGCGCTTTGGATTCCCGGAACAGACCATGCCTCGATTGCAACTGAAGCAAAAGTTGTGCAAGAACTTGAAAAAGAAGGCCTTTCGAAAGAAAAAATCGGAAGGGAAGAATTTTTAAAACGCGCATGGCAATGGAAGGAAAAATACGGCGGGAACATCAAAAAGCAGCTTAGAAAACTTGGAATTTCTTGCGATTGGGCAAGAGAACGTTTCACCATGGACGAAGGCTGCTCGGAGGCAGTTAAAGAATATTTCTTAAGACTTTATGAAAAAGGCCTTATTTACCGCGGCGAAAGAATCATAAATTGGTGCCCGAATTGCAAAACTTCTATTTCTGACGCTGAGGTTGAGTTCAAAGAGCAAGACAGCCATTTTTGGCATCTTAAGTATTATTTGGTTGGCAGCGAGGAGTATCTTGAAGTTGCGACTACTCGCCCTGAAACTATTTTCGGAGATGTTGCGGTTGCGGTTAACCCGAATGATGAAAGATACAAAAAATTCGTTGGCAAAGAAGTGACTATTCCGCTCGTTGGAAGAAAAATTCCTGTCATTGCTGATGGTTACGTTGACATCGAAGTTGGAACAGGCGTTTTGAAAATTACTCCTGCGCATGACCCGAACGACTTTGAAGTTGGGGCGAGGCATAATTTGCCTATTATAAAGGTGATGGACGAAAAGGCCTTTATGAACGAAAAAGCCGGGGAATATGCGGGCCTTGAAAGATTCGAAGCTAGGAAGAAACTCGTTAAAGAGCTCGAAACCCGCGGATTCATCGCAAAAATTGAAGATATCAAACACAATGTGGGAACTTGCTACAGGTGCCAAACCACGATTGAACCGAGCGTTTCGATGCAATGGTTTGTTAAAATGAAACCTCTTGCGGAAATGGCGATTAAATCTTTGAAAGAAAAAGAAACCGTTTTTGTTCCTGAAAGATTCACAAAAATTTACTACCACTGGATGGAAAACATCAAAGATTGGTGCATTTCTCGCCAGCTTTGGTGGGGGCATAGAATTCCCGCATGGTACTGCGATGATTGCGGCGAAATAGTCGTTTCGAAAGAAGAAATTTCAAAATGCCCGAAATGCGGCAGTTCGAAATTAACTCCAGAAAGCGACACCCTTGACACCTGGTTTTCTTCAGGGCTTTGGCCGTTTTCAACTCTTGGCTGGCCGGAAAAAACTCCCGAACTTGATTATTTCTTCCCGGCGAGCACTTTGGTTACCGGGCATGATTTAATTTTCTTCTGGATTGCGAGGATGATAGTTGCTTCTGACGTGATGATGGGCAGATCTCCTTTCGAAAGAGTTTTAATTCACGGCCTCGTGAGGGATTCCCAAGGAAGAAAAATGTCGAAATCTCTCGGAAATGGAATTGACCCGCTTGAAATAATTGATTCCTACGGCGCTGACGCTCTTAGGTTTTCTTTAATGCTTGGCAACAGCCCAGGCAATGACCTGAGATTTTACACCGAAAAGGTTGAATCTAGCAGGAATTTTGCGAATAAAATTTGGAACGCAGCTAGATTTATTCACATGAAAGCTGAAAATAAAGAAAAGCCTGAAAGCTTCACCCTTGCTGACAGGTGGATTCTCAGCAGGCTTAACAGGGTTATAAATGAAGTTATAACCAACCTTGATAACCTCGATTTAGGCCTTGCGGCTCAGAAGCTTTATGATTTCGTTTGGAATGAATTTTGCGATTGGTATATAGAATTTTCGAAGCTTTCGTCTGAGGGCTATGTTCTTCTTCACGTTATTAAGAACATTTTGCAGCTTATTCATCCGTTCATGCCGTTTATAACCGAAGAAATTTGGAAGACTTTTGATTTTTCAAACGAATCTATCATGATTTCTAAATATCCCGAGTGCGATGAATCCTTGATTGATGAAAAAGCCGAAAAAGAAATTCAAATTTTAATGACGGTTATTAAATCAATCAGGAATATGAGAAGGGAAATGAACGTCCCGCAAAACAAGAGGCCGCTCGTTTACCTTGAAGTTGCTGACGATGAAATTAAAAATATTTTGGAGCAAAGCAAAGAGGCGATTTGCAAGCTTTCTTTCGCAGGAAACATAGAAATTTCTAGCTCAGTTCAAAAAGAAAAATGTGCCAGTGCGGTTAACGAATATGCTAAAATTTATATTCCGCTTGGTGAGTTAGTTGATAAAAACGCTGAAATTGCAAGGCTCACAAAAGAGCTTGAAAACGCTAAAAAACAGCTCGAAAGCACTTCGAAAAGGCTTCTTGACGAGAACTTTACTTCCAAAGCGCCTGAAAAAGTAATAAATGGTGCCAAAGAAATGAAGGCGAGCCTTGAAAATAAAGTCCAAAACCTTTTAAATAGCATAAGCGAGCTTCGTGAAATTTAATCGACTAGATTCTACAAAAAAATAAGCAGGAAACCTTTATCCTAATAAATGGAAGTGGGTTTTCTGTTTTTTTATTTTAAAAAAGGAGTTGAAAACTAAAGATTTTAAAAATACAGGAGGTTAAAGTATGGGAGTTAAGTTGTCAGTCGAAAACAGCGCCATGACGGCTTTTATTGAAGGCGACATCGATCATCACACCGCAAAAGAAATAAGAGAAATAATTGACGCAAACATAGGAAGATATTCGCCGAAACTTCTTTATCTTGATTTTAGCGGTGTTCCGTTTATGGATAGTTCAGGAATAGGCCTTATTATGGGAAGATTTAGAGCGGTGAGCAGTTTAAAAGGTAAGTTAAAAGTGGTTAACATACCTAAAAATCTCGAAAGAATGATAAGACTTTCGGGGCTTGCGTCGCTTGGAATATTCGAAAAGGAGGAAGTTAAATGAGTGAAGTAATTAACGAGATGAATTTAAATTTTTTGAGCCGGTCGTGCAATGAAGGTTTTGCGAGAACTTCGATTGCTGCATTTGTTTCTCAGCTTGACCCGACGATTGATGAACTTGCTGACATTAAAACTGCCGTTTCAGAGGCTGTGACCAATTGCATTGTTCACGGCTATAAATCAGGCATTGGCAAAATTTACATATCTTCTAAAATTTACGATAACGGCAAAATTGTTATAAAAATCAAAGACAAAGGTTGTGGAATCCCTGACGTTAAGCAGGCTATGGAGCCGCTTTTCACAACCGGCGGAAGCGAAAGATCCGGCCTTGGTTTTGCGGTTATGCAAAGTTTTATGGACAAAATAAAAGTTATTTCAAAACCTGAAAAGGGTACGAGCGTTACGCTTCAAAAATTCATAATTCGCAAACCGACCGTAAAAAATGAAAAATAAAATAGATATCGAAGAAAACTTAGGTCTAGTGCACCTTTGCTGCCAAAGATTCAGGGGCAAAACTGCTGAATACGATGAGCTCTTTCAGTGCGGGTGCATCGGGCTTATTAAAGCGGCAAAAAATTTTGACTTTTCACGAAATATCAAGTTTTCAACCTATGCTGTTCCCGTGATTTTGGGCGAAATCAGGGCTTTTTTCAGAGATAACAATCTTTTGAAAGTGAGCCGAAATTTAAAAGACCTTTCTTTTAAAATAAAAAAGTTCAGCGAAAAATTTGCCGCCGAAAATTCTAGAGAACCAAGCATAAACGAGATTTGTGCGGCTTTAGATGCAGACACTGAGCAGGTTTTGGAAGCTCTTGAAATAAATAAGCCCCTTGTTTCGCTTGACGATGATAATCAAAAAAACAAGGAGCCTGCGGCCGATTTTGAAGATGAAAATATTTCGTTTAGGGTGGCTTTATCCGGCGCGATGCAAAACTTTAAACCGGATGATAAAAAGCTCATTTACCTAAGGTTTTTCAAGCTTGAAACGCAAGCATCAGTAGCGAAAAAGCTAGGAATGACGCAGGTTCAGGTTTCAAGGAGAGAAAAAGCCTTGATAAAAGAGCTAAGAAAAAAACTAGTTTGATTATTAAAGATTTTCTGCTATTTCAATTAATTTTTTAAGCCTGTGGTTAACGCCGGATTTACTCACTGGCTTTTCGCAAAGGTTTGAAAGCTCTTTCAACGAAACGTAAGGGTTTTCAAGCCTTAATTTTGCGATTTCTTTTAGATTTTCAGGCAGGCTTTCGAGCTTTTTATGCCTGATAATTTTTTTAATCGCTTTTATGTGCTCTGAAGAAGAACCTGTAATTTTCGAAAGGTTAGCGGTTTCGAAGTTAGTAGTTCGATTGATGTTATTCCTGACTTCTTTTATCATTTTCACCTGAATGAATTCCATAGCGCAGGAATTCGCACCGATTAAAACCAGGAAATCTTTTATTTTTTCATTTCCTTTTATGTAAACAAAATAGCTGCCGCGCCTTTTTATTATCTTGGGGTCTAGTTTGATTTGCTCGAGGTTTTTAAGCGCATCCATGAGAATATTGCATAAATCTAGAGAAGATAAATGAAACTCAAGATGATAATCAACCTGCGGATTAGTTATGCTCCCGCAGGATAAAAACGCGCCCGAAATGAAAGCTTCTAAGTTTTGAGGCTTGGAAGAAATTAAATCTTTCAAAATTTTTTGGTTTGAATCCATTTTGAATAAATACAAAGTTTTTTTTGCGGTTTTAAGGGTTTCTTTTTCAAGCTTAAGAAGCGGCAACGCAAATGAAACCAGCAAGGAGAGCTTTTCGGCCACTTCTTTGTTTTCGTAAGAGACTAAAAAGCTTTCTTCTTTGAATTTTCCTCCAAAAACGAGCATTCCTTGCAGTTTTGCCGTGGCTTCTTGCAAATTTTCGTTTTTGACGGATGATATTTCATTTTTAACTTTGCTTGCAAATGAATTCATAATTCCCTCGCAATTTTTAAATTTTAATGTCTCCTAAGGTTTTAATTTCGCATTCAAGATTTATTTTATTTTGCTCATAAACTTTTTCTTTAACGATTTTAACAAGCTCGGCAACGTCATTTGCAGTTGCGCCGCCTTTGTTTACTATAAAGCCCGAGTGCTTGCTGCTAACTGCCGCACCGCCGACGCTAGTTCCTTTAAGCCCGGCCGATTCAATAAGCGCTGCTGCGTAAAAGCCATTTCCTGGCCTTTTGAAAGTGCTTCCTGCGCTTGGAAATTCGAGCGGTTGCTTGCTTTTTCTTTTTGATATTATTTCATACATTCTCTTTTTAATTTCTTTTGGGTCGTCTTTTTTCAAAAGCAGCTTCATAGAAGTTATAATAAAAGGCTTCTTTGAATAAATGCTTTTGCGGTAAGAAAGCTCCATTTCGTCTTTAGTCAAGGTTTCGAGCTCGCCTTTTTCGTTTAGGTGCGTTGCTTCTAAAATGACATTTGACATGTCGCTGCCATAGGCTCCCGCATTCATGTAAAGCGCCCCGCCGCAAGAACCCGGAATGCCCCAAGCAAATTCAAGGCCTGAAAGGCCATTTTTCATAGCAAATACGCAAGCTTTAGCCAAAGGAGCACCCGCTTTGCAGCAAAGAATATCTCCTTCTTTTTCGATAGTTTTAAATTCGGAATCTAAAATTAAAACAACACCTCTAAAGCCACTGTCGGCAACGAGCATATTCGAGCCTTTGCCCAAAACGAAATAGGGGAGGCTTTCTTTTTTTATTTCTTTCATCAGAGTTTTTAAGGTCTCTTCGTTTTTCGGGAAAATAACAACGTCCGCATTCCCGCCGATTTTAAACGAAGTGTGCTTCTTTAGCGGTTCATTTTCTAAAAATTTGCAGTTTAAAGTTTTTGAAAGATTTATAAGATTTTTGTATTTTGCAATTAAATTAGTCATGTTTCTCCTTTTAGGTTATATATCCCAGATGCATTTTTTTATTTTTGGGTTTTTCGATTCCGGGTATTCCATCCCAAGATTTTTGAAAAGGTCTTTTGCGGCGTTATAGCCTAGCTTTTTCTGCCTGTTGTTCATTGCAGCAATTTCAACTAGCATAGCAAGGTTTCTTCCTGGCCTTACGGGAATGTCAACATAAGGGACTTTAACTCCCAGAATTTCGGTGTAAGAAACTTCTTCGCCGATGCGGTCGTATTCTTTTTCGTCTTTCCAAAATTCAAGATTTACAACAATATCAATGGTTTCGCTTATTTTAACGGCCCCAATTCCGAAAATTGTTCTTGCATTTATTATTCCTATGCCTCGAACTTCAATAAAATGACGTATGTTTTTTGGCGAAGAACCTATTAAAGTGTTTTTTCTTATTTTCCTTATTTCAACCAAATCGTCCGAAATGAGCCTGTGGCCTCTTTTTAAAAGTTCGATAGCGGTTTCGCTTTTTCCTATTCCGCTTTCGCCGATTAACAAAACTCCTTCGCCGTGAACGTTCATAAAGCCGCCTGAACGAGTTATTCTTGGCGCAAGCTTGAGGTTTAAAAATGGTCCTAGTGCGCTTGTTACATCTGCGGCGGAGTCATCGGAAGTAAGAATCGGCACATGATATTTTTCAGCCACTTGGATTATTTCGGGAATAGGCTTTATGCCTGCGGTGATGATCAAAACAGGCGGTTTTAGCGACAAAATTGCTTCAATTGATTTGTAAATTTCGTCTGATTCCAAGGTGGATAAAAAGTGGTCTTCGCTTACGCCCATGGTTAAAATCCTGGAATTATCAAAGTCTGTAAGCGAGCCAATAAGCTGCAGGCCAAGCCTGTTTATATCTCTTGAAGTTATTTTAATTTTGGAAGGGTCTTCAGGCATATGAGCTATTTTAAAAGAAATTTCTTCGATTATTTCAGCTAGGGTAACATAAAATTTTGAGCTCATTTTTCATTTTCCTTTCGTATGATGTAATCGCACATTTTTTTAAGAGGGCATTTTTCACAAAGGGGTTTCCTTGCTTTGCATATGTTCCTGCCGTGAATCACAATTCTGTGGCAAAATTTCAAAGTTTCTTCTTCAGGGATTATTTCTTTCATTTCTTTTTCTATTTTTACAGGGTCTTTCAAATTATGAAAGCCAATTCGGCTTGTAACTCTTGAAAAATGAGTGTCGACGATTATTCCTGGTTTCCCAAAAATTTCCCCGCGAACGAGGTTAGCTGTTTTCCTACCTATTCCTGGAAGAGAGGTTAAATCTTCCATTTTTGAAGGCACTTCGCCGTTAAAATCAGAAACTATTTTTTTGCACATGCCGATTATATTTTTGGCTTTTGTTTTGTAAAGCCCGCAAGGCTTTATAATAGCCTCAACTTCTTCTTCAGCAGCGTTTGCAAAGTCTTTAGCACATTTAAACTTAGAAAAAAGCTTGGGAGTGATCATGTTTACTCTTTTGTCGGTGCATTGCGCTGAGAGCCTTGCCGCAATTAAAAGCTGGAGCGGTGAGGAATAAACAAGAGCGCATGTGGCATCTGGGTAAGTTTCTTTTAAAATTAAGATTATTTTTTGAGTTTCGATTTCATTTTTCATATACTTCACCAAAAATTGTATTGTAAAAATAAGATATCACTTTTTTAAGATATAATCAATAATTGTACATGCACAAATTGAGGTTAATATTCATATCTTTAATTGTAATACTTTATTTACGTTAAGGCTAGGTGATTTGATGTGGTGGGCGAGTCTCGCAGAGCTAATTTTTAACTTACCGTTTCTGGCGCTTCATGTTGTTTCTCAAAATTCTTTTCCAAGGCCGCTTTCAAAAAAAGATGAAACAAAATATATTAAAATGCTTGCTGAGGGAAGCGAAAAAGCCAAAAATAAACTCATAAATCATAATTTAAGATTAGTTGCGCACATTTCAAAAAAATACAGAATGAGAAGTAACGACTGCGATGACCTAATTTCAATCGGAACAATTGGGCTTATTAAAGCCGTTAATACTTTTAAACCTGACAAAGGGGTTAGGCTATCTAGTTATTCTGCAAGGTGCATTGAAAATTCTATATTAACATAATGGATACAACAAATGCATTAAAAATAGCCAATCTTTATGAAGTTGACATAACTGAACTTATTATGGATGGATATAATTTATTTCTTTACTATGGGCAAGTAGTTTAAATTTTACTAAGGAAGATATTGCAAAAAACAACTATATAAAAATTTTTAAAGACAGGGTTTTGAGTTAATTATAAAGTTTTTTCTTTACATGATTGTATTTCATCTAATAATTTTAACTTTTGTTCTTTTGAACAGTTTAGTTTTTCAATAATATTTTGAACAGTAACGCCGTAAATTTCTGCAACTTTAGCGCTCAAAATTTTTGCCTTTTCCTTATTTTTGGGCTTATATAAAATGATGTTCATTTACAGCTTACCTTCTTTAATAAATCTTTTTATAGTAAGTATATAAATATTGTTGCTTGTACTATGACTTAATTAAGATATTTTATCTCATAAAAATTATGAAACACGAATTTTACGGCTATATTACTGAAGTTACCTTATTACTTGCAATGTTTTTATCATCCTTTGACTATCACTGAAGAAGAGCATCTTTAGTCTTTACTAAAATTCTAAATTTAATTTTTAAAATTCTATATTCCGAATATTTAAAGCAAAATGTAAAAATGGACATAAAAAAACAACCATTTAGGTCGTAACATTAGGGTGCTTAAATTAATTTCAGTTATCATCTGCCCGTAGTGCATTCTTTACAATTTTTCTGTGAATAATTGTGTCATTGTTCAGTTTTGAGCCTAAAATCGTGTCACTTATGACTCTTCTGAACTTGTAATTGCACTATTTCCAACTTAAGCATTTTGCCATTTCCTTTTCGATTTGGTTAGCGCAAATAATTTTATCAAAGCGAGCATTATTTTCTTCAATTTTCAATGTACCACTTTTGGCATTTCTATTACTTTCAAAAACAATAAAACATCTTAAATTCGGTTTTATATGTAAGTTTGTTATGTTTATAATATTATTAATTTCGGAAAAATTATGATTACAAAACCTCATAGCTTTTATTTAAGTCAAATTCAAAGCTAATTGTGTTTATAACCTTTTGGTTTTTATTTTAAAAATAATAAAACCGCATCAAATAAATGATACGGCTGATAAAAATAATTTATTGAACTTTACACTCAAAAACACTTTTGTTTTCAATTAATAAATTTAAAATTTGATTGTTCATTTTAGAAATCTTTTTATAATAACTATCGAAAAATTTATCTTTTTCTGACTCAGAAATTTCATTTTCTTTATACATTTCTTCATGGTAGTCGGCTTGACAATCCAAATTGATAAGATTGGAATAAATACTCATTATATTTTTATAGAGTTCTGTATCTGGCATTATAATTTTTCCATTAACAGATTCGAGAAATTTAAATTCTAGTTCTCCTAATTTTAAATTTTTACAACTGTATATCGGATTATCCCAACTTCTTTTTGCTTCCATTATTTCTACTATTCCGGAAGAAATATTTGAAGTGTTTATCTTGATGGGATTTTTGGGAAATGCATAAGCTTTTGGATTAACTAAAAATAAAGATAAAATCGGTATCAACATGATTTTTTTTAATTCCATATCAAAAACTCCTTATCAACAATTAAATAATACTTAAACTATACATAATATTATATTTCGATTTTTAATTTTTGTCAATAGGGTAAGTAATACTATTGCATTTGTTCAACATAATGGCCATTTCCGTCTGGACCATATATAAGAGCGATATTTATGGTTTTATTTTCCAAATTACGGTTATTATAAATTGTACCGGCTATATTTCCACTAATTGTGGGAGAATAAAATCCATCGTATGAAAACACATCAATATGAATCGTATAGTAAATATTTTCATTATTATTTCTATTAATATAGTCTAGTAAATCTCCTAAATTATTATAATTAACATCTTTTCCATAAATTATATTACTATTTCTTGAATTGAAAATTTGTTTCAAATCAGATACGCCATTTCTTTCAAGTATTCTCCATAAACATCCTCCTGCCAACCCAGGATTACTATCTATTTCATACCTTCTTCCATCATTTGAAATGAAAATTGAGGCCTGTTCTTCAATTATTTTATCTTTTATTGTTTTATCATCTATAGACTCGGTAATATTTTCTTCAGAGTTATCGGAATAATCTATTTTAGCATTGTTTATTTCATCGTTAAGTATTATCGTATCGGTTAAATTTTTTACAGCCTCTTTAATTACTTTTTCCGACATTACTTTGCCGCGTACATTTCCGCCAGGTTCAATACTATTTCCTCTTGCGGATGGTGTATAATACCCTTCTTTATAATTACCGCGTTCAACAGAACCTAATGCATCTCCGAAAGGTGTCGTCGTTGTTTCTTGTTGTATGTTTTTAATTAGAGTTCTAATTAAACCTCTTTCTCTTTTTCCGCCATTATTACTTCTATCTTCTCCTGATTCACAAAGCATAAGTATAGCACAAAGTGTAGCGGCGCTTTCACGTTGCTTTTGAGAGGTAAAGGACAATTTGCTATTTGTAACTCTATCTTGTAGACTTTCTAAAGCATTGTTGACGGTATCTTCAGGTTTTGCATATGTTTCTAAATATTTTAGAATATCTTTAAGCATTGCTATGGTATTTTCTTTACCATTATGTCTAAAATATTCATCTAAATTCGAAGAAATTTGAGTATAAGTTGCGCCTTTTTGAAATTCACTAGTAAAAATTACTCTTGAACTCAATTTACTACCCTTTCTTATATTTACAATTCCAAATGGTGTTGGTATATTAACAGTTTTCGAGGTTTCTGTATTTGTAAGATCTATGGCCTTATCACGTTCTAATAACTGAGAAATTTTTGGTTTCGTGTTTCTTTTATTAGCACCGTCATTAATATAAATTTGATTTGGACTATTTCCTCTAACATTCGCATGTTGAGCAGCTCTTCTTAAGCGGTATTTATTTTCTACCCTTCTAACTATTCTAATGATATTTATTAGTGATTTATTAAAACTATTATTAATAGAGTAGATTTTTTTGTTTTTTTCTAATTTACTAAATTCATTAATTTCATTGTTTGCTTGTTGATTAATTTCTTCTATTAAAGAATTAAGCTCATTGTATTCATGAAATTCCTTGCGTATCCTATTTATTTCATGTTCCAGAATTTGATTAAGATCTTCAACCAGCTTTTTAATGTATTCACTATTATCAGTCCCGTGGTTTTGTTGAGGATTATCCCTAGAGGTTTTTTTGGCGGGCCGCCTTTTCCACTTGAATCTCCTACAGGACCTATGCTTGACTGAGAGTTGGTTTTTTTACTAGTTTTAGCGGTTGATTTTTGATATCCACTGTCCGTTATTTTACTATGCTTATAACGTGAATTAAGGCTTTTGCCAGACATAAGTTTTGTATCATTTCTAGACAAAAAGTTTTTTATTTCCTCTGCAGAGTTTTTGTTTGAAATTGCTATAATGTCATGGAAACTTGCCATAAATTTATATCTCTCCTTTGGTTTCTAAAATCAAATCAGCTAGATCAATAGATTTTGTTTTTATAATAGTTTCGAATGTTTTGCAAGCTGTAGGATCAGATTCATTTAAGTATACTGTAGGCCATATTAATTGTGGGAGTTTCAAATTTTCATATTTAGACTGTTCTTGATTATCTATATACAAAACACATCCAAACGAAGGACTAAATATCAGGCTAAGTTTTCCGATATTTACTAGAGTTTTATAAAAAAATTTTTCCGATTTTTTAATGTTATTAGTATAAAGTTTAGTTTTTGCTGATATATCCTGTTTGACTTCTAAAAGTTTTTTAGAGAGGTTTGTCAAACTTGGTGGTTTGGAAGTATGTGAATTCAATAGTATTATAAAATTATCTGCTTTTTCTTTAACTATTATTTTTCTGGCTTTTTTAGCAGCCTTTTTAGTAAATTTTATTTGACCCTTTTTTAACAATTTTCATCACCATTCTTTTTCACAAATTATGTAAATACTATACCATATATTTTTACAAATTTCAACAATTTTCATTCATTTTTAAATTGTATTGCAAATGGATAAGTCATTTTCAAATATTGTGTTTATTTATTCTATGAGTAAAACTTAAATACCCTGAATTCTTATTTTTTGACAGATTTCTTGAAACAACTTAATTTTGTACTTAAGGGTATAACCTCATTTAGTGATAAAGATTTAAAAATTTTGAAAGGTTTGGTGTAATAAATATAAGCAAGACGATGTAAAAAAATATGCATCTAATTTTACAGGGTATGAAATAAAAAGTAAGGTTTTTGACTATTTTTTAAGGCATGTCATACGGAATATAAGTTTTACAGTGTTACTGAACAAACATTTTCAATCGTTCTAGAAAGAGATTCAAATGCTTTAAAATGGCTAAGACTTGCACAAAACCAACTAAAAATTATTTGGAAAGATGGCAGACAATATACTCCCGATTTCTTGTTAGAAACGAATAAAAACATTTATATTATAGAAATAAAAAGTTATAAACGTATACTTTATGAAGAAGTTAAACAAAAATTATTTGGATAAAATTTAATCAAGACTACGCGTCTTGATTTCTTTATGTTTTATCTAAATTAATTAATAAAACTCCTAGATTTCAAAAAATTGAGGAGTTTTTGTTTATTTTTTATACCAATGCCCAAGCATATTCTGTGCCAATATTATGATATTAATAACATTATAGGTACAATTCAATCTATTATGAAGTTTTACAAAAATCCTAGTAACTTCGAATTTCCGTAAGGTAAAATAGATTATTATTAATGTTTTTGACCCTGCAAAAATCAAAATTTTAAAAGAAGGTTTTTATGGATTTATTACACCTAATGTAATTGCTTCAAGTTTACAATTACATAATAGTATAACTAATTATTGCTTTCTATGCCATAGACTTTCAAGGAAGATAGAAGCATGAACACAGCAGTTGATAAGCAAACTAATTTTTTTCTCATAACAGAATATTGATTCCTCCGTTTTTAAATTAAATTTTCTTTTAGGGTGTTGAGAAATATTACAATATCTCTATGTATCATTTCTAATTGTGCAGGATAAAAAACAAAATCACGATAATGATAATATTTATGTAGTTTGTTTGAAATCAAAATGTTTTTGTAATACGTCAAAATGTCATAAAAACTTTCATCAATATTTTTTTTGAATAAATATAGTAAAACGTTTATACTTTCGAGTAAAAATTTTAGATAGTCTTTTTTGCCTAGGTATTTTAGATAAGTATCAATAAGTTTCCTTAAAAAGTTCTGATCATTCGAAAGCTCTTCAACAATGTCTTTTAGATGATTGCTTGATGATTTAGTTGCATAAATTAATTTACATTTTGCAATATCAATCAAATATTGAGGATTGTTTATTACATATTCCTTAATATTTTTATTTGAAAAAGGATAATATTCCACGTCCATACCCAAAATTGAATCTATTTTATTATTTATGTTCTTTTGGGTATCTGTTGTATTGTTGCCGATTACAGCTATATCGACGTCTGAAGAAGGAGTGATTTCACCACGACCGTAACCGCCTGACAAAAATATCATTTCAATATTATTACTGTAATTTATATGCTCAAATATATTTGATATTTTAGTTTCCACGGAAGAAAAATTCTTTTTGCATACACTAGTGCTATTAAAAACCGAAAAGCACTCTGTATAATTTTTAAAAAATGTCCTTTTCAAATCTAATTTAAAAACAAATTCGGAAAATAATTCTTTATTGTCTTTTAGTTCATATAAGCTATCAATACTGTTTTTGAGTTTTTCCATTAATTTATTAGTGGGGCTATTTAAAGTTTCGAATTCATTACGACACATAGAAATAAATTCACTTGTAATGATGCTGTTTTCTAAAAGCTCAAGTAAATCTTGTATCACCTTTATAACACTAATAAATAACTTAAATTTACAAGAACTCAAAAATATTTCGGTCAATTTACGGTCATAATCTGCACCTAAGTAATGATCTACCTTAAAACTGCAATGCAAGGGGTAAAAAATTTGATGATCTCTAATTATAGGCAATCGTACTTTTAGAATCTCTCGTTCTAGTTTATTATATTGCCCAAAAGTAAAATTATGTTGATTTCTGCCCTTAAATATGGCTAATAGCTCTCGTTTGGGCTTTGCAAAAGGTACAGGTTTTTCAGAACTAAAATCCCAATTATCCGGGTTGAAGTCAAATATTTGTTTAAGTTCATCTAGGGAACATATAGCCCCGAATTCTTCAACGCAAACAGGACCACGCAAATGTTCTTCTTTTTCTTTTGGACTTGCAGGTGAGCTTAATAATTTGCTTTTCTCAAAGTCCAAAATGTAGTAAGTGGGGATTTCACCAGTTTCATCGACTATGATATTTCTGGGAGCCATATCCGTCCAAATTATGCCCTTACTATATAAAATTTCCAATATGTTATGTATGTTTTTGAAATGAAATTGCCTTGTTTTGCTGTCTTTTTCGGATAGCAATATTTCTTCCAAAGTTCTGCCAGGTTGATACATCATAACTGAGTAGTATGCACTGCAATTAGGAACTCCGATAATGGCAAGTGAATTTATCAAAGATAAATAAAAATCATCACATTTTATTTTATTATTATCACAAAAATTCAGCCTTTTAGATATTTCAGAAATTATTTTTTGTTCGTTCTCGAATTTGCCTACTTTTTCAGGGTTGTTTCTTTTGGTGATTATATACTTTCCGTCAGATAGTTGAATTTTTTTAATCAATCCCTTTCGAACTAAAGAAAACATTCCCGCTAAATCTTTTTGGAGCTCTATATATGAGGCAATATTTCCTTTTGAATCTTTGATTAAATTATCAATAATATGTTTACCTAAAGTGTTTTTGACATAAAAATAACTAGCTTTTCCCGATTCACAAAACAATTCAGACAAACTATCTTTTTGAATTGCTGGAATATCTGATTTTTCAAAAGTACTGTTTATCCCAAAAGTATAACATTTTCTAGAATTTAAGACTACCTTAATTAAAATAACTATTATTAAAAAAACATGCATCACTATGATATTATATAAAAAATACTATTGAAGTGGGGGAAGATTAAAATGTCAGTTTCTAAAAATAATACTCGCATGATAATAACAATAAATAAAGAGCTGAAGGAAAAACTTAATATGTTGGCAAAAGAAGATCAACGTTCTATATCTAATTTATGTGTAAAAATAATTTCAGACTATATTAATAGAAGGGGTAAATAAAATGTATTATATTTACAGTCGAAAGTCCAAATACACCGGAAAAGGTGAATCCATCGAAAACCAAGTTGAGATGTGTAAGGAGTATCTTTATTCACATATCAAGAATATAGAAGAAAAAGAAATTGTTGTTTATGAAGATGAAGGTTTTTCAGCAAAAAATTTAGAAAGACCTATGTTCAAAAAAATGATGGCAAATTCCAAAAAAGAAAAAGTGGATTACATAATATGTTATCGACTTGATAGAATCAGTAGAAATGTAAGCGATTTTTCTTCGTTAATAACGGATTTAAATGATCGCAATATTTCGTTTGTATCCATAAAAGAACAATTTGATACATCGACACCTATGGGTAGAGCAATGATGTATATTGCGTCTGTTTTTGCTCAACTTGAAAGAGAAACAATTGCCGAAAGAATCAGGGATAACATGCTAATGCTCGCACGCACAGGGCGGTGGCTTGGTGGAATATGCCCAACGGGATATGAATCTGAAAAAGTCAAGCAAATAGTTGTTGACGGAAAATCCAAACAAATGTTTAAACTCAAAATAATTCCCGAAGAAGCTGAATTAGTGAGGTTAATATTTCAAAAATTTAAAGAAAAAAATTCTCTTACAAAAGTTGAAACTTATTTAATACAAAATGGCATTAAAACAAAAAACGGAAAAATCTTTACAAGGTTTACTGTAAAAAATATTTTAGAAAATCCTGTATATATGATGGCTGACGAAACTGCTTTTAATTATTTCGTTGATAACGGAGTAGAATTTTCGGATGAAAATGATATAAAAAGTAAATTTGATGGTAAGCACGGAATAATGGCTTATAACAAAACTATACAAAAGGAAGGAAAACGTAATTATACTAGGGAAATTAAAGATTGGATTATTTCTGTAGGAAAACATGAGGGGTTGATTTCTTCATCTGATTGGATTTCAGTTCAGGAACAATTAGCCCAAAATTCTTCAAAATCGTATCGCAAACCTAAAAGTAACGTGGCGCTTTTATCTGGAATTTTGCTTTGCGGAAATTGCGGCGACTTTATGCGACCTAAGCTTAGCAAAAGAAAAAATGCCTCTAGAGAGTATATATACACCTATCTTTGTCAGTTAAAAGAAAAAAGCCGTCGTCATAACTGCAAAATGAAAAATCTAAATGGAAATATTTTAGACAAGACGGTTTGCGAAGAAATCAAAAAGCTTACCGTAGATAATTCACAGTTTCTAAACGAGCTTTCTAGAGCAAAAAAAGAAATTGCTCTAAAGACTGAAAATTATGAAGAGGAAATTTCAAAAATTTCTCAATCTTTATCTAATATAGAAAAGGAAATTTCAGCTTTGGTGCAAGCTCTTTCTGGTGCTCAGGGCACTCCTGCTCAAAAATATATTACTGAAAAAATAAATAGCCTTGATAGTGAAAAGAATAGGCTTTTGCAAAAGAAAGAAGAACTTGAAAATTTGATAAAAAATCAAGATCTATCACAAATTGAATTTGATAATATAAAAAACTTGGTTTTATCTTTTAACCGCACTTTTGATACTATGGACGTAGAACAAAAACGAAAAGCATTAAGAATACTCGTAGATAAAATAGTGTGGGATGGGGAAAATGTGCATATATATCTATTCGGTTCAAACGATGACAAACCGTTTTCAAGTATTGGAAATATTTTGAAGACAAAGTGTGAGAATAGCAAATGAAATTTTGATGTACTTCAGATCTGCTAATAAATCGTCGCTTGATGTTTCGATGGATGAACCGATTGAAACTGATAAAAATGGTAATGTTTTAACTCTTATAGACACAATTGCCTGCGATAAATCAATCGCTGATGAAATTGACCTTAAAATGGATATTCAAAAATTAAACAGAAAAATTTTAAGCCTTTTAAGCCCCCGGGAGCGAATAATCATATGTTTAAGATATGGTTTGGGCGGCAATAAACCCCTGCCACAACGCGAAGTTGCACAGAGGCTTAAAATTTCAAGATCATATGTTTCCAGGCTTGAAAAAAAATCAATTAACATTTTAAAAGATTCTTTCAAATAACATTTTAAATTAAGAATCGCTTTGTGAAATAGTGATATTTTCTTTGACTTTTTCTCCGAACTTTTCCTTAACTTTTCTTTTAGATCTTGAGTATCTTTCAAGATTTATCATAATTGTTTGTTTCACTGCTTTTTCTTTACTTCCAACGTCAATTAAAATAGACATTAGTATGAGTATTATTTTTTTGGTTGCTGGTTCGCAATTCATCATAGGAAGGAAATATTTTTCTTTTACCTTTTCTTCAACATCTTCTGACGCATCGTTGTAAACGCGGTTGCCTTTGAAATAGCTGTGAAAAAGCGCTATTTCTGCTTGATTAAGATTACCTGATTTGTTTTGAGCTATCGTAGCGATTTTTTTAAGCACGGATGATAAGTTCTTAAGCTCAGTTTTTTCGAATTCCGTGAGAGATGCTTTGGCTGCTTCTGCGTCAAGCATTTTTGCCAAGTTTTGAGCGTAGTCTTTGCATTCTCCAATCTTTTCTTTTTCTTTATTTATCAGATATGTTTTAATTATCTGAATTGTTGAAGCCATATATTTTCGAACATACAGTTTAAAAGTAGTTTGAAAATGTAGCGCAGCATCATGATATTTGTATTTGTCGATTATTAAACCCTTACCGTCACTAGTAGCTTTGTAAAGTCTCCAGTAGTCATTGTCTTCTATTTCTTTGTTTATATTTTCAAGGGTTCTGCCGGAAGTTGTTAATTTTTTTATAAATTTTTCAAATTCCTTTTTTTGATTTACCATCATTGATTCATGCTTTGCACGTACTCTATTAGTAAGATCAGTGTAATAGGTGGAAGCAAGCCCGTAGCAAGCGCCTAAGCCGTTTTCTACCACAATTTCTTTTATTTTTTTAGTGGATGCCTCAGCTTCTTCTATATTATTGAGTTTTTCGTCCATATCTCTAGCAAAGGTGTTGAACTTGTCAATCAGCAAGTTCACTTTTTTAATTGTTTTTTTCTTTTCAATAGGGTGGAAACCTTTATATTTTATATTTGTGACGTGCGGCACAAGTATTTTTCTTATTCCTCTTTCCATGGAAAAACACTCCTGATATTTTATTTTTTTATTAAATCACGCTAATTTGAAGTTATATATTTTTGAAGTTATATATTTAAGTTTGAAAAAATATTGATGCTTCAAGTTGAAGGACTGTTTTCAGTAACATATTTTTTAATGTTTTCAGTAATTTTCGCTCTTAAATCATATCTAGTAGCATAATTATTTAGCACAGCCACAATGGCGAGTATAATTTTTTTGGTTTTTTTATCAGATTTCATTGTAGGCAAAAAATATTTTGCTTTCAAAGTGTCTGCGTTAGTTTCCATTATTTCTTCAAATTTCGGAATACCTTTAAAAGCTCTCTTTAATGATTTCATCTTATTATCTGAAAGATTGCCTTCTCCGGACTTGATTATTTTTATAGTGGCTTTTATTGCATCTATTACTCCTCCCATTTCTTTTTTTAAAGACGTATCTTTATAAATTTCGTTTTCAAGGCCTAGGGTGAGCTGTTGCAGAGAAATTATCATTTCCTTTAATTTCTTTTCTTCTTGATCAGTCAAATAAATTTTAACTTTAGAAATGGTGTTAATATTGCATTTTTCGAACTCGTCTTCAAGTGTTTTTATATATTCTTCTACCAGATCATTGTATTGCGGGTTTTTAATTGTTAAACTTTTGCCGTTATTCGTAGTGGTGTAAATTTTCCAAAATTCGCTGCCTTCTATGTTCAAATTGATGTATATAAGCTTGTAACCACAGGTTGTTAAGAATTTTATGAATTTTTTAAAGTCTTTTATCATATTTTTTTCAAATTCAGTTGCTTTTTTATATAAATCACGTTTATTTTGCTCAATATATGGAGTGCACATGGAGTAGTAAACAGCTAGGTTTTGCTTTTTTAAAAGTCTTATTATTTCTCTGCTTTTACCGTATTTTTTAGTGAGCTTACCTAACGGAGAATCACTCTTAATGAAAAGATCTGAATGAAATTCATTAAACTTATCGATTAGCAAGTTTATTTTTTGAAGAGTCTTTTTCTTTTCAATAGGGTGTAAACCTTTGTATTTCAAATCTTTAACGTATGGAATCTGTATCAATTGCATATGAAATTCTCCCTTTATTTTAGTATCTCCATTTTTTCAGTATTCTATCATTTTTATAAATAATAGTCAATAAAAAATAATTTTAAGCTATTAATACATGAATTAAATATATAAAAATAAAGTCGGCCTCCGTCACAACATTAAAGTCGCGCAGAGGCCTGAAAGTTTTTTATTAATCCCAATTTTCCTCTTCTTCCGGTTCGTTATCCGTTTCGTCGTTATAGCCCATGCTTTCTCTTCTTTGTTTTAAAGCGTCTTTCAAATTTTTCGGCTTCGAATTATTGGAAGATGTGTTTTTGGTTTGATTTGTCGCAGGTTTGTTTTTCGGAGGAGCAGGAGGAGTTTGCTTTGCTGATTTTTTCTCGCTTTCTGCCCATTCTTTGGCTTCTTTTTCAGCTTGTTCAAAAAATTCCTTGAATTCGCCGCTTTCCATTGCTTCTTTATTTTTCTTTGCCATGCTTTCTCTTAGCATTTCTGTGAGGTTTTGAGTGCTGTTTTTATTGCTGGCGTTTTTGCTGCTTGCATTTTTGGCGGTAGATGCAGATTTACTATTAGGCGTAACTTTCCTTAATTTCGCCTTAGTTTCTTTGAGGATTTCTTCGAATGTTTTAGAATTTGATTTTTCGGTTTTTGGTTCGAGTTTTTGGCTCAATGTTTCCACTGAAGAAACCAAATTTGAAGGCTTTGAAGCCCTTGTGCTTTGCGCAATTTTCGTGAACTGATTCGTGATTAATTCCACGTTTTGTTCTATGTCTTTAATGTTTTTGGTTTTCTTTTGTTGTTTTGAAATTTCAATGCCTAATTTCGGGTCAGCTCCGGCAAGTGCGCTTGTTGTTTGTTTTAAAAAGTTAATGTCTTGCCTTTTAACTATAGATGATTCATCGTTTATAAAGCTTTTTCTGAATCTTTTTAGCGAAGAGGTGGACTTTTTTTTGGCTTCGTAGCTCATGTCGTCATTTCTGTCTATGTCCGCAAGTAATTTGTTGATTAATCTTACTAATTTCTTCTTTGTTTCGCTATTTTTGCTTTTTTGAACATTTTCTCTTTTTGCAATTGGCTTGAATTCTTTTGCTAGCGAATGGCCGATTAATCTTTGAATTTCTTCATCTATTTTATCGTTAGTGCCGTCTTTGGAAAATTCTTCGAAAAAATTGTCGGCTTTTTCAGCTTTTTCCTCGAGGGTTTCCTTTGGGTTTGATTTTGTGATTTCTTCGATAAGATCTTGTATGTCCTCAGAATATTTATTCGAAACTTTCTTTAAAATTTTGGCTTCATCCAGGGCGCTAGTTTGAATTTCATTGTTGGCAAAAGCTTCTTCGATTGCGCTTTCGCTTAATTTAATGCCGTTTTCTTTAAGCAGATCTTGAATAGTCTCAGTTCCATTAGCGTCAATATCAAAAAGCTCTTCAATTTCTGATTTAATTTCTACCGATTTTTCTTTCCAAAATTCATTAAACTCTTTAATGTTTTCGTTCATGTTTTTAATAAATTTTTTCTTTTCCATGGGGTGAATGCCTTTATACTTTACATCGCTAATTGTCGAAATGTTTCTGTAACCTCTGCTCATAATTATTTCCTCCAATCAATTATGTTTATTCAAGTTAACGATAATATTTTATTACTTATATCAAAAAATGTCAATAATAATTATTTATTTCTATAAAATACATATACTATTTATGCGAAATTGCATAGCAGCTTAAGTTTTAAATATAGAATTGTAAGAAAAAAGCTTTCGTGATATAATCTTTAAGCACGAGAAAATCAAAACGGAGGAAATGTTAACATGTGTGGAATTTGCGGATTCGTCGGAGATACTCCGAATAATTCAAAAGTAATAGAAAATATGACGGAGATAATAACTCACAGAGGCCCTGATGATTCAGGTTATTTCCTTGATAAAGATATTTCTATGGGTTTTAGGCGCCTTAGCATAATTGACCTTGACAGCGGCAAACAGCCTATTTACAATGAGTCGAATACTTTGGTTTTGACTTTTAATGGCGAGATTTATAACTATAAAACTTTAAGAGAAGAGCTTGAATCTGAAGGCCATAAATTTTACACCGAAACGGATTCTGAAGTTTTGGTTCATGGTTTTGAGCAGTGGGGCAAAGATCTTGTTAAAAAGTTAAGAGGAATGTTCGGTTTTGCGATTTGGGATAGAAAAAATAAATCGCTCTTTTTGGCAAGAGACCCCTTTGGAATAAAACCGCTTCACTGGGCGAAAATCGGGGGAAATTTTGTTTATGCTTCCGAAATTAAAAGCATTCTTGTTTTCCCGGGGTTTGAAAAGAAATTCAATAAAAAAGCGCTTGATAACTATCTTTCATTCCAGTATTCGCTCCCGCCGGAAACATTCTTCGAAGGCGTTTTCTGCCTTATGCCGGGGCACACGCTCACTTATGATTTAAGCGGAGAAGTTAAAATAGAAAGATATTTCGAAGCAAGGTTCGAAGCCGACGAAACTCTTGGCCTTGAAACTGCAACGAAAGAAATCGAAGAAGCTTTCAAAAATTCGGTTGAAGCCCACAGAATAAGCGACGTTGAGGTTGGATGTTTTCTTTCTAGCGGAATTGATTCAAGCTATGTGGCTTCTTATTTCGAGGGCCAAAAGGCTTTTACAGTTGGGTTTGATTTCGGCGAAAAATACAACGAAGTTTCCTGGGCTCAAGAGCTTTCTGAAAAAATCAAAGTTGAGCACCATCACAAGATAATTTCTTCAGAGGAATTTTGGTCTTCGATTAAAAAGGTTCAGTATCATATGGACCAGCCTTTAGCGGACCCTTCCTGCATTGCGCTTTACTTCGTTTCGAAGCTTGCAAGCGAATATGTTAAAGTTGTTCTTTCAGGCGAAGGGGCAGACGAGCTCTTCGGCGGGTATAACATTTATCATGAGCCGGATGCTTTCAAAATTTACAAGAAGATTTTGCCGAAAAGCGTGCGCATTTTCCTTGCTAACCTTGTTAAAAAGATTCCGCTCAGATTTAAAGGCAAAAACTATATAATTAGGGGTTCAAAAAGCACTGAAGAAAAATTCATCGGCAATGCTTTCATGTTCTCAAAAGAAGACAAAGAAAAGCTTTTAAGGGATTCAAGTCTTGCGAGCGACCCGCACGAAAAATGCAAAGCTTTGTATGACAGGGTTAAAGATTACGACGACGTGACAAAGATGCAGTATGTTGACATTAACAGCTGGATGATAGGCGATATCCTTTTGAAAGCGGACAGAATGAGCATGGCGAATTCCCTTGAGCTTAGGGTTCCGTTTTTGGATAGAGAAGTCTTCAAAGTTGCTTCGAAACTCCCAACGAACCTCAGAGTTCGCAAAGAAAACACCAAATACGCTTTAAGGGTAGCAGCTCTTAAAAGGCTGCCGGAAAAAACAGCTCAGAAAAAGAAACTCGGCTTCCCGGTTCCGACGAGGGTTTGGCTCAGAGATCAAAAATACTATGAAATCGTCAAGAAGATGTTTCTTTCTGAAAATGCTCACAAGTTTTTCAATTGCGATGAGCTTCTTGCGCTTCTCGAAGAGCACTATGAAGGCAAAGCCGACAACAGCCGTAAAGTTTGGACTATCTATATTTTCCTCGTTTGGTATGAAATTTATTTTAATGAAATTAACAGTTAAAGTGCTGGGTGAAAAATTTGGAATATAAACTTAGTTTAGGGCAGTGGGACTTCCTTTTTGCGGTCCCCTGCAGCGTTGTTGACAAATATTTAAATACGGCTGATTTTGTTCAAATCAAAGTGCTTTTGTGGGCGCTTAGAAACAAATCTTTTAGCATGAAAAAAGCCTGCGAAGAGCTCAAAATCACTCCTGAAGAGTTTAAATCGGCTTTCGAGTTTTGGAGCAGGCTCGAAGTCTTCCCAAGTAAAAACAAAAAAACTGAAAATGAAATTAAACCTGAAGAAAATAAGCCAACTGCAAGCCCATCTCACATAAGCCGCAGGAAACCCGGCGGAGTTTACATAGCTTCAAGAATTAAAGAATCGCCTGAGATAAGCATGCTAATGAAAGAAGCTGAAGTGATTTTAGGCAGGCCGATTTCAAGCAGCGACAGCGCAGTTTTAATAATGCTGCATGATTCGCAGGGTTTGCCGGTTGACGTTATTTTAATGCTTCTTCAGTACGCCGTGAGTATTGGCAAAGGTAACATGCGGTATATCGAAACAATGGGCATAAATTGGGCGCTTTCAGGCGTTGACAACATTGAAGCAGCGGAAAGTAAAATTAATAATCTTAGCAAAAATTCTCTTCTTTGGAAGCGTTTCGAAGGTTTGATAGGAATCGAGCACCGAAGCCCAACGCCAAGCGAAGAAGAACTTATTGTTAAATGGTATGACGAGTGGCATCTTGGCGATGAACTCATTAAATATGCTTACGACATCTGCGTTGACTCCAAAGGCAAATATAACATAAGGTATATGGACGGCATCCTTAAAAGATGGTATGCTAAGGGAATATTCACATTGGAGCAAGCGAAAGAAAGCAAAAATAAATTTAAAAATCAAATGTCAAGCAGTAGCGCTCGGTCATATAATATTGAAGAATTTAAAAATTACAGCATTTTTAAAGATGAATAAAAAGCAAAGGGGAAGTGCAAATGAGTTACGACAGAGAAACATACGAAAAAGTTGAAAACAGGCTTTATGAAATGAGACTCAAAGCCGCAGACGACCTTGAAAAGAAAAAGCAAGTTTTTTATTCTCGCTTCCCCAGAGCTAAAGAAATCGAAAAATCTTTGGGGCTTATGTCGGTTGGAATTGCAAAAGCAGTTTTGAAGGGAAGAGACGTCAAAGAAGCGCTTGAAAGCCTTAAAAAAGAAAGCGAAAAATTAAAAGAAGAGCTTGCCGAAATTATTTTGCGTGCAGGGCTTCCGAAGAATTACCTTGAGCCTGATTTTGCTTGCAAACTTTGCAATGACGAAGGATTCATTGACGGCAAAATGTGCGTTTGCATGAAAAATCTTTTGAAAAAAGAATCTTATAAAAAATTAAGTGATATGGCGCCTGTTTCGGGCTGCAGCTTTCGAGGTTTTTCGCTTGATTATTACCCCGACGAGGGCAAACCTTCGCCCAAAAAACGCATGAGGAATATTCTTAACTATTGTTCAGATTATGCGAAAAATTTTGGCAAAAATTCGAAGAATTTGCTTTTCATGGGCAAAACGGGCCTTGGCAAAACGCACCTTTCAATGGCTATTGCAAGCGAGGTTGTGAGCAAGGGTTTCAGCGTGATTTACACTTCAGCGCACAACATGACTGCAAGCATGGAGAAAGAGCGGTTTAAATCTTCCGGCAGCGAAGTTTTTGAAAGCAGAAGTTACTTTTTGGATTGCGATTTGCTTATTATTGATGACCTTGGAACAGAATTTTCCACGGGTTTTTCTAGCTCTGCGATTTATGATATAATCAATTCGCGCTTGATTTTAAGAAGGCCGGTTATTATCAGCACGAACCTTTCTGCCTATGAATTCGAAGAAAAATACACCCCGCAAATCACTTCCAGGGTGTTTGGCTGCTATGATAAGCTTGAATTTTTGGGGCAAGATATTCGCCCGAAATTGCGGTTGAATCCAGCAAAATAGCAAATTGCACAAAAAACTTTATGAAAACGGCTTGTTAATCATTAGCAAAATTTTCATTAAAGTACTTGACACCTTTTTGCATAGATGGTATCATTTAAACACTGGTGCTTGAGAGAAAAGCCACAAGGGAGTATAGCTCAGTTGGTTAGAGCACTTGCCTTACAAGCAAGGGGTCACAGGTTCGAGTCCTGTTTCTCCCACCAGTAAAATGGCCCGGTAGTTCAGTTGGTTAGAAC
>OIYV01000013.1_pt1 | contig 163392 bp, 149 predicted proteins | sample 1588251 | NCBI WGS metagenome assembly OIYV01 (sample SAMN03283282) | human gut metagenome | biome: human-associated habitat; material: feces | host: Homo sapiens | place: Peru | collected 2012
CCTGTAGCATCACTAGGAAGTTCAATATTAATAATAGCTTCTTCACCTACTTTAACATCCTCAACATTAATATCCATATTATAATGAGTATTTTTAATAACAGTTATTGTTCCATTAATAGTTTTTGAAGCATATTTATCATCCAAATAAGCAATAGTTATATTATATTTTCCAATTGGCAAATTAGGAATATAAACTAATGCAGTTCCATTTAATGCAACTCCAGTATAATCAACACCATCTAAAGTAACAGTTACATTTCCATTAGCATCCCTCGGTAAACTTACATTAATAATTGCATCCTCACCTACACTAACCTCATCGATGATAACAGACATATTATAATCAGAAACACGGAAGACAGTTATTGAAGATGAATTCATTTTAGGACCATAATCATTATCTCCTGAATAAAGAGCACTAATAACATGATCTCCATAAGTTAAACCAGTAATATTCACAGTAAAAATATGATTATTATCAATACTTACAACAGTATAATCTTTACCATCAATCATAATAGTAACTGTCCCTTTAATCATATCTGGTGAAAGATTAATCTTAGCAACAACAGTTTCATCTACAAAACTGGTATTAGTTGATAAATTCATTCCAATTGATGGAGATAATTTAATATGAAGAACACCATTTTTAATAGTTACATTATCTGCATTAAGAACATCATAATACCCTGAAACAGGCATTAAACCGGTAAAATTAGTGCTAAATACATATAAAAACATTCCATTTTCAATAGTAGATGTAACATTAGTGTTATTAAATATAAATTGCAATTTACCTCCTACAATATGGTTATTGTTATCATCTAATAATACTGCAGTAATCCTAACATCATCATTTGGGAAACATTTAGTTTGATTATCTAAAATTACAAAGGTTATAGAAGTTTTAATAATTCCATTATTATAAATTGCAAAATCAGCATTAATGGTATTATTAACTAAATATAGTTCTTTATTATTGTAAATAACATAATTATTGTCTTTAGCTTCAAAATTACAATAACTTATAGTTGGATTATATTTTACTCCCAAATAGTAACTTTCCCAATATATAGAACCTCCATTAGCTTGTGCTATATTGTTTGTAAAGTTACAATAAGTTACATTAGCTTCAACACATTTCATATATAGTGCTCCACCATTAGCAGTTGCAATATTATCTGCAAATGTAGAATTAATTAAAGTAGGATAACGACCAGTAAATGCATTATCTATGTATGGAGAGAAAATTGCTCCACCCTCTTTTGCATCATTTCCTATAAATTTAGAACTATTAGAAATACCTCCAGAAGTAGCCCAATATATTGCACCACCCATATTTTTAGCAGAATTATTTATAAATGTACAATTATTTAAAATACCACCACTCCAAGTTTTAAATATAACAGCACCACCATTATTACTAGCAAAATTATCTATAAATATACAATTATTTAAAATAGAATTACCTGCTTGTATACCCATAAAAGCACCGGCATTAGTTGCAGAGTTATTTATAAAAATACAATTATTAAATGTTGGATTATCATTTACTGCATAAACTGCTCCTCCATCTTGTGCAAAATTATTTTTAAAAGAACAATTATTAATCATTGCAGTAGTACCTCCTCCCATATAGAAAGCACCACCATTATTATTATCAAAAATAGAATTAGTAATATTAGTTTTTGAATTCATTAGATAAACACTATAACTCTTAACATTACCACTGAAATTACTATTCATAATTGATGTGTTTCCTTTAACATTAGAATAAATAACAGAACCATAACCATTATACTTTAATGAACTATTAATAAAATTACAATCAAAAATATTCAAATTAAGATTATTAACAATACATCCACCTTTTGATGCAGCAGTATTACTGATAAAGTCGGTTTTATATATATTTAAATCACCTTTACCAAAAATAGCGCCTCCACCATTCCTTCCTTCAGTATTACTTAAAAAAGTAGAATTAATTACAGTCATATCACCAGTAGAATAAATAGCACCACCACCCCACTTTGATGCAGAATTACTCTTAAAAATTGAATCAATAATATTTAAATTATCAATAGAATAAATAGCACCGCCATAAGTTTTTGAAGCTTGATTATTTTCAAAAATACAATTATTTAAAGTAATTTCGACATTTGCAGATATTGCACCACCAACATTATTAGCTGATGATTTTCCATTTATAAAACTTAAATTATAAAAAATAAAATTGTCTGCAGTATCTTTTATGCTAAACATAGATCTAGTTTTATTTCCTGAAAATATTGCTTTACCCTTGTTATCTGCTTGAATAGTGACATTAGTTGCAGTTATTGAATATGTTTTTTCAAAAACATACAAACCATCAGCAATATGAACTATTGTGTTATTTTCAAGATTATCTAAAGCATTAGTTAAATTTGTTGGATTATCACTTGATTTACCATCACCTCTACCCTCAACAGAAACATAAACTTGATTATAATTAGAATTTCCTAAAATATTAGAATTTTCAGATATGCAACCACTAAAGTTAAGATTAGACATTAATTTAATTTCATTATTATAATTATTACTTACAGAAGAAGATATTCCAGTATTATTAAATATAACATTATTACTACCACTAACAATTTTAACACTAGCGTCCCCTTCAGTTTTATTTGATTGTAACCTATTAGAGGTAACATTAGAATTTATAGCTGAATATAAATATACTGCATAATAACCATTTGTAGAAACAGTATTATTATAAATATTATATGTATGGCTACCAGAAGTTATTTGAGAATAACTAATACCATAAATATTAACATTAGTAGTAGCTACAGCTAAATCTTTAGCATTAACATTAATTATGTTACTATAAACATTAACATAAGTATCTTGGAATTCCATACCAGAAACTAAAGCATAATTATGTGTTCCTGCTCTTCCACTTACATTAACATTATTTCTACAAACTTCCAATGAAGTTATGCCATAATAATTTTGTGAATAAATACCAAGACATGGACCATTACAAAGAGCAGTTAAATTATTATCACAAATAAGAATATCAACTGCTAAACCAGTAATTTGAATTGGATATGCTGTACCATTACCTCCAGCACCACCTAACGTTGTAACAAGAACATTATTATTACTAATAGTTGCATTTTGAAGCTTATAAATATCAATTACATATAAATAATCTACAGATCCACTTGGAGTAAAAGTATCAATTTCAGTAAAATTATTATAATCAATAAAGCTATTATTAGAATCAACCATCATAAAACAATCCAATGTTGGATAAAAATCAGAACCAGCATCATTAACAATAGCATAAACATTATTTCTTATAAAATTAAGATAATTAGAAGATTGAACACCAATACTAAGTACTAAATCTGTATCAGTTGAAGGAAATGGCTTAGAAAAATCAACAGCCCTTAATGGAAGTGATGCATTAATAATATTATTATAAATGAATGCATAATGACTATTTTTAATTTTAAGACCATAATTATAAATAAGACCAATTTTATTATTACCAATAAATTGAATATTACTATTTAATAACTTAAAATTATTTGCATTATCAACAAAAATACCATAACCCTCAGTATTCAAAGGAACAGTAAAATTAATTTTGAGATTATCTAATTTAACATTTCCACTAGAAACATAAATACCTGCATAATTATGAGATATGTCTGAATTTGACAAAACTAAATTAATATTAGTCATATTACTATTATTCCCATTAATTTTAAAGGGCATATCATAAAAATTATTCCCATTTAAACCTATAATATTTATCGGATTATTAAAAACTAAATTAGTATTTTCAGAAAAATTACCCTCAAAATAAATAGTATCTTCAGTACCATTATATATACCATCATTAAAATAACTTCCAAAATTATCAGAAGTTATTATAACATCATCATCACCTATTTCTAATAATTCCTCATGATTTAAAGAATTATCAAAAATTTGATTACCGTCAGATTCAACATCATATTCAATAGCATCTATTGAATCATAACTTATAGATGTAAAATTATCAATATTTACATCATTTAAATTATTTGCACTTACATTACTTATACTTATAATAATAAGAAAAAATAACATAAGGCAAAACAGAACCTTTTTATCTTTAAATTTCATTTTAACCATCCAATTTAATAAAGTATACATTAAAAAATATAAAATATACTATAATTAATATTATATTATGTATATTATATAATATTTGCTATTTAATCCAATGATATGAATTTATGCTACAAAATACTGAATAAAAGTTAATATAAATAAGAAAAAGATAAAAAAATCTAAACAAAGAAGTATTCTAAAACTCCCATTTTTTTAATTTTTTTCTATGATGTTTTTATGAATTATTTTGAGATTATGGATTGTTGCTTCGATATTTAAATTTATAATACATTTTTGTTTTCCTAATCTTTTTAAACCGTTGTAATTTCGTCCTGTTTTTAAAACACCGAATATTGATTCAGTTATGGGCAATCTTTTTTTGTAAATTTTTTTGCACATAATCAAAGAAGTAATCATCTTTTAATTTTTCTTTATATTGGGTCTGCTACTTCAGTTATTTCTCTAACTCTGCTAGAAGTGTATGATTTTAGTTTCGGGGATTGTTTAGATTTAGTTGTTGAATATATTTTATGTAATCATCCATTTATTTTTCTATAATTTTTGAAAGGTAATTTTACTCCTTCTGGACAAATGAAGTAGTTTTCTACTCTATTTTCTGTAAATTTGCATTTTGCATATTTATTATTTGATCTATCGCTTTTTCTTTCTGCTTCAGTTCTGTCTGAGATTATTATTTTTATATTGTGTTTAAAACAGTATTTTAATGTCTTATCTGTATAATATCCGTTGTCTGCGATGAAAAATTCAGGTTTTGTTTCCAAACTCATGATTGATGATTCAATCATGTTTATTAATTGCCTATAATCATTATTTTAAATATTTACTGTGTTATATATTATCATTTGATTTTTTTGAGTCTGTTGCTACTTGATAATTATAGTTGTAACCATATACTCCTTTTTTATCATTCATGAATCTGGATTCAGGATTTCATAAATTAATATCATAATTAGTTTTTGAGGAGTGAAAAGTCTGTATTTCTTTTAAAAAATCTAATATATGTCTTTTATTTTTTTCAGACATTATACTTTGTTCTAATAATTTTTTTGCAGGATTATTTAGTTTTTTAAGTATTTTATTGATTTTTAATGTCTTAATTTTATTTTCAAAGTAATTTTTAAAATCTTTTTGAAGTTTAATTTTTTGATTGTTTTTTCCAGTAATTTTATTTCTTTTCGACTAGTTCGATTGTTTATTCCAGCGTTTGCTTTTAAAAAAGTTCCATCAATTCCAATTACTTTATTTGATATTAAATTTAGTTCCTGTCCTTTTTTAACTGCAAAATAGAAGAATTCTGAAATCAATAATTCATTTTCATTTTTGAATTTAGAAATTGTTGATTTACTTGGTTTTTTATTGTTTAAAATGTAATTTAATGATTCATCATTGTTTTTCACTGCTTTTTCCATTTTCCTACACGTTCTTATTTCTCTTTCGTGACAAACAATTGTTAATCCCAATAATTCTTTTTTAGAATAAGTTTTTGGCCTTCCATTTTTTTGAGGTTCGTGAAATAAATATTCAAATTTATTCAAAAATTCTTTAATTAAATTTTTAATGGTAAATAATGTTATTTTTTTCTAAATTAGAACCAGTTTTGCTTAAAATAAAAATAGGTTGTTGTACAGTTGTTAATGTCATTTTTATCACCGAATATTTTAAAAACACAAAACAACTTTTTCATCAATAAACCAAAAGGTTTAATTGTTAAAAACAATTAAAATATTAATTGAAGAGAGATTTTGTGTTTTTGTGCTTATTAATACTTTTATCTCTCTCCATATTTAAATTTATTTTCTAATTTTAATCTATTTTCAATAAAATTTTTTAATATAATTATTTTAAAAGAATAAACAATAATTTACTAAAATTAGACAAAATAGATAAGTTTAATAAAAGTTTGATTTAAAATAAAAAAAAATTTGAGAGTTTTAGGACACTCCCAAAAAGTAATTTTAATATTTAAATGAAAAATATTACTTATTTTTCATTGCTTTTTTGTTTACGATACCCAATGATAAACAATAAAAATACGCATATAACTACAAAAATAATTCCATAAAACAAATTAATATTTGAGGTTGTGTCTTTAGCGGCATTTTTATTAATTTCATAAGATTTTGAGTTATCTCCAGAGTTTGAAACTGACCCACTATCTTTTGCACTAGATGAAATACTACTAGTAACTCCTACAGAAATATTTACAAGTTGATTATTGCCAGTTCCTGAATAAATAATATCTGAAACATCAGATACAATATTTTTGATAGATTCATTATTGTTAAAATCAAAAGTATCATTTACTCCAGATCCACCATTAAATTTAGAATCGCCTTGATTATTTGAATCTTCAGATTTTCCAGGAATAAATGGATTTACATGAATATCTTGACCATTTATAACAAAAACATCTTCAGAAACATCTAAACTTGGAACATCCTCACCAGGAATAACAATCTTTCCACCAGAAGAATCAGGAACATCTTCACCAGGAATAACAATCTTTCCACCAGAAGAATCAGGAATTGGAACAATTGGTTTATTCCAATCAGAAATAGAAATGTAAGAATTACCTCTTTTCTTTAATGTTGCTTCTTCATAAAAAATAATTGAATCAACATCAAAACCATCAGGAAGTACAAATTTACAATTTGTTAAATCACAGAGTCTACTATAATCAATATGTATTATCTTCTCCAAATGAGAATCATCAAAAAATATGCAATTATTTATTGAACTATATTTAGAGTTTTTTATAGTAATGGCAATACCTTTACCATTGTTTTTAAAAATACAACCAGTGATATTAGCTCCAAAAGCTCTAACTTCAATAGCATTACCCTGATTCAAATTAGCTAGATTATTTGTAAAATTACAATTTGCTACAGTAGTATTTTTTGAATCAATGCAAATTGCACCTCCAATATTGCTTGAAGTATTATTTACAAAATTACAATCATATATAAAACCAAAATCACTTTTCCAATATACTGCCCCTCCAGTAAAACCGGTATTAGCATTTATAAAATTAGATGATTTTAAAGTACCATTAGCCCCCAACCAAGAAAGAAAAACACCATACCCTGACATTGAAGCATTTATAAAATTACAGTATTCTAAATTACCATTAGCCCCATTCCATAAAACACTACCACCCATATTAGACCCAAGACCAGTATTTTCTGTAAAATTACAATGGCTTATATTGCCTCCATCACCTTCCCAATAAATAGCTCCTCCGCCAGTAAAATCAAATGCATAATTATCTATAATATTAGATTGGAATAATACTCCATTATTTCCAAGCCAATAAATTGCACCTGCCTTTCCTTTTGCACTATTTTTAGTGAAGTTACAATAACTTACATTACCATTATCCCCACGCCAAATTAAAGCTCCACCTTGATTAAACAACTTACCATCTGCACACCTATTTTCTTTAAAATCAGAATATAATATAGTTCCATTAATACCCATCCAATAGATTGCACCACCACCAAATCCATTATTTGAGTCCCAATTTCTTGAACTTGTTTTTGCAATATTATTTATAAAAATACAATCTTCAACAAGCCCAAAAGATCCCATCCAAAATATTGCTCCTGCATTTTCAATAGCAGTATTATTTACAAAATCACATCTTTTAACAGAACCATTATCCCCTGCCCAGTAAATAGCTGCACCATAAGTAGGTACTGTTTTTATAGTAATCTCCGTATTATATGATTCATCTTCATGGTACTCATATATTAATCCTAAATATGCTTGGTTGTTTTTAAAGCTACAATTATCAATAGAACCATTATTACCATCCCAATAAATTGAGCCTCCTTTAGATGCATTTCCATTGACAAAATTTGAATCAATACAAATACCATCAATACCAGACCAATAAACAGCACCACCACAAGAATTAATTCCATTAGCAGTATTTCCAGTGAAATTACAATATTTTATAACTCCTTTAACACCAGACCAATAAACAGCACCACCACAAGAATCATCAGAATATTTTACATAATTATCTAAAAAAAGAGAATTAGACAGTATTCCATTAATGCCTTCCCATAGTATTGCGCCACCTTTATAAGATGCTAAATTAAATGTAAAGTTACAATAATTAATATTCCCATTATCACCAATCCAATAGACAGCTCCAGTAGTTCCATTATTATATTTAAAAATAGAATGTTTCAAAGTACCATTATTACCAGCCCAATAAACTACATTACTATTTTCTGATGTAGTGTTTGTAGAAACAGTATTATTTAAGAAAATACAATCTTCAACAAGTCCAGATAATCCTGTCCAATATAAAACACTATTATTATTAATATTATTATTAATGAAATCACAAGCAACAATAATTCCATTATTTCCTGACCATTGAATAAAATTATTTTCAAAAGCATTTCCATTTATGAACTTAAAGCCAAAGCAAGTAACATTATCCCCAAAAACAGAAAATTGATTTCCAGATAAAATAGATTTACCAATATTATCTGCTTGAAGAATTACATTGTTTTTAGTTATTTTAAGATTATCATAATTATAAAATCCATTAGCAATATGAATAATACTGTATTCTTGAAGATTATTAATTGCATTTATAAGAGTTGTAGGATTATCTATACTTACTCCATCACCAGTACCATCTTGTGAAACATAAACATTAAATTTGTATTTCTCATTAGGTATGGGTATATTATGAATAACTCTAGGTAATGGATTAACTTGTAAATTAGCAGTTTTAACATATACTTTACTAGCATTACCATAATTGGCAGATATTGTTGTTAAACCTTCAACAAATGGAATATATTTATAAATATATTTATTATCGTCTAAAGTAGGTTTAAGAGTAATAAAATTATTAACATCAAAAACTAAATTTCCACCAAGTATAATATTATGATTATCATCCACTAAACTAGCATTAATAAGAACATTATAATCATATAAATTACAATTAATAGTTTTATTATCTGAAATTGTAACAGTAACTAAACTATTAATAATGCCCATGTTATAAATAGCATATTTAGATTCAATAGTATTGTTATATAATGACAATTGGTTTTTATTGTAAATGACATAATATTTGCCAGTTTCTTTTACTGTAAAATAACAATTATTTACACTACCATTCATAGCATTCCAATATATGGCACTACCATTTTTGATAGAAGTATTGTTAGTAAAATTAGAATTATTAATAACACCATTAGCACCAGCCCAATAAACAACACCACCATTCATCCAAGCTTGATTATAAAAAGCTTTATTATCATTGAAATTACAATTGTTAATACTACCATTAGCACCAGCCCAATAAACAACACCACCATTTAAATACCCTGCACGATTAAGTTGATTTATAAAATTACAATAAGAAAGAGATCCATTAAAACCAAACCATTTTAAAGATAAATAATTATCTTTAAAATTTAAACCAGAAATCGTAACATGATTTCCATAAATATTAATTGTTTTAAAAACCTCATTACCTTTGTTTTTATACTGTATATTCATTAAATTTGCTTTTCCAATATGTTCTGCTTGAATAATTACATTAGATTTATCAATGTTAAAAAATACTTTATAATCACCATCAGTAACATGAATAATAGTATAGTTTTGAAGATTAGCTATTGCTTGTGTAAAATTAGTTGAATCATTAGCACTTACTCCACTACCATTACCATTTGGAGAAACAAAAACATGAGTATAATTTGATGTATCTATTGTGCTTACATTATTTATATTAAAATTACTTTGTAAAAAATCATCATTTAATTGCTCATTTGAACTATTTATTTCCATGTTAACACTAATTAACTCTGAATCAACATCTGTTACAGTAGTGTTTTCTGTATTTTCAGCACAAACAACTGTAAAAGACCATATAAATAGTAAAAACACAAAAAGTACAAATATTGTGTATTTTTTACTAAACAATTTTAAAACCTCGAAATTTTTCTAAACAAAATTGTTCGACAATGTGATATAAAATTATATAAGATAATTCAATCACAATTTATAATATAAAAATTAAAACTTATAAATTTTATTGAAGTGTGATTAAAATGAAAAATTTAAAACTAATTATTTTAATAACATTAATTTTGTTAATTTCAACTATAAGTGCTGTTAGTGCTGTAGATGAAAATAACACCAATGAAGAATCAATTAATGTTATAAATTATGAAATTCAAAAAGAAAATAACATTCCTTTATCAGAAGTAAATGTTAATAATTGGAACGAACTTAAAACATATTGTGAAAAAAATGATAGTAATTATATTATCCATTTAAAAGAAAATACTAATTTTTACCCCACTAATTTAAATCGTTCTGAAGGTCAAATTGTAATTAATAATAATGTAACAATAATTGGTAATAATGGATCATACTTTGGAGATACCACTCCTAACCCCCAATCAATTAAATACCACCCTATTTTAACTAGAGACAATCCAAATGTTAGTCTAAAAATAATCAACACCACATTTAAATGGATAAAAACACAAGGTTGGACCGCAAAAACAAGTGGGATTTTTATTGAAATAGGCGGAAATACAACTGATAATTTACTTGAGAACTGTGTATTTGATAAAATAACTTGTAGCGATGATCATTCAACTGTATATTATGTAAAAAAAGGTCAAGCTACTGTTAAAAATTGTAAATTCACAAATATTCAAACTGAATATGGGGTTTTGAGTATATATGATCCAGATAATGTAAATATATACCCTTACACAGCAAAAATGATAATTGAAAATTGTTATTTTGAAAGTAATAATGGGGGAGTATCCTCTGGAGCTATTAACAATTGTGGAGAATTAATCGTAAAAAACTCAAGTTTTAATAAAAATACAGCAAAATGGTGGGCTGGAGCCATACATACTCACAGCAAAGCAAATTCAACATTAATAAATTCAACATTTACAAATAATGTTGCAGGATGGAACGGTGGAGCACTATACACTTATAGCTACTTACAAATAGATAATTGTACATTTTATGGAAATAATTGTACAACAGATAATGGAGGTGGAGCTATAGGAGCATGTGACCATCTCTCAACATACCATATAACTATAAACAACTCAAAATTTGAAAAAAATAATAATAACTGTTGGAATATAATAGACGAAAGTAGTGGAACAGGTCGTGGTGGAGCAATTTCAGTAATGGATGAGGGAAGCTTAAAAATATACAATACAGAATTCATAAGGAATACTGCAGCTAACGGTCAAGCAATATATGCATTATATGTACAAGGTTTCGGAGATGCACCGATAGTTGAATTAATCAATAATACATTTATAAATCATACTGGTAATAGTGAAACAATAGAATTAAAATTAAATGATGGTAAAAATAAAACAGCAATATTAAAAAACAATACATACATAAACACTTGCATACACTTTGACCCATTCGAAATAAAAACAAGTAACACTACTAACATGAAAGTAAACCATACTTATCATTTTAATATAAATATAAACTTAAAAAACCCTGAAAACTATGATGCAGACATACTATCTAAAATCAACTACACATTATTTGTAAATGATAAATTAGAAAAAGAACTGTATTCAAATAAAGAATTTAACTTAACAATACCTAATAGAGAAAATTTACTTTATGTGACTACTGATATTTCTTGTGTAAATTCAAAAAACTTAATAATACTTGATAAACTTGAAACGGATCTAAATATCACTACACTATCCCAAAATAATACAATAACTATTATTGCAACAGTAAATAATAATGCAACTGGAATTATAAATTTTACATTTCAAAATAATGAATATACCTCAGAAATAAATAATGGTCAAGCTACCCTTAATTTAACTAATTTAAAACCTGGAACATATAACATAACTGCAGTTTATTTTGGAGATAAAAATTACAAAAAAACTAACACCACAATCAAAATTATAGTAGATAAATTAACACCTGAAATGAGCCTTATAATAAAAAATATTACACAAGATGAAAAAAATGCAACAATAATAGTAAAACTACCCAAAGATGCAACAGGAAACATTACATTAAGTATTAATACTAAATCATATAATTTACCATTGAAAAATGGAGAAATAGATATTACTATTACAGACCCAAAAATTGGAGAATATGTTATTATAGCTACATATCCCGGAGATATGATATATAAAAATGCAACAGTAAAGGGTATTTTAAAAGTTACTGGAAATAAAGATGTGAAATTAACTCTTAGTGATGCTGATTCAAATAATCAAATAATCGCTACTTTAACTGATTTAAATGGAAATCCAATAACTAATGAAGTTATTATATTTAAAATAGCTAATCAAACATTATCTACAAGTACTACTGCCACTGGAAAAGCATATATAACTCCTAAATTAGAAAAAGGAATTTATAATTTAACAGCTATTTTCAATGGAAATGACAACTACAAATCAACAAACATAACTAAAATAGTACACATCAACAATATAACTGAAAAACTAAATCCTAACATGACCATAATATTTAACAAAACAATAAGTAAAGGTGAAAATGCAACAATAATAGTAAAACTACCCAAAGATGCAACAGGAACTATTATTTTAAATATCAACAATAAAACATACACAAGTCCTATTAAAAATGGTGAATTAACAATAAGTATTCCTAATCTTAAACATGGAAAATATAATTTAAATATAATTTACTCTGGAGATAACAAATATAATTCAGACAATTATACAGATGAATTAGAAGTTCTAGGAAACACCATACTAAAAGTTAAAAATATAACTATGATTTACAAAGATGGTACGAGATTTGAAGCTATTTTAACAGATAATGTTGGAAACCCAATTTTTAATGTTACATTATCTTTTATAATCAATGGTCAAACATACAACAAAAATACTGATAATGAAGGTAAAGCATCAATTGGACTTAATTTAAATGCTGGAAATTATACATCTGTTGTTTTATACAATGGATCAAAAAACTATGATAATATTTTTAAAAATGTTACAATAACTATTAATCCAACTATTATAAGTAAAGATTTAGTTAAAATGTATCAGAATGATACCAGATTCCATGCTAAGTTTACTGACAGCACTGGAAAAGCACTGGCTAACACAGAAATCAAATTTAATATTAATGGTGTTTTCTATACCAAAAAGACTGATAAAGATGGTATGGGTGATTTAGGCATTATGTTAAGACCTGGATCTTACATTTTAACTGCTTACAACCCTGTAACCGGTGAAGAAAAAGGATTTAACATAACAGTAAAATCATTAATTGCGGCTCATGATATAACTAAATATTATATGAATGCATCTGCTTTTCAAGCAACTATCTATGATAAAAACGGATCTTTAGCAGTAGGTAAAAATGTAACATTTAACATCAATGGTGTATTTTACACTAAAACAACTGATTCAAATGGTGTTGCAAGCTTAGGAATAGCTTTAAGACCAGGAAACTATACCATTACAACAATGTATGATGCTTTGGATGTAGGTAATAATGTAACTGTTATTTCGACTTTAGTAACTAAAGATTTAGATATGAAATACTTAGATGGCAGCAATTTCACTGCTTTAACTTTAGATGGTCAAGGTAAACCATTAGCTAATCAAAATGTATCATTTAATGTAAATGGTGTCTTCTATCACAAAGTTACTAATAAAGATGGTATTGCAAGCTTAGGAATCAGATTAATGAGTGGAAAATACATTATTACATCTTACTGGAATGACTTCCAAACAGGAAACACAATAATTATAAGAGATTTTAATTAATCTCTTCTTTCAACTTTAAATTTTTTACATTATCACTTTAAAATGTCTTTTATTTCTAAATACAAACTTTTAAAAGATTTTTTTAAAATTTTTTCAAGTTTATATGTCTAAAAACTTTTCAAGCTTTTTTTATAAAATCATTAAATATAAAAAATAAAAAAAATAAATTATAATATGATTAACTAATTAGGGGACACATATTTGTTAGATATAAAATTATTCAGAGAAAATCCGGAATTAATTTTTGATTCTGAGAAAAAAAGATTTAGAGGAACAGAAACTGCTGAAAAAGTTATTGAATATGATACTTTATGGAGAGAAGGGGAAAAAAGATTAAACTTTTTACGTTCTGAAAAAAATAGATTATCTAAATCATTTAAAAAAGCTAAAGAAGAAGGTAATTTAGAAGAAGTCATTGCCCAATCTAAGGAAGTAGCTAATGAAATTAAAGAATTAGGGCCTAAAATTGAGGAATATAAAAAATTACGCGATGATTACAGATATAAAGTAGGAAATATTATTGATGAAGATGTGCCGATTTCCGATACTGAAGATGATAATGAAATTGTAAAGAAATATGGTGAAATTCCTGAATTTGATTTTGAACCGTTGAATCATGTAGATTTAATTGAAAAAATTGACGGTGCAGACATGAAAACAGCAGCTCAAATAGCTGGTGCAAGGTTTTATTATTTAAAGCAGGATATTTTACATCTTAATTTAGCTTTGATTCAATTTGCTCTAAATGAATTGGAATCTAAAGGTTATATTCCTCTTCAGACTCCATTTTTCGTTAAAGGTGAAGTAGCTGCAGAAACTTCTGAATTAGGTGAATTTGAAGAAACTTTATATAAAGTAGCTGATGAAGATTTATATTTGATAGCTACTGCAGAACAGACTTTAGCTGCACTTCACAGAGATGAAATTATTGCTCCTGAAGATTTGCCTATTCAGTATTGTGCTCTTTCAACCTGTTTTAGAAAAGAAGCAGGATCTCACGGTAAAGATACTTTAGGAATATTCAGAGTTCATCAGTTTGAAAAAATTGAACAGTTTATTTACACAACTCCGGAAGAGTCCAAAAATGCTCATAAAAAGTTGCTTGAAGTAACTGAAGAAATATATCAGAAATTAGGCCTACATTATCAGGTAGTAGCTATTGTGTCCTCAGCACTTAATGATAATGCAGCTATCAAATATGATCTTGAGGCATGGTTCCCAGGTTCCAAAGCTTACAGAGAATTAGTTTCATGTACTAACTGTAAGGATTATCAGGCAAGAAAAACCAAAACACGTTTTGGAAAAGCAGGTTCCGGAGATGCACAGACTCTACATACTTTAAACAGTACTGCAATAGCTACTGAAAGGACTATCTGCTGTTTACTTGAAAATTATCAGCAGGAAGATGGAAGTGTTAAAGTTCCTGATGTTTTAGTTCCTTATATGGGTGGAAGAACTGTAATTAATGCAGTTAAATAAACCCTCTTTTTTTAATTAATTTTTTTCTTCATAGCAATAAATTCTTCATCAGTTAATAATCCTTTATCATACATTTCAATTAGTTTTTCAAGATTAACAGTTGATTTTGAAGATTCATTTATTTTAGAACTGTTAATTTCCCGGTTTATTAGTTCATTTAAAAATTTTTGTACTTTTAATAATATTTCTGGACGGTATTTGTGAATTAATCTGGAATCATGGGTAACTGCAATGTCAAGAAGTGATGATGTGATTATTTCATTAATTTCATCACTGTAAAGTTCACATTTAAAGGTTTCTCCTGAATCTAATACAAAGTAGTTATCATCGCTAAATAGGGATATATTTTTCCATTTTAGAATAAATTTAGTGTTATTTTCTCTGGATACGGCAATATCAATATCCACATATTTTTTTGAAATATTGATGGTTGTATAACAGTATTTCGCATCCTGTGTTTTAATTTTCTCAGTTTTTACTTCAGTTTTTACACCTGAAGAAGCTGCATATCCTAAAAGTCCGAAACCAAATGTTGCCAGTGCTTTTGTACCTCCCCCGTGTTTATCTGTTGTAATCGGTGTTTTAATAGTTTGGTATTCAGCAGCACTAATCTGTTTTTTGTTTTTAAAGGTTAATCCTTTTGTATTAAATAATTCTTCTATTTGAGGTTTTATTTTATTTAAAGCAGCATTTTCAATATCTTTAAAATTTTCTTTTGTTTCATTTAATATTTTTTCAAAATATGGGATGATATTTTCATTAGGATTACGTATTGCATATTCAATTAGTAAATACAGTATATGGGATTCTTCATCATATGAAATGTTAAAATGGTCTTTTATAAGAATTTTTCTAAAGTTTGTACTGTAATGTGTGGATAATGGAATAAGAATCTGGTTTATATAAAGTAATTGGAAGTTTTCATAAGATAAGTCTCCGAAATAATTTTCTTTTGGTTTTGGAATTTCGTTTCCACAATTTTGACAGATATTTGAATCATCATGATATTTTTTACCGCAGGAAGTGCAAAATCTTAAAACATTTGAATCATAAGCCACATCATCAACTATTTTTTTAATTAATGATGTTCCTTTTGGTTGATTTGTGTCATATCCACAAAAACGACAGTATTTCCAGTCATTCAATATCTGTTTTTTACAGTTAGGACATTTAATTAAGGTTACTAATGGAAGTATGTCATTTTCATTGTTTTTTTCAATTTTATTTCCACAATTCATACAAAAATTGTCGCTTTCTTCAATTGATGTTCCACAGTTATTACATTTAACCATATTACCACACACTATGTGATTTTTTAATTTTTTAATTTAATATATTTTGTTTATTTTTATTCGTATAATCTCAAATTTTATATAATAGGTATTTCCAATTATTTAGTAAAGGTGATAATATGCTTTCTAATAATATGGAATTAGAATTAAATAAACAAGTAAATGCAGAATTGTATTCTGGATATCTCTATTTGTCAATGGCTTCTTATTTTGAAGATGAAGATTTGCCTGGTTTTGCAAATTGGATGAGAGTACAAGCTCAGGAAGAACTGGAACATGGAATGAAAATCTATGACTATATAATTAGGAGAGGAGCTTCTGTTACTTTGGAAGCTATTGAAGGACCTCAAACTAAATGGGACTCTCCATTAGCTGCATTTGAACATGTATTATCTCATGAACAAACTGTAACTGGTCTTATTAATAATTTAGTTGATATTGCTATTACAGAAAAAGATCATGCTACCAATAATTTCCTGCAATGGTTTGTTGAAGAACAAGTTGAAGAGGAAGAAAATGCAATGGAATTGGTAGGTAAAGTAAAAAGAGCACAAAATTCTGTTGATTTGATGTATACACTTGACAGTGAACTTGCTAGCCGTGTTTACACTCCACCAGCAGATAATGAAAATTAAAAAGGTAATATTTTACCTTTTTTTTATAAGTTATAGACTTCCTCTGGAGGTACTATAACTATTTCATTTTTAATTAAAGCATCTATTAATGCATCTAAATTATCTGTATGCAAAAGTAAGATTGCTTTATCTTTTTTATCATGAGTAAATGCATATAAATACTCTAAATCTAAGTTATTTTCTTTTATAGTTTTTAAAACAAATGACAATCCACCAGGAGAATCTGTCATTTCAATAGCTACTATGTCAGTTGTTTTGACCAGATAGTTTTCTTCAAGTACTTTTTCTCCTTTTTGAGGATTATCTACTACAACTCTTAAAATACCAAAATCAGAAGTATCTGCAAGTGAAAGAGCTCTTATATTTATATCATTTTCAGATAAAGTTTCAAGAGCATCATATAAGCTTCCTTTTTTGTTTTGCAAGAATATTGATAATTGTTTTACTTTCATACTGTTCATTTTAATCCCCTTAATGTAAATTTCTTTTATCTATAACTCTTTTAGCTTTTCCTTCATATCTTGGAAGGCTTTTTGGTTCAACTAATGTTACTTTTACTCTTATTCCAGTTTCATTTTCGATAGATTTGGCTATTTTGCTTTGAATATTAACCATTTCCTTTACTCCATCAAAGAAAAGGTTTTTAGAAGCTTCCACTTTTACTTCTATTTGGTCTAAAGTTCCAGGTCTTGTAACTATAATTAAATAATGAGGCTCTACATCACCTACTTTAAGTAATGCTTTTTCTATTTGAGATGGGAATATAGCTACTCCTTTTACTTTAATCATATCATCTGCTCTGCCGGTTATTCTGCTCATTCTTGCACTAGTTCTTCCACATTCACATGGTTCGTAGTTAAGTGAAGTTAAGTCTTTTGTTCTAAATCTGATTATCGGCATTCCTTCTCTTTCAAGGTTTGTTAATACAAGTTCTCCTTTCTGATTTTCTCCTAAGGTTTTGCCGGTTGCTGAATCAATTATTTCGGGATAGTAAATATCTTCAGCTATATGCAATCCTTTTTGAGCACTGCATTCCATTCCTACACCGGGTCCCATAAGTTCAGTTAATCCGTAAATGTTGTATGCAGGTGCTCCAAAGAGATTTTCTAGTTTTTGTCTGATTTCTTCACTCCACATTTCAGCTCCAAATCCGATAGCTTTAAGATTCATATCTTTGGGATTGATTCCGTCATCTTCAGCTACTTCAGCTAAGTGAATTCCGTAAGATGGTGTTGCAATCAAACAGGTTACTCCAAAGTCTTTCATTATTTCAATTTGTCTTCTGGTCTGTCCTGTTGATATAGGCACTATTGTTGCTCCAACTTTATGTGATCCGTAATGAACACCAAATCCGCCAGTAAATAATCCGTATCCATGAGTATTTTGGATAATGTCATTTTCACCGATGCCCATCATTCCCAAACCTCTTGCAGTTGTTTCTGCCCAGGTATCCAAGTCTTTTTTGGTATATCCTGATACTACAGGTTTTCCGGTAGTTCCTGAAGAGGAATGTATTTCTTTTATGTCTTTCATATCAACTGCAAAAAGACCATAAGGATAGCTTTCTCTTAAATCATCTTTTGTGATGAACGGTAATTTTTCTATATCTTTTAAAGTTTCAATATCTTCAGGGAAAACTTCACATGCTGTATATTTTTTATTGTAATATGGAATTTTGTCAAAAGCTCGTTTTACTGTTTTTTGAAGCTTTTTCAATTGTAGTTCTTCAAGTTCTTCCCTTGGCATACATTCGATTTTCTCATTCCAAAACATAAATTGGCCTCATTTTATTTTTAATAATATTATATTATGTTTTATTAGCTTTAAATATATTTTTTATTGAATATTATACATTTTTAAAATAAATTTTATATACTTTAAAGTAGAAATGGTTATGTGTAATTAATTTGTTATTGATTATATCGAGGAAATTAATATGGATATGATGAGTGTATTATGGCAATTTGGTGTATTGGCGGCTGTAATCATTTTTGGGATAAAAATTGGTTTAGCATCCGGTCTTGCTAACTTGTCAAAAAAATTATTCGCAGGTATCTGTATAGGTTATGGTGGTGGTGTTTTATTATGTACATATATTGCATCATTCTTTGCCGAACAGATTACTGAAGCTATTTATAGTTACAATACTGTTTTTTACATAATCATGGCATCTATTATGATTATTGCAGGATTATTTACTATAAGAGAATGGAAAGTTCATGATAAAAATACAACTACTGCTACCTGTTTAGCTGTTGTTGCTCCTTGTCCATGTTGTTTTGGATCAATTATTGCTTCTGTTTTAATTGTAGCACCAACTATAGGTTTTGGATTTAAAAAACTTAGTATAGTTGTTGCGGTTGCTTTAATGATTGTAATGATTGTTACTTATTTTGCATCAAATATAATCGTTAAATTAACTGATAAACCATATCCGATTATATTGGGAAACTTCATGTTATTTTTAGGTGCTTATTTCTTATTGTCTGCTATTGTAATACCAAGTATTGCTCAAGCAATGCAGGGGCATTTTGGCGGAGTAACTATGATTAGTTCTCAATCTTTAATTGCTATTTTGGTTGCTTTAGCAGCATTAGTAATTGTAGGTGTAGTTTTATATAAAAGGAGCGATAATCTCTTAAAATAAGATTTAGGTGATATTAAATGAGTTCAATACCTGGTACAGAATATTTAAGCGGAGCTTTAAATGTTATATCTCAAAGTTTAACAATTCCTGTAATGGTTTTATTATTAATAATTGCTATTATTTCTGTTATTGCTTTAGGTGGATTTATATCTGAATACACATCAATGAAAAAAGTAGGTGTCGGAAAAATAAGGGATTTAATATTTAAAATTAATACAGCAAGTTCTATTGATGATTTAATGAATATTATATCTAGTTCTGATATTCCAAAATCTCAAAAGAAAGTTTTAACTGAGATTGCAAAATCAGAAGCACTAGATAGTGATTCCAGAGAAGCTTTAGCTCGTAAATTAGTAGAACATGAAGAAGAAAAAATTGATAAAAGTTTAAGAAATACAGATATTATTACCCGTGTCGGACCAACATTAGGGTTAATGGGTACTTTAATTCCATTAGGTCCTGGTCTTGCAGCATTAGGTGCTGGGGATGTAAATACCCTTGCAGATGCATTAACTATTGCATTTGATACTACTGTTGTAGGTATTGGTTCCGGTGCGTTATGTTATTTCATCTCTAAAATTAGAAGAGGTTGGTATGACCAATATCTTTCTGATTTGGATGCGTTATCTGATGCAGTTCTTTTTTTCATGAATAAACAGTGATTTTATGGTTAGAAGAAAACAAAGAAGGAGAAGAGCTTCTGATGATGACATAGATCCTATGGCAGGTACAACAAACCTTGTTGATGCAATGCTTGTTCTTGCATTAGGTTTTTTAATATTTGTTGTAATTAGTTGGAATATGCAAAGCGTTATTTTTTCCGACATGAGCCAAGATCAAAAGCAGGCAGTTATGGAATCTATGAAACAGGTTTCAGAAGTTACACAAGGTCAAGAATTAAATGATACTCCAGACACATCTCAAAGTTCTGGACAAGGTTTCACTGAGCTGGGAAAAGTCTATAAAGATCCATCGTCAGGGAAACTGATTATGGTAGAAGGTTAATCCTTCTACATTTAACTTCTTTTTTTTAAAATTTTATTTATCAGTATTTCTTTAAACATTTTTACATAAAAATTAAGCAATATTTTCTTCTTATTCTATCAACAGCATAAACATAATAAATTATAAATACTCAATCAATTAAATAAAATAAGATAAGGTGATTAAGTAATGGAATTTTGTCCTGAATGCGGAGCTATATTACTTCCTATGAATAAAAAATTAAAATGCAAGTGCGGATATGAAAAATCTTTATCTGATGAAGTTAAAGACCAGTATGAAGTTAAGGGAGAAACAAATCCTAAAGCAGAAGTAATAGTTACTGATAATAAGAATGTAGCATTGCCTACTACAACAATTACTTGTTATAAATGTGGCGGAACTAAAGGTTACTGGTGGACAGTACAAACAAGGTCTGCAGATGAAGCTCCAACAAACTTTATCAGATGTGCAAAATGCGGAAACACATGGAGATCCTCTAACTAATTTTTTAAATATTATTAGGTATAAACTATTATACTATGAAAATGCTTCAGAAGACATTAAGGTCAGTTGTAGATAATCCCAAACATATTTTCAAACTAGCTGTTCAGGGAATATTTGTAGGTATTTTTGCCGGAATAATGGTCTGTTTATACAGATTTCTTTTATATTCCTCAGAAAGTATTTTAAGAAATTTTTTGGAATTCATTAATGGAAATATTTTTTTAATTATACTTTGGTTTATTATATTAACTATTTTAGGATTATTTACAGCTTTTTTAGTAAAATGGGAACCTGATAGTGTTGGCAGCGGTATTCCTCAAATTAATGCAGAAGTTAAAGGTTTTTTAAATACTAACTGGCTGAAAATTTTAACAGCTAAGATTAGTGCAGGTGTTTTAACAGCACTTGGAGGTTTGTCTTTAGGTCCTGAAGGTCCTTCTGTTCAAATAGGTGGAATGGCCGGAAAGGGAATCTCAAGAATTTTTAAAGAATCAAGAACAGATGAACTGAGACTTATTTTAGCAGGTTCAACTGTAGGTATTACAGCTGCCTTTAATGCTCCATTAGCCGGAGTAATTTTTATAATTGAAGAAATCAATCACAGTTTTGATAAAACGTTGATTTTTATAGCACTGACTGCATCTGTTGTTGCTGATTTTATATCCAAATCCTTTTTTGGTCAGGCAACAGTTCTGAATTTCCCATTACATAATCTTCCGCTGTCATCTTACTGGCTTTTGATTGTTTTAGGTTTGCTTTTAGGTATTTTAGGTTATGCTTATAATGTTGGAATGATCAGGGCAAATGACAGATTGGCTAAACTCTCGAATGTTCCACTTGAAATTAAATTCGTATGTGTATTTTTAATATCCGGTGTTGTAGCATTGTTTATTCCTGAAATCTTGGATGGAGGACATTTTATGTTAAATATGCTTGATGTAGCTATTCCGTCATTGGGTATTTTGATATTTTTACTTGTAGCTAAGTATCTCTTTTCAGTAGTTTCCTTTTCAACCGGAACTCCTGGAGGAATATTTTTGCCTCTACTGGTTTTAGGAGCATTTATTGGAGCTATTTTCGGTTCTGTTGTAATTCCTATTTTTGGTCTTGAAAGCTATCTGATATACAAGTTTATTGTTATTTCAATGGCCGGCTTTTTTGCAGCTACTGTAAGATCTCCAATTACAGGTGTTGTTTTGCTCTCTGAGATGTGCGGGTCAACAGAATCATTAGTAGCTATGCTGATTGTAGCTATTATTGCATATGCTGTTCCTATGCTGCTGAATAACCGCCCGATTTATGAGTCTTTATTTGAAAGATTACTGGCTAAAAACAGTCATGATTTTATAAAAGACCATTCAAAGCATATTTTATCAGAATATGTTGTTCCTTCTGGCTGGAAGTATACAGGTAAGCCAATTAAGGAAATTCCTTTTCCTAAAGGATGTATTGTAGTTTCAATTACCAGAGGTGGAGAATATATACTGGCTGATGAGGATATTACTATAAATTATGCAGATCAGATTCACATGCTGATGGACAGCAAAACTTATCCTTTTAAAAATGATGAAATGGGTGAATTAATGAGTAAGGTGATACAGTGAACATGATATTTAAAAGAAAAAGCATCAGAAATTTTAGTGATGATGAAGTCAGTACTGATAAAATAAAAAATTTAATCAGGGCAGGAATGCAGGCTCCTTCAGCTTTCAACTCCCAGCCATGGGAGTTTATTATTGTATCTGATGAAGAGGATTTAAAAGCTGTTTCTAAAATGAGCAGATATGCAAGACCAGCTGAAAATGCTCAAAAACTGATTATTGTTTTGGGAAATACAACAAAAGATAATGTTGTAATGCCTATGATTCAGCAGGATCTGTCTGCCTGTACACAAAACATACTGCTTCAGGCAGTTGCTGAGGGTCTTGGTGCAGTCTGGTTGGGATTTTACCCAATTGAAGATAGAGTAAATGCATTAAGGGATTATTTTAATATTCCTGACCATGTTATCCCATTTTCAGTAATAGCTATTGGTTATCCTAAAGAAGATAAAGAATCTGAAAGCAGATATGATGAATCTAAAATTCATTTAGGTAAATATTAATAGTAATAAAAATATATTTTATTTTAGTAAATTATGAGGTTAAATAATGGTAAGTGTAAACTTAGAAGCTAAAAAAACCGTAGATGTAATGATTGAAAAACAAGATGAATTAAACATTGCTGTTAGTCAATTGTCAAATGGTGCTACAATTATTGATTGTGGTGTAAATGTTGATGGAAGTTTCAAAGCAGGTGAACTTTACACTAAAGTTTGTCTTGGTGGTCTTGCTGATGTTGGAATTTCTATTCCTGGTGATTTATCTGAAAAATTCGCTCTTCCTTCAGTAAAAATTAAAACAGATTCTCCAGCTATTTCCACATTAGGATCTCAAAAAGCAGGATGGTCTGTATCTGTAGGAGATTTCTTTGCACTTGGTTCCGGTCCTGCTAGAGCAATCTGTAAAAAACCGGCTGAAACCTATGAAGAAATTGGTTATGAAGACACAGAAGCTGATTTAGCTATTTTAACTTTAGAAGCTGATGTATTGCCTGGTGAAGATGTTGCACAATACATTGCTGATGAATGTAATGTGGATGTTAAAGATGTTTATTTACTTGTAGCTCCTACCTCTTCCCTTGTTGGTTCTATCCAAATTTCCGGAAGGGTTGTTGAAAACGGAACCTACAAAATGTTGGAAGCTATTAAATTTGATGTAACTAAAGTAAAACATGCTGCAGGTATTGCTCCTATTGCACCAATTGACCCTGACGGACTTAAAGCTATGGGTAAAACTAACGATGCAGTTTTATTTGGTGGAAGAACTTACTACTATGTTGAATCTGATGAAAATGATGATATAGCTGATGTTGCAGCTAAATTACCTTCATCTGCAGCTGACGGATATGGTAAACCATTCTTCGATGTATTTAAAGAAGCTGAATTTGACTTCTACAAAATCGACAAAGGAATGTTTGCTCCTGCAGAAGTAGTTATTAATGATTTAACTACTGGTAAAGTCTACAAAGAAGGATATGTAAACGTAGATTTACTTAAAAAATCCTTTGGTGTAGACAACTAAATTTAATTATCTTTTATCAGATAACTTTTTTTTATTTTTTTATTTTTAGCTTTTGTTTTATTGTATCAGTGCAGCGGTTTGTTGAATTTTTAGGTAACTGCTTTATCATTATTTAAAACCCATTGTATTTTTTTAAGTTTCTTTAATATTTTATACAATATGTTTAAATAGTTATTTTTCAATAAATATATATTAACTCTTAATTGGAGTGTTTTTCATGTAAATTACTTGGAAAGGAGGTATTTAAAATGAGTTTAACTGAGATTTTTACTGATTCTTTAAAATATCCATTTTCAGATATGACTAAGTTTTGTATACTTGGAGTTATAATGGCTATATCTTCATTAGGTTCTTTGGATCTTGGAAATGAAACCCTTACTTTAATTTTAGGTATTATAGGTTTTATAGCTTCTATTATAGCTGGCGGATATGGTGTAAGTATTGTAAAAAATGCTATTATAAAATCTGATGAAATTCCTGATTTTGATTTGCAGACAAATTTGATTGACGGAATAAAAATGATAATACTAACTATTGTATACTATATCATTCCATTTATAATTACTGTTATTATAGCTTTTGCATCTGGTTTCTTTAATCAGATCATGGAAGTTATGGCTTATGCTTCTCAATACGGACCTGATTTTGTAAATATGGTTCCTGAAGATGTTGCTATGTCTTTAGTAAGTTCTGCAGCAATAACTGTTATTATAGGTATTATTTTATTGGTTATTTTCACATTATTGTTATATATGGGTGTCTGCAGATTGGCTAAATATAACAGTTTGTCTGAAGGTGTAGATATTCCTGAAGCAGCTCGTGATTTAAAAAGGATAGGTATTGGTAAAATTATAGGATGGATGGTTTTATTAATTGTAATTATATCTATTATTACTTTTATTAGTATGATTCTTACATCAATTCCATATATCGGTTTTTTAATTTCAGCATTTTTAGTTTCAACATATAATTTATTTATTGCATACAGATCAGTTGGTTTATTATATTCATATATAGAATAAAACCAATTTTTTTTCTTTTTTTGATGATTAATTTTAAATAGTTAATTAGCAATAATATTTCATTGGAGAGTGTTTTAGATGAATATAAGTGAGATTTTTAGTGATTCATTTAAATATCCAATTATTGATATTAAAAAATTTGCAATATTCGGTATTATTGTTGTTTTAGCTACTCTTAATGTTTCAGTAGCTAACAGTTCAGTTTTACAGATAATTTTAAATGTTGTTTCATTTGTTGCAATTATTTTAGTTTTAGGTTATGGATTGGATGTTGTGAAATATGGATTTAAGCAGGTTAATGAGTTACCTGATTTTGATTTTAAAACAGGTTTTGTCAATGGTTTAAAACTTTTTGTAATTCAGTTCTGTTACTTGATAGTTCCATTAATTCTTATATATATTACGGCTTATTTATCAGGATTTTTACAGTCTTTAGCTGGAATAATGAAATCATATTATGAAACTGGAATGTATTCAATTTCAAATTCATTTTTAACTTCAATGGCAGTTACATTTATTATAGCAGTTGTACTTTCTATAGTTTTCATGTTATTTGCTAATATTGGAATGGCCAGACTGGCTAAATATGATGATATTTTTGAAGCAGTGAATCTTTCTAAAGTTTTTAAAGATTTAAAAAAGATAGGAATAGCTAAAAGCATCGGATGGTTAATTGTATTGATGATTGCTGGTTTTATTATAATCCTTACTGGAGTTGGAATTTCAATGATTATCCCATTTGCCGGTTCAATTATTGCTTCATTTATTGTTATATCTTATTTCTATTTATTTTATTACAGATGTGTTGGTTTATTATATTCAAATATATAAACCATTTATTTTTTTATCTAAAATTTAATATAGCTTTACTATTAAATATTTACATACGGAACTTTTTATTTTTAAGAGGTTGTTAATATGAATTTAGGGGAAAATATTAAAAAATCATTTTTATATCCGTTATGTGACTATAACAAGTTTGCAATGCTTGGAGTTTTAACTGTTTTTTCTTTTTTAAGTTCAATTTGCTCTTCATTTGGTGCGGATAATCCGTGGGTAGTTATTGTAGCTACTTTAATTGGAGGTATAATTTCAATGTATCTTACAGGTTATTCTGTTTCTGTAATCAAATGTGGGATTGATGTTAAAGAGGAAATTCCTGATTTTAAAGTAGGTAGAGATATTTTAAACTTTTTCAAATATCTTGTTATAGGTTTAGTTTATACAATTATTCCGTTGATTATTATTTTTATTACAGTTTTTGGAACTGGGATATTGGAAATATGGACTAATATAGCTCCTTATATTCAGTATGGAAATGCAGATATTCCGCCAGCATTGCTTTCCAGTTTCATGTTTGCTGTTTTCATTACATTTTCAGTAACTGTTATTGTTTTGGTTATTCAAATAATTTTTACTAATTTGGGAATTGCAAGAATGTTAGCTAACAACAGTATAACTGACGGATTGGACTTATTTGAAGTTTTTAATGATATTGGAAAAATAGGCTGGTTTAAAACTGTCGGATGGTTTATTGTAATATGTGTTTTAGATATGATATTTTTTATAATTTCAGTAGGAATAATGCTTATTCCATATGTTGGAGTTATTATAGCCGCATTTTTCATGTTAACATTTACAAGATTATTTAATTCATATTCAGTAGGTTTATTATATTCTGATGCTTATAAAATCAATAAAAATCAGGAGAATATTAAAGATAATGTTTTAGAAGATACTTCAAAGGCTGAAAAGACTGATGTTTTAGAGGAATACGAAAAAATTATTGAAGGTAAAAAGGAAGATACAATAGACAGTATGTATGGTGAAAAAGATGAGTAAAAAAGTACTTATATTACATGGCAGTCCCCGTGTAAGTGGAAATAGTGATATATTAGCTAAAGAATTTAAAAAAGGAGCAGAGGATGCTGGAAATGAAGTTAAAAAAATTTCATTTCCAATGAGATTTATTAATTATTGTAAAGGCTGTTTAGGTTGTGTATCTTCTGGAGAATGTGTTATTCATGATGATATGTCTGGGATTTTAGAGGATATGGCAGATGCAGACATTATTGTATTTGCAAGTCCTATTTATTTCAATACAATCAGCGGACAGATGAAAACAATGATTGACAGATTAACTCCAAAAGCTAAACAGTTATGTGATAAAGATTATTATTTCTTATTTTCAGCAGCTACTGATAATCAAAAATCATTGAATCCTGCAGTTTGTGAGTTAAGAGGATTTTTAAATTGCATTGGTGTTGAATCTGAAAAAGGCATTGTTTTTGGTTTAAATGCTGAAAGTGAAGGTGAAATTAACCATAATGAAAATGCTTTAAAGCAAGCTTTTGAATTTGGAAAAAACATTTAAGTTGTGATTAATTTCACATTTATTTACTATTTTTAACTTCACTTTACTGTTTTTTTTAAGATAGTATTAAATATTGTTTAAAACATATTATGTAATAAGGTGAAGTAAATGAAATTTAAAATAACCATTAATGATAATGAGTATCATGCAGATATGGTGGATTGTGAGTTAGTAAATCAGATAGCTGACATGTGTCCTTTTGAAAGTACTTATAAACAGCATCTTCATCATGAATACTTTACTAAATTGCCAGGTACTGTTAATGATGAAGGATGTCCACTAACTACATCTATTTTAAAAAATAAAATATACTATTATCAAAAATGGAACTCACTTGTTATTGTTTACGAAGATGCTAATGTTAGTCCTTATGAATTAAGTTATATTGGTGAATTTGAGGAAGACGTTAGTGAATATCTTCAGGAAATGGGAAGAAACATCTTTGTTGAAGTAGATGCAGAATAATTTCTATTTAAAAAGCTATATTATCTATGTTTCATATAAATACTATGTAATATGGTGATTTTTTATGGAGATTACTCTAAATTTAAAAACAATTTCTACAATTGTAGCTGTTATAGCTGTAATTATTGGTATAATTGAAGGGTTAAATGTTTTTAGTTTATCTGGATTAGTTTCAGATTTTGTATTTTATGGTTCTTTAGCAATAATTATAGCTATTCTAGGTCTTTTAGGAGTTTATATTTCTAAGATGGATATTAGAATAGCTGCAATCCAATATATAATTATTGGACTTGGTCTTTTTATAACTATTGGTTATTATGGCGTAATTGGCTGTGTTATATTTGTTGTTGCTGGTGTTTTAGCAATTGTTGAATATATGCAAACTAAAGAGGAAGTTACAACAGATAAAAAGCTTTTTTTAATTCCTGTTTTAACTATTATCATAATTGTTTTATTTTTACTTGTTAGTGTTGGTTTAGGCATTTTAGATAGTATGGCTGCTTCAGATTCTGTATCTTTTAGTGATTTAAGCGCATCTATATCTAATGAATACGGCACCACTTCTGGTGATTTAACTGGAACATTAAATGTTGATAAAGATTTTGATTATTTGGAAGTTAAAGTTAGTTTTTATAATTCTAATAATTTAACACTATATGAATCATATGCTTATAATGGAAATAATGTTCATCCAGGCAAATATTCAATTGATGCATTTTATTTTGGAAATGAAATCCCTACAAAAGCAGTAATTGAAGTATATAATGAGATTAATAGTGATCCGATTTATACTCAAAATGTAAATATTAATTAGGTGTTATCTGATTAAAGATAACACTTTTTTTATTCTTCTATTGGTTCATAAATAAGACCGATTCCACGTGTTTTAAATAATTCAGTTAATGCAATTATCAGTGTAAATATAAGATTTGTAATAATAAACATTGCCCACCAGAGAGGTTCTGGTGATGTTAGTGTATTTATTCCTGAAGTTCCGATAATCATCATAGCTATCATGGTGATTGTAAACAGTACAAATGCAATTACACATTCTATTACTGTTAATCCAATGTAAAATAAAATATATCTGGCAGGACCTATTGTTAAGATTACTTCTTTTATTTCTTTAAAGTCAAATGCTTTTTTAAAGTTATTATGAGCAGCCATATTTGACAGGCTTATGAAACTTACAAAATATAATATGATTCCCAATATTATGGATATGATTGCTCCTGCTGTTCCGATTATTCCTCTGGAGATGTGATTTAAAAATGCTATATTGCTAACAGCTAATATTATTATAGGAATTGCAAAGTATATGAATTTAACAAGAAATACTTTTGCTCCGTTTATTAACATTTCCTTTAAGTTATTGAATTCAGGCACTTTATCTGTTCCATTAATCATTCCGCAGGTGGAGATTTCTAGTATTTTGTATTCATATCCTAAAAATAAAAATCCGGGGATTAATGTAAATACTGCCGGTACAATTAAACTGGCAAATTTTAAATTTAAATTTGCATTCTGATAATGGATTAATATTAAGAGATATGCCATCCATAGGATAAATATTGAAAATAATGTTAGTCCAAAGTAAAACAGTGATTTTGAGTTTTTTATTGAGTATTTGATGCTGTCATTGTATATGTCAAGTATCATATTTTTTCCTCCAGTATTTTTCAGCAACTATGTAAAATATATGTTACTTATGTAAAATTAAGTTTACATCATATATAAATGTATGGTTTATGTTACATGTCTGGAGTAAAATTTCAATGTAAAAAAAGTTTTAAAAGAAAAGAAAGGAATCTTTTCTTTATGGTCTTAAACCTGATCCGCCTTGGAGAGTTATTGTTTCTCCAGAGATGTAGCTTGCAGCTTCCGATGCTAAGAATAAGCAGGTTCCACCAATATCTTTTTCAGCATCACCAAATCTTTGTAATGGTATGCCTTGTATTGTTTTTTCATAAATTTCAGGATATTCTTCTTTCCATTGTTCTAATTGGGCAGTCATTACAAGTGGACATACAACATTGATGTTGATTCCGTCACAACCCCATTCTGTTGCAGCTACTCTTGACATACCTCTGATTCCTTCTTTTGCAGCAGCATATGATGATTGTCCGTCTCTTCCAAACAATCCGGCACCTGATGCAAAGTTGATTACAGAACCTTTGCTTTCTTTAAGATATGGATGAGCATATTTCATAAAATTAAATACTGCATATAATCCTGAGTTGATGGCTAAATCAAAGTCTTCTTTTGTATGTTCTACAAGTTTTAATCCTGATTTGGAAGCTTGTGCATTGTTTATTAATACATCAATTCTTCCATATTCATCAACAACTTGTTTTATTGCATCTTTTACCTGGTCTTCATATCCACCGTCAGCTACAATAGACAATACTTTTATATCATATTTGTCTTCAAGTTCTTCTTTTGCTTTTAAAAGTGTGGATTCAGTTCTGCCTGTAATTGCAAGGTTTGACCCTGCTTTTGCAAATGCTGTAGCTATACCAAATCCGATTCCTTTTCCTCCACCAGTTATTATCGTTACTTTTCCATTCATATCGTTGTTCATAAATACTCGCCTCTTAATATAAATATAACGAAGTATATTTATCACGATTTATAATATGCCTTTTGTATTATATAAAATTTGCTTATTGATTTTTCTTAAAATAAGTTGTATTGTTTTATTTTCATTAATGATGGATTATGTGTCTTATTTAATTTTATAGAATAAAATTTAAACATGTGTTTAAAAAAACAGAATATTTTTATAAAAAAGTAAATTAAAAGATTTCTCTTAGGATTGAGTAGTGTTGTTATTATCTATTGAGAAATCTGATTTGTTCATATCAAAATTACCGGTAGCTTCTTTTACGACATTGCCGTCATGTATAATCTCAATTTTGGCATGATCTATAGCTAAATATTTATGACTGTTGTAAAATCCGAAATAAGAACCGTATTCATTATTATCTACCGTATTTAATCCTTCAGTTGTAGTAGCTAATGCGTTTCCATTACTGTCATAATATGTTGTTTTTAAGAAGTAACCCTGAGTATTTGACGGAAGATTATTAAAAATAGCATTGACATTGTAATAATAACCGCTTTCATCACTAGTTCCTGAAATATCTGTAATTGTTATGGAGATACTGTCTGGATTGTAAAATAGATTACTGCTAAAAATGGCTATTCCTATAATTATAATAACTATAACTGCAACAGGAATTAATATTTTATTTTTAGAGAGATTAAATGAAGCTTTGCTGCTGAATATTTTGGAATCCATATTGTCGTCGGATTTAGCTTCAGCCGGAGCTTCATTAAATAATAATTCATCTATATCTTTTTTAGAAGTTTCAGTTTCTTCGGTTTTTTGAACTTTTTTAGGAGTTTCTTTCACTGGAGAATTGTCATCGACTAAAACAGAATATCCGCATTCATTACAAAATTGTGCATCATCAGGCAGTTCATTTCCACATTTTGGGCAATATTTGCTCATTTGTTTTCACCTCTATTGTAAATTGAATCTGTATAAATATGTATATAAATTGTTATTGATATTTCTTTTTAAAAATTTTCGAAAAATTTATTTATAATAATTGTTTATTCTTAATTAAAGAGGTTTTTTATATGGTAGAATTAAAAGGAACAAAAACTGAAGCAAACTTGAAAGCTGCTTTTGCAGGTGAGTCACAGGCTCATACCAAATATGAATACTATGCAAGTCAGGCAAAAAAAGACGGTTATGTTCAAATTTCAAATATCTTTTCAGAAACTTCACATAATGAAAAGGAACATGCTAAAATCTGGTTTAAACTCTTGCATGGTGGCAGTATTCTGGATACTGCATCTAATCTTAAAGATGCAGCTGAAGGCGAAAATCACGAATGGACCAGTATGTATCCAACTTTTGCAAAAGAAGCCAGAGAAGAAGGATTTGATGAAATAGCTTATCTATTTGATGCTGTTGGAGCTATTGAAAAAGAACACAACGAACGTTATGATGTTTTACTCAAAAAAGTTGAGGAAGGCAGCGTATTTGTAAAAGAAGAAGAAATTGTTTGGATTTGTGGAAACTGCGGACATATCTTTAAAGGAAAAGAAGCGCCTGAAAAATGTCCGGTTTGCGCTCATCCAAAAGCATACTTTGAAAAAAGAGCAGATAATTATCTCTAGATTTTTAAAATCTGGACTTTTTTTTCTTCTTTTTTTATTATAAAAAGAATTTCAATTTAAAAAAAGTTAAAAATCAGCTATTTGTTAATAGCTATTAATTTTTTAGCAGCTTTCATATCATTGCTGTAGATATGGCCGCTGGTGGAGTGGTAATGGATGCCTCCGAAGTTTACTTTTTCACCTAATAATTCTTTATTAAGTTCCTCTTTCATTTTGATTCCAATATAAGCTATAAAAAACATATTTGAATAAAAAGCACCGAAAATGTCATTGGATCTGAATAAACAGTGGATTGTCAATTCATTGTTACGAACAATACATTGCAGGAACTGTAAACATGGAATATCTTCACGGTTCTGGTCTAATTTCGGATCATAGGTAATAGCTACTGCACGGTTACTTCCAATTGCATGAAGCATTCTTTTTTTCATTACTTCAAATTGGTCTGTGTCAAAATGGGCCAATATACGGTTTGGGTAAGTGTATACGAATCCCTGATCATCACTGTTTTCAAATGACCTGACATATTCATATAATGCATCACTTTTAATAGGACATCCTTCAATATCATATTTTCCGGATTTGATTTCATTTAGCATCATATCAGTAGTCATATGCTGGTATTTAGCAGCAAATTTTAAGTTTAACGGGTCGTCAATTATGTAAAAATTACCTAAACTTTCTTTTAAATGATGATTGCTGTCTTTATAAGTTTCTTTTCCTTCCTTTAAGATTTTTTTAACAAAATCTAAATAGCATTGATTAATAGATAGCATAATAAAATAATTCCTTAAATCAGTTATTTTAATTTTAGTTTCTTTTATAATATATTTATTTTTATTAAACCGTAAAGTGAAATATGGTGTTCATCGATATTTTTCTTAATAACTTATTTATTTAGTTGTAATACTAATTTGCATACATTGTTATTATTTTTTAAAATGAATGTTGTATGTATTTTTATATTAGTAAATCTAATGTATTAATGTATAAAATTATATTTCATATATGTTTATACGATATTATAAAATTAAATTTTGGAGGAACAAAAATTGGTTAAATATGTTAATAAGTCAATTGTACTTTTTTTAGTATTTTTGTTATTATTAATAATTGTTCCATCTACTTTTGCTAGTGATGCTGTTGATAACCAGACAGTCGTTAGCAGTGATGAACAAATTGAAATATCTGCTGTTAATGATGGCGGAGTTATTTATAGTCATAGTGGGGATACTTCTGATGTTCTTACTGGTTCTAATGACATCTATTTCAATGCATCTGCAGACAGTGATGGAAAAGGAACACAGTCTAGTCCATATAAGTACTTGCAGTATAACAGATTAACTTCAGGATGTACTGCTCATTTTGCAGATGGTACTTATAATTTAGATGCTAAAAAAGGAATATATTCATCTATGACACTCATTGGTCAAAGTGCTCAAAATACTATAATTAAGTTTAACGGTATTGCATTTAATGTTGGAACTGGTTATACTTTAACTTTAAAAGATTTGACTTTAAATCATGCTACTGTTAAGAATTTTGGTACTGTCAGTGCAACTAATGTGATATTTAAAAATGGTGTAGCTGTTGATGATACAGGTTACGGATATAACAATGCATATGGTGGAGCTATCTACAATTATGTTAACACTGATTATTCAGGTTATGTAACTAATACACCTAAAAATACATTATATAACTGTACATTTTTAAATAACAGTGCAATGTATGGTGGAGCTATTTACCTGCCATATGGAGAATTGTCTATTTCAAACTGTAAGTTTATTAATAACTCTGCGCATTGGTTTGGTGGAGCTATAGCTTCTGAAAATGAATGTGGAATTTCTATTACCGGCACAACTTTTGAAAACTGCAGATCTGTAGATGATGCTGGTGGAGCTATTTATGCATTTTCTACTGATTTGGAAGTTAAGGACAGTATTTTCAATAACTGTTCTGCAAACTTTGCAGGAGCTATCTGTAGTTTAAATTCTGAAATGTTAATTTCTTATTCTAATTTTACAAATAACCTTGCCAGATATGAAGGTGGAGCTATATATAAGATGTATGGTTCTGGAACTGTTATTAAATCCAATTTTACTAAAAATGCAGCTTTAAATGGTGGTGCATTATTTAGTGATAACTGTACTTCTTTTGAAATTAGAAACTCTGAATTTGTATCAAATGCAGCAACCGGATTTGGAGGAGCAATATTTTCCAATGCAAATCCTAAATTGACTGTTGATGGAGTTATATTTAGTGATAATAAAGCCAGTTACAATGCTAATATCTTAAATCAATCTAATTTCAGCCCTATTGTATCAAGCAGTAACAATTATTCATTATTTGTTTACAAATCATTATTCAATGGTACATTACCAGCAAGATATAATTTAGCTGAACACGGCTTTGTAACTGAAGTTAAAGATCAGCAAGCTTCAGGTAACTGCTGGGCATTTGCAGCACTTGCTTCTCTTGAAACCTGTGTTTTAAAAGCAAGTAATAAAACATTCAATTTCTCTGTAGAAAATATGAAAAATTTAATTGAAATGTATTCTTCTTATGGATGGAAAATGGAAACTAACAATGGCGGATACAATGGAATGCCGATGGGTTATTTAGCTAGCTGGTTAGGTCCTGTTAATGCTACTTTAGATCCGTTTGATGATATGGGAACTTTATCTCCACTTTTAGAAAGTGAAATACATGTTCAAAACATTTATGTTTTACCTGCACGTACCAGCTATACTGATAATGATGCTATAAAAGAAGCTATTTTAAAATATGGCGGATTATATGCTTCATATTATCATTCAGCAAATTATCTTAACTCCAGAACTAATGCTTATTATGATCCATATACCGGCGGCGGAAACCATGCAATTACTGTAGTTGGATGGGATGACAATTATTCAAGAAGTAATTTCTACAATAGCCCTGCAGGAAACGGTGCATTTATAGTTAAAAACAGCTGGGGACCTTCATGGGGAGATAAGGGTTACTTCTACATCTCTTACTATGATAGAGTTTTATTTGCTGTAAATAAAGATAATCAGGCATTTACCTATATTTTAAATGATACTGTAAGATATACTAAAAACTACCAGTATGATGTTGCAGGAATGACTGATTACCTGGTAACCGGTAAAAAAACCATCTGGTATCAGAATATTTACAATGCAACCGGTAATGAAGCAATTGCTGCTGTATCAACATTTTTCAATACAACTGTTGACTATGAAATCTCTGTTTATGTAAATAATGTATTGCAGCTTACCCAAAACGGTAAACATGAAGGCAGCGGATATTACACCATTCCATTAAAAGAATATGTTCCTGTAGCTGTTGGAGATATCTTTAAAATTGTTGTAAAACTTACAAATCCTCAAAAAGGATATGCAGTTGTTCCTGTTTCAGAACAGGTTTCAACAACCAGATGTTATTATGCTCCTGGAGTATCATACTTCAGTCATGACGGTGAAAAATGGACAGATTTATATGATTTTACTTTTTCAGGATATGATCATTCATACAGTTCACAGGTAGCCTGCCTTAAAGCATTTACTGTTGCCGATAAACAGAATACAACAGTTACTTTAAATAACCTTACTCCTAAAGTTCAGGAATTTAGTGAAATTATAGCTACTGTAATTGATGCTAATGGTAAATTAGCTAAAATAGGCAGTGTTATTTTCAACATTAACGGAACTAATTATACAGCCAGTGTAGTTAATGGCAGTGCAAAAATCAGTGTATACTTTGATGAAGTTGGAGATTATATAATTTCAGCTAACTATCAGGATAACGGATTATATAATGGATCTTCTGTTCAGAAAACTGTCAGTGTTACTAAAACCGATGTTAATTTAACTGTTGATATTGATGACATTATTTATGGTGAAAATCCGGTAGCTAATATTAATTTAACTTCAATAGCTGGCATCAACATAACTGATGATGTTGTTTTAACAGTTAACAATAAAAAATATTCTGTTAAAGTTATCAATGGTTCAGCTGTTTTCAGTGTTCCTGAAATTTTAACTGCCGGAGAATATCAGGCTATTGTATCCTATTTAGGCAGTGAAAAATATAATTTAGCTAATAATAGCGTTAATTTCACAGTAGCTAAAAAAGAAATCAACATGAATGTAACTATTGATAAAGATTACAGAGACATAACAGTAAACGTTAACTTATCCGAAAAACTTGATGGAAATTTAACAGTTCTTGTAAATAATACATCTTACACATTAACTTACATTAATGGAACCGGTTCATTAATCTTCAAAAACCTAACTTATGGAAATTACACAATTAATGTAACTTTCACAAAAGACAATTACCAAAGCATTAATGTATCTGAAAATGTTGAAATAAACTCTATTAAAACAGTTTTAGAAACAGAAAATGTTGTAATGTACTATAAAAACGGTACAAGATTTGTAGTTGTCCTAAAAGATATTGACGGCAATCCATTAGCTAATATGAATGTAACTATTTCAATAAACGGCAGAGACTATATCAAACAGACTGATGAAAACGGTACTGCTTTTATGAGCCTTAATTTAGACAGTAAAAATTACACTGTTGTTACTATTTTTAATGGAACTTCCAAATACTTTGGAACCAGTGCAAATAACACAGTATCTATTTTACCAACAATCATCAGTAAAAACATAGTTAAATACTACAGAAACGGTACACAATTCTATGTAACTGTCTTAGACTTTAATGGAAACCCATTAGCTAATACAACTGTCAGATTCAATATTCACGGTGTATTCTATAACAAAACTACTGATGAAAACGGTACTGCTAAGTTAAACATCCAGTTAAGACCTGGAAACTATATTATCACTGTATTTAATTTAGTTACTGGTGAACAGACAGGTAATAATGTTACTGTATTGTCTAAAATTGTTGAAAATTATGACCTGGTTAAATACTATCAAAATGCTTCAAGATTCTCAGTTAAAATCTTAGATAATCAGGGATATCCTGTTGAAGGAACTATTGTAACATTTAACATCAACGGTGTATTCTACTACAAAGAAACTGATTCAAAAGGTATAGCTAGTTTAGGTATTAATTTAAGGCCTGGCAAATATGTAATCACTACTATGTACGGTCAGTATGAAGTAGGAAACACTGTTACAGTTTTACCAACTTTAGAAACTAGTGATTTAAACATGAAGTATAATGATGGTTCTGCATTTAGAGCAAAAGTTGTAGATGGTCAGGGTAATCCATTAGCTAACCAAAATGTTACATTTAATGTAAATGGTGTATTCTATAATAAAGTTACTAATGATGAGGGTATCGCATCCTTAAACATTAAGTTAATGAAAGGGGAATACATTATTACTTCAATGTATAATGGATTTGAAACTGGAAATACAATTAAAATTCAATAAGGTTTTTTAAATAAACCTTTTTTTCTTTTTTGTTATATCATTTCTTTTAAAAATTTTTATTTACACTTACTAATATAATATAAAATATCTTATTTTCAATTAGCTGCTTTAAAATATTTAAACTTTCTTTAATTAAACAAGTTAATTTTTTAATAACACTCATTTAATTAACTGATTTTCCAATTTAATTAATAAAAAAATTTTGACAAAAAATAAAAAAAGTTAGAGTTCCTACATTATGAACTCTAAAACCATATAAATGAATAATAATGCAAATAAAATCCACATTGCTTTGGATATTTCTTTTGCTTTACCAAATAGAACTTTGACAATAACAAATGCAAATACACCGGCAATAATACCTGTTGTAATACTTTGTGTAAGTGGAGTTACAATAATGGCAGCCAGTGCAGGAATCAGATCAGAAAGATTACCTGTATCAAGGTTTTTGTACAGTCCGCACATTAAAATACCTACAACAATAAGTGCAGGAGCTACTGCAAAGGTTGGAATGATTGTAAATACTGGTGCAAACGGAATTGCAAGCAGGAATAAAATACCGACTACAATAGCTGTAAGACCGGTTCTTCCTCCTTCCATAATACCTGTGGAACTTTCAATGTAGGTAACTACAGGTGAAGTACCTAAAAGGGATCCGATCATTGGTCCGAGTGCATCTACACTTAAAACTTTTTTAAGTCTTGGCAGTTTTCCGTTTTCATCATATCCGTCAACTTTTGTAGTAAGTGCAGTCAGGGTTCCCATTGTATCAAATAGGGAAATTACCAGAAATGTGACAGCAATAATTATAAAGTCAATAAATGCCCTTACTCCGGTAAATACTCCGGTAGCTTCTCCGAATTTAAATGCAACATTACCAAGTGATCCGCCCAGATTGCTGTTGATTATAGCTGTTGGTATTAATGACTGGTCAGGTAAAACAGGACATCCTGCCAGTTCTAAAACAACTCCGATAAGGTATGTTACAATAATACCGATTAAAATATTTCCTTTTACATTTTTCTTCATCAGTACCATTATGATGACAAAACAGATCAGTGCCAAAAGGTTTCCGAGAGTAAAAATAGTAGAAGCGCTTCCAAGTCCGATTAGCTGTGTGGCCCAGTTTGCATCTCCGATAGTTATTACCTGTGAAGAGTATGACAGGATTCCGAGGTTGCTTAAACCTAATGCAAGGATAAATAAACCGATACCTATTGATATACCGAATCTTAAAGAGTCGGGAATTGAGTAAAATAGTTTTTCACGCAGGGAAGTAAGTGAGATAACCAAAAAGATTATACCTGAGACAAAAATAGCTAAAAGTGCATATTCCCAGCTGTATCCCATAGTCAGTACTACGGTATATGTGAAAAATGCGTTAAGACCCATTCCTGCAGCCAGTGCATATGGGTAGTTTGCTATGTATCCCATTAATATTGTAGCTATTGCAGCTGAAAGTGCAGTTGCAATAAATACTCCTTGTATGTCCATTCCAGTTTCACTTAACATTGCAGGGTTTACAATTAATATGTAAGCCATAGCCAGAAAAATTGTAATACCTGCAATGATTTCAGTTTTCACGTCTGTATTATTTTCTTTAAATTTAAAAAAAGCATCTAACTTAGACATATTATTATCTTTTTTAAATAATGCTTTATAAGTTTTTATATTTAAGTTCAGTTTATTTCAGTTTTTTTAGGCAGTATATTCAAGCTGTAATCTATTTTTTGCATTTATATTCATTTTTTAAATTTTGTTACTGATTATTTTTTTTAAAAGGGCTGGTGGGATTGTTGATATGTGTTAAAATTAATGGAATATATTGTGTTAATATAGCGATATTATTGTAATATTCTAATTATTATATAGTTGTCTGCAAAAATAGTATCTGTTTGTTTAATTTTACATTTTTTAGATAAAGGTTAATTTTGTTTATCATATCAGCAATTTTCAAATGAATTTTTAGTTGCTTTTATATAAATACTATTTAAAACATGGACAATTTATCATATCTTATAAGACAATATTACCACAAAGTATATATTACATGTTAATATAAAATATAAAACAAGGTGCAGATTATTAAAAATTAGGTCTTATTTTTAAAAAGCAACTTTAGAGAAAATGTGGTAACTGTGAATAAAGAGGATGAATTATTAAAGAAATGTAGCTATGTTGTAATTTCTAGCTACAGGCGAAAAGTACTTGAAACCCTAAAAAACGATGTCAAAATACCAACAAAAATCAGTGAAGAATCAGGAGTAGGAATAAAACATGTCAGCAATGTATTAACCGATTTAAAAGAACACAACCTAATAGTCTGCATTAATGAAGACGCCCACAAAGGCAGACTGTACAGATTAACTGAAGAAGGCAAAAATGTTGTTGATATGATTGGAAAAATGGACTGGTAGAATCCAGTTTTTTTAAACAGATGTAAACCCGTCTCCACTCATAATCCATTTTTTCCCATTTGAATCTTCAACTAATGCAAGCTCCATATCTCCCATATAACCGTATTCAACAATCCTGTAATCACCAATCTTTTTTTTGTATTCTCCGCTTTGAAGAATTTCATCTAAGCTGCGGGTTTTTTCGATTTTCAGGATAACAGCATGGTGAACAGCAGAAGTATTTTTATAGTGACTGTTTCTGTTATATTGGATTTTAACATCATACTCTCCTGCAGAAACATTATTGATTTTCAGAACAGCTATTCCGTTCTGGTGTTTTTATGGCTATTTATATCAAAAATACAATCATTAAGATGGTTGCTGTTAATGTTTTTACCAAGTTTTTTTTATTCATGTTTATTTTTATACTTTTTAATAACAATATTTAAATACTAATTAAACACAATATTACAACATAGACCTGATTATAATAATCCTGCCTGAAAATCTTTGCTGTTGTGTAGAATGAATATTGAACAGTATTCTTAAAAGATTGATATTGCTTTATGGATTTATAAAACAACAAATTATATTTAATGATTGTTATAAAAATATGAATAATTAATTAAAGGAGAATTTTTATTTGCTTAAGTTTCAGCTATTCTTCTTGTTTTAGGATATAAAATTATGGTAATTTTAAAAGAGATGTGAGGCAATACTGGATGGTGTTTTATTTTTAAAATGGTTATTTTTTTCAAATAATAATGAAATCCGGAGAGAATGTGGGATGATTAATAATAAATTTATATTTTGTTTAATGGGAGAAAGTAATTATGTTTCGTCAGAATCAGGATATGATTAGAAGCAATTATATTTGTAAAAGCTATGATAAATCAGATAAATGTGAAATTGAAAAACAGGAAATAAATAAAGAAGCAAGAACAGATTTTTCTTCAGAAAGTCAAATAATTAAAACTGAAAAATCACGAAGTATTGTTGAAAATGAATCTCAGGTCAATTCAGAGACGGATAAAATTTCTCAAGAAACAATAAAAGAAAATTTTCCATTTCCTACATTTTTAGAAGATCAACTGGAAATATTGACCGAAATTGTTGATGCTATTGAGGAGGGTTATAAATATATTATTTTGGAATCCGGCATTGGAAAATCAGCTATTGCCGCAACACTAGCTAATATTTATGAAAGTTCCTTTATTTTATCCGACAATAAAAAACTTCAAGAAAAATATCATGAAGAGTATGATTTAATAAATAATGATAAATTTCATGTTTCAAATCATAGTGATGCATTTAATGAATTTGAAAAATTAGATAAAAGAAAATTGTTAATTGTTGATGATGCTCATAAATTTGATGAAAACATTGCTGATTTCTTTTCATACAAAATACGCTTATCTGCTTTTGATTATGAATTAATTGATAGTTTTTATTGTGATGTTAGAGACATAGAAAACAAAGAGGTTGATGTCGGGTTAGATTTTATTAATCATTTGTCACTGGCCGGTGAAAAAGTTAATAGGGTTAAATATAATATTGAAGAAAATCCGGATGATTGGTTTTGTTTTCATAATGAGTACATGGGTTATGAGAAGATAATATTTAAACCATTAAAACTGGGAAATATTTTAAAGAAATATTTGTTGAACAAGGCTGAAATATGTATTTTTATGAGTTCAACAATATTAAATAAGGAAATATTTGCTGATGAACTGGGTCTGGACATTTCTGAAGTAAAATTTATTCATAAAGATTTCCCTTTCAGTTCAGATACAAATCAGATTTATTTAAGAAACTGTGCAGATATGAAGAATTTTAAAAAGGTTAAGTTAGTAATTCCATTTATTGAAGATATATTGGAAAAGCATAAAAATGAAAAGGGAATAATTCATACTGATAAACCAGAATATACTAGTTGTATAGAAAATCAAATTAATAATCCTAGTTTTATGTTTCATATAGATGATGATGACCTGAAGGAGTTTAAAAATAGTTCAAATTCTGTGCTGGTTTCAGAAGATAGGGTTGAAGGTATGGACTTTCCAAAGGATAGCTGCAGATTTCAGATTATATTAAGACAACATTTAATTCCATATGATGAAATAGCAAAATATAAAGATAATGAATCCAACTGGTATTCATATAAAAAAGCGATATATCTTGTACAATTGTTACAGAGAGCTGCCAGATCAGAAGATGACGGCTGTATAACTTATATTCTTGATGAGCGCATTTTAACGACCATTAGGAAAGACATTATGTATTATCACTTTATTCCGGATTATATTCTTGATTCAATTGAGGATATGGATGTTGGGGGTTGTGAGTTAATTTCAGATAATGTTAAAAAACAATTGGGTGTTTATTATTTATTTGACTATTATTCAAAAAATCAAAAGGAAGATGAATTATCGAACAAAGTATTGCATTATAAAAGCTACGGGGCCGACAAAACAGATTATACTGGGCAAATAGATTGTAGTGGAGGTGTAATAAATTTTGGCAGTGACGGTCAAATGCTTCGTAAGTTATGTCTTGATGATGACTTTGATTATTTCAATAATGAACTGATGAAAGCCATATCTGTGTTATCCAATCAGGTTATTCCCAATAACATTAGCAAATTAGCTTTGGTTGGTGTGCCGTCATCTACTGTTGAAAGAGATGCGGGGGCTACAATGAGAAAAAGTATAAAATGTATTGAAAATTGGTATGATGAAGGCAAAACAGAAACTGATTTCGGCTGTAAAAAAGAAATTATAAACTGCGGAAACCTTCTGACCAGAATTTCTGATGTAATTACATCACATCTCGTAGATGATTCTGAACCAAGGCCAAGCTACATTGAACACAAAGAATCCATTGAATGCTTAAAAAGTGAAATTTTAGAAAAGGATGATGTTGCATTTATTATACTGGATGATATTTCAACTAGAGGAACAATAATGGATGCCTGTGAAGATATTTTAATTGACAATGGTGCAAATAAGGAAAATATTTACAAATTTGCATTATTTAAAACAAAATGGTGTAATAATGATTAAACTTAAAGAAATATTATTTTTAAAGAATCTTAAAAGAGTTGGAAAAGCTACAATCTATAAAAAATACTGGAATCTGCTTAAAGATTGTGATGATTTTTATGATTTGGTTTCTGAAGTAGAAATGAATTCTAAATTCTCTACTGAAGAGATTAAAAAAGCTATGGATAATGCTGAAAGGTTATATGATGATCTTTTAAATTCAGAAATGGAAGTTATAACTGTTTTTGATGAAAAGTATCCTGAAAAGTTAAATGTAATGGGAAATAAAAGGCCGGTTATTTTATATGTTATGGGAAATACAGATGCATTGACAAAAGCAAACATTGGAATTATAGGAACAAGAAAGCCATCAAAATCAAGTCAGAAATTTGAACAGGAATTGGTAAAAAATATTGTCAGCACCTCCGATAAGGTTGTTGTAAGCGGATTGGCTTTTGGATGTGATAAAATTGCACATCAAACAACTGTTGATGAAAATAAAATTACCGTTGCAGTTCTTCCAAGTGGTGTTGATAATGTGAGTCCAGCTTCAAACAAAAATCTTGCAGAAAAAATTATTGAAACTGGAGGATGTCTGATTTCTGAATATGAACCTGAAACAAAAGTTCGAAGAGGAAATTATGTTGAACGGGACCAAATTGTAGCGGCATTTTCAGATGCAGTTTTTGTTGTTGAGTGCGGAGTTGAAAGCGGAACAATGCATACTGTAAATTTTGCAAAAGAATATAAAAGACAGATTTATTCCTACCTTCCTGATGAAAGACCTGAAGGATCTTATGACGGAAATGAATTTATACTGCAAAATAACGAAGATGCTTTGAAAGTTGAAAACATTGAAGAATTTTTAGAAGACATGGAAACTTTAAAAATTAAAAAAAGCACAAAATCAGGTCAGCAAACATTATTTTAGAAAAATGCAGTTTAAAAATTATGCTTCGGGAAATCTGAATTTTATAAATGTCAGCATCAGAAAATACTACAAGTCAAAAGGTTATTATGCATTCTTCAGTGAGAATGAACCCTGGAAAATATTGCTGAATGTTCTTTTTAAGGATGTATTTAAAAGATTTAAAAGAATTGCATGGCAAAAGGATATAAATACGGATTTATCAATAAATCAGTTCCTTCTGTGCTCAAAATTAAGGAAATAAATGGAAAAAAATAATATGTTTAAACACCAATAAAATGTGTTTTTTAACTTTTATTATTTACTCATAACCTTCTGATTCCAGATAATCATCAACATCAGGATTGTCTCCGTATTCATAATAGTCATAATAGGAGTCAGGATCATTTTTGGCAATTGTATCCGGTGATGTATCTACTCCCCCGTAATGTGACGGATAGCTATCATAGCTGTAGCTTACATGATTAGAAGTGTCTGAATCATCTGTATAATAGCTGTCTGTTGATGAAAAAATGGTAAAACTGTTGAGGGTTAAGATTAAAATTGCACATATTATTAAAATAGCTATTATCTTATTTTGCTGATTCCAGTTTTTAAAATCATTAATCAGATTCGGACTGGAATTTCCATTGGCAATTTGAACATCGTTATATACTTCATAAAATCCGTAAACCCAAACCAAAACGGATAAAATGCCGAATATATTTGAAATAATTGCCAAAGCAGCAGAAACTACTCTGAGTATCAGTAATGCTAATCCTTTTTTGGTATTTCCTGCATAGACTGAACCAAGTCCTGTCAGTATGAATGTCAGTATCAGTGCAATGTATATGTTTTTGTTTTTTATTTTCTTTCCGCATTTGGAGCAGAAAGTTGCATTATCTGCAAGTTCATTTCCACAGTTATTACAAAACATCTTTTTAACTCCTTAATGATTATTTATTCAAGGTTATATGATATAACCTTTTTTAAATAATTTTAGTAATATTTATATACAATAAAGGCACATAATTTCTGTTAATATTAATGAATTATATAATGTTTTAATTAATGATATAATAACTGGATTTTGTTTAAATAATATTATATTCAGTTGGATTTATGTCAGATTAATTGCTTTGGTTGTGTTAAAATGTTTTTAGATAGTATAAGTAAAAAATACAGGTACAGATATCTGTTTTCAAGTGATTTTAATAATTTATGTCTTGCTTTGGATTTTTTACCTGAAGATATTGATGAAATTAAACAGAAAACCTATAATTTGGACAATGAATCTGATATTGAAAAGTCAGTTGCTTTAATCATATATGACCAAATTTTAAAGAATAAAGAAAATCCTAAAAAGAAAACACATGATAAATCTCGTTATTACAGGAGATTATCTGATTATAAGGGTTCTTCCCAGGTTGAATTCTTTTATCAGGTTTATATAAAAGATAAAAACAGGTGGGAGGATATCAGAAATAAAATTGAAGTAGGAATTGATTCAGGTAAAATTAACAATGATTATTTGTTTGAAAAAGAGTGCAGTCATGAACTTGAGTTAATATCAAAAAATGATGTGGACAATGCGTTAGATACAATTTATCTGCATGAAATTCAGTATTTGATTAACAGTCATAATCTTAATGAAGATGTTGGAGATTATATATTTAAGGATGCCTGGAGTATTATGCAAATCCCCTATACTTTAATTCAGTTAAAAAGAAGTTTGAGGAAACACTGGAATGTGTTGAAACAGAACCTGCAATTGAAGTTAAGGACTTTGATATTATAACATTATGGCTTTCTTATCTGATTGTTGATAATGAAAAATTAGCTACTTTTATTGATGAATTCATTGACAGAACAGATGAACTATATGATGCTGATGAATCCAGATATCTGTTTACTTACCCTTCATATTTGGGTTTGGAAATGGTTTTTTATGTCATTACCTGTGGTAAGAATCGTTCTTATAAGTACAGATTTGATTTCTCAAATATTTTTATAATTAAAAAGGATCTGATTGAAGATTCCAATTCATTACTGGTTCATCAGAATTCAAAACTTGCACAGCACTTTGAAGATTATATTGAAGAGGACTTTAAAAAATGCCGTGATATAAATTTAAAAAAATGTGAAACTAAATTATATGATAATTTTGAAGTTACCACATTCAGAAATTCTGATGACAACAAAACATGGCATATATTTGATGTTTTAAATAAGAAAAGTGAAAAAATCTCAGACTACAATCATGAAGATTTATATGAAATAGTATCTCAAAAACCATTGTCCAAAGAGTTTTTACAGTTAATATCTTCTCTTAATTTTGATATTGATTTTGCTTATAGAATCCAGAATACAGCTGAAGATAGTGATGAAGTACTTTATTGGATAAACAGAAAGATTTTAGAAGATATGAATTATTCCAGAAATATCCTGTCAGCTGATGAGCTTTTAAATAAATTAGATGGGTTGTATACTAAAACAATTCTGAAATTTAATGAAAATAAATGGGATGAAATCAAAGAAAGTTTAATTTCAAAAATCAGTTCCGGAGAAATTAAATCGTCATATGATTTGCAGTTTAATTTTTCTCAAATGCTTCACTCAAGTTTCAAAATAAATATTTTAAATGCGCAAATTGAAGCAATCCTTGATTTTAAGGAATTGGATTATTCTTATAGTGAAAAACTGGCATTTTATTTAAGAAATTTCGATATTTTGGATAATGGCCTTTGTGAATATCTTAATGATTTAATTCCTGAAAAAGTTGAAATAATACAAAAGGAATATTTGGATAGAGGTAAATTCGCAGCTCCAAAATGGTTGGTTTATCCTGAACTTTCAGCAGGAACAATAGGCTGGAGAATGGGTTATGGTGAAGTTTATGCAATTAACGAGCCATGGCCTAATGAGGAATTTCGTGAATTGTTCCCAAGACCTAAAAACTGGGTTAATAAAAAATCAGACTTTAAAAGGCATCCAATATTAGGTTCTTTTTGGTGCGACCAAGGAGAGCAAAAGTATTTTGAAGTTACAGAAGATGCAATTGAAGTAAATGACTTTATTACAATAGAACAGGAAGATGAAGAGTTCAGGTACAATTCAAAAACATTTAATAGTATTGAACATGCAATATTAACCGTGAAATATGATTTTTTTGATAAAATTGACTATTACAACACAACATTCAGCACCCTAAAAAGAGGTCTTGACTTAACTGAAAAGGAAATTGAGTACTGGCAAAACTTCAAATATTCAGTATTATTGAATGCAGCCTATTATAAATTCATGCAAGATGAAAATCTTAAGGAAAAACTACTTCAAACAGGTGATAAATCATTAGTTTACATCTCTGATGATGAATGGGGAGGTGATGAAAACTTATTCGGTTTTGCATTAATGGAACTGAGAGATGAGATAAGAAGATTATATAAAAATGAAGACCGCATTGACTGGGAGTATACGGAATATTTAAAACATAAAAATCCGTATTGATAAAAAAGATTATGACTATCTATCAGATAGTGAGAAAACAGCTAATTTTCTGCAGTTATTTTCAGCAGATAGAATTGAGGGTGCATAAAAAATAAAATACAGAATAAATATGATTTTCTGTAAATGCTACCTAAACCTTTTAAAATATACTAAATATCACATTTTTTCTTTATAATATTGTTTGAATAACATTATAAAGTAATCACTATCTTCATTATTAACTATTTTTATTTAATAATCATTGCATTGTTTAAAGATAGTTTAGTTTTATTAAATGAATTTAAATTGATAAGAAATTAAAAAATTTAATTTTTATTTAATATTACTTTGTTATATTGTGTTGCTTTGAAATTAAATAAAAACTTTTAATAATCTTAAATTTTAGAGTTAAATATAATTTTTGTTAATATGATATGGTTAAAATTAATGGAGTTTGTTGTTATGGAGGATCCTAATTTTTTATTTTTAAAAGAAGAATATCTTACTCTTTATGATTATTGTAGGGATGTAGATTATTTTATTTATTTAAATAAATATTCTGCTTCAATGCATACTGCAAGAGTAGCTATTGAACATCTGTTGAAGAAATATATTAATCATGGAAGATTATTGGGTGATGAATTATCTTTAAAGGAACTTATTAATCGTGTACAAAATAAAATAAATGGGAATATTTTGAAAGATTTGGAAATCATCAGGGACTATGGCAATAAAACAAGTCATGATAATCTATATAAGGGTAATAAAAAAGATGCAGATTATATTGCAGGCAAATTACATGATGTTGTTAAAGATTTTTTCAATGAAAAAACTTATGATATGCCATTTAAAAAAGATTATGAACCTATTAGGGGGGATGAAGAGTGGTTAGTTTCTATTAATAAATTAGATTTGGATGATGAATTAAAAGAGAAATATGGTTCTGAAATAACAAATTTACAAGATGATGTGGAAGATATAAAGCAAAACCTAGAAAATATTGAAAAGGAGAATACTCGATTAAAAAATGAATTAAACAATTTAAAAAAAGTTTTAACTGAATTAAATCAACCTAATCTAGAAATTCAAGAAATTAAAAGAAAATTATCAGACATGAAAAATAATGATGATGTTTCTAATTTGAAATCTGATTTGGGTGAAATTAAAGAAAAAATAACTGAAATGCGTACTAATTATCATGATAAATATAATTTTGAGATTGATGAGTTAAAAAAACAAATTTATAATATTGAGTTAAATACTGATAATGATGAGCTTGAAGAAAAATTAAAAAGTGTTATATCTACCATGAGTATTTTAAAGAGTAGAATAAATAATTATGATTTAATAGATGTTGATAATTTAATTAAAAATATTAATGAACTTAAAAGTGGCTTTGAATACTCTGTGACTCAGGATCAATTAAATGAAGTTATTAACAAATTAAAAGATTTAGAAAATAGTGTTAACAATGATGATATTACAACAATTCTTAATAATGTAAATTTAATGGATGAATTTAATAATGAAAGTCCTGAACAAAAAAAGGCTATAACCTCTAAAAGTCCTAAATTAATTATTGATGCAGGACCAGGTTCTGGAAAAACACGTGTTTTAGTTAAAAGAGTTAAATATTTATTAGAAAATACTCCAAATATTGATCCTAAAAGTTTTTTAATAATCACTTTTAGTGAAAAAGCAGCTAATCAATTAAAAGAAAGATTAATTGAAATGAATATTCCTCCTGAAGACATTAATGAAATGCAAATAAGCACTATACATGGTTTTTGTTCCACAATTTTAAGAGATTATTATTCTTCAGGTGTTGAAATTGTGGACGATCATTATAATAATCATAAAACACTTTTTATTAGAAAACATAGAGAAGAATTGGGTTTTACTGCTTATGATTATATTCCTGAAAATGAATTGAATATTGTTGCTGATAGATTTGATGATTATGCAAGATTTCATGTAAATATGCCTGATTTTATTGAATATATTAAGGATAGGTATTTTAAGAAAAGAATGCTCAAAAAAGATGATGAATATAAAGAGTTCATTGATAAAAAAAGAGAAGAACTTAAAGAAGATTATATCTTCCCTGAAGAAGAAGTTAGAGAAAATAAAATATTAAATAAAAGATGGTATTGTCATAAATATTTAGCAATAGCTAATGCATATCTTAAATATATTGATATTCTTGAAAAAGAAAAGGCATATGATTTCAATTATCTTCAATATAAAGCTAATGAATTTTTAAAAGAGGATGATAATCTTAATAAGATTATTTATAAGAATATTTTTATTGATGAGTTCCAAGATACAGATGTTGTTCAATTAGAAATTTTTAAATCATTAATGAAAATAGCAGATACTTTTACGATAGTTGGTGATCCAAATCAAAGTATTTATGGCTGGAGAGGTTCTACACCTGCATTCTTTAGAGAATTTTGGATGGATAAACGATTTGAAAAAGTACGTCTTGAAACTAATTTTAGATCAAAAAAGAATATTGTTGAATTCAATGAAAATTATTTTAAAAAGTATGATTCATCTAAAAGAAATTTAACACCATATAAACTGGAAAATGGTGATATTTATTATTTAAATAATAAAAATAAAGCTGATCAAGCTGTAAAAATAGTTAAAACAATTAAATATCTTAAAAATAGTAACAAAATTAGAAATTATTCTGATATAGCAATATTATGTAGATCTACTAATGAGTATAATATTGGAGAATTATTAAATGAATTGTATAGAAATGACATTGATTATAATATAAAAGGTCTAAATGATTTATCTAATAAAAAAGAGGTTAATGGATTTGTAACATTAATATGGTATTTAACAAAAGAGATGTTACCTTATGCTAAAAATTCTAATGAAAATAATGTAGATTTAAATATTATTAATAATGAATTTGGTTTGGATTTGTTTACAGATGCTGAGATTAATAATGAAGTATTTAAATTATCACAAGGTACAATTGATGTTATAAATACTTATAAAGGAACGCCTCAAGAATTTTCATTAATGGAAGAAGACCAATTGCAGGAATTAGGTATTGATGATTCAAGGGATTTAGAATTTTTTACTCAATTAAACGATCTTAAACGTGAATATCATAGTTATGAAAATGATGAAGAAAAAGGATTGAATTTATTGGAGGTATATTATAAGTTATTTAAAATAACTGGATATGTAGATAATAAATTTAATAATGATCAAGAATATAGAAAACATCCGGAATTATTGAATTTAGCATTAATTTCTCAAATTATTGATGAATTTATGGATATTGTTGATAGATTTGACATTGATGAGTTCTTTAATTTTTTAATTAATAATTATGAAAGATATTCATCACCTGAAAATGAATTAGCTGATGCAAACAAAGTTCAAATAATGACAATTCATAAAGCTAAAGGATTAGAATTTCCAGTAGTATTTTTATGCTCTCTTGATTATTATTTTCCTAAAGTTTATAAATCTCGTGAAAAAGACCAAGATTATAATAATCCGACATATCCAACATTGCCTAAGTTTTATAAAAGATTTGTGGATGTTAAAGATGCCAAAAATATTGATAGGAAAGAGCATAACGAGGAAGAATACAGACTTATTTATGTAGCAATTACTCGAGCAATGGACACATTATTTATATCTCACATTGATAATAAAAAAAGTAATGAACTAGCTACAATGAAAGTTGTAAATCATTCTTTTGAAGAAATGACTGAAGATAAATTAAATTCACTTCAAAAGGTTTATTCTTACATTAACGAAGAAAATGATGTAATTGATATAAGTTTTACAAGTATGCAAAATTATAAAATTTGCCCTCATAAATATGATTTAATTCATAATTATGAATTTGTGACTCCTCAGAATGTTAGTATGTATATAGGTTCAGTTGTCCATAGTGTTTTAGACAAAATTCATAGGGAAGCAATGGATATTTATAATAATCAAAATATTGATAAAGATGAACATATGGATAAGTTTATCCATGATAAGATTGAAGAGGCAATAAAATCAAATACTAGTTTATCTGATATTCCAGAATTTGAGAATAGTTTAGACAAAATTGATGAATGGTGGGATGAACATAGTGATGATGAAATTTTAGCATCTGAGTTGCCGTTTACAATTACTGAAAAAGGTTATAATTTAGTGGGTAAAATGGATTTGATTATAAAAAATAAAAATAATGATGATGAACTCAATATTATTGATTTTAAAACATCAAGTTCTGATAATTTTGAAATGAATATTGATGATCATAAAAATCAATTACATTTATATTCATTAGCTTTACGTTATAATTCACATTATAGTGGGGTTAATTCTTTAAATTATATATACTCGGTTAATGATGCTGAATTAAATGAGGTCTACGTTGATAAAGATAAATTAACTGAATTAGAAAATGAAACTAAAGAGATATCTACTCAAATTTTAGAAAATAAGTTCCAAAAAGATAAATTTGATGAAAATAATGTTAAAAAATGTGAATCTTGTCTATTAAAAGATTTATGTTGTGAAGAGTAATCTTTTTTTAAAGATTATGATTCATATTTTTTTAAAACAAATGAAAACAATTATATAATAAAAATAATATAACTAGTTATATCATTGTGTACAAATAGATTTAAACATTGGTTTTTAATAGATTTAAGGAATGAATAAATTGTCTAATTTTGATTTTTTAAAAGATTTTAATAAAAATGCATATATTTTAGCTTGCCGTATTGAAAAAACAATTTATACAGCTCCACAGGCTGTTAAAGCAGATGCTACTTCATTTTTAGAATGTATTGTTAATGATATGTTAAATAAAACAGGGCATGGAATTGACAATCCTTATATTGAATTTCATAAAAGAGTTGATAAATTATATGAGTTTAGAATTATTACTCACACTTATAAAACTAAATTACTTAAAGCATATCAGCTTAGAAATACAATACATGATAATCCAGATGAATCTTTAAAAACTGAACGTGTAGTAGCTATGAAACTACATAGAAAACTTTTTGATATATCTTGGAGATACTATGAAGATTTTTGTGAAGATAATTTAGGTTATTATGGTAAACCTAAATATAACCCGCCATATAACTTAGTTGGAGATGAAAAACCTGAAGATGAGGTTATTGAAACTCAGGATAAACAATTTGAATATTGTATTATTTGTGGTAGGAAAAATAATTCATTAAATTCTAATTTTTGTAAATCATGTAGTAATAAAATAGAACAAGCTGAAGATTTAATTAATTTAAGGAATAGTATTGGTGAAGATACATTATTTACTAAAAATGATGTTAGAGAAGTAGGTTATTCTAAAGCTTACACAAATCAATTAATTTTAGAATTATTAAATAAAAAATTAATTTTTAAAGTAGATAAAAAATATAGTTTTAGTGAAGATTTTGATGATTTTATAGAAGATATTGAAACTTATAATGATATTGATGTATTATTAAATGAATTTATCGTAGGTAAGTTTAAATTTAACCAAATAAAAGATACTCATTATTATAAAAGAGGTAAAAAAGGAATTAAACCTTTTGTTCAGTTTTATGATATCATTGAAGAATATGTTTTTAAAGAATTTATTAATCAAATTAATTTAGGTGTTCCAATTAATCAAATAATTGAGGATACGGCAATATCTGTTGATGAAATTAATAAATGGTTTTCTAAAGAGCAAAAATTATTCAAAGAAGGTGTTTGTAATGATGAGTTTATCACTTACAATAAACTTTTAATGGATCAATATTTGGATTTAAGAAGGAGAAAAGTACCTAAGAAAAAAATCAATGAAGAATTGAAAATTACTGATGAAATTATAATATTTTGGTTAAAATCTTTTAACATGGAATCAAGTATTTTCTTTAAAAAACTTGAAAAAATCAAAATGAATTTATTTTTAAATGAAATAAAGCAAAATAAAACTAAAAAAGAAGCTTTAGATATTGCAGATATTAATAAAGAAGAACTTCTTGAAATGTATAGATTAGGTAGAGATGGAAAAGAATTATATCAACAATTTTATGAAGATTTTAAAGAAGAATATATTGAAGAACGTGTTGAAAAATTATTAAATCTATTAAAAAGAGAAAATTATCAAAAAGCAATTGAATTATCAAAATTAGAAAAAGAAGATGTAATAAAATGGTATAATGATGGGAAATTACAGTTCTTACGTGAAAAAACAGGAAATAATTTTTGTTTAGCATTTTATTTAGATGTAACAAGTTTATTAATGAATCAATATATAAATGCAAGAAAACAGGGTAATTCAAAAGAGGATTCGGCTGCAAGAATAGGTAAAACAAAAAATGATATTAAAAAATGGTTTAAAATAACATCCGATGATTTATTTGTAAACTTTAAAAATGAAAATCATAGGATTACTTTAGAATTAGCAATTAATGCAATTAAAGATGGTAAAACAATTAAACAAGCAGCACAAATAGCTGATATTACTACAAATCAATTAAATAAATATATTGAACTTGGAAAAAATAATGAGAAATACAAAGAATTGTATGATGAATTTGAATTTTGTCATGTTCCAAGACAATTAGATATATTTTTAAATCAAATATCTAAAAAACCTATGAAAAAAGCATTAAAGAATGCTGGAATTTCTAAAGAAGAGTTAGATAATTATTATATTCAAGGAAAAAATGGTGCTAACAATTTTAAAGAGTTTTATACTAATTATCTAAATTTAAAAATTGAGAATTATATTAATCAAATTATTAAAGGAAAATCTGAATCTAAAGCTATTAGAAATTCTAATTTATCAAAAGATGAACTAATTGAACATAAATCAGATATTGAATATAAGTTGCTTGATAAACAAATAAAAATTGTTATTCGTGAAATAAATAATAATAGAACAACAAAACAAGCAGCTAAAAAGGCTAATATGAGTATAAATCAAATTTATGATTGGTTTTTAAAAGGTAAGGATGGGGATGAAAAATTTAAAGAATTTGCAAGAATATATTTTAGTAATTATATTGTTCCTTATGTAATTGATGTTAATTGTCTTTTAGATGAAGATATTCCTTTAAAATTTATTTTAAAAGAATATAAATCCTTTTTTACTAAAGAAGATTATGATTTTTGGCAGGCAAATAATTTAATGCATATTGAAAATTTTGAAGATTATGATTTTATGTATAATGATGAAGAATGTGAAGTAAATGATGAAATAAAAAAAGTAGTGAAAACTAATATGTCTAAAAGATTAAAAGAATTAGGTTTGGATTCTGATTGCAGTGGTGATATTGTTGATGAAATAATGTTTGAAGAAATTGATAAAGAATATGAAAGAAGAGGATTAGATTAAAGGTGTTAAAATATGTTAAGTAATGAAGAAAAAAAAGAGTTAAAAAAAGCAAGTAATGCATATAAAAGTAAAGATTATGAAACTGCAGAAGAAATTTATTCAAGTTTACATATGGAGCATGCTAAAGAGTTTTCAATATGGGATAATAGATTTTATGCATGGACATTATATAATTTGCATGTTAAAAATCCAATTTCAGAGGATGATTTGTTGGAATCTGGAAGTCTAATTACAGAGTTAGTTGATCAATCTAATACTTCTAAACAAGATGGACCTTGTGCATATACTTTGACAGTTTTAAAAATCATGGAAACTCTTGAAGATTGGGAAGAGGTTAAAGATTGGTCTGAAAAATTAGATCCTGAATTGTTGAGTAAGAATAGATTTGAATATGTTGATAATTCTGGAAATAAACGTTTTGCACAGTCAAAAAAAGAAAAATGGTATAATTTAACTTCAAAAGCATTAATGAATATTAAAGATTCTGATGATGCTATTGAATTGTGTGAAGAAGCTTTAGAAAATTTAAATGAATTTACAAATGATAGTGATGTGTGGTTTAAGTGGAGAATAGCTAAATCTCTTAATGAAATAGGAGATTATGACGAAGCTTTAGAATATTTGGATGAAGTTAAACAGTTCAAAAATGATTGGTTTATTTCTGCAGAAATAGCTAATAATTACTTTGAAATGGGTGAATTAGATGATTCATTAAAATATGCAGTAAATGGTGTACTTAGTGATGGGGAAATTGATAAAAAAGTTAAATTATATGAATTAATTGGAAAAATTTTAGATAAACAAGGAGATATAGAAAAAGCAGATAAACATGCTTATTTAAGTTATGCAATAAGACAACAAAATGAATGGAATATTGAAGATGATTTAGAAAATCGTGTGAAAAATGCTGGATTTAATCTAGAAAATATTAATTATATTGATATTGAACAACAATTACATGAATACTGGGAAAATTACAATTAATTAAACTCTATGAATAAATGATAATATGTCAATTGAAGAATTAGAAAAAAAGTATGGTAATAATCCATGGGGTTTGTATTATAAGTCTAAACAGTCAACAAGTGATTTAGTTGATTTTGGTGAAGCAATGGTGAAAATCACTAATCAGATAGATTGTTCAAAACAAAATAAAGAGTGTCCTTATACTTTAATGATTTTTAAGATTATGGATAATATTAAATGAGACTGGAAAAACATTATTTATTGGTCTAATAAGATTAATCCAAATTTTTTAAGTGATGTTAATTACTCGAATAAAGTAAGTCCTTCTAAAAAAGAAAAATGGTATTCTTTAACAGCACATGCATTTTTAGCACTTGAAGAATATGATAAAGCTATTGAATTATCAAACGAAGCTCTTTTAAATTTAAATAATATTAATGGTGATTTTTATAGGGAATTTAAATTAATAATATCTAAATCTATTAAAGATTTGTTTGAAAGTAATAAGTTGACTAAGGGAGAAAAAACTAATTTAAAAAAGAAATATGATGTATTTGAGTATGATGATTATAAAAGCCCGAGAGATTTATATTATGAAAATATTAAACAATTTTCTTCAATTAATGATTTACTAAATGATGGAGAATTAATGCTTAAAATCAGTAATCAAATTGATAATTCTAGGTATAATGAAGGATTTTATACTTTAACTGTCCTTAAGATTATGGAAGTTCTTTACGAAGATGCAGATTGGATAAATTTAGTTTATTGGTCTAAAAAATTAGATTTTAAATTATTAACAAAAGAAACAATCAATAATAAAGCATCAAAAAGAGAAAAATGGTATTTATGGACTTCATATGCTTTATTAAATGTAGGAAGGTATAAAAAAGCGATTAAATTATCGAATGATGCATTAAATGATTTAAATTCATTTGAAAAGTTTAATTATACAGAATTTAAATTAATAATTTCTAAATCAATTAACTGTTTGTTTGAAAATCATAAATTAACTAAAAAAGAAAAAACTGCTTTAGAAGATAAATATGATGTATGTAATTATGATGATTATGAATCACCACTCTCATTATATTATGATAAAGTTAAATTCAATTCTTCAATTAAGGATTTATTAAATTCAGGAGAGTTAATGCTTAAAATTAATAAACAACGTGATTGCTCAAAGTATGATGGAGGTTGTGTTTATACTTTAACTGTTCTTGAAATTATGAAGCATTTAGAATCTGGTGATGAAATTCTTCGTTGGTCAAAAAAACTTAATCCTGATTTATTGTCTAAAAAAGTATTTGACCTAGTTGACACGACGTATCCTTCTAAAAAAGAGCAATGGTATTTATTGACTTTAAAAGGTTTATTTTTATCTAATAAATATGATGAAACAATTAAATTAGCTAATATTGCTTTAGGAGATTTAAATGATTTTTCAGATTATGGGGAATTTAAGTTTAATTTTATCATTGCAAAATCATTAAGAAAATTAAAAAAACATGATGAATCCTTAAATAAATTGTTAAAATTGGATGTTTGTAATGATATGGCTTTTGAGTATTATTATGAAATAGCTAAAATTTATTTAGATAAAAATTACTTGAAATCAGCTTTAAAATATGCTATTAAAGGTGTTTTGTATGATTTTAATGAAAAATATTGGCAGGATATAACGGTATGTTTAGATTTAGTTTGTTTAATACGAGAAATTCTTAGTAAATATGGAAAATATGAACAAGTAAATTATCATGATTATTTTATTTATGCTATAAAAAAAGAACATGGTTTTGGAATTGATAAAAAACTTAAAAATAAACTTGAAAAAATTGGTTTTAATTTAACTAATGTTGATTTACATGGTTTAAAAACTGAATTAGAATTATTTTGGAAAGTTTATAATGATTTATACCAATATTATCCTTGTATAATTGAGGATTATAAAAATAATTGTTTTGATAATGTTGTAATTAATATGCTAGATGAAATTTTAGAATCAATTAAAAAGGGTGTTGTTTCTAATCAACAATTAATTGAGGGTGTGGATATCTTATTTACAAATAATCAATACAAGTTAGCTTTTAATTTATTTAATTTGATTAAAAATCCTAATGTTGAGATTATTAATCAAATGAAAAATTTTACTAAACAATTATATGATTTAAAAGAATATGAATCAGCTATATTATTTTCTAGACCATTAAAAAAATATGGTTTTTGTATAGATCTTGTAGATGTTGATTATCCATATAAACTTGAAAATTATAAAGATAATTGTTTTGATAAAGAGATAGTTAAATATCTAGAAATTATTTTAGAATCTATTAAAAATAGTAATGTTACTAACCAACAATTGATTAAATGTATTGGTAGTTTATTTGAAAACAAAAAATATTCTTTAATTTTAGATTTATTTAGTAAAATTAAAAATCATGATGATATTATTATTAAACAAATGGAAAAATATGCTATTAAATTGTGTAATTTAAGAGAATTTAATTTAGCTATGCTTTTTTATGAACCTTTAAAAGATTATAATATATTTAATGAATTAATTGAAATGGGGTATGCTGTTTATTTAATTTTGAAAGATATGGATAAAAATTCTCATGAATTTTCAGGGGATTTATTATGGGAATATAGTTATATGGAAGTTAATAGTGAATTATTTATTAAGTTATTAACTCAGGAATCTTCAACTAAATTTACAGAGATGTATGGACATATTTTATTTAATAATAATTTAAACTTTGATGATGGTTGGATGATTATTAATTCCTTAAAAAATAGGGGGTCCATGGAAATTATAGAGTTATTAGAGTTATTAAATAAAAAATTGCACAGATATTCTCAAAAAGAAATTTTAAAGAAAAATAATTCATTTAAATTTGGTGTAATTAGCTCTTTGTATATGATTGATGCTCATATGAAATCTCATAATTTTGCAGATAACTATAAATATTAATCATCTTTTTTATTTTTTTGGGTTTGTGAAAATTCTTTAATTACAGTAGAATTTAACCAATTACAATTTTTTGGATGGGTTTAATTATGATATAATTTTAAACTGTATACTATTTAAAAATTAAATATGTTCTTGAATATAACAATGTAATCTTATATATTAGTTTAGTGCAATAAAAAGAAAATTTAGTTAAATAAATAAAAATAAAAACCTCTGACCGGGGTTATTAAATATTATTCTATATTTTTGGAATTAAATTCAGTTAATTGATTACTATATTTATTACAGCATTCAACAAATAATTTTTGTTAAGAATACGTTCATATACGAGCATTAATCTATTACAAATCTCTTTTAATTCTAAAATTTTATTATAGAATCAGAAATATTGATGATTATTACAATAAACTTGAGTATCTTTATTGAAGAAGCTTAAAATATTTATAAAATCTTCATGATGCATTTTATTCTTTTTACAGACTATGCTAATTCTTCTATAATGATAATAATTATTAATAAATAACTCATCATTTTTTAATTCATTGTAAAAAGTAATAGCTGACTAATGATTAGATTTTTCAAAAGATTTACCCTTTTTCATAATGTTAAATTACTTACTCTTCAAATTCAATTATATTCATCATTAATTCAATAGCAAATACATTTAATGGTTCTGATAAATCATCTATTGGATCTATTGATTTAAACATTCCTCCACAACAATATTGGAAATCAATTTTATCATTTTGAATCATGATTCCAAAATCACCATCCATTTCCCCAACAAAAGACTCAAAATTCACTCTTAAATCACAATTACCTAAACAAGATTCAACTCCAACAGTTTCAAAGTCATCGTCTTCTAATTCACATTCATAAACATCATCAAAACCAACAATTTCACTTGTTGCATATACTGCAGTTATATAAATCCATTTACCTTTATTTTTAAGCTCTTCTAATTTTTCATAGTATTCATCACTATACAATTTAAAATCAAATTTATTCTCTAAATCATTCCCATAATCTTCAATTTCGACTAAGAATTCTCTAGATTTACCAATATCCTTTGTTATTATTTTTTCAATAGTTTTTCTTAAATCTATTTTTTTATCTTTTAGCTCTTCATTAACATCAGAAATACTGGTAAATGTTGGTATGAACTCTTGAATATTACGGTAAATATCTTCATCAATTTCTTCATCTAATAATACTTCCCCTTCTTCAGGAGAGTATCTTCCAACTTGTGAAAGATGTTTATTCCAATTTTTTTCAATAACAAAGATTCCTTTATTATCTTTTAATTTAAAATATATTTTACCTCCATTGGCTAATACTAGCTCAGATATAGAAACAACAGATTTCCAAAATAGTGAATTACTTCTTTCTTTGTTTAATTCATTTAAAATTTTATCTTCTTCTTTTGCATTGAAACATTTATCATTTACAAAACAATAAATGTCTGTTTTAAGGTCAAATAATTTTTTTAATATTACTTCTTTGTCATACATAATATCATTCTAATTATTGTTTATTTATAAGTATATTTATACACTTATTATAAATAAGTTATTTTTATAATATTGTCAATTTGTATTTTTTCTATTTATATTAATTTAATCTTGGATACTTGTTTTTGTATTGAAAAAATTATATATTTATTAATTTAAACTTGAAAGTTATGTAATTTAAGCAATTATATTATATATTAGCTTTATTTTTCATGATAAACTGTTTTTTGTCATTTTCATGTTTATTTTATGCTTTTAGTTTACTTTTGTTATGATAATCAGTTGAATAAATGAGTTATAAAATGCTTTTTGATATGTTACTTCATTTCAACTTGTAAATTTTCTTTTTAATAATTAATTAAAATAGAATATATGAATTATAATGATATATTCCAAAAATTTTGTAGAAATCGTAATATTAAATCCAGTACCAAAAAAGGTTATGATTCTGCTTTAAGGTTATATGAAAATTTTCAAGGAAAATCTATTGAAGATTTATTTGCTGAAGCACGTTTAGAAGAAAATGAAAGAATTCCTCTTAAAGATAGAAAAATAAAAAAGAGATTAATTGAATTTAGAACTTTTTTACTTAATAGTAATTTATCTCCTAATACTTCAAAAACATATTTTTCAAAAGTAAAGACATTTTACTTACACTTTGAGTTTGAACTACCTCATTTACCTCAAGCTAAATATGATAAAATTTATGAGACCAATTATTTAGACTTACCCACTCGAGAACATATACATGAATCACTACTTATTTCATCAATTGACTTAAAAGCAGTGATACTTTTCATGTCCAGCTCCGGAACTGCAAAAGCTGAAACTTTAAGTTTGACTGTAGAACATTTTATTCAAGGTACTCAGGAGTATCACCATGGAGGATCCATTAAATTTATTCTAGAAACTCTTGATAAAAAAACAAATGTTGTTCCAACATTTTATTTGAAAAGAATTAAAACAGATAAATACTATTATACATTTTGCTCTCCAGAAGCTAGTTTAGCTATTGTCAAATATTTAAAGACACGTGAGAATTTAAAATTGGAGGATAAATTATTTGATTTTACATCCTCATTATTGTTAACCCGATTTCAAGAAATAAATGATAAAATGGAGTGGGGATTTAAAGGAAAATATAGATTTTTTAGAAGCCATACTCTACGCAAGTTTCATGCATCAAATATTGGCCTTTCTGCTGAATATATTGACAGTCTACAGGGACGCAGTAAAAACGAAGTTCATGAAACATATATTAAAACAAATCCTAAAAAACTAAAGGAAATCTATAAATCTGCAATGAAAAATGTGATGATTTATGAAAATAAAGGTCCAGAGATAAAAAAACAAGAATTTAATATAATAATCAATGTCTTTTTATCTGGAAAGGAATATAATATTATTTAAATCTTTTTAAGAAGGTTTACCTTTTTGGTTTTGGAACCTTCTTTTTTAATTTCAATATTTTGGAATTTTGCATAGTTTACTTTTACACCATCATCTAAATCTATTTCAATATTTTGGTTTGCAATGTGTGCTAGAACTTCATCATATTCCTGTGTTTCTTTTAATTGTTTTTGAAGTTTAGCTTTTTCTTTAGTTGCATTTGCAACTTCTTGTTTTGATGTTGAGTTGTTAATGATGTTGTCATTGTTAACTATTCTTTGTTCTATTGCTTTTTGGGTTTTATGTAAGTAGTCTGTTCTGATTCTTGCAACTAATGATGGTTCGTATCTGTGCATATAAACTAAACAGTTAAAACCATTATGTTTGCCACTACTGAATTGCCAGTATATTGGACATTTTTGGTATGTTTTAATATGATTTTCATAGAATTCATTTAATAGATAATTTCTAATGATTTCTCTTGATGGTTTTTTGTTTCTAGATAATGTATTAGCTATAAAATCTAAGTTTTTTTCTAGACTTTCTTCTCCAAAGCATATTCTTACAAATTCTACAAATCTTCCAGCAATATCGTCTTCAAAATATTCAGAATCTAAAACTGGGATGATATTATCCTCATCAGGTTGGAATAAATGATAATTGTTAATGTTGAAATTTCCACCTGTAAATTGTAATCCTTTGTGGTCTAGAGAATAACGGCCAAACATACATCCAATGGCATATGAAATAAAAGATTTAATCTCATTTTCATCATTTACTTTTTTAATTGACATATATTTATCATTAATATTTGTATCAAAATTAATTGAATAGATTATTGAAAAAATTTCATTTAATCTTTTTTCGTTATGTTTTAAACATTTAAATATCTTTAAATTATGTTGTTTTTTATTTTTAAGTGATTGTTCTATAGTTTTTTCTTTAAATTCTAGTAATGGGTGAATTTTAAAATCCCAACTTATTTCATAATCGTCCCATTCTTCTTTAGTAATCTTAATATTTTCGTGAACTAACTTGTAAATTTCTTTGTTATATGATTTATCAAATATTATTGGTAATTTTTTTAATGATCCAACATTAAAATCTAATGTTGGTGCTAAAAATGATAGAAATATCATAGTAATATCATTATTTAAAAATGCAAAGATATATTCAAACTTATTTTCATTATTAATGAAACATTTTGATCCTTTTGTATCAAATATGAATCCTTCGATATTATATCTAAATGATATTTTTCCAGAGGATAACGAAGAATATGTTAATCCTTTTTTAAAATAAAAATCAGAATTTTGAGGTCTTGATTTTAATTTTCCATTTTTATTTCGATTGTTTTTTATTTCAAAACCGTTATTTTTCCAATTAACTATGTGGTAATTATTTCCATACCATTTTCTATAATTTCCTCCCTTGTTGTAGGGAAACCATTTTTTATTTATTTGACTACTTTCTTCACAACTTTTACAATTAAATTCAATGTTATTAAAATTTACTTCAAACCAAAATCTAATAAATTTATTGACATTACCTGTTTGTAAACCTACTTTAATTGAAGTTTCGTTTTCTAGCAATTTGCCTTTGTTAAAAGGAGCAATTATTGTTTTATCAGCCCAGTATGCGATAGGATGTAGTGGTATATTATTGTATTTTTTTGTATCTGAATAAAATTTATAAGTAGTATTAACTGTTGTGGCATTTAGAACCTTTTCTTTTTGAACATCCATACCTCCAGTGAATTCAGATAATTTTAAGTATATACCAATATAATTTTCATCAAAATTAGATAATACAAAAGTACAAATTGGCACAGTAGCTTCCGAAAATGCTGAATATTCTAATTGAATTAATGATGAGATTGATTTATTGTTAATGATAAATTTCCTTAGATTCTCATAGTTTTTAATAAACATCCATACAAAGGGGGTCATTAATGCATTGTATCCGTATTCATTACAAAAATCAAAGTTCCTATAAATAGAGATAATTATAAAAATGATTTTTTACAAAAACATAATTGTATATAAAATGTTACAACTTGAAAATTAATTCTTTTTCTTCTTGAGTGTAATTTAAGTCAATATCTAATGCATAGGATAAAATATCAGGTTCTATTTTACCTTCTGTTTCACTGGATAAAACTCTTGTTTTAGTTGGTAGATAACTATTCACTTCCATATAACGAATAGCTATTATACGATTAAACCATGTGTATGCAACTTCTTCAACAAAATTATTGAAACCTTTAGATTCAATATCTTCAATAATCTTCTTTCGTTTATTTATGTCATCATCATAAATACTAAAATTTGTGCCACCTATTTGGAATGTTTGCATTCCATTGGCTTCAATAGGGTCTTGAATTTCATCTTCAGTTATTCCAAGTAGACTTAATCTATAAATTGTATCTTCAATAAGTTTATTTCTTGAATTTACCGCAAAATTCTTTAAAATAGTTTTATCCATAGTTCCACCAGTTTTTCAAGTTGAAAGATGAAAATAAATTAAATGAATTATTCAGATTCTTATTTATTAAGCAAAGTAATAAATTAAATGAAATTCTCCCAGGTTTATTTAAAACAACTAATGATTCTTTAGAGTTACTGTTAAATATTTCATTTACAAGTGAAGAAGGTGTTGTAAGACAATTAATTGACACAATTCCAGAAGAGGACTTCACAAAACAGGTTGAAATTATTGGTTGGTTATATCAGTATTATATTTCAGAGAAAAAAAATCAAGTAATTAACATTAACAAAAGCAATATTAAAAAAGAGGATATTCCTGCTGCTACTCAGTTATTTACAACTGATTGGGTTGTTAAATATATGGTTGATAACTCTTTAGGTAGATATTGGATAGAAAGAAATCCAAACAGTTCATTAAAAAAACATTTAGAATTTTATCTTGGAGAAGCACAACAAGATGAAGAAACTCAAAGAAAACTTGATGAAATAAGGTCTGAAAATATTTCTATTGAAGAATTAACATTCTTTGATCCATGCATGGGGTCCGGACACATTCTAGTTTATGCATTTGATGTATTTTTTGAAATTTATAAAGAGTTAGGTTATTTAGAAAGAGATATTCCTGAATTAATTTTAAAAAATAATATTTTTGGTTTAGATATTGATGATAGAGCATATCAACTAGCTTATTTTGCAGTGTTAATGAAAGCTAGAAAATATGATAGAAAAATACTTCAAAAAGGTATTGTTCCTAATGTTTATGCAATTCAGGAATCTGGAAATATCACTGATTCAACAATTGAGTTTATACAAAAACATGATGAAAAAATTGTTAATGATGTAATTTATTTAAAAGAAATATTTGAGTCTGGAAAAGAATTTGGTTCTTTAATTCAAGTGAAAAATATTGATTTTAATAGATTAAGAACATCATTAAATGAAATAATTGATAATTCTAAATCAACACTCACTGATATCAATATTACAAATATAATTAGTAATGATTTAATGGCTTTAATTAATCAAGCAGAATTATTATCTAAAAAATATTCAGCTGTAGTGACTAATCCTCCATACATGAATAAATTTGAGAAAAATTTAAAAGATTTTGCTAAAAAATACTACAAAGATTATTCAAAAGATTTATTTTCCATGTTTATTTATAGAAACTTTGATTTTTGTAATGAATATGGGTATAATGCATTAATGACACCATTTGTATGGATGTTTATTAAAAACCATGAAAATTTAAGGAAATTTATCATTAACAATAAATCTATTTCATCTTTGATTCAATTAGAATACTCAGCATTTTCAGAAGCTACTGTACCAATTTGTACTTTTGTATTATCTAATTTTGATGAAAATTATGCAGGAACATATTTGAAATTATCTGAGTTTACTGGTGGAATGAATGTTCAAAAAGAAAAAGTTCTTCAGATTATTAAGGGTGATGAAATTCTTAATGATAAAAACAAGTACATAATAAAACAATTTAATTTTGATAAAATCCCTGGAAGTCCAATAGCATATTGGATTGATGATAATTTAATAGCTTGTTTTAATAATACAAAATTGGAATCACTAGCGAATGTTAAACAAGGTTTAGCTACTGCAGATAATAACAGATTCCTAAGATATTGGTGGGAAGTTGATTTTAATAATATTGGGTTTTCTTCAATAAACTGCGAAGATTCAAAAAACACCAATAAGAAATGGTTCCCCTACAATAAAGGTGGATCATTTAGAAAATGGTGGGGAAATCAAGAATACATTATCAATTGGGAAAAGGATGGTGAAGAATTAAGAAACTTTAAAAAATCTGTTTTAAGAAATTCCCAATTTTATTTTCATCAATCATTAAGTTGGTCTAAGATTTCAAGTGGGAAAATTGCATTTAGATATTATCCAAATGGATTTATTTTTGATGTAGCAGGATGTTCTGTATTTGTTGATGATTATTTGAATTATATTTTCGGTTTTTTAAATTCAAATGCTTGTGAAAATATTTTAGACTTAATTTCACCAACATTAAACTATGAAGTAGGCCATATTGCTTCATTACCCATTATTATTGATGAAAATAAAGTTGAAGATATAAATAATATTGTTTTGGAAAATATTAATATTTGTAAAGATGATTGGGATGATTATGAAACTTCATGGAACTTTAAGAAACATCCATTATTAAAATTTAATGAAAATAATCTTAAGAACTCATTTAAATCTTGGGAATCTTATAAAAAAGAACAATTTAATCAACTTAAATCAAATGAAACAAAATTAAATAATATTTTTAGTGAAATATATGATATTGATTCAAATTATAATGTTGAGGATAAACATGTTTCAATAAATAGTTCAAATTATGAAATTGACATAAAATCATTTGTTTCATATGCAATTGGATGTATGTTTGGTAGATATAGTTTAGATGATGATTGTTTAATATCTACAAATTCAAATTTTAATATTGAGAATTATTCTAGGTTTATTCCTGATGATGACAATATTATTCCAATATTGGATACTGAATATTTTGAAGACGACATGGTTGGTCGTTTTGTTGAATTTGTAAAAATTTGCTTTGGAGAAGAAACTCTTGAAGAAAACTTGGAGTTTATAGCTAATGCATTAATTAAGAATAATAAAACAAGTAGAGAAAAAATAAGAGAATATTTACTTAAACATTTTTTCAATTACCATAAGAAATTATATAAAAAATGCCCAATCTACTGGCAATTTTCTAGTGGAAGTAATAATGCATTTAACTGTTTAATCTATTCTCATAGAATTGATTCACAGATAATTGCTAGAATTAGAACAGAATATTTACATAAAACCCAAAAAGCAATTGAACAGAGATTATTAGATTGTGAAAATTTGCTAAATACTTCTGATTCAAGTTCTGAAAAAGCAATTATCACAAAAGAAAAAAATAAATTAATTAAACAACTTGAAGAAACAATTGGATATGATGAAGCATTAAACCATGTTTCAAATTTAAATTTATCTTTTAATTTAGATGATGGAATAAAAGAAAATTATTCAATGCTTCAAGATATTATTATTTCAAGAGAAGGAATGAAAAATAAAAAAATTAATCTTCTAAAAAAGATTTAATTTCATATCTTTTTAAGCAAATTTAATTTTTTAGATTTTTTACCTTCTTTTTTAATTTCTATATTCTGGAATAATTCATAATTAAATTTAACCCCGTTATCCAAATCTATTTCAATGTTCTGATTTGCAATATGTGCTAAAAGTTCATCATATTCTTGAGTTTCTTTTAATTGTTTTTGAAGTTTAGCTTTTTCTTTAGTTGCACGGGTTACTTCTTGTTTTGAAGTGGAATTATTAATGATAGTGTTAGTGTTAGCTATTCTTTGTTCAATAGCTTTTTGAGTTTTATGCAGGTAATCAGTTCTTATTTTTGCAACTAAACTTGGCTCGTATCTGTGCATGTAAATTAGACAATTGAAACCGTTTTCTTTACCACTTGAGAACTGCCAATAAATAGGATGTTTTTTATAGATTTTTTTATGACTATTAAAGAAATTCTTTAAAAAATAGTCTCTTAATACTTCTCTTGAAGGTTTAGATGAGTTTGATAATACTTTTGCAATGAAATCTAAGTTTTCTTCTAGTTTTTCTTTACCAAAGCATTTTTCAATAAACTTTGTGAAATATCCGACAATATCATCATCAAAGTATGCTGTGTCTAATACGGGAATAATGTTATCATCGTCTGGAATGAAATTATGATACTTATTTAAATCAAATTCACCTCCTGCGAAACATAAGCCTCCTTGATTTAAATTATAACGACCAAACATGCATCCAACTGAATAAGATATTATGGATTCAATATCTTTTTTTAAATCATTTTTATTAAGGGATATATATTTATCTTCAATTTCATGATCACCATCAACATTGTATATATCATAAAATAGTTTATTTAATTTTTCTTCATTTGTTTTTAAATAATTAAATTGGTTCGTTTTGTATTTTTGCCAGAAATTATACTTTTCAGATAATGAATCTCCTTTGAAAAAAACAAATGGATGTGATTTAAAGTTCCAACTTGTTTCATTTTCATCCCAATCTTCTTTTTCAATATTTATATTGGTTATAACTAAGTTTTCTATTTCATTTTGTTTAGATTCATCAAATATTATTGGAAGTGAAGCGACATGACCGACTTCGTAATTTAATGTTGGAGATATTAAATCTAAAATATCTCCACAAATATTAGAATTTAAAAACCCAAATATATAATTTATATTTTTTTTATCTAAGAATACAGAACATCCTGCTACATCAAAAATAAATCCATTTGGGTAATATCTAAATGCAACTTTTCCACTAGAAATTTTAGACCAACTTAATGACTTATGGAAATAAAATTGAGTATTCTGGGCTCTTGATCTAATTCTACCATTAGGACCTATAATATTTCTTATTTCATATCCATCGTTTTCCCAGTTAACAACAAATTCTTGATTACCCCACCATTTACGATAATCCCCACCTTTGTTGTAGGGAAACCATTTCTTATTAGTGTTTTTTGAATTTTCACAGTTTATTGAAGAAAACCCAATATTATTAAAATCAACTTCCCACCAATATCTTAGGAATCTTGTATTTTCACCAGTTTGTAATCCAACTTTAATATCTCCTAATGAACTTAAGTTTGTATTATAAAGTTACAATTTTTTAAGCAAATTAATTTTTTTAGATTTCTTTCCTTCTTTTGAAACTTCTATGTTTTGGAATTTTGCATAGTTTACTTTAACACCATCATCTAAGTTAATTTTGATGTTTTGATTTGCTATGTGTGCAAGAGCTTCATCATATTCTTGTGTTTCTTTTAATTGCTTTTGAAGTTTAGATTTTTCTTTAGTTGCTTTTGTAACCTCAGTATTAGATGATGAGTGATTTATAATATTATCACAGTTAGCTATTGCTTGTTCAATAGCTTTTTGTGTTTTATGTAAGTAGTCTGTTCTGATTCTTGCAACTAAGCTTGGTTCATATCTGTGCATGTAAACAAGACAATTGAAACCATTTTCTTTCCCACTTGAGAACTGCCAGTATATTGGGCATTTTTTGTATGTTTTTTTGTGGTCATTGAAGAAATTTTTAAGCATATACTCTCTGATTTTTTCTCTTGAAGGTTTTTTATTTTTAGCTAGTGCATTAGCTATAAAATCAAGGTTTTCTTCCAAGGTTTCTTCTCCAAAGCATATTTTTACAAATTCCACGAAACGATTAACAATATCATCTTCAAAATATTCAGAATCTAAAACTGGGATAATATTATCATCATCTGGAATGAATTTATGATAATTATCAATATTAAATTCTCCTCCTGCAAATTGTAAACCTTCATTATCTAAAGAATAACGTCCAAACATACAACCAACAGCATAAGAAATAAAAGATTTAATATCAGAAGTATAATTTACATTATTTACTGAAATAGAATCATCTTTAACATCACAATTTAGATTAATTCCATATATTTTTGAAAAAATTTTATTTAATTTTATTTCATTTAATTTTAAATTATTAAAATCATTTTGTTTAATTTTTGTCCAAATTTTAAAGTTATTTTTTAATTTATTAATATCAAAGCTAATTAAAGGATGTTTTTTAAAATTCCAACTAATTTCATAATCATCCCAGTCTTTTTTAGTAATAAAAATATTTTCTTTAACAATTGAATCAATAATGTTTGCTTTTGAATTGTCAAATATAATTGGAACCTGTGACATGGATCCAGCACCATAATTTAAAGTTGGATTAATAATATCTAAAAATAACTGTGTTTGATTTGAATTTAATAATCCTAAATAATAATTTATATTTGATTCTGGAAATAAAGAGGAACCTGCACTATCAAAAATGGATTTAAATTCACTAAATCGAAAACAAGTTTTTGAAGATGATAATGCATTCCAGGTAATTGATTCCTTAAAATATAAATGTTTACTTCTTAAATTTGCTTTTGAATTTTTTAATTCATAACCATTATCTTCCCAATTTATAACATATTCATTATTACCATACCACTTCCTAAAATTTCCTCCTTTATCATAAGGCACCCATTTAGTATTTTCAAAAAATGGAGTAAAATTTAAATTGGATATCTCAAACCAATATCTCAAATATTTATTATTATTTCCAGTGTCCATTCCTTTTTTTACAGGCATTAAATCGCCTAATTGTTTACTATTTAAAAATACATTAATAATTTTATCATTTATCCAATATGCAATTGGATAGTTGGGAATATTTCTAAATAAATTTTGCTTTAGGGTAAACTTGTTTTTATCATTATGAAACTCTTCTTCTTTTTTGCTTTCTGAATTAAACTCAGTTAATCTGTGGAATGTTGATTTGTAATTTTCAATTAAATTATTTCTATTAACAAAAGTTGTTGCTTGTACAACTTCACCGCCAATTTCTTCAAATGCATGAGCTCCTAAATGAGCCATATTAATTATAGTGTGATTATTAATTAATTCAACCCTTAATTTTTCAAATGTTGATAAAAACATGAATGATTGCTGAGTAATCATTGCAACAAAACCTTTTTCATTACAGAAATCATGACATTTTTCAATAAATACTGCAAACAAATCTGATTTTGAATTTGGATAATTTTTCTTTAAATAATCTTTTAAATTTGGATTCATACCACTATTTCCCATATATGGAGGGTTTGTGGCAACAATATCATAGTTTTTAACAAGTAATTTTGACTGTTGGATAATATTTTTCATTAATTGAATTTCATTTTGGTATTTATATTGATTTAAATTGTTTTTATTTGATTCATAGGTACATATATCATTAAATAGTTCATCAAAATTAATATTTTTAATATCTAAAATACTGCCATATTCTTTTGCATTTATAAATACATCATACAAATAATCCCAATTTTTTTCATTGGTTTTGTCTTGTGAAATCAATTCTTCAATAAACTCTTTGGAAATTGAATTTGTCTCTTCAATTGAGCATAATAATGGTGAAATACCTTTTGTTAATATTCTACGATTATATTTTCTAGCTTTCATTAAAACTGCAAAATAAGCTAATTGATATGCTCTTTTATCAATGTCTAAACCGTAAAGATTGTTTTTTAAGATTGATTCACAAGCATCTTTTTCTGTAAATCCTTCTGAAACATATATATCCATAAGAACTTCAAAAACATAAACTAAAATATGGCCTGAACCCATACAAGGATCAATAACACTAATATCTTCTGGTTTTAAGATTTCCGATTCTTTTCTAATTGCAATTAATTGTTGTTCAACTTCTGGCTCTTGTTTCGCCTCATCAACATAATATTGCCATTTTGATTTTAATTCATTATTAGGATGGCCTTCTAACCATAATCTACCTACAGAATTTTCAACCATATATTTTACAATCCAATCAGGTGTAAATAATTGTGTTGCCGCAGGAATTCTCTCTTTAGAAATCTTTATTCGTTTTTTAAGATTTGCAAAAGTTTCATCTTTTAATTCTGTGTTATAAAATTGATATAACCAGCCTATTACTTCAACTTGACTTTCAAAGTCTTTTTCAGGAATTGTATCAATTAATTGTCTTACAACCCCATCTTCATTGGTAAATGAAATGTTTAATAATAGTTCTAAATAGTCATCGGTTTTTTCAAATAAACCCTGAAGTATTTCATTTAATTTATTACATTGTTTTATAAATAAGAATCTGAATAATTCATCTAATTTATTTTCATCTTTAAGTTTAAAAATTAACTCCTTATCTTCTTGAGTGTAATCCAAATCAACATCAAATGCTTCAATTATTATATCCGGTTCTATTTTACCTGCAGTTTCAGAGGATAAAACTCTTGTTTTAGTTGGTAGGAAATTATTAATTTCCATAAATCTTATAGCAATTATACGATTAAACCATGTATAAGCTACCTCTTCAACAACATTTTCAAAACCTTTTTGTTTGACTTCTTTTACTAATCTTTCTCTTTTTGAAATATCATTATCATATATACTATTAGTTGATCCACCAAGTTGATATGTTTCTATTCCATTGGCTGAACTTATTGGTTCATAAATGTTATCTTTATTAATTCCAACTAAACTCATTTTATATTCTACATCTTCCATTAACTTCTTACGAGAATTAATGGCAAATGTTTTAATTGCAGTTTTATCCATAATTTCACCAAGTTTAATTAAAACTATATATCTATTTGGTGATATTAAATTGTTGCTATGTTTATCGGGAAATTCAAAACAGCCGAATAATATTTTGAATTAACAAGACAGAACAATTGAAGATTCTCTCAATTATCTAATATCTTCTTTTAAAAATGGAAAAGAATTTGGAAGCATATTGACTATAAAACCTATTGATTTTGAAAAAATAAATAATTTAATTTCTAAATTTGAATCAAATAATAATTTAACTAAACTTAAGTATTTAGATGAAATTAATCTTTTGAAAAATATTATTAACCAATCCATATTATTATCTAAAAAATATGATGTTGTAGTAACAAATCCTCCTTATATGGGAAATAATGGTATGAATCCAAATTTAAAAGATTATATTAAATCTAATTTTCCTTTAACTAAAACAGATTTATTTGCTGTATTTTTAGAAAAAGGATTGGAAATGATAAAAGATTATGGATTTAATTGTATGGTTACAATGCAATCATGGATGTTTTTGTCAAGTTTTGAGAAATTCAGAAAGAAATTAATTGAAACTACAACTATTTCAAATTTATTACACATGGATAATATGGTAATGAGGATTGCATTTGGAACTTCTGCAACAGTATTTAGAAAAATAAACTTGATGAACTACAACAGTACTTTTTATCATGTGAAATTATCTGATGTTGAAAATGATATTGTTGATTCATTGTTTTTTAATGATGAAAATACTTTAATTTTTAATCAATCTAATTTTGAAAAAATTCCTGGATCTCCAATAGCATACTGGGCAACAAATGAGATTATAAATGATTTTGAAAAGGGTGAAGATATTACCAGATACATTGATTCTTTTCAGGGAATAATAACTGGAAATAATGATAAATTTTTAAGATTTTGGCATGAAGTATCAATAGATAAGATAGCATTTGATAAAAATTCGTTCAATGAAATAGATTTGAATAGTAAATATTGGATTCCTTATAATAAAGGTGGAAAATTTAGAAAATGGTATGGGAATCAAGAATATATTGTTTATTGGAAATATGGTTCAAAAGATAAAACAAGAGGAAAAGCATCATTTTCAGATTTTTATTTAAAAGAGTATGTTTCATGGTCATATATTACTTCGTCAACATTATCAACACGTTATTTTCCAAATGGTTTTTTGTGGGATGTTGCAGGTTCTGGGATGTTTGATAAAGGAGATTTTATAAAATATTTACAAGCATTATTAACTAGTAAAGTTGGAATTACTTTTTTAAAGATTATCAATCCTACATTAAATTTTCAAGTAGAAAATATTCTTCAAGTTCCTATTATTTATAATGAATCATTCAAACAGGAAGTAGATAAATTAGTTACTCAGAATATTGATATTTCTAAATTAGATTGGGATTCTTTTGAAACTAGCTGGAATTTCATAAAACATCCATTTTTAAAATTTAATAGTGATTTAATTTTTAATAATTTCCAACAATGGTCAAAACAACAAAATGAATTCATTAATCTGATTTTTGAAAATGAATTTAAACTTAATGATCTATTTATTAAAATTTATAATTTACAGTCAGAAATTTCTAACAATATTGTTAAAGAAGATATTACATTATATTGCCCTATATTGAGTAAGGATATTAAATCATTTATTTCTTATGCTGTTGGTTGTATGTTTGGTCGTTATAGTTTGGATAATGAAGGTTTACAATTTGCAGGAGGTAAATTTAATATAAATAATTATCATAAATTCATTCCAGATGATGATAATATTATCCCAATTTTAGATTCCGAGTATTTTGAAGATGATATTGTTAATCGTTTTGTAGAATTTGTAAAAACATGCTTTGGCAAAGAAACCTTAGAAGAAAACCTTGATTTTATAGCTAATGCACTAGCTAAAAATAAAAAACCTTCAAGAGAAAAAATCAGAGATTATCTCCTTAAAAACTTTTTCAATGATCACAAAAAAACATACAAAAAATGCCCAATTTACTGGCAATTTTCAAGCGGCAAAGAAAATGGTTTCAACTGTCTAATTTATATTCACAGATATGAACCAAGTTTAGTTGCAAGAATTAGAACAGATTACTTGCATAAAACTCAAAAAGCTATCGAACAAGCAATAGCTAACTGTGACAATATAATTAATCACTTATCATCAAAACAAGAAGTTGTAAAAGCAACTAAAGATAAAGCTAAACTTCAAAAACAATTAAAAGAAACACAGGAGTATGATGAAGCACTATCTCACATAGCTAATCAAAATATAGAAATTGACCTAGATGATGGTGTTAAAGTTAATTACGCAAAATTCCAAAATGTCCAAGTTTCAAAGGAAGGTAAAAAATCTAAAAAAATTAACCTTCTAAAGAAACTTTAATTTTACATTTTCCGGGCAATACTTCAAAACTTTTATTATTAATTCAACACATACTAATAACAGTGATTATATTATGAAGTATAGTGCTGGAATTATGAGTCATTCATTTTGGTATCTTGAAACAAAAAACACTGCTGAATATCTAGCTGAAGATATTTCAAAAAAAGAGTTAATGGAGTTATCTTTAACTGAAAATATTTATCAGGTGGATAGTGAACGTAGAGCACGTGAATTGACTAATGTATGTTATCGTCGATTAAATGGATTTTCTAATGATTTATTAATATATTTATCAACTTGTGATCAAAATTCAGGTAGATTATTAGTTTTAATTTCAATTTTAAGAAATGATAAATTATTTTTTGAGTTTATGCATGAAGTCTTCAGAGAGCATATTATTTTAGGAAATTACATTATAAAAGATTCAGATTTAGATATTTTTTTCATGAATAAATCTAACCAAAGTGAAGTAATTGAAAATTGGAAAGATACAACTCTTCGAAAGGTTAAAACTAATTATAAAAATTTTTTAATTGAAGCAGGCCTTTTAGAAAAAGAAGAAGAGGATTATAAAATTATTTTACCATTTGTAGATTTTAAATTAAAAGAATTATTAACTCAAAATAATTTAACACCATTTTTAAATGCCATAACTGGAGGAATCTGATGAATATTGATGAGAAGCTTAGTAAAATTGAACCAAAAATTAAAGAGCCTTCATTTCTTGAGAATAAAGGTTTAAGTAATGAAGTAGGTTATTATATTTTTGATTATGATCCGAAATATGAACTTAAAGTTCGTGAAGAAGTTTCAAGGATTAAAAATAAAATCAATAATTCAAGTTATGCATTTACTATTAAAGAATTTGATTTATATGAAATTATCATTGATATTTTAAATGAAAGAGGTTATTTAGAAAAAGTTTTTAATTTTGAAGAAAAAAAAGGGATAGAATTTACAACTAAAGCAATTATCAGTCTTTTAAAATTAAATTCAGATAACAATAATGTTATTGTAAACTATATTTTAGAGAGAACTCCAGATAACTGTGTTGTATTTTTAACTGGTGTTGGAAAGGCTTATCCAATATTAAGATCACATAATGTTTTAAATAACTTACATCAAAAGTTAGACGAAGTTCCAGTTGTTTTATTTTTCCCAGGACAATATTCTGGTAGAGAATTAGTTTTATTTAATACTATTGAAGGAAGTAACTATTATCGAGCATTTCCATTGATTAGGTGAACATATGCAAATAAAAAACATGTTTGAAAAGGATATCGACAGGGATATCAAAGGAGTAATTAAAGTCGGTCAAAATGATGATGAAAATATTTATCAGGAACTGGATGAATATGTTGTTACAAATGAACTATTGAAACATTTTACTAAGTTTTTTTCAAGTTATAATAAGGGAATACAAAGTCCCACTGATGATATTGGTGTTTGGATTTCAGGGTTCTTTGGAAGCGGTAAATCTCACTTTTTAAAAATTTTATCATATATTCTAGATAGTAATCTTAAAGTTCATGGAAGAAGACCAATTGATTTTTTCAAGGAAGATGGAAAAATCAAAGATTCAATGGTTATTGGAGATATGGAAGCTGCAACAAATGTTAGTTCTGATGTAGTTTTATTTAATATAGATTCTAAATCATCATCACAATCAAGTTCAAATAAAGATGATATTTTAAATGTATTTGTAAAAGTTTTTAATGAAATGCAGGGCTATTGCGGAGGAATGCCCTTTTTAGCAGATTTTGAAAAAAAATTAGATGCAAAAAATAAATTTGAAGAGTTTAAAACAGAATTTGAAAATATCACCGGAATGAATTGGGAAGAATCAAGAGATGAATTCTACTTTATAAGTGATGATATTATACAAAGTGTTGTAAATATTGGATTCATGAGTGAAAACGAAGCTAACAATTGGGCTTCAAAAGCAGAAGACAACTTTAAGTATTCAATTGAAGATTTTGCAAATGAAGTGAAAGAATACTGTATCAATAAAGGAAATAATCATCATGTAATATTTTTAGTAGATGAAGTTGGACAATATATAGCAGATGATACTAAATTAATGCTAAACTTACAAACTATAGTTGAAGAATTAGGAATTAAATGTCATGGAAAAGCTTGGGTTGTTGTTACGAGCCAACAAAACATTGATGATATCACCAGAGATATAAAAGGAATGGATTTTTCTAAAATTCAAGGAAGATTTAAAACACGTTTATCCCTATCTTCTTCAAATGTAGATGAAGTAATTAGAAGACGGATTCTAGCAAAAACTGATGTTGCCCAAAAAACTTTAGAAGCAGAATATCCAAGTTTTGAGCCTATTTTAAAAAATATTTTAACTTTTGAAAAATCTGCAGAAATGAAAACATATGAAAATGCAAGAGACTTTGCTAATATCTATCCATTTGTTCCTTATCAATTCAATCGTGTTCAGGATGTTTTAACATCAATAAGGGAACATTCCTCATCAGGAAAGCACATGGCTGATGGTGAGCGTTCAATGCTTGCACTCTTCCAAGAATCTGCAATTGAAATTAAAAATGGTTCTGAAGGCCAATTAGTTCCATTCAATATATTTTATAATGCTATTGAACAATTTATTGATCATACTAACAGTCAAGTAATTAATAAAGCACGGGACAATAAGGAATTGTATCCTTTTGATGTTGAAGTTTTAAAAGTACTTTTCATGATTAAATATGTAAAAGAAATTAAATCTACATCTAAAAATTTAACCACCTTGTTAATTTCTAACATTAATGAAGACAGACTGGAGTTACAAAATAAAGTAGATAAATCATTATCCAGATTACTTGAACAAACTTTAATCCAAAAAAATGGGGAGGTTTATTCATTTTTAACAAATGAAGAACAAGACATTAATCGTGAAATTAAAAATCAGATAGTTGATAATGGTGAAGTTTTAGATAATGCTGCAAATAGGATTTTCCAAGAAATTTACCCTAAAAACAAATATCGTTATAGCAATAGATATAATTTCCAATTTAATCAATCAATTGATAATAAAAAGATTAATAATAGAGAATTTGATATTGGAATGAGAATAATTACTCCGTTTTATACATCAGATTTAAGTGATTCTTCTCAAGCTACTTTTGAAGAAAGTAATATGCATAATATTTTAAAAGGATTATCTGAATCTAACAATGAAGTTGTTGTACATTTACTTTCTGATTTAACAGTATTTGATGAAATAAAAGAAGCACTGCAAATTCAAAAGTATTTAACTAAAAAAAGTGCTGAAATGAAGGTTGAACTCAGAAGCAGAAAACAAGAGGAATATAATGATAAAATAGAAAGAATCAAATTATTCCTTGAATCTTCTATTAAAGATGCAATAATTTATATTAAAGGAGATAAAGTAGATATTGCTGAAAAAAATGTTGAATCAAGGCTTGATGAATCAATGGGCAAGTTAGTTGATAAAATTTATAATAAATTAAGTTATATGGACTTTGCACCTGATAAAAGTGATATTAAAAAAGAATTAACAAATGAATATCAGCAAACACTGATAGCTAGTGAAACAAAAGCTATGAATGCAGTAAATGATATGGACAATTATATTTCAGATCAGTCAAAATTGCATAATACTCTTACACTAAAAAGTCTAATAAACAGATATTCAAAAGCTCCTTATGGTTTTGTCAATTTGGATGTTCAATGGTTACTTGCTTCATTATTTGCACAAAAAAGAATTGTCTTAACAATTAATAGTGATGAAATTTCTTTAAGAAATACTGATGCCTCCAAAATTTTAGATTATTTAACAAAAAATGAATACTTAGAAAAACTATTGGTATCTGAAAAAGAAGTTATTGATAGTAGTAAAATTAGGAAAGTTAAAGAAGTTTTAAAAGAGGTTTACAGTTTGAATTTAACTCATGATAATGATGAAAGAATCATGGATGAATTTAAATGTGTTAATGCATCTAAAATTGAAGAAATTGATAAATGTCTTTTAGAATTTAGAATATCAAATAAATATCCTGGCAAATCAATATTGGAAGAGTCAAAAGAATTATTTAATGATGCTAACAATAAGAAAAGCACATTGCAATTCTATAACTATGTGTCTGATAATGATGAAGAATTTTTGGATTTGGCTGATGATTTAGATCCTGTTTTAGCATTCTTTAATGGAAGTCAAAAAGCTATTTTCGATGAATCCTGTGAAGTATATAAAGTTTATGAAGAAAATATTAACTTAATCAATGATTCTGATTTATCATATGTTGCATCTGAAATTGACAGAATTATTTCAATGCCAAACCCTTATTCAAATATTAGAAAGCTGCCTGAATTAAACAATAAATTCACTACACATTTTGATGAAATATTGGAAGATAAAAAAACAATTATTTTAAATGGAATAAAGGAAGATTATGAAAGTATCAAATTAAGACTAAATACTGATGAGTTGAAAGCTAAATTTGAAAATAAATTTATATCTAAATTTGATTCACTTAAAAATAAATTGGATTCAGAAAAAAATATTGCCATTATTGATGGAATCACAATGGAATCAGAAAATCTTAAAAACAATTGCATCCATGAAATTGATTTATTTATTAATTCTATAACTCCTAATGATCCTCCAGAAAGTGCAATAAATAAACCAGTATCTCCACAACAACCAATTAAGATTCCTGTGGAAGTGGATGTGGACATTAAGACAATAACATTGTCACCTAAGGTTAAAATTGAATCTGAAGATCAAATTGATGAATTCTTACAAAAAGTAAAAACAGAACTTAAAAATAAATTAGAAAATGCAGATATTATTAATTTAAAACTGTGAGGTTATTTAAATGTCAAAATCAATAACTAAATGTTTAAATGAATGGAATGCAACAATTGAAGCATTAGGTCAAGGAAAACAATCAATTTTAATTAGAAAATATGGTACAAATGTTGATGACTTTCTTTTATTTCCGACAGTAAGTTATGCCCTTAAAGATAATTATTTAGACAGTTTCCAAGAGGATTATAAAGATTTTGTTAGAGAAAATGCACTTCCAAATAAAAAGGATTCTAAATTTGAAGTAAAATATTATGCAAAAGTTGAAAAGGTTGTAGAAAAACCCTCAACTAGAATTGGTTCTTTAAATAATTATCATATCTGGACAAGAGACCATGTAAAATCATACTTAGGTAATTCAAAAGCACAAGTTTGGATTTTAAGAGTATATGAACTTGAAAGTCCCCAGTATTTAAACAGAACCCGTGGAATGAGATATGCTAATGTAGATATGGAAGTTAAATTGGATAATTTAAAACCTGTATTGTCTGATAGTGAATTTGAAAGTATTTTAAAAGGGATTTAAATGAATCTTGAGGAAATTGAAAACCGGATAAATTCAATTATTGATGAGGCATATCATCGCCAAATTGTCTTTTGGTATGATGAAAATCAGGAATTTATAGAAGATATTAATAATATTCAATTAAATAATGCTAAGCTACATATCTTGAAAGACAATAATTTGATTAAAACTAAATATCAAATCGAATTTGAAGATAAAAATTCTAATTATCTTGTTTATGCACCATTCCCTCAACCTGATGATAATGAAAATTATTTAGCGGATTTAACCCATTATGCAGTTCCATTTTCTGCTGATAAGATTGAAATGATTGGACAAGAATTAGGGATTTCTCCTGAGTTTTATCATTTGCTTAAGAAGTATTCTTTATTTTGGAATGCTAAATCAAGAGTTAATGCATTTAAAGATTTAAATGTTTCTTTTACTGAATTAAATATTAAACAAGCTATTTTAGCAGTGTTGTCTAATCAGAAAACTTTAAATTTTGATTATATTGTTCGTGAAGTGATTATCAATAATTTTAATGAAGAAAATGAAATTATAAAAAACTTTGAAAAATATAATATCTTAGAAGATTTCTGGGAGTTAATTTCAAGGAAATTTAAATACTCAGAAGACAATCCATCTGTGAAAAGACTTGTTAGGTTCTTAATTTTAAATTATACTGCAAACTTATATCAAGGACCAACTCCAAAATCATGGGATGAATATTTAGTTTCTGATAAAAACAATGCTTCCATATTTATTAGTGAATTTATGAATAATGCAAATTATTCTGAATATTATGATAGAATAGCTAGAGAATTAGAACCAAAACTTAATATTACAAGCTTAAGTAAAATAAACATTGATCCTTATATAAATTGCGATTCATTTGAAAGATTCGATGAAAATATAATTAATCATTTCACTGAATTATTATTTGAAACTAAAGTGGACTTAGGTGCGGAATTTAAAGAGATTTTAGAAAACAGGAAGAAAACTCATTTTTATTTAAAATATGAGGATAATTATGAAGTTTTAAAATATGCAAATTTATTTATTTCTTTAATTAATGAGTTTATGCGAAGTGAACTTCCAGAAAAACCTGAAGAAATTATTAAAGAATATTCTGAAAAATGGGTTTACTTAGATTCATATTATAGGAAATTCTATTATTTCTATGATAAATTAGATGATACTGAGTATCTTGAAGATTTAAGGCAATTAGTTGAAAATTTATATGTAAACCGTTTTTTAAGTGTAATTAATCCTAAATTCACTAAAAAATTAGCTGAAAAACCAATTGCTGAGTTAGACATTCCAAAACAATGGAAGTTCTTCAAACAACATATTCCAACTTCAGTTAGGAAACATAAAACTGCAGTTATTATTTCAGATGCATTTAGATATGGCTGTGCAGTTGAATTATTCGCAGAACTTGAAAAAGATCCAACAAGAACTCCTGAGATTAAACCAATGTTATCTACTATTCCATCATATACTGCATTAGGTATGGCATCACTTTTACCTAATAAAGAAATTGTTTATGAAGGTGATACAATATTAGTTGATGGAATGAATTGCAGGTCAACTGATGAGAGGAATAATATTTTAAGTTCAAATGTTAATGAAGTAATTGCCATATCTTACGAAGATGTGGATAAATTAAAATCTAAGGAATTTAAAGAATTAACAAAAGGATTAAACTTAATTTATATTTACCACAATAAAATTGATGCTAGAGGAGACCATGCTCCTTCTGAAAATGAAGTATTTAATGCTGCTCAAGAAACAATTGAAGATTTAGAATTATTAATTAAAAGATTAAGAGATCAAGGTAATTTTGCTAAAATATTTATTACCTCAGACCATGGATTTATTTATAAACGTGACAAATTAAAAGAGCATGATAAAGTTAATTTAGATAAATTCCCAGAGAAAAAACATAAACGTTTTATTTTATCTGAAAAACCTTTAAAAATAGATGGTGCAGTTTCCTTATCTATGGAGTATCTAAACATGGATAGGTATGTTAATGTTCCGATAGGTGCAGATGTATTTAAAGCACAAGGTGCTGGACTTAATTTTGTTCATGGTGGAGCTAGTTTAGAAGAATGTATTGTTCCATTGCTGGAAGTTAAAGCAGGAAAAGGTGCTAAAAACCAAAGGACTGTAGAACTTCAATTAATTTCAACTAAAAATACTATTACAAATTATGATGTAATGTTAACATTTTTCCAAAAAGAAAATGTTTCACAAGATGTTTTACCATTGGAAGCTTCAGTTTACTTCATTGATGAGGAAAATAATAAAATATCTGGTGAACAAATAATCTTTGCTGATAAAAACTCTGATTCAGCAGAAGATAGGGAATTTAAAGAAAAATTTAGATTGTTACAAAAACAATATGATAAATCTAAAAATTATTATTTAATTATTAGAGATTTAAAAGAGGATGTTGAAGTTGATAGAATTCCATTTACAATAGATATGGCTTTCCAAGATGGATTTGATTTTTTTTAGGAGTGATATTCAATGACTGAAGAATATGAGTTACAAGATGATTTGAATACAAAGTTAAAACATTACTTTGAGGGTAAAATTGTAAGAAAAGATTTGACAAAAAGAGTTAAAGAAGGTGCTAATGTACCGGTTTATGTTTTAGAATATTTATTGGGTAAATATTGTTCTCAAGACGATGCATTAGTTGAACAAGGGGTGCAAACTGTTAAAAATATTCTTGCAAATAATTATGTAAGACCTGATGAGGCACAAAAGATTTTATCTAAATTAAAGGAATTAGGTTCTTATTCAATCATTGATGTTGTAACTGTGAAATTAGATTATAAAACAGACACATATTATGCGTCATTTTCTAATTTAGGTCTTAATGATATTTCAATTAATCCAGAGTTCCCACAAAGATATGAAAGACTTTTGGGAGGAAATCTTTGGTGTATGGTAAATTTAGAATACGATTTTGACGAAGCGGATTTTAGATCACAAACTATTAAAATTAGGAATTTACAACCAATACAATTACCTAATATTGATTTAGATGACATATTATCAAATAGAAAAAATTTCACTAAAGAAGAATGGATTGATATTCTTTTAAGGTCTTGTGGTATGGAACCAACACAATTTGATAAGCGTGTTAAATGGTTATTAATAGCTAGATTAATTCCTTTAGTTGAAAATAACTTTAACTTATGTGAATTAGGTCCTAGAGGAACTGGTAAATCACATATTTATAAAGAAATCTCACCAAATTCCATATTAGTTTCTGGAGGTCAGACAACTGTGGCAAACTTGTTTTACAATATGCGTGATAAACAAATAGGGCTTGTTGGAATGTGGGACTGTGTTGCTTTTGACGAAGTGGCAGGAATTAAATTTAAAGACCAAGATGGAATAGCTATTATGAAAGATTTTATGGCATCAGGTTCGTTTTCACGTGGTAAAGAAGAAAAGAATGCGAATGCATCTATGGTGTTTGTTGGAAATATTAATCAGAGTGTTGAATCATTATTAAAGACTTCTAGTTTATTTGATCCATTTCCTTCAGAGATGGGTACTGATACAGCTTTCTTTGATAGGATGCATTGTTATATTCCAGGTTGGGAAATACCTAAATATAGGCCTGAGTTTTTTACAGATGATTTTGGATTTATTACAGATTATTTGTCTGAATTTTTCCGTGAAATGAGAAAACGTTCATTTACTGATGCATATCAAGAATATTTCAGATTAGGTCGTGATTTAAACCAAAGAGATACAATTGCTGTAAATCGTATGGTGTCTGGACTTGTTAAATTAGTATATCCTGATGGTAACTTTGATAAAGAAGATATTCGTGAAATATTAACATTTGCACTTGAATCTAGAAGAAGAGTTAAAGAACAACTTAAAAAGATTGGTGGAATGGAATTTTATGATGTAAATTTCTCATATATTGATTTAGAAGAAAATAGGGATTGTCCAGTAGGTGTTGAAGAACAAGCCAGCAGCACTTTGATTCCAGAAGGTGACTTAAAACCAGGACATTTGTATTCTGTTGGATCATCTGAAAATGGAAAACTTGGTGTTTATAAATTTGAAACAGAAATGATGAAAGGAAGTGGTAAATTTACACCAAATGGAATAGGTTCTAAAAAAGATGTAAATGAAGCAGTTAAAATAGCTTACCAATATTTCAAGTCAAATGCAGGTTCAATTAGTGGACAGATTTCATACAAGGATAAAGATTATGTAATGCAGGTTAAAGATTTACATGGAGTTGGTATGACAAGATATTTAACTTTAGCTACTTTTATAGCATTATGCAGTGTTGCAACAAATCGTAAAGTTTTACCTTCACTAGCTATATTGGGTAACTTCTCTTTAGGCGGAACCGTTGATAAAATACAAAATTTAGCAGATACATTACAAGTTTGTTTAGATAATGGTGCTAAAAAATTATTAATTCCAATGAGTTCTTATGTAGATATTGGATTAGTGCCTTCAGATTTGCTTGTTAAATTTACATTGATTCCATATAATACGCCTGAAGAAGCTGTAATGAAAGCATTTGGAGTCGAATAAGTGTATTATGTAATCTTGTATGATGATTTAAAATTAGATATTCTCTTATAATGTTTTTATAAAGTATGGGGATATTAAAATTAAATCCCAATAGTTGAAGTGTAAAAAATTTAACTGAGGGATTTTTATTGGATTTTAAAGAAAAAAAGATTTAAAAAAAAATTTTAATATTGTTAAATAGCAAAGATAAAAAAGAGTTAAATAGACTAAAGCATATAAAAGCAAAGAATATTGAAAACTTACAACAATAGCTAATATAAAGTGATCATATGCATATGGAAGAATTAAAAAAAGAATATAAGAATAATCCTTTAGAATTTTATTATAATCATGTTGAAAATTGTAATTCAATTGAAAAGTTAATCGATATTATAGATGCAATGGATAACATTACTAATCAAACTGATTGTTCACAAGGAAGTATAAGATGTCCTTATACATTAACTATTCTTAGAATTATGAATTTATTTGGGGAGGATTGGGAAAAAGTTCTTTATTGGTCTAAAAAACTTAATCCTGATCTATTGTCTAAAGATAATTATCCTGATGGATATCAATTGTCTGATAAAGAACGATGGTATCTGTTAACATCAACTGCATTATTAAACTTAAATTATTATGATGAAGCTATAGAATTATCTAAAAAAGCATTGGATGATTTAACTTATTTTACAAAATTTAATTATACAGAATTTAAACTAATAATTTCTACAGCTATTAATGGATTATTTGAAAAAGGTAGTTTAACTAATGAAGAAAAATTGGATTTAGAAAGTAAATATGATGTGTTTGATTATAATGAATATATTCATCCTTTAGACTTATATAATAATCATGTGAAAAATGGTTGTTTATTTAATGATTTATTAAATGTAGGGGAATTAATGCTTAAAATTAATAAACAAAGAGACTGCTCAGTATGGGATGGAGGATGTGTGTATACATTAACTATTCTTAAAATTATGGAAAATTTTAATGAAAATTGGGAAGAAGTCATGAATTGGTCTGAAAAACTTAATCCTAAATTGTTATCTTCAGTACCATTTAATTGTGGTAATATTCATCCTTCTAAAAAAGAAAAATGGTATGATTTAACTTCAAAAGCATTATTTAAATTAGGCAAATATGAAGAATCCATTAAGTTATCTAAAGAAGCGTTATCTAATAATGTTACTGACGAAGGCTCTATAAAATTTAAATGGAGAATTGGTAAATCCCTTGAAAAATTAAGTAAACATGATGAAAGTAAAGAATATTTAAATGAAGTAAAAGAAAAAGAAACTATTTATGAATCTGGTGAAAAAGACAACTCAGAAAATAATGAAATTCTATTAAAATTTAATAATTTAAAAGAAATCTGTCAAAGTAATCCTTTAAACGAGTTTAATAGTGATTATTTAATAAGTGGTTTCAAAAATGAATTTTTTGATGTTGACATGATTATTAAGGAAATAGAAAAGCATTCTAAAAACCAAGATTTAATAAAAATTATCCCTATTATTTATTTAATATCTGAACAAATGAATGTAAATTCTAATAAATTTCCAATTGATGAATTGTATGATTCTAAATATGAAAGTGTAAATGGTGAATTATTTATTAAAATTTTAACTCGTGGATTTGAAAATAAGTTTTCTAAAATGTATGAAGTTGTTTTATTTAATAATCATAAAGATGAAAAAAATGGAGAAAAAATAATCAAATCTTTTGAAAATAAAGGTTCTATAATGGTTATGAATATACTTGATTTATTAAATATACAAATAACTGGAAAAAAAACTACAAAAAGAAAATAAAGAAGATAAATTTAATATTGTAAGTGCATTATATCCTCATGATGTATTTATGGATTTTTATGACCAAGCAATACGTGAGTGGGGTTAAAATAGTTTTTTGTTAAAATTTTCTAAATATGGTGAATATTTTGATAAATACTTTGCTGATGATTTCTCTCTAAAAACAATTAAATATAGAAAATAATTTATAATCCTAATAAAAACAATTATATACTATTTTACACACATTATTATATATGTCTGAAGAAAAGCTAGCAAAAGCAATTATACTGCTAACTGAGGATAAACCTGAAAAGGCTCTTAAAATTTGTAATAAAGTTTTAGCTAAAAATCCTGAGGATAATTATGGAATTGCTCTTAAAGGTGATTGTTTAAATGCTTTAAAACAATATGATGAAGCTTTAACTTATTATAATAAAGCGTTAACTGTTGATCCTGATTTATTTAATGTTTGGATGCGTAAATCTGAATTATTAATGGACCTATGTAAATTAGATGAAGCTTATGAATCTTTGGAATTTGTATTAAATAAAGACCCAGAATTTGCTCAAGCATGGTTTATTAAAAGCAAATGTTTAGATTTAATGGAAAGACATGAAGAAGCATTAAAATGTGTTGATATTGGATTACATTTAGATCAAAATGCTGCTGGAGGTTGGGTTTCTAAAGGTTTTAGCTTATGTGGTTTGGAAAAATATGATGAAGCGATTGAATGTTTTAATATAGCATTATCTATTGATCCAGAGTTGGTAGATTCTTTGCATACTTTAGCTTTTGTTTATCTTATTGTAGAAGATTATGAAAAAGCTGTTGAATATGCAGATAAAACTTTTAAATTGGATTCTACAAATTATGTGGCTTTTTTAGTTAAATCATGTGCTCTTGCAGTTCTTGACAGGACTGATGAAGCATTAGATGTTCTTAACTGTGGATTAAAATTTCATCCCGATGAAAAAGAGTTAATTGATATTAAAAATGATATTTTAAATTAGGTGGCTGGTGTTTTTATGGGAAAGCGAAGAAAAGCAGGTAATATCAATCCTAAAAAACAATTAAGAAAACAGGGAACAGCTTATTACAACAGAGAAAAGGAAATTAATTATTTATTAAACAATTTTACAAGTGCTGTTTATAATCCCAACTTTAATTTGCAGAATATTAAGTCATACAAACAGATGAATGAAATTAGAATGAAATTAAAGAAGTTATTTGACCAGCAGGGAGATATGGTCTGGAAAAAAAGTGCTAAGAGACGCAGAATATATGATGAGCAATTATCAAAATTTAAAGTTGTATATACCAGATGGAAAAGTGAAACTTATATTACTTATTTAAATGTTAATTTCGATGTTCCAAAACATTTAAATCCTATTTTGAGTATGAAAAGGTCATAAAATGAACAGAGATCAGAGAGATAGAATAGAAGGTAACTGCTGCTGGGCATGCGGCGCATATTTAAATGACGGCAGAGACAGATACTGTCCTGTTTGCGGATGTCCCAATGACAATTACATGCCTCCGTTAAGGAATGTCAGACCTTCCAAATCCAAAGAACAGGAAGATAAGGAATGGAACAGATGCTGCATGCTGATGTTTGTTGTTTTTCTGATTTTGTGTATTTTAGGTAAAGCTATGCAATAAGGAGTTTTTAAAAATGAATTCAATTCAAAAAGCGTTTATGTCAAACTGTTGCGAAAGGTGTGGAAGAACCTTGGATTTCAGCAAGGATAAGTATTGTCCTTACTGCGGCCATCCCAATTTTAATTATCATCCTGCCACGGGGGTTTCACACACCTCTTCTAAAACAACAAAACGTAAAAAACAGGATAATACATCTACCTGCTGTATTCTGATTGCAATTTTTTTCATAATTGCATATATTTATAGCTTTTTTAACTAAATATTTCTGTTTAGCTGATGGAAATTTTGAAATACTCACTGAAAAGATAAATGATTCAGACTTATATGGATTTGCTGAGTTTAATAATGATGTTCCTGTCAGGCAGTTAACAGGGATATTATACAACAGAAGTTCCGGTATGGGGCCATAGTGCAGGTTATACTGCATTACATGATTTTAAAGATGCCGGAAATGGAGATATTATTAAAGAAACAACATATTCCTTTCAGATAGCAGCAGTGTCTTTTTACAGAATTTCTTAATTAACTAACCTTTTATATACATTATAGTAACATTTATATATCAATTCCAACATAATAATATTTAGTTGTGTTTATCTTGATTAAAAGATATGCAAACTAGGTGAAAATTATGAAAAATTTTGAATTTTTAAAAGATTTTGACAATGATATGTACACTCTTCTTAGTGAATTTGAAAGGGAAGCTGTAAAAAATCCAAAAACATCAGAGTCATATGTTACTCCTTTTTTGGAAAAGGTAGTAAATGATATGCTCCAAAGGAACAATAATGCAATTGATAATCCATATGTTGGATTTTCTAAAAGAGTTGATAAATTATATGAATTAAAAATTATTGACTATAAGTTTAAATGTATGTTGCTTGAAGCATATCAGATGAGAAATGCAATCACCCACAAGTCCATTGAAGATTTCTTAAGACAGGACAACAGAATACCCTTCCAGCTCCACAGAAGTCTTTTTGACATTGCATGGAAATACTTTGAATTGTATAATGAAAATTATTATTGCCTCGAAAAACCTGAATACACACCAATTTATAATCTGAACTCAAAAACAGAAGAAATCACACCAAAACCCTCAGATAACAGAAATTTCAGACACTGCATAATATGCGGTAAAACAAATGATTCCAAAAACTCCAATTTTTGCAGAAGCTGCAGCAATGAACTTGAATATCAAAATGAAATTATCAACCTGAAAAACAATCTGGACATTAATCATTTTACTAAAGAGGAAGTTAACCAGATCCATTCCGGCATGTATACCAGTCAGCTGCTTATTGAGCTTACAACCAAGAACCTTCTTAAAAAAACAAACAGACACTACAGTCTAAACGAAGAGGAATATGAAAAACTGATTAAATTTACCCATGACTGTTATGATATGGAAAAGACTTTAACTGAATTTCTAAACGGCAAATACACATCAAAGCAAATCAAAGAGACAAAATATTATAAATGCGGTCAGAAAAGCATCAGCCCATTTGTGGAGTTTTACCAAATTGTTGAAAATCAGCTATTCAATGATTTTCTGGACCAGATTGCTATGAAAATCCCTATTAGTGAAGTTCTTGAAAAAACACAGGTAAGTAAATCTTACATAAACAGCTGGTACAGCAAAAACAGAGACAGATTCATTAAAGGGGAGCACAACTCAGAATTCATAACATATAATAAACTTTTAATAGATGAATACCTGACTTTAAAAAGAAAACAGTACCTGGATGATGACATTAAAGCTGAACTGCAGATAAATGATGAAATTATCAGCTTCTGGATGGATTCATTTGATATGGAGTCCGGTATTTTCAAAAGAAATCTCAGGGAAATTAAAATGAATATATTTTTAAACAACCTGAAAGAAGGCAAATCAAAAGAAGAGGCACTTGAAATAGCTGAAATCACCGATTTTGAAGAACTGCTTAAGAATAAGGATTTTGAAACTGAATATAAAAAGGAATATTATGAAAACCGTGTAGACAAACTTCTGAAATCTCTAAAAACAATGAGTTTTGATAAAGCTCTTAAAAGGGTCAACATATCTGAAGACGACTATAACAGATGGTATGCCAAAGGCAAAAAGCAGTGCCTGCTTAAAAAAGATGATGATGAATTCTGTCTGAATTTTTACATTAATGTAACACGTGTACTGATGGACAGGTATCTGAAACTGAGAAGTGAAGGCAAAACAAAAATGGAAGCCTGCAAAAAAATAAACACAGACTTAAATGAAGTTAAAAGATGGTGTAAATGGAATGAAAGCGGCTTATTTATAGATTTCAAAGAAAACAGCAAGAAAATCACTGCTGATTTAATAGTTGATGCAATTAAAGATGGTAAATCCAAAGACAAAATAGCTGAAAACTCAGATATAACAGTCAGTGAATTAAATAAAATCCTTGTTTTGGGATCACAGAACGATAAAATCTACAGGAAAGTATATGAAGAATATGAATCATTTTATCTTTCAAAACATTTGGAGGTCTTTTTAAAGGAAATTAAAAATAAAAACTTGAAAAAAGCACTGAAAACATCCGGAATTGAAAAGGCAGAACTGGATAAAACATATAACTTAGGCAAAAACGGTGATGAACGCTTCACTAAATTTTATAATGACTACCTGAATTTTAAAATAAGCTGTTACATCAGCCAGATTATCAAAGGAAAAAGCACCAGCAACGCTTTAAAAAATTCCAACTTAACAGATGTGGAACTTAAAGACAATCTGGAAGAAATTGACAGTAAAATCCTGGATAAACAGATGAGCATTGTTATCGGTGAGATTACAAGAAACAGAACTACAAAGCAGGCAGCTAAAAAAGCCAATGTTAAAATTGATGAAGTTTACAGATGGTATCTTGAAGGCAAAAAAGGAAATGAGAAATTTGAAGACTTTGCAGATGATTATCATGAATTTTATGTTGAAGCAGGCTGTGAAATTTTCCAAAATTTCTTAAGCAAAGGAAAAACACCTGAACAGATTATGAAAATCATGAATGAAGACATAACCAAAGAAGATTATGAATTCTGGATTAAAAACAATCTGATAAGTGATAAAAATGTTGAAGCTAAACTCTACACAGAAGATGAAATTAAAGAAAAAATCGAAAATGAAGGATTCAGACAAAAAGAGGAGAAATCTCTTTCAGGTTTAAGTATCATCAGTTGTTAATATTATGGAGAGTGTCTAATTAGAAAATTCCATCATAAATACTGTTCAATTTTCTTTCCAGATAAAAATAATATATTAGAATATTCCTGCGGTTATGCAGATTACTTGGATAATAGTTATAAATACAATATTAAAAAGAAAAATCTGAAAAGTCAGCTGATATAGCAGTAAATAAAAAAGTATTGTTTTGTTATTATCCGAAAGATGTTCATTTAAAATTTCATGACTGGAGACATGAGGGACGGGGTTAAAAAGTGTTGTAAGTTTATTAAAATAGAGGTTTTGTTTTTCCTCTATTTTAGTTTTTCTATTGTTTTGTAGTCTAGTTTTGTTATTTTTGCAATTTCTTTAATTGGATAGTTTTCTTTTTGCATGTTTTTTGCTATTTCTAGTTTTCCTTCTACTTTCCCTTCTACTTTCCCTTCTAGTTTTCCTTCTTCTAACCATTTCTGTTCATGTGATGTTACATAGTCATGCAGTATTGTTATTTCCATTTTTATCACATCTATTACTTTATTTTTCAAATCCTGATTGTCAATGAATTTATCTGCAAGTACTATTAGCATACCAAGTACTGAATCTTTTAATTCATCATCAATATCAGTTATTTTTCTAGCAATTTCCAGAGTTTTTACAACTTGCACTCCAGGTTCGTGTTCAGTTTGCATTAACGGCAATATTCCTAATGTAAGAAACTCATTGTAGGTTAGTTTTATGTTATTTTTAATTTTATATGTTATATTACTTAATAATTTGTCTCCGTCATAGTCTTTAAAGGATATTACTTCAGGTCTGAAAAACTGTCCAGGTGAGTATTCCAGAAATATATTGTTTTTATCAATTTCAGGAGTTATTACAAGATTTATCTTTACCTTTAATTGGTAATCATATCCAATTCTAGCTACATATAAGAATATTCTTCTCAGGATGTTTGCAATATTGGTTTTGGTTGATAAAAACTCGTAAATAATTATTTTGTCCTTTTCTTTTATGCCGTAATCTATTCTAAGAACTTTCGGTTTTAGGTTTATTAGTTCAACATTTATTTCATCAGAAACCTTGGCATTTGTAATTTTTGCAATATACTTTGCGGTATTCTCCTTTAGAAATTTCAGTGTTAAATCTTCATGGTGGTATCCACGATATATCTTATTTTCTTTCATACTAATTGATTAGTCTTTAATATTTATATAACCATCAGTTTTTTATTAAAACAATAATTAAAGCATAAATCATTAGTTTTAAATGAAATAAATAGTTTATAATCAGAGAAACTTTTTTATAAAAATGTATTAATTACTTTATTTAAACTTTTAATTAACTGAAATATGTGAGGTGTTTGGATTGAGCACTGAATATATTAAAAAAGGAATTATATTTGTCAATCAGAAGGAATATGATAATGCACTTGAATGTTTTAATAAAGAGCTGGAAACTGATTCAAAAAACAGCATTGTTTTAGGTCTTAAAGCACTGGCTTTAATGGATTTAAACAGATTGGATGAAGCCTTGTTATGTATTTCCAGCTCATTGGAGATTGATTCATCAAATTATGAGGCATGGGCAACTAAAGGAGAAATCTTCAGAAGGCTGAATAAAAACAGGGAAGCTCTGCACTGCTTTGATTTGTCTTTGCAGATTAACTCAAAACAGTCTAAAACATGGACAAAAAGAGGTTTTTTATTAATTAACAGATATGGTCAGTTTATAGAAGCAATAAACTCATTTAATAAAGCACTGGAATTGAATCCTAAAGATAAAAATGCATTATATTTTAAGGCAGAATCTTATTTCGCACTTAAAAACTATAAAAAAGCTTTAACGGCATGTGATGATTATTTAAAAATCACTTCAGTTAATGTTTTTGATTCAAATGTTTATTCACTTAAAACAAAGATTTTAATGATTTCAGATAACTTTGAAGAAGCATTAGCTGTTATTGATGAAGGTTTGAAGATTAATCCTGATGATGATTCCATTTATGCAACAAAAGCTATGATTTTATTGAGGGCTCATAAATATGATGAAGGTATAAAATGTGTTAATAAAGCTTTAGAGTTAAATCCGAATAATATTATTGCATTAAAATTGAGAAATAATGTTTTAAAAGGTAAATTTGGATGAAATGTTAAAATAGTCAATTAAAAAATTCTTAATAGCTAAAAAAACATATTTAATATTGTAGGTGTATTTAAATGTCTGAAGATCATGATGAAAAAGAACACAAACACTGTCCTTTCTGCGGACACCATATAGATGAAGAGGATATGATTTGCCCTCACTGCGGGTTATTCATTCCATAGTTGTTTTTTCCTAAAATCAATTAAACAACTTTATTATCATCTTTGTATAAATTAATCATTAATTAATAATTTTTACCTGTTTTTGTAAAATTTAGGTGAGGTTAGCTAATGGTTCAATGTCGTGAATGTAATAGTGAAGTTTCAGATAAGGCAAAGTTCTGTCCTAAATGCAGAACTCCCCTAAAAAGTAATGAAGATACTCCTAAAAGCCCTAAAATAGCTAGTGATAAGAAAGGTGGATTTAATCCTATTTTAATTGTTGCTATAATAGCTATTGTAGCTATTGTTGCATTAGGTGCCGGTCTGCTTTTAGGTGGCAGCGGAGATGAATCAGCACCTGTTGTAAATAATACTACTGAGACTAAGGATGTTGCTGAAGATGTAAATCCTGCTCCTGCTAGTTCAAATGTTACTTATGTCTGTTCTCAAAAGTCTGATAAGTTTCATTTGCCTGACTGTGAGTGGGCTCAAAAGATAAGTCCGAAAAATAAAATTACTTATAATTCCAGAGATGCAGCTATATCTGATGGAAGGATTCCATGTCAGGTTTGTAATCCTTAAAGTTTATTACCTAAGATAAACATAACTTAAATACAACGAGGTCTTTAAAATGAATTGTCCTAATTGTGGAGCTGAAGTATTATCAGATAATGAGAAATTTTGCAGAAAATGTGGTTTTAAATTAGCAGATCAGGAAGTTAAAAAAGCTACTTTAGTTTCAGATACAACTTCAAAAGTAAAGTGTCGCAGCTGTAACAATCTGATAGACAGCAATTTAAGAATTTGCCCATATTGCGGATCTAATCCGAATTCTTCATCAACTTACACTTCTTCATCAGCTTCACAAACAAGCAGTACCCGCTCAAGTGACAGTGACTGTTGGGGCTGCTGTGGTTTAATTGTAGTTATTGTATTTATATTATACATTATAGGATTGATATTTTGATTTATGAGTGTATGATGAATATCTGCAAATATCTGTGCCATCAGAAACCTGAAAGATCATTTTTCTATAAGGAAAGGCAGTTTCCAGTTTGCAGCAGATGTACCGGAATTGTTATAGGTGCAGTTATTGGGTTTGTTTTAGCTATTTTAACCCAACCTAATTTAATTTTTGTTTTAGGATTTGTTCCTTTAATTGTTGACGGAACTACACAATATTATGGTTTAAGAACAAGCAATAATACTTTAAGATTTATTACAGGTTTATTGTGTGGCTTTTCAATTCCTTTTGTTGTTTTTAAAACAGAATCACTTATACTCAATTATTTCTAAATTTTCAGGATTATCATCTATAAGCTCTTCAATGAATTCCGAAGGGTTATTTTTATCACTTATCAAATAAACATTATTTCTGGAACGTGTAAGGCCAACATAAAATAGTCTTCGTTCTTCTGAATATTTATAATCATAATTTTTAGTGTTTACATAACTTAAAACACTGTGTGTTTTTAATTTTGATGGAAAACCTAAATAATCATCAATCATATTGATTATAATTACATTATCTGCTTCCAGACCTTTAGCTGAATGCAGGGTTCTGTAGTAAACATTATTCATTGATTTGTCTGTTTTGTCTAAAATTCGTAAGAATTTATCTTTTTTCAGATTGCCTTTTTTAACTAAATTCCTGTGTTTTATAAACTGGTTGATGTTGTTGTTTGTTCTGCCTAAAATTAATACATCTTCGGATTTTTCAGACAGATTTTTTATAAGATTATAAATCATTTCTCTTTTTTCTATAGGATTTTTTTGAGGATAAATTATTTTAACTGGTTTTTTCAGATTTTTAGGAGACTTAAGAGATTTCTTAATTTGTTTAGGGTTTTTCATAATGAAGCTGCCGGCTATGTCAATTAGCTCCTGAGGGTTCCTGTATGTTTTTTCAATGAATATTCTTTGGGGATTTTCAAAATACTCTTCAAAATGTGAGAAAAATTCAATGTTTGTTCCTCTAAATCCGTATATTGACTGCCAGTCATCACCTACAACTGTCAGGTGTGCATCTGTTTTGTCCTGAAGGTTTTTAATCAGATTATAATTGGTATATGTAGTGTCCTGATATTCATCAACCAGTATGTATCTGTAATGTTTTTTCAATCCGTATTTTTTAATTAACTTGCTAGATTCATTTATCATATCATTAAAATCAATCTGTCTGTGCATATCCAGGTATTCCTGATAGTAAATGTAGAATTCTTCAGCGATTTTTAGGAAGATGTCATGGTCCTTATCATCATTATTGCTTCTGAAATAGCTGAAATGATTTTTTGTAAAATTGTTGCCCTTAAATAAATTTATAAAATCTGCAAGCAAGGATTTAAATGTCACTTTTGTAAATGCTTCTTTCACTTCATTCAGCAACTCTTTTCTGTTGTTTCTTCTAACAATATAACTGTCAATACCTAAAAAATAGGAATCGCAAAATTCAAGTATGTCTTTTAAGGTATCTGTGCTGGCATTATCAATATAATCATTTATTATAGCTAATATTTCATTATTTTCAATAACTGACACTTTATGATGCTGTTTAATGATTGATCTTCCTAAACTGTGAAATGTCCTTACTTCAACATTTTCAGGAAGTTTTTCTTTTAAATCCCTGACAGAAGTATTTGAAAATGACAGACATAAAATATCTTCTGCTTTAACATGCTTTTTAGCTATTAAATATTTTATTTTAGCAATTAAAGTAAATGTTTTTCCGGTTCCTGCTCCTGCAATGATTTGAACATTTTTGGAATCTAAAACACAGGCTATTTTCTGTTGCATATCTAAAGGTTTGCTGTTTATTGTCTTAAAAAAATCTTCATTAGCCAGCAGTTCTTCTTTAGTTTTATCATCTAAATCATCTATGCTGCTATAGTCTTTTTTTAAGTATTTTCCATTTTTGTCAGGTATTTTTTTAGCTTCTAATTTAATATCTTGGGTGAATGTTTCAATAATGGGCTTTTTATTTGTTTTTGCTTTGTTTTTTGGTGGTACTGCTTTTTTAACTTCATTATTTTCGGCAATTTTCCTACATCCGCACATTGGGCATTTATTTCCATTTAATATCATTGATCCGCATTCACTACAAAAATCCATAATATATATTTTTTATTAACATTTAAAAATAGCTTTCCTAAGAGTGTTTGAAAAGTATTTCTGTTTTATACATATTTTAAATACTAGTTTAATTAAAAATTATAAATAAGTATAAAAAAATGAGGTGTTTTATTGAATCAAGATGAATATATCGGAAATATTGTTAAAAATGGAGTTATAGCATTAATTATAGGATTTATTATAACTGGCATTTTATATTCTGTAATGTATTCAGTAAATGGAATTGAAATGTATGTGGGTTTTATAATTTTAGGAGCAATTTATGGATTTCTATTTATAAAATTGGATATTTTTGAAAATGACTTGGATTTAATCATAACCAATGCTGTTTTTGCATTCTTTGGTTCATATGTAAGTATACATTTAATATTTACTAGTGCATTGAAAGTAGCTATGAATTCTTCATTGTTAATTTATCAGTTTACAGGAATTTGTATTATTGTAGCTGTTATTGTTAACTATATCCGTGATAATTATTTAGGTATTAATCCTTTGGAGTCAGTTAACTTGAATTTAGGAAAAATACCCACTGTTACCTGCCAAGAGTGCGGTGTTGAAGTCAATGCTGATAATATATTCTGTCCGGAATGCGGTCATAAGTTTAATTTTATACATTGTCCGGAATGTGGTGCAAAATTAGATGAAGATGGTGCATTTTGTCCGGAATGCGGTCATAAATTAGAAGATGACTCTAAAGAAGAAGACAAATCTTCAAAAGAAGAATCTAAAGATAAATCTAAAGAAGATAATTCTAAGGAAGAAGCTAAAGAAGAATCTAAAGAGAAATCTAAAGAAGATAATAACCCTGAAAAAAGCTGTTCCAATTGCGGAGCTAAAGTAAGTAAGGATTCTAAATTCTGTCCGGAATGCGGAAATAAAATTAAATGAGTGAACTATGAAGTATTGTCCTAAATGTGGTAGTGAAGTAAAAAATAATACAAAATTTTGCCAGAAATGCGGAGCTAAATTTCCTATTGACCACATAAAGTTAAATAATGAATATTGCAAACATTGTGGATCAACTATCCCTAAAGGAGCCATAAGATGTCCTAAATGTGGCAGATATTTAGATGAATCTGCAAATGATAAGCATAGTGTTGCTATTGCAATTGGATATATATTTTCTTTTTTAATTCCTTTAGCAGCTATTGTTGCAGGTATTTACTTGTTAACTCAGAAAAATGAAGATGTCCATAAACATGGAACCTGCATTATCATTATAGCTATTGGAGTTATGTGTATTAGTTATTTATACTATATTAAATTTTTATAAATTCATCACTATTTTTTAACTTTTTTTAAATCATCATATACACAAGTTTATATACTATGTTTTACAAATTAATAATTAACAAGAAAAAAACTATTTTTAAAACCTAAAGAAACATAGATTTTTTATAAATTTGTAAATGAAAATTTGATATTATAAAAGGAATGTTTAATAAAATGAAAAAATTCAATAATAAAAGCAAGTACTTTGTTGATGAATTAAATAAACTTGAAGAATGGATGAAATGGTTTTTATTAACTGTTATAACTTTAATTATCTTCTGGCAAGTTTCTCAAATGATTTTAACACCTATGGGATAAAAATGTTTGAAAAAATAAGTTATGATGAATCTCTTGATTCTGAAATGCAATTTAGAAAATTTATAGCTACACAAGCACCTGAAATTCATGAAATATCTGATGAAAATGTGGAACAGATGGAACTGGCTAACCGTATTGATTTGGAATTGTTAAAGTATGAAAAATTTATGAATCAATTGATGGATAACTATTATGAATATAATTCCTGTGATGATTATCCAATAGAAGAACAATTTATGGATAAAATTGAAGAACATTTTGATTTAGAACAGGAATATGATAAATGGGATGATTATTCAGATTGTATTGATTCTGATTTGGAATATAAAAAGTATCAACAGGAACAGTTCAGAAAAGAAGACTCTATTGAAGGTCCTATGAGCTGTTTTGAACGTGGTTATTATATGGATGAGTCCAGTAATTCTGATTATGATGAACATTCATTTATGGAAGAATATGACTTTGAAGATAATTTAACTTTTGAAATGGAATCAGAAATTTATGGATCAGATTTTAAATCAGAAATGGATGATTATGGTGAAGAAGAATATTATCAGAAGAAAATAGCTGAAACTGATGCAACAGAACAAGAAGCTCAGGAAAGAGAATTTAAAAAGCAAATAGCTGAAATGGATGCAATAGAACGAGCTCAGGAAAGAGAATTTAAAAAGCAAATAGCCGAATATAATGCAAATAAATCCAATTAAAAAAATGATAAAACATGTCTTATGATGATATAATAGCTAAAATTAAATCTGATTTAACTGGAAATACAGATAAAGATAAAGCTTATCTGATTAAGCAATTTAAGATTCATAACTCAAAGGAAATCCATTTGGAACTTGGCAGATTGCTTTGGGATTTGATGAGTGATGAAGAACAAAATGCGTATAAAAAAGCTGTTATTCAGGATATACCAGTTGATGAATTCATAAAATCAGTTTACAGTTATCTGAATTATGGGGATTTTGAAACAGCCCTAAAAGAGCTTGAAGACTTTATGGAAATTTTACCATTTAAATTTAGGGAAGATCCTCAATTTGATTATTTTTACTTTAATAATCCTTTGGAAGAGGAGTTATTCAGGAAATATTTTAAAACACCAAAAGAAATGAAAGTAATTCCATTTGGTGATGAATATCCAAGAGTGTTTTACTTGTATGGTGTTGTACTTATGAATTTATCTGAATTTGACAGGGCTGAAAGTGCACTTAAAAAAGCTCTATCCTATAATCCTGTTTCTGGTGAGATTTTATCTACATTATCTGCATTATATGATGGAAATTATGATTTGAATAATTTGAAGAAAACAGCAGTTGAAATTTTAAAGTTTAGCTATGATCCAAGAGAAATAGCTAAAGCGTATAGGGATTTGGGATACTGCTACTATGAAAATAAGAAGTGTAACATATCAAAGGCATTATATGAACAAAGTTTAAACTATGAAAATCATCCGAGGGCACAAATAGAACTGCAATTAATAAACAGCTATCTGCATATTGATGAAACAGACATTAAAAAAGTTTTAAATGATGAAAATATTCCGGCAAATATTAATGACGATATTTTGGAAATATCAATGTTTTTAGCTTTGGATTTTGAAAAGAAAAATCTTTTAAATCAGTCCTTGTATTTTTATGGTGTTTTATATAACTTAACTCATGATGAAGAAGTTTTAACTAAAATTAATGATTTAAAACATAGATTATAATTTTTTTATTTGGTTTAAAACTTCCAATCCAAGTTTAGTTATTTCATATATTCTTCCTTTTTTGTCTTCTTCATTAATACATTCAACTAATCTTTTGTTTTTTAAGTCTGAAAGTGCATTAGATACTTGTGTAGTTCCTAAATCTGTTTTTAGTGCAATTTCAGAAGGCAACATATAATTATTTTCAAGACATTTTAATATTTTTTGACGTGTTTTTGATATTTTTATAAATCCAATAGCTGAATAAAGTTCTTTTTTGTTCATATGTATTATTTAATTAATAATGAGGTTATAACTTTATATATATTATTGGAAACATATAATAAGCTTATTATTAGCTTAAAATAAATATTTAACTATTATGTTATTAATAAAATATTAATTAATATCCATTTTTAATAACAACATTAATATACTACATATTAATAAAATATAATTAATTAAATTATAAGGTATTTCAAATGTTAGTTCGTAATTTAGATTATTTATCAATTCCAAAAGAATTTAAGAAAGTTGAAACTAATATCTATGATAATAAATCAATAGCATTAGTTTTTGTTGAAAATAAGGGTTATTCATTAGTTTTAAAAGATGATGAACATATTGATTCTGTATTTTTATTAAAAACTAGTTTAACTCCAAATAATATTAATGAAAATAATGATAAAGAAGATTTTATAAATGTTATCAAAATGCTGTTAGAAAAAGTTTATAGTGAGTATACAATAAAAGAATATGAAAAACAACATCAAGAACATGTATTTTTAAGATTAATGGACATGTTAACTGATGGAGATAATATTGAGTTAATTTCTGAAGAAAACTCTAAAATTTATTCTGATATTGAAAAAGGATTTATGAAACTAGAATTGGATATTATGGATACCAAAATCAATTCTCTTAATGAATCTATTGCAGATGTTTCTAATAATTTGCAGCATACGGTTAATGATATTGAAGAAAAAGATTGGGGTAATAAACTTAAAAAAGCTCTTGATTCACAATAATGAAGTGATATTATGGTTAAATGCAGTAATTGTGGTGCTGAAGTTACAGATTCTGCTTTTTGTTTCCAATGTGGTGAAAAAGTATCTTCACCTCAGACCGATAAAAATATGTGCCCAAAATGTGGCATTGCTAATGATAAAAACACTAATTTTTGTAGAAACTGTGGACACAAAATAGAAAATGGAGCATCAATATCTGAAAAACAAAGAGAATGGAATGCTAGAAGAGATGAAATAATTGAAAGATATGATAAACTTGCAGAAGAATTTGGAATTAAAAATGAAGATTACTTTTTAACAAGTGTTAAAAGATATAATTTCTTAGAACCAGGTACTACTAAACATAAAAAAATTAATGCTGTTTTAGGATACAATCCCGGATCATATTTAGGAAATGAAACCATCATTGATGGATTTTTCTTAATAAAAGAAGATAAATTTGTTTTTATGGAAATTGATAATAGGGATTTTAAAAAAGTTAATGCAGGAATAAATAATTTTTATTTTGATAAAATTGTCTCAATGAGAGTAACTAAAAGTCTTGGTGATGAAAGTAAGTACGAAGATATTACTAAAAGAGCTTGGACTTCTCCACATGATATTAAAAGATCTATTCAAAATGATATTCAAAGTTTAAAAGCAATACGATTTAAAGACTTAATTATAAACAATGACAGTGCAGATATGTTTGATAGATTATTAATTAAATTAGTCGATAATACTTCTTATGAAATTAGACTTCCTAGTTATGATTTTGGTCAAAAATTAGTTGATTTATTTGAAAGTTTAAAAGGCCAACCACAAAAAGTCATTATTGAAAATCAAAATTCTCAACCAAATAAAGCTCAACTTTTAAGTGAATATCAAGAATTATTAAATAGTGGTGCAATTACTCAGGAAGAATATGATAAACTTAAACAAGAAACTTTATTTAATTAAATAGAAATTATAAAATTAATGGTATTCTGATAAAAATTAGTCAGGTGCAGTATGAATAAATGTAACAATTGTGGTGCTGAAATTATAGATTCCACTTTTTGTTTTCAATGTGGTGAAAAAGTAGATGTATCTAATGATACTAATTTTTGTCAAAAATGCAGTGCTGAAAACAACATAATGAATGAATTTTGCAGTAATTGCGGGTGTAATTTAAACTCTTCTAAAAGTGAATCGGACAAAAAAAGAGATGAAATTGTTGAGAGATATGATAAACTTGCAGAAGAATTTGGAATTGGAGATGAAGATTACTTTTTAACAAGTGTTGTTCGATTTAATAAACTAGAAAAAGATAATAGTAAAATTAGCACGGTTTTAGATGGTGTTTCTAAGTTAAATTCACTTAAAAATCATGCATCTAAACTATCATCAGTAGTTAATATTGAAAGTGATTTATTAACAAATCATGTATATAATAAAGTTTTAAATCATGATTTAATTGGTAATCAGATTGCTAATTTTAAAGGAAATAAAACCCATTATGACTCAATTGGTAATCAGATTGCTAATTCTAAAGGAAATAAAATTACTATTGATGGATTTTTTATAATAAAAGATAAAAAATTTGTTTTTATGGAAATTGATAATAGAGACTTTAAAAAAACAAATGCTGGAATGAATAAGGTCTACTTAGATAGAACATTGTATTTTGACAACATTGTATCAATGAGAGTAACTAAAAGTCTTGATGATGAAAGTAAATTTGAAGATATTACTAAAAGAGTATGGACATCATCTCATGATATTAAAAAATCAATTAAAAATGAAATTCAACATTTTAAAGCTATGAAATTTAAAGATTTAATTGCAAATAATGATAGTAAGGATATGTTTGATAGATTATTAATCAAATTAGTTGATAATACTTATTATGAAATTAGACTTCCTAGTTATGAATTTGGTCAAAAATTAGTTGATTTATTTGAAGTTTCAAAGAATCAAGTTGCTAATGTTATTATTGAAAATCAAAATTCCCAACAAAGTAAAACTCAATTATTAAAAGAATACCAAAAACTATTAAAAAATGAGATAATAACTCCTGAAGAGTTTAAAAAGCTTAAAAATGAACTAATATTTTCAAATAAGTAAAAAAGGGATGTCAAATGGTTAAATGTCAAGTTTGTGGTGAAGAAATTGGAAATGCAATTTTTTGTGAAAATTGCGGATCTAAAATTCCTTCTCAAAAAAAGAATAAAAAAGAAAAGGTTATAAATAATAATAATAATGAAAAGCAGGAAAAGAAATTTTGTGCTAACTGTGGAAGTGAAATGGCCAGTGAAGATAAATTTTGTTCTAATTGCGGAACTCATGAATTAAAGGCAACTAATCAGGTAGGCAATAATCTTGTTGCTACTTTTAATCCTGGAACTGCATTTTTAATATCTATATACACTACCGGTGCGGGACATATTTATTTGGGATTATTTAAAAGAGGAATATCCTTTTTAATATCTCAAATAGTGCTTGTAGTATTAGTAGCTATATTTACAATACTTTTAGGATATATATTTTATATTTTGGCCATGATTGTATTATTAGTAGGTATTTTAGCCTGTTTAACTTTGCATATATATTCAATTTATGATTCATATAAATCAATTAAAAAAATAACAAATGGTGAAAGTGTTGAAGATATAATGTTTTTCAATAAGTTCATGTGAATTTTTAGCTTAAACCCATGAGGCAAAATATGATAAGATGTCCAAAGTGTGGAAATGAAGTTAGTGGAGATGATTTTTGTTCTGAATGCGGACTTAAACTTAATCATACTTCAAAAGAAAATAAACATTACTGTCCAGAGTGCGGTTTTGAAACTAGTATAAAAGATAAATTTTGCCAAAAATGCGGTGCAAAAATAAATGGTAAATCTGATAATGATGATTTGTTAAGTTTTAATAAAACTAATCTTTATCCCATTATTTTAGGATTTATCTTCCTTTTAATTGCAATACTTTTCGCAAGTAGGCTTGTATTAGTTCTTTGTTTATTTGCAGCGGGGTTTCTTTTTGAATTTAAATCAGACAATGCATTTCTTAATAGTATTTTAGTTGCTGTAATTCCAGGTATTTTATTTATTATCACAATGCAAAATATATATTATTTATTGATGTGTTTTATACCTCCGATAGCTGGCTGTTTTATAGCTGCCACATATAGAAAAAGGTAAATACACTTAAATATTTTCAAATACTAAAATCATTTTAAGGAGAAAATATGTTTAAGTTAATTATTGGAATAATTTATATTATAACTATTATCTTATATTGTGCTATTTTAGTAAAAAAGAAGATTAAAGACACAAGTACTTATATAAACCTTGGAATATTAATAGCTGTTTTCATATTTCTTGTATACAAAGGATATCTTTTCTAAATATTTAATAACCTAATTGATTTTAATGACTTCTGAGTACACACCTGAAGAAAATAAATTAAGAGAGCTTACTGGCGGAGATTATTTTTCCCAGGAATTTATGGATAAGTTAAATTCCTTAAATTTAACAGTTAAAGAAGCTAATATTGTTATTAATCAGATTAAACATGAAATAACTACTGGTGAATGTTGTTTGGAAGCTATTCCAATTAGATTAAATTATCTTTTAAAACAGTTAGCTCCAGAAATTACAAAATATGTTGTACCCTCTAAAGAATTAATAGCTAAAAAAGAACTTATTTTCCTTTTAAATCTGAAAGACAATATAACTTTTTGTCCGAATTGTCAAAGCAGCCTTTTTTTAACAGATAAATTTTGCTATAAATGTGGTGCTAAAAATATGCAATCAATAGCTATTAAAGCACCGAAAGATGATGATTTGAACTTAAATGAGATATATTGTGCCAAATTATATGAGAAATATCCCCTTAATTTTAAATATGCTTATGTTTGTTTTTTAAGATATGTCAATGAAAATCCTGGGAAAGTTGAGTTTCCAGTATTTAATAATATTGACGGGTTTAAATTAAAAAAACAGGCTGTTAAAGATAATTATTTCACATTAGGTGATCCTGTTTACAGTATTTCCAATTATACTATTTCAGATATTAAAAAGGTTTTAAAAAAGTATGATTTAAAAGTTTCAGGTAAAAAAGATGAACTGATTGAAAGAATAAGTAAAAATTTATCAGATGATGAGATTAATAATGAATTTGAAAACAGCACTTTTGTTTTAACATCTGAAGCTGAAAAATTTTTAAAAGAAAATAAATACATTGTCTATTATTATGATAACAGTTTAGATGAATTTATTTCTCTAGAAAAATACGAGTCATTATTTAAGAAATCTAAAGTAACTGATTCTATTTATGAGGTTTTATATAGGTATTATACTAATTTAGCTAATGAATCTGTAAATAATAAACAATGGGATCACTACAAAACATCTATAGGCCATATCATTAACATATCAGTTGACAATATCAGTGATTTAAAATTACTTAAATTACACATTAAGTATTTTATTTTAGAAGCTAATAATTGGATTTGTGATGATTATAGTGATTATTATAATCCTTCTTTTAATTTGGAATTTAACAAATCCAGAAATGATTTAATAGCTAGTTTAAAATTAGAATTAAATGAACTTCAGGAAATATTTGATGAAGCATGGAGTGAAGTTAAAATACCTTCCTATACAGTCACAAAAGCAGATACTTTTAAAAAATTAATTTTAGCATTTAATGGTGGAGATTTAAATGAAATTCACTGATTAAATGATTTAAAAGTGTCTAAAAATTCATTCAGCACATTTTTAAAATCCGGATTTTTCATAGCTGCATCAAATGAACCCGCAAGAGGTCCCATAATCAGTTCGTTTCTGCTGTTTCCATCCATCATATCTGTAGTTTCCATACCTATCTGAGAATAGCTGGGAGGTAACTGGTCTTTATTGTATTGCTGTTTTATTTCGCGTCTCAAATCTTCATCAATAAAATGCTCAAGTAAATGAATTAAATCTTCAGCTATTGTATTTCCTAAAACAAGTGAAATAACAACTGTGTCATGATCCAGTTCATCTTTCTGTTCTTCAAGTATTGAATTAAATGACCCGTAATTTTGATAACCATGTGGAATGAATCTTCCTTCAACAGTATGGGCACAGTATTCATTCATTAAATGTACTGTTCCAGATGCAAGGATGTATTGGACAAATACTTCAATTTCATAGGTTTTTTCAACTTCCCAGAAATACATTAGAATTTGTTCATGAATTTCAGCAAGCAGATGGTGTGATAACTCATGAATTAGTGTAGCTATTTGTACTGAATCATTTAGCCGGTCATCTAGTTTTATATTGTTTGCACTATAAAATCCAAGTTCTCCGCCTTTGGATTTGTATGACCATTTGGCATATGCTTCAACAACATCAGCTACTTTTTCTAAAGCTGTGGACCCTTTGTTTTTAAGAGATTTTTTACCTGTTTCATATATATTATTCAATATAAGTTCATAAATCTCATTGGTTAGTGGTATTTCATTTAATTGCTCTTTGTGTTTTTGTGTAAACATATCTTCAAATGAGGTTATTCTGTCACCACTTTCGTATTTATCAAGTTTTCTAAGTATGCTTCCACATTCAATGCAATAATCTTCACTGATGGAGTTTTTCTCTCCACATTTTGAGCAGTATATGTCATCCATTTTTAATCACTGATTAATCCATTTTTTTAAATTTAGCTATTGGAAATAAAATCTTTTGTTTCATTATCTGTGCAGCTGTTTTATTTCATCTATAGTTAATTTTGTTGAAACAGCTATGTCTTCAGGAGGTACGTTTCTGGCCAATAATGATTTTGCTATTTTCCATTTTTCATTATTTGCTCCTTCAGCATACCCTCTTTTAATTCCTTTTTTAATTCCTTTTTCGTATCCTTCATCGTATCTTTCCTGTCCGTATTCTTCCATTAATCTCATATTATCCCTCAGTATATTTCTTAATCTTTTTCTTCTTGATGTTTCTTTTATGAATTTATCTACAATTAGAAATTCAATTCCAAAAGCAAAATTCTTAGCACTCTTTGCAGAATTTCGTATTTTATTTAGTGTTTGCACGGTTTTTTCTATTTGTTCATCAAGGGTTTTTATTGAACTCATAAGTGGAGCCAGTGACAGATATATTAATTCCCGTCGGGTTATTTTTGTATTGTTTTTTATTTTATTTTCAATATTATTTATAATTTCATCACCGTCAAAATCTTTTAAAGATATTATCGGAATTGTAAATACACAGTCTTTATTCAATTTATATTGTTTAATTTTTGTTTTTTCAGCTGTGCTGAATACTATTAAAAGTATTGGCTTGTTGTTTTGCTTTGCATAATCAACAATTGCTGTATATAATCTGTATCTTTTTTCATCGAATTTTTTTACTACTGTTGATTGAAATTCAGTCATTACTATTATACTGTCCAGTTCCATTATCATATCTGATTTGTAAATTGCTGGATCCAGTTCTATTAATTCTGTTGGATTGAATGTTAAATTTTCAGATTTAAAGTCATATTTTCTTATATCCCAGTTTATTTCTTCAATCAAATTTATAAAACTGAATCCATCTTCTTTTGTAGCATACTTAAATAATTTGTCTTCTTCATGATTCGACATATTATCACTTCAGTTAATTTTCATAGCTATTGTTAGAAACTGTATGGTATTTAAATGCTTTGTTGTAAAAAATAACAATTTTTAAGCCTTAAATCAATATTTAAAAGCAAAATAAATATTTTTATCTAACATAAGATAAATATTGATTATACCTTGTTAAATTGTTTTTTACTTGTTAAATTGTCTTTAAATCTTACAATAAGCTTTTATATTTCTTATTACCAAGATTAAAGTAGAGGTGTTTTAGATATGAACTCTTATCTGAATATTAGAATTAATGGTAAAAATTTGGAAAAGAAAGAAGATATTGAAAATGCAATTTTGAAATTTGATGAAGATCTGAAGGAAAATCCTGATGATGAAGCTACAATTGTAGGAAAATCCGTATTATTATACAAGATAGGCAAACTGAATGAATCCCTTGAGTGCTTAAATCAAATCAAAAACATTAGAAATGCTTCCATTATAGAGCTGAAAGCAGTTATTTTAATGGGAATGTCAAACTATAAGCGGGCTCTTGATTTGTTAAATGAAGTTTTAAAGTTAGACTGCGGAAATGTCAGTGCCCTTTACTATAAAACAGAATGCCTTTTTAAGTTAAAACGATTTAAGGAAGTTGTAGATACTGCAGATGTGGCTTTGAAAATTGATAAAAACCACCAGTCCATTTTAATAAATAAATTCTGTTCATTGGTAGAACTTAACAACACAAAAGAAGCTTTGAAAGTTAAAGAAAAGCTTTTAAGATTAGGTTTGAATTGCAATATCTGAGGTTAGAAATATGGAATTTCAAATAAAGAAAGTCGAAAAAGGAGATATTGACACCGAAGAGTTAAAAAAGCAGATTCCCGGATGGTGCAGTCTTTTAAAAAAATCTCCTGATGATGAAAGGCTGAGAATCATTGTTGCATCAATGTTTTATTTTATTGATGAAAAAGAAAAATCACTTGAATTATTAAAAAATGCTCCAGATAATGAGAATATGGAATTAAAAGAAATAACCGCCATTGTTTATATGGATTTGAACTACTATAATGAAGCTTTAGAGCTGTTTAATGAAATTCTTGACGCTGATTATAACAGAAGCGTTCTGGATTTAAAGGTTGACTGTTTATTTTTTTTAGGAAAGTTTGAAGATGTGGTTAAAACAGCTGATGAATATCTGGAAGTTTTCGGCAACAATCTGGATGTTCTAACAAATAAAAAGGCGGCCCTTAAAAAATTAAACCGTAAAAACGAAGCAGAAGAAGTAAATAACATAATTTCAAATTTAAATGCAGTCAATAAATTTGCAGTCTATATGCCAAAGGATCAAACTGACGAAGTCATTCCGGATGAGATTTATGAAAGGGAATTGGAACTGTGCTTTAATGACTTGAAATATAATCCTGATGACAGTACTGTTCTTATTGCAATAGCTACATTTTTATACAATCTTGACAGAAGAGATGAATCCATTGAATATTTGGATAAAATCAGTGATGATGCAGACAGTGTTACAATAAATGCCAAGGCCTGTATGTTTATGAAACTTGAAAAATTCCCTAAAGCTCTTGAAACATTAAATAAATCTTTAAAAAAAGACAAAACAAACATTATAACTTTAATATCAAAATCCGAATGTCTGATGGAACTGAAAAAATATGAGGAAGTGCTGGTGTGTGCTGATGAAGGACTGGAAATTGATAAAACAAATATACTTCTGTGGAAAAATAAATTTTGTGCATTAATTGAATTGGACCGGTTAATTGAAGCAAAAGAAGTTCAGGATTTAATTTTTGATTTGGAAATAGCCAATGATAAAGCTGAAGGTTCCCTTAAAAAAGCAATCAACAGATTTTATTCCATGGAGTATAGGGAATGTTTAAATCTTTGCTATGATGTTTTGGATGCTGACAAAGATAATGAGGAAGCTGCAATTCTGATGATGAATGCAGTTTATCTGTTAGGTGATCTTAATGAAGCTCCAAAGGCACTGTATAGAGCACTTAATTGTAATGGTGGTGAAATATTGACTCGAAACTGAAAAATTGTCTTTAAATCCAACAATAAGATTTAATATTTCTTTGTTTAATAATTAAATAGGTGTGATGCATATGGATGTAATAATATCTGCATTGATTGAAGCAAATAAATTATTAAACAAAAAGGATTATTATAAAGCCCTTGACTGTTTTGAATGTGTGTTAAATATAAATCCTACCAACAATCTGGCCATAATCGGGAAAACAATTTGTATACATTATTTAAAATCATTTGAAGACAGTAATCTGATAAACAAGTACGAAGAAAAATTAAATGTTAACCTTAAACTTGCAGAGTTGTATGAACACGGAAAATACGATGAAACGATAAAAGAATGCAATAAAATATTAAAAAAAGACAAAAACAATTTTAACGCATTAGCTATTAAATTCTCAGCCCAGTTTGAACTCACCAAGTATACAGAAGCATTGAAAACCTGCGATAAACTCTTAGAATTAGAACCGAATGATTTGGTAATCATATATGCAAAAGCCACCACATTATACAAACTAAACATTTACAATGAAGCTATTGAGTGCTATGATAAAATCCTGGAAGTAACTGATAATTTTAATGTTTTATTTTTTAAATCAGCATCATTGTTAATATTAAATAAATATGAAGAAGCTTTAAAATATTGCAATTATGCATTGAAATTAGAACCTGAAAATTGTGATGCAAATGGATTGAAACAGTTGATTAAATATAAAATAGCTCAAAAATAGCTATTTTATTTTTTTCATTTTTGTATCTTATACGAAAAATAGTATAAGAGTATATAAAGGCTTATACGAAAAATAGTATAGGAGTATATAAAGACTTATATGAAAAATAGTATAGGAGTATATAAAGGCTTATACTATAAATAGTATAAGAGTATATAAATAGTTATATAAAAAATAGTATGAAAATATAATGGACTATAAAAATTGGGAGGTAAAACTATGAAATTAGAAGAAGAATTAATGCAATATATTTTAGCTAAACAAAGATTAATGCCTAAAATTATATCTTCTAAATTATCATCAAATAATAAAAAATTAAATCATCGTACTGATTATTTCAGAATAAAAGAATACATTGACAACTTTTTAAATGGCAATAATCAAAATAGATTTATTGTAATGCCTGGTCTTAGAGGAGTAGGTAAAACAACAATTTTATTGCAATTGTATGAATATTTAATTAAAAATGATGTTCCTAATTCAGATATTCTTTATTTTGATGTAAGTGAGTTGAAAAGTTTTTATGATGTTAATATATTGGATGTAATAACTAATTTTATTGAAAACATACATCAAACAACAATGGTGGAATTAAATAAACCAATATTCTTATTAATTGATGAAGTTCATTTTGATAAAAATTGGACATTAACTGGTAAAATAGTATATGATAATAACAATAATATTTTTATGATTTTTACTGGTTCATCTGCTATTGAATTACAAATTCATGCTGATGCAATTAGAAGAATGGAAAAAGAACCAATATTTCCATGTACATTTCCAGAATATCTTTTTTTAAAACAGAACATACATTTTCCAAAGGAGATGTCTTTTGCATTGCAAGATTTAATACTAAATGGAAATGTTGATTTAGCTATAACTAATGAAAGAAAAATCCAAGAAAGTATGATTAACTTAGATAATGATCCAGATATTGAATTCAAAAAGTTTTTAACACAACATTCATTCCCATTTTCTTTAAAAATGCAAGATTTTCAAATTCATGAAAAAACTATAAATAATATAAATAGAATAATTGAAAAAGATATTTCTTCTTTAAAAACATTTAATACTTCTACTAATGATACTATATCACGAATTGTTACATATATTGCTATGCAAAAACCTGGTGGAACTTCAAATGTTAAATTAGCTCAAATGTTAGGTGTTTCTCCAAATACAATTAATAATATCTTAAATGTTTTAGAAAAAACACAATTATTATTTCCCATAACTGCTTATGGTACTGGAAGTAAAATTATTAAAAAACCATGGGAGTATTTCTTTTTAGCTCCATCCATTAAAGCATCAATTAATTTTGAAATTGGAAGATATAATTTAAATAATAAAAAATGTTTAGCCACATTAGCTGAAACTTTAGTTGCATCATCATTATATAAACTAAAATTGTTACGTCATAATTTTATAGGTTTATTTTATGATCCTAAAAAGTCAGGTGTTGATTTTTTAGTAAGAAATATTGATAAAATAATTCCAATTGAAGTGGGTGTAGGTAAAAAAACTAAAAGTCAATTAACAAAAGCAATTAATAATTATAATTCTGATTATGGTATTTTAATATCTAATAGAACATTTAACATAAAAAAGGAAAATAATATTATTTATATTCCATTAAGAACCTTTTCTTACATATGAAACTACATAAATGAAAATGTAGAAAGAGGAATGGTTATTATATTATCTTCTTTTTGAATTCTGCTGCTTCTATTTGAAACTATAATTCCATAATCTGAGTTGTATCTTGAAATAGCTTTTTTAACTTGTTTTGTATTTTTAGCACCAATTCCAACTTCTATAGGAATTATATCTCCCATTATAGTATTTAACAGAAAATCTACTCCACCTTTTTCAGGGTCATAAAATATTCCAAAATCTCTGTTTTGCTGCAGTTTAAATAAACTAGCTGCAACAAGATTTTCAGAAAGGTTTGCAATGTATTCTTTTGGATTTTGTGTAGCTAATCCATTTTTTATATAGATACTTGCTTTTATTTGACTAGTTAAGAAGTAATATTCCCAGGATTTTCGCTGTCTTTTAACACAAGATCCATAAGGTTCAACATGAAATAATAAATGTGTTTTTTCCAATGCCTGAAATATTGATTGTATGGAAGTTTTTGAAATATTTAATATATTGGATAGTTTATTGGATGATAACTCTGAAGGTTTTGACATTGCTATAATATTTATTAATTTGTATGTAGCTAAACGTATTGGAGTTGTAAAAGAAGTTATTATATCAAGGTCTTTTTCAATTATTCTGTCTTTCATATCCAAAGTCAATTGCACAATTGATTCTTCTGTTCTATTTAAAGTAAATGGAAAACATCCATATTGAATATAATATTCCCATTCTTTTAAGTAATTCTGGTTTAAATTTATTAGATTCTGATTATACATCATATTTTCGATTTTTTGAGATTCTTTGACTTTTCCTGTAAAAATCATGTCTCTAAAAGTTTCACTTAACATGTCCGGATAATTAATATCATATTTTAAATAAAGATATTCTGCAAAATTTAATGGATAAATTTCTTTTTTAAGAGATCTTCTAGCTGAATCATTGTTATACTCTAAATTCAATGCATCGGATCCTGTGAAAATCATAAAAACATTTTTATCTTCATCAAATATTATTTTACCTAAAGATGCCCAATTTTTTGAATATTGTGATTCATCTACAAATATGAATACCTGATTTTTTACAGTTGGATATGCTTCATTTACATCTTTTAGGAAAACATCAATGTATTCTTTAATATTAAAGTTAGGAACATCTTTTAGGTTTTCTAAATTAAGATATAATATTCTGTTTTTTGGAATTTGTTTTTCATTAAGCAGATAACTGAATAATTGGTATATGATTGTTGTTTTCCCAACACCTCTTAATCCGGGCATTATAAAAAATCGGTCATCACTTTCTTTTTCTAAAAATGTGTCAATATGTTCTTTAAGTTGGTAATATTCTTTTTTTTTGTTAAATTTTTTATCATTATAGTTTAAATTATTTTCAACTATTTTAGGGTTTGTCTTAAGTAAATTTGTAATATATGATTGTGTTTCAATTTCCATTTTTATCAGCTTTTTCAAGTAGTTGGTTATTTTTTTGACCGACCTTTTATATATAGTTGGTTATTTTTTTGACCGACCTTTTATATACTGTTGGTTAAATTTTTTACCAGTTATATAAAAGAACCAAATTAATATACATATTTATAACTAATTAGTTACTTTTTAGATACATTTATATACTAGAATAATACAATATAACTATGTAATAACATAAGTTGTTATAAAAATATTAAAAAATTGATTTAAATGACATTGCTATTAGGTAAAAAACAAGAATGTGGAAATATAACTATAGTTCCTATTTTAAATGATTCACCTTTGAAATTAGATATTTTAGATTTAACAACAGGATTTAAAATGGGTCTTGTTGAAGTATCTGAGTGTGAACAAAGTACAGTTGGAACAATTATGGTTAAAAATAATGCTACCTCTCCATTACTTTTAGTAGATGGGGAAGAAGTAGCTGGAGCAAAACAAAACAGAATTATTGGACAAAGTATGTTAATTCCTCCGAATACAAGCATACCAATTCCAGTTAATTGCTCTGAACAGGGAAGGTGGAATTACAAATCTGAATTTAAACATTCAAATTATATGGCAAATTCAGAAACTCGATGCAGAAAAGCAGAATATAATATGGACAATTCAATAAGAGCTTCACAAGGTGCAGTATGGGATTCTATTGAAGACCTTCAAGTAAAAAGAAACAGTTTTTCCAAAACCTCTGCTTTAAGGGATAATTATGAAAAAATAGAAAAAACAAATGATGATTATTTGAAACACTTCGGGATTTATGATAATCAGGTTGGTGTAATAGCTAGGTTAGAAAATAAAGTAGGTTTGGATGTATTTGCTAATCATAGTTTATATGAACAGTACAGTGATATGATTCTTAAAAGTTATATTATTGATGATGTTGGAAATAATTCACTTATAAAAGATGACTTTGACTTTGAGGCTGTTTTAGACAATATAAATGAAAAATATTTTAATAAAAGAAATACTGTTGGTTTAGGTCAGTCTTATTTCATTAAAACAAATAACGGATCAGGAACATCATTAATCTATGAAAATGAGTTGATACATGCTAATTTCTTTTATAATAACAGATTAAGAAACCTAAAACTGTAAATATATTGTATTGGCTCTCAAATTAAAAATATCACCTTTTACACGATAAAAACACTGGAAATTAAACATCACACCCCGCATAATATCTCCTACTTAAAAAGGGACAAACACGTATCAAAAAAACCATCATTTTTACTTTTTTTAAATACTAATTAAACACATTTATATAGTATAAACTCACAATATATACACATTATATTATAAAAGAGGTACTAAAAATGATTGAAAACAATATCTGTTTACTGACAGACAGTTACAAAGTTACCCATCATGCATTTTACCCAAAAAATACTGAAAAACTATATTCATACTTGGAAAGCAGGGTAGGATCAGAGTTTAACAAAACAATCTTTTATGGTCTCCAATACATAATAAAAAAGTATTTGGAAGGACAAGTTATAACTCCAGAAAAAGTAAACCAGGCAAACAGTCTGATTAACACACACATTGGTGAAGACATATTCAACTATGACGGATGGATGTATATAGCTGATGAACTTGATGGAAAATTGCCGATAGAAATAAAAGCCGTAGAAGAGGGAACACCTGTAGAAGTGGGAAATGTTTTAATGACTGTTGAAAACACAGATAAACAGTGCTACTGGTTACCGAATTACCTGGAATCATTATTACTGCAGGTATGGTATCCGTCAACAGTAGCTACATTGTCAGCAGAGGTAAGAAAACTCTGTAACTTTTATTTAGATGTAACAGGATCAGGCAAAGAAAACCTGGACTTTATGTTACATGATTTTGGATATAGGGGAGCTACCTCAACAGAATCTGCAGAACTTTGTGGAAGTGCACATCTCCTAAGCTTTAAAGGAACTGATACAATTCCGGCATTAACAATACCTGAAAACTACTATAATGACAATAATATATACGGCCTGTCAGTACAGGCAACCGAACACAGTGTAATGACTTCATTGGGAGAAGAAGGTGAAGTAAAACAGACAGTTAATGTAATTGATAATGCAAAAGACGGAATATTATCTATGGTAATTGACAGTTATAACTACAGAGAATTCTTAAAACAAGCCAGTACAAAAGGCAATAAATTAAATGATAAAATTAATGAATTTTTAGAAAAAACTGATGGAAATAAAGTAGTATTTAGACCCGACAGTGGAGAACCAGTTTCAACAACGCTGGACTGTTTAAATATTCTTGAAGAAGGTTTTGGAACTGTAAAAACCACAGAAGGATATAGAATCTTTGCAAAAAACATCGGACTGCTGTGGGGAGACGGTTTAAACTATCATAAAATAAGGGATATTCTATTTGGAATGAAATCAAATGGCTGGGCAGCACAAAACATCATATTTGGAATGGGAAGTGGCCTCCATTCTTCAGTAAACAGAGACACTCAAAGAAATGCATTTAAATGTTCAGCACAGCTAAGGAACGGAACATGGTATGATATCTTTAAAAACCCGTTAGACAGCAGCAAAAAATCAAAAACAGGAAGATTGAAATTAGTAAAAGAAAAGGGTTACTTTAAAACTGTTCCAATATCTGATGAAAACAAAGACTATTTGCAGACTGTCTTTAAAAATGGTGAATTAATCAGAGAAGAAAAATTCAGTGATATTAAAAACAGAGCACTAACCTACATAAGGAATAGATAAAATGAAAGAAGATATGTATATCACTTTAGTAAGTATGAGACACTTTTTTGGAGTGAAGCCTTTTAAAAAAGACGGAATTCTTAAATTAATAAAAGAAAAGGACAACAACTATGATGATGAAGCCATTAAAGTTGAAATGAGACACGCCGGACAGGTAGCATATGTATCAAACAGTACAAATACGGTAATCAGAGGAACAATGAGTGCCGGCAGAATTTATGATAAAATTTTAGATGAATATTATGCACAAATCAAATTCTACAACAGAGATATTGGAATAGCTAAAATATTAACTCCTGATGAAATAGATGAATTAAAAAAAGATCCTGAAAATGATTTGAACTTTATATAGGTGATTAAAAATGAATTTAAAGCATTTGAGTTTAGCTGAAAGGCAGAATTATGAAAACATGACCGTAGTTCCTATTTTAAGTGATACCAATACTCCATTTGATGTTTTAGATTTAAAAGAAGGGCTGAAAATGGGACTTGTAAAGATTGAAGAATGTGATAACTCAAATATAGAACAAGTAAAATTAAAAAATAACTCCATATCTCCATTAATTTTACTTGATGGTGAAGAAATTGCAGGATCTCTCCAGAACAGAATTATCTCACAAACAATGATAATAGCTCCTAAAAGTGAAATAAAAATACCTGTAAACTGTTCTGAAAAAGGAAGAAACACCTATAAATCAGAGTTTCATTATTCAAATTACATGGCTAACTCAAATACCCGAAGAAAAAAAGTATACAATAAAAACAAACTTCGTCAGAATGTTGTATGGAGTTCTATTGATGATTTGGAAAAGGATAAAAACACCTGCTCCAAAACAAATGCACTTAGAGACAGCTATGAAAAAATAAATACGATATTGACAGCTATTTAAAACACTTCAAAATGGAAAATAATCAGATCGGAGTAATATGCATTGTAGAAAACAAAGTAGGCCTTGAAATATTTAATAATCATTCATTATATGAAAAGTATAATGAAATGCTACTTAGAAGTTACATTATTGACAGTTCCAACAAAGAAAAAATAAATATTTCCAACAAAGAGCTTGAAAATATACTGGATAGTATAAATGATGATTCATTTATTAAAAAAGAGGCAGTAGGTTTAGGAAAATATTATAAAATTTCCAACAGCTACGGTAACGGACATATATTAATCTATGAAAATAATATGGTACATGCCAACTTCTTTAAAAAAATTGAAGAACCAGCAGTGAATAATGGATTTGTAAAAAACATTCAAAATAATAAACAGGCAATATGTTAATTTAATTGAGAGGAATAAAAATGACTAATTATGAATGTAATGGATTAAAATATAAAACAAACAGTACTAAGAGTGAAAGGCACTGTCCAAGTTGCGGATCAGTTGATTTTGTAATGGATGATTGCAGGTGTGAATTAGTCTGCAGAAGATGTGGATTAGTTATAGATGATGAATTCATACAATATGGTCCTTAAAAAAATATGTAATGGGAAAAAACTGAGAGATAAATTCCATTACCTTAAAAACTTATTTTTAAATTGTTGCTAATCGATATTAGTAACTTCTGCATGTTCTGAAGAGCTTTCATATGATGAACCATAATCAAAAGAACCTGAATCAGATCCAGAATAACTAAAACTTCCTGAACTGTAATCTTCATAGTAATCATCATCAATGGAGGTATCATTTGAAGAAGTGTCTTTTTTTATATTAACAGTATGTGGGGTGCTTAAATCACTATTGGAAGTATTATTAGTTTTATTAGCATTAGAATAGATAACACTATTTACAATAGTTAGTAATAAATCTTTATCATGTGTTGTAATTAAAATATTATCATGAGTTTCATCATTACCTATAAATATTGTATAGGTTCCGGTATTTTGATTATAATAAACACTCGTTCCATTTTCAACAAGCACCTGATTATTTAACTGTTGACTATCACGTAAAATACAAAAGATTCAATTTTCATATATTTTCATTTTTTAAAAAATCAATTACATTTAAATGAGTTATTCCATTTTTAGAGTAGTCCCAGTCATCTAATGTTAATACATATTTAGGATAATTGTCAGATATTTTCTCTAAAGGATCAAATTCTCTTTCACGTGTATTTTCATCTAAAATTGACTCTGATACTTGAATATAAATAGTTTTATCATGTTTTCTACATATAAAATCAATTTCTTGTTTTCCAATATTTCCAACAGTAACCCGATATTTTCTTCTGATTAACTCTAAAAATACTACATTTTCCAATATTTGTCCTCTTGACTTATTAACTCCAGCCTGTAACTGATAAAATCCGGAATCAATACAATAATATTTTTCATTAACACTAAGAAGTTTTTTTGTTTTTATTTCTTCTCTTTGTGCTTTTAATAAAATATAAGCTTCAGTAATATGTTTTAAGTATGTACTGATGGTATTTGTTGAGACATTTATATTTTCATGCTTCAAATACTTTTTAATAGAGTTAACAGAAAATATCTGACCTGTGTTTGTTATTAAAAATTTTATTAGCCTTTCTAAAAAACCAATATTTCGCATATTATTTCTATAAATTATATCTTTAAGAACAATAGTACTATAGATATCTGTTAAATAATCTATTTTTTCATCATCATCAAAATCAAGAACTCTTGGAAGGCCTCCATATTTAAGATATTTATTAAATATTGATTTTTCATCATCTTTTGTTAAATTTCCATTAGTTACTTTGTAATATTCCAATATTTCATTAAATGAAAATGGATATAGGTCTATTTTGATATATCTGCCAGAAATTAAAGTAGCTAATTCTCCAGATAATAATTTGGAATTTGAACCTGTAATGTAAATATCACAATTTAAATCAATTCTATATGCATTAATACTTTTTTCCCAATTGGAAACTAATTGGATTTCATCAAAAAGTAAATATATTTTTCCTTTGAGATTTTCAGTTTGTTTAAATATATATTCATTTAAATCCACATAATCTTTAATGTTGTCGTATTTAGATGATTCTAATGATATGTATAGAATGTTTTTATTATTTACCCCACGTTTTTCAAGTTCATCAATAATTTGTTTAAGTAAACAAGTTTTACCACACCTTCTAACTCCAGTTATAACTTTAATTTCTTCTTTATCAATGAATTTATGTATTTTTGACAAATATAATTCTCTTTTTATCATAAAAATCATCTCGTGATATCATTTATATTTTCAATTGATAATAAATTTTTCTAATTTCAAATTGTATAATGAACAAAATTAATAAAATCATAATTTTTATTCATTATATGATTTAAAAATATAAATAATTAAAAAAATCATCAATATATAATTTAAAAATGAAATTATCTTAAGCATCAAAGAGGCGATAATTTTATAAAAATAAACAGAAAATGATTAAAACTCTTCTAAAACTCCATCTTCACTTATTTTTTGAATTGTTGCTTTTGTATCATTTAATTCAGTATTACACTCTTTAAGTAATATATTTGCCTGAGTATACAACTCAACAGCTTCTTTTAACGGAACATTGTCTGATTCTAATTGTTTAACTAATTTTTCCAATTCTTCTAACTTTTCTTCAAAACTTTTAGTCATATTATCACCTTTTTTATTTCAAACTAAGTAAAATTAACAGTACTATAACAACAGCTAAAAATATGATTATAATTACATTTTTAGCTTTTGATTTTCTTATTTCCTCTGGATCTTTTACAACATATCCTTTTTCCAATAATTCTTCAGGATTTAAAATCTTTAATTTTTCTTCAAGAATCTTTAATTTATTCTCGTTGCTGTTTAATATCTTGGTAATTTCTGAATCTAAACTTTTATTTATTTCAGTTATCCTGTCAGATTTATCGTCTAATATCTGACAGGGATTAGTGAAAACATGATTATTTTTAATTATTTCAAAATTATGAGTATAGAAATTTAATTTATTGTTAATTGAATTATTTAAATTATTTTCAATTAAATCTAAAGAATTGTTTTTTAATTCAAAAGATTCAGATAAATTTAAAGATTTCAGGTTTTCAGAGCATAAATTAACTTTATTTTCACATGCCAATATATAACTGGTAATGTTATTGTATAATTCATTTTTAAATAAATTAATTTTACCGACTTTTTTATCCAAGATATATTCAGGATTATTAAGAACATATGAATTATTAAATCCGTCAAGCTGCAGTTCATTAGACTGAATCAGCTGATTTAAAGATTTATCAGCAGTTGTTTTTAATAAAAGCAAATTTGTATGATGATTTTTATACTTAGATAGAGGATCTTTAAATGTTTTATTGTTTTTGGAAATGCTGATTCTATGTGTTAGATTATCTAATTTTGAATTTATCAGGTCATTTAATCTTGTTTCAATATTTTTCAGCTTTTCATTAATTTCAACTTTATTCGGAACTGCTAATTCAGCTGATTTTGTTGGTGTTGCTGCAACTTTATCAGATGCCAAATCTGAAAGTGTTTTATCTGTTGAGTGACCAATAGCTGTTATAACCGGTTTTTCAGAATTAGCTATTGAGCGTACAACTTCTTCTTTGTTAAAATCCCATAAATCCTGAGTACTTCCTCCTCCACGACCTACAATTATCATATCAACATCTGTTTTATTAGCTAATGAGATATTTTTAGTGATGCTTCTGGCAGAATTAGCTCCCTGTACTGTAGTGTCCCAGATAACAATTTCTGCAGGCCATCTTTTTTCAATATTGTTTACAATATCTTTAATGGCTTTTCCGCTTGCAGAAGTTATTACTCCTATTTTTTTAGGATATTGCGGAATTGCTTTTTTATCTTTAAATAATCCTTCTTTATCTAATTTCTTTTTAAGCTTTTCAAAAGCAATGTATAAATCTCCCAATCCTGCTTCCTGCATTTTTCTTACTCTGAATTGCAGGTTTCCACGTACTTTATAAAATGAAACTTCACCACTGGCTACAACATCCACACCATTTTTAGGTTCGAAATCCAAAGATTTTGTAGATAATTTAAACATTACACAGGAAATTGAAGAGTTTTTGTCTTTTAGGGAGAAATAGTAGTGTCCTGAATTATATGATCCGTTAAAATTAGTTATTTCACCTCTGATTTTGATCTTTTTAAAATCATCACAGTAGCTAATTTTTTTATCAATCAAATTATTGATTGCGCTGATTGAGTAAATATCATTTTCTTCCATCAAAACACCATGCAGGTTAAATTTAATATTGAATTTAACTTGTAATAATGTTTTATCATTAATCTGATTTAATCATTGTTATTTAATTGTGTCAACTAAAAAAAAGTATTACTTTAAAAAAATTTTTTATTATAAATTCAAAAATTGAAGAAAATGGTCTTTTTGCAGCAGCTAACCTATATGTCCTGATAGTTTTTTGACACCTTCTCAGAAAAGAGATTTTCAGCCTAATTTTATATATAAATAGAACGTATATTTTATGTAATAATATACGTAAGTAAAAGAAAGATACGAATATTTTATATACTAAAAAAACAAAGAATAAAATGTAGCAAAAATTGGGATTAAAAAATCATAAACTAGGTGAAAAAAGATTATGATTGCTACAAAAGAACTTTCAGGATATTTAGATGAATATCTTGAAGAAAAACAAGAGATAAAGAACCTAACCTCAGAAACAATTAAAAAACAAACATTTAATATTAATCAGTTTATCAATTACCTTGAAAATGAAGGAATTGAAGAACTGGACAGCACAAATGTTAAAAAACAACTAAGACACTACCGTAGATACTGTCTTAAAGGTAGAGGCAATAAAAGGACAACAGTAAAAACATACATGATGAATATTTTAGAATTCATCAACTCTGAGGAAGTTCAAGAAGAAATACAGCATGATCCCATTAAAATGAAGGATATTATTGAAGTTAAAGTCGAAGATCCTGAAACTGCTAAAAAAAGAATTGAAAAAATAAGCTTAAATAGCCAGCAAAGTGATTTCCTACTTGAAACAATAAAATTAAGCGGAAATGCAAGGGATTATGCAATCTGTTCTACATTTCTTGACTCTGGAATTAGGTTAAAAGAGTTGGTTGGACTTAATAAAAGTGACATTCAAGTTCCATTAGATGAAAATGGTTTTTATATATTACCTGATGACGTAAATAGCTATATAGAACTACATCTACGTGCAGAAACAACAAAAGGACAGTCTAAAGACCGCACTACATTTATAACCTATGATACATTAGCCAGTATTAATGATATGATTTATGACCGTATAACAAAACTTAGAAAAAATACTTATGATGTCTACAGACCTATTATTCAGCGAAAAAAAGCTGAAGCTGAGAAAACCCGTGAAGAACTTTTTTTAAATCAAAAGGGAAAACGTATAGGAAAACGTGCAGTCCAAGATGTGATAAAAAAGTATGCTAAGTTAAGTGATGAGAGAATAGCTAATGAAAATATAGATTGTCCGGTAAATTACGGGAAAAATGTTAGTGTTCATATTCTCAGACACACTGCACTAAGCCATTATGCTGAAATCCTTACAGTAGCTGAGGTTCAAAGTATAGCTGGACATAGTAACAGCCAAACAACGGATAAATATATTCACGTTGATCGTGAGCATATTAAACAAAAATTAAAACTTAATAATATGAAAGCTATGTAATTTAGCTTTCTTTTAAATCTTTTTTTATGAAACTGCTATATATTAACAGCCTGACCTATATCATGTTAACTCATTTAGCAAGTTTTTCTTTTATAAATTTCATGAAAATTATAAAATCTCAGTCAAATATTTGTTTATGTTATGATTTAAGATAAATAACAATATAATATTTGTTTTTATCTTTAAAATTAGTATATTAATATTTATTTTATTTAAATATCATTGATTAAGCATTAAAATATAAAATAAGTTTATTTAATGTCTTTTTTTATAAGATTTATTAAATCTTAAATATTATATGAGTCGGCATTAGTATGCCGAATATTTCTGTATTTACAGATAAATAGCAAATAAGAAAAAATAGTTAAATAGTTATTATAATTATAATTACTATAATAAGTAAGATAGTAATGCTACTATTAATATATATTATAGCTATTTATATTAAATAACTATTTTCTGTAAAGTATATAATTAATACATTATATTACTTATACTCGAATCATATTTTATTAATTTTTAAGTGAAATTTTAACTAAAAATTGGTCTAAATCATCAGTTTCATATATATATATGTAACTAATACAAAAATACTATTTTAATCAATACTTTCATTAAACCAATACTTTCAACCAATAATTTGAGTACATTTTATTAAATTTATTAAATTTTATAGAATTTATTAAATTTTATTTTACTGGCTGTAGTGTAAAATAATTTCCCACAAAAAAAGAAAAAAAGGAATTATGAAATCCCTTAATCATCATAATATTCTCCATTACTTCTGTATTTTACTGTTGAACCATAAGTATTAATATAATCCTGGCTATGATATCCATGTCTGTCAGGCATGTCTCCACTACCTATAGGTCTTCCAGAAGCTTTATCATATAAAACATAACCTTCCCCATCACTATCCTGTTTACTGTACCATGTATCACCTTCACAAACCCAATCAGAATGAGGATCCTCAGATTGTGAAGATGCAGAAGAATATGATTTATGTTCATCAGATATTGAGCGAACATCAGCAGTATTATTAGTAGTGTTATTAGTAATATTTGTAGTATTATTTAATGTTGTATTATTTACCGGTTCATTGCTTAGTGAAACAGTATAAATCAATCCACAGATAAGGCAGCACACAATCAGTATAAGTATAGCTATAATAGTTCTTTCATTGTCCATCTCTTCACCAAAATTACATATTTAAAATATGATAAAAAATATCATACTTACAATATTATTATATTGTTTATACTATTTAAACACATATTACTCATTAATATCAGTTAAAATCTCTCCTATTTCCAAAAGATTATTGGGAAAATAGATTTTTTTCTGCTTATCTGATGTAGATAAACCCATTTCAATCATATGATCCAAAAGAACTTTCAGGCTATCATAGTATCCATTAAGATTATATACAATACATGGAGCATTTATCTGTTTTAGGGCAACTTTAGTCATTATTTCAGTTATTTCATCTAAAGTACCGGTACCTCCCGGAAAAGCAATGAAAGCATCTCCAAGTTCAATCATTTTTCTCTTTCTATCCTGCAGATCACTGGTTATTATAAGTTCGCTTAAATTTTCATGCTGCAGGTTATCGTCTATAAAAAACTCAGGTTCAACACCAATTGCCATACCTTCAGCATTCAGGACACTGTCTGCAAGTTCCCCCATCAATCCTATTTTTGAACCGCCATAAACAAGTATATGATTATTTTCAGCAATCCACACACCAAGTTCCCTTACAGCTTCTTTCAGAAAGGGGTCACTACCTTCATGTGATCCAAGATATACAGTAATTTTCATTAAGTTACACCTATTATGTTATATATGCTCCAAATTCTCTTAAATTCCAAAAATAAATATTATAAATGAAACGATTGGTATAATTATTCCATGTTTAAAAGTTTTTTCATCACTGATTAATTTTAGTGACACATAAACAGACAGCATAATTGACAATAAAGGATATAGCAATAGCCTGTCTGCATTTATTACTTTAACATTATACCATGCGGAAAGTACAGAAATTAAAAGAATTAAAACTGTCAAATAACCGATTCCTATTAATGCATATCTTTTATTTTTTTCATAATCACTGCGGGCATCAGTTTGAGTATTTGAATCAGAATTATCTATTTTTGTTCCACATTCCTGGCAGAATTTAGAATCTTTTTCAACTAATACACCGCAATTAGGACAATTAACCATAAAAACATCCCTCCATTTGTTTTTATTTATCTTGTTAACAATATATAATAATTATGTTTTGAAAACAGCTAAAAACAGGATTTAATGATATTGCAGAGCCGGGCTTTTTTAAAAAACAGAGCTGTCAAAACAGCATTTTGTCTGATTTAACAAAAATTAAAAATATAAAAAAAGGCAGAAAAAATATCTTAGGTAATTTTTCTGATTAATACAGAAGTATTGTTTGTATTGCCTGTAGGTAGGAGCATTACTTCCTTATGGAATCCCCTGGTGTCTTTTTCAGTAACAGGAGAATATAAAATAGCTCTCATACCGGTGTAGGTTCTATAAAGAACAGGTGTTTTTTCACTTACCACATCCCAAATATTGGAAAATACCCTTTCTTTAGGTTCTGCAAAAGCAGCCACCATCAAAATATCATAATCCAAATCAGCTATTGTATTTTCATTACCTATAACAATTTTAATATCGTCATCAAGGTTTAATTTTTTCAAAACTTTTCTGGATAACTGGGCTACATCTTCCTGCTGTTCAATTCCAATACATTTACATCCGAATACTTCATTGAACATGATTAAAGTTAAAGGCAGCGGTCCGCTTCCCAAAAATAAAAAGGTTTTTTCCTCATTGAATTTAGCTAATTTGCTTTCATTATTAATTAATCCTATATAACGGTCATAAAAGTGAAAAGCGTCAAGTACTTCTCTTGGATTATCTGAGTTAAGTATTTTTAATGCATTTTCCATTTCCAGTCTGGCACCGACATAAACGTAAAACTTACGGATTAATTTTAATGCCCTGTTCATCTTTTCATCATCAAGAATATGTTTAGCAGAGTCAAAATCGATTGTTTTATCATGCGCAATAACTTCAACTTCATCTAAAATCTCAATAACCTCATCGATAGCAACGTCATCCAAAGCGTCCATATCATCATCAAGATTGCCGAAATTGGAAAGTTTATCAGCTATTTCTTCAATTTTACCCCAATATTTATAACAACTCATAATATCACGATATTTTTTCAAATTAAATAACAAATTATATATAGTATTTTCTAGTTTATTATATATTAAAGTTTAGTATATGATAATAAAGTATTACTAAAGCTTTAATTTAAGAAATAAAGTAATACTTTCATTCTTTTAAAAAATAAAGTATTAAAAATCGATTAAAATTTCCAAAAAAGTAATACATTTAATGGAGGAGCAAAAAGTGAACTTTAAAATTATTCAACTGTCCGACAATATTTGTGAAAAAACCAGAACTCAGGAGTTTTTATTTAAGCAGATTAAAAAAGAATACGGATACGGATATGTGCCGGAATATCATAAAGACATAATTAATCTAAATGAATACTACATAAATCCGAGAAAAAATAATTTGTTCCTAGCAAAAAATCCTGAAAATGATGAAATAATAGCTACAATAGCTGTAAGAGGCTATGACAAAAAATTCAAAGAATTTGAAGGATTATATAATAAAGAAGATACTGCAAGTATTTGGAGATTATATGTTGATGAAAAATACAGAAGACTGGGTCTTGCAACAAAACTGTTCAAACTAGTAGAGTCCTTTAGTTATCTAAACAGCTATAAAGAAATTTATCTCCACACCCATAAAAATTTAAATGGGGGATTAAACTTTTGGAAAAAAATGGGTTTTGAAACAACTGTAGATACAAATAATGACCTTCAGACAGTCCATATGATTAAAAAATTACCTAAGTTCAAACTCAATAATGTTCAATCCGGCTATAACTTAGCTATTGAATCATTAACTCTTTTTTAATTATCATTTTATTTAATTATTATTCCGCTATCAGTTGTTATGTTATCTGCCATATAATTGATATGGCCGCTTCTGGCTGTTTTTTTAACATTGAAAAATATGTTTAGTTTATGACCTGCAACTGAATTATTATATTCTGCATTTAATTTATTATACATCCCTTCGCTTATGGTATATTTTCTTCCGTCATCTCCAACGATCCAGTAAACTTTGGAAAAATCAGGACCGAACTGTGTAAATTCATCAACAGTAACTGTGTTATTGTGATGTCCGATTTCATCTATTTCCTCATTGAATTTGGCATCATGGAGAGTATCCAATAAAAATCCGCTTGCACCAAATATTATGGCAAAAAGTATTACTGCTCCAACTACGGAAGAAACAGAGTTTCCAATAATAAACTCTTTTTTTGAAGTCTCATTTTTATAATCTCTTCCATTAACAATAAATGCAAATATAAAACATGCCAAAAATATATATTCAATGTCTATTTCTAAAAATACTGCAAAATAAATCATTAAAAGAATGAAAATCCCCAGTATGACCAGACTAAAATCTACTTTCATATATTATAGTTACATATGATTTAATAAATAGTTTAGGCATATCTTAACGGAAGAATTGCCATTTTTGAGTATGATAAATCAGCAGCACATTACAGTAATGGCGATTATTTTCAGAAAATTATTTTTTTCCCATTTCATTGGAATAACTTCATAATATTATCTCATTCTACTGAAAACATAATATTTTTTCTAAAACTTCACCTGCAACTGCTACATCTTAAAATAATTCATAAATTTTTGATAATACTGATTTGTCATTTTTTGAAATTTGTTTTAATTGATTTAAAATGTTTAAATAGTATGGTTGAGTGTAATGTACTTGTCCTAATCCCCATTCATGATTTTCATCCAGTATTCTTTCTTTTTTAATTTTAAGGGTGATTACATCTTTTTGCTTTTTTAATATATTATCTACTTTTTTTTAAAAGTTTATTGGTGTTTTTTGCATTGGATTTAAAATTTTTATTTACTTCTATCTTATTATCATTTTTAAGTATTTTATAACCTAATCGAACGGGATTTAAAATTATTTGTGAATTTGGTGATTCTTTTTGAATATAATCTAAAAATAAGTTCATGTTTTCTTTGTATAATTTTAGATAAGTGTTTGGGTCATTATACATATTGATTTTTGTGTATGGCTTAATTTCAGTATGAAATTTTGTTTTTGGCAAATCCCAGTAATTATTTGTAATAAAACAGTTTTCATATTTTATTATACCAAAAATCACTTCAAAATAATTATCAATTAAAATATAATCTGGTTTAAACTTTTTTACTTCTGCTAAAAAGTTCTTAGTTAAATCTTGATTAATAAATTGTGTTCCTGCTTTATTCACCCTATTTTCTGGCAATATTTGGATATCCTGATTTTTAAAGGGTACTGGTTCTTGCATAAGGCTTATTATTGAACCTCTTTGTGATGAAATAGAGCAATTAAAATATTTATAATCTGGATTTATGCCACTGCAAAAATTATCTCTACTTGCACATGATCCAAAAACAGCAATATTGTATATCATAATATAATTTATTTTTTTATTGTATTATTATTTTTTTATTTTTATTTTAAACTACTTTAAAAAAGATTGTAGGGAAGAAAATGTAATAACAATGCTTTGTTTGATGATGAATGGATTATCTTTAAATATTTTAATTCAACAGAATAAAGACTATTTTTTAAAGGAAAGTGAAAAAACATGGAGTTAACTTTTAATTAAATATTTTCGAAATAAACATACGAATAAAAGAGCTAGTGAATTTGTAAAAAATTATATGTCTAAAAACAAACAATATAATATTGAAGTTCAATAGGTGGTTTTATGAATAAATATGAAAGTATGACTTGGGAAGAACTTAGAGAGTTACCTTCTGAGGAGTTTTATAAAATACCTAAAACATATCTTGATCAAGCAGTCACAGAATATTATAAAAGAGTGCTTCCTGAAGAAAGTGAAATATTTGTTGATGATTCTATATTATTATTTGAAGAACCATATGAAAATTCAGAAGACTTATTCTATGATATTTTACCATTAGATGATGGAAAACTGATTAAATTGTATATTCATAAAGCCAATATTGGATTTATTGAAAGGAAGAGAGATTATGCTTCTCATTATCTTGAGCAAGTTTTTGATAATCAAAATAATTTAATTAGCGAAATTATTAAAGAAAATCCATACTACAAAAAATAATATTTTTTTTATATGATATACTAACAATACTGGGGTTCATTAGCATGGTTGAAAAATTGATTCCTAAATATGACTTTGTTAAAAATTGGTCTGAAGATCAATTAAGAGATTTCATTACAACACCTTCAGGTTTACCACATAGATTAATGAGTATTGTATGTGAAGTTATTCCTAATATTAATAGATTAAGATTAATTCAATATATTGAACATCCAGAGTTTGAATCCTTGGATCAGGATGAAAGAGCTGTAACTCATAGATTAAAATATGAGGGAAAACACAAAGAAGCTAGGGAATATCATATACAATATGCTTTAGATTTTCTTGATAAATATCCTCAATTTAAACCTATGGTTAAAATTGTTGAATAAATTTATTTTATTTTTTTGTTAAATTTTAATTGCATCTTTTCGAAAGAAACATACAATAATATAAATTATAAAATGTCTTTTATTTTTTTACAAAAGATAAATTATAAAATTTTATCCACTTCAATATATAGGAGTGGAAAAATAGAAAAAAAGAAATGAATTAATATCTACTCAAAACAACGACAAAATTATTTTCAACACCAAATTTTTTACAAAAATAATATAACTCTTGTGAAATATTTCTTCCTAGTTTATTAAATTGCTCTTCAGATAATTCTTTTTTAATTTTAAAGATAAATTCAAAAGTAATAAAAAATCCTTTAGGGAGAACATGTAAATTACAATCTAATAATTCTTCATATTTAGAAACAATATTCAATGCATAATCATATAATTCATCATAATATTTAGAACTATTCATATTTTTACTCCTATTCTTTTTAATTCTCTTTTCACAGTTCTTTCCTCCAAACCAAAATCACTCAAAGCATGCTGTGAAAGAAATGTTGTACCAGGCTCCCTTAATTCATTACTAATTAATTTTCTACATTTTTGTTGATACTTTGCTTTCTGTTCACGTATCGCCCAAATCCTGCAAGCTTCCCTGCAATACATAGTTTTGTTTTCAAATTTAATAAATACCCTACCACAATATTACATTTTGAAATATAAAATTGTGTTTGTAATCACATAATGTTAAATTTTAATTACATCTTTTTGAAGCAAACATACTTACTATCTCATCGTTTAAGCTGTTTTTTGTTTTCCTTTTAACTTTTATATTATATGCATTGCACACACCATATAATTTATTTAGATTGTTTTTTAAATTATTTATTTGTGCTTGTACTTCCTCTAATTGATTATTTGCATATTTTATAGCTTCTTTTTCATTACATATAATATGTTTAAAATCATTGCATGTATTATAAAAATACTCATTATTTAATAAGTATTTTCTTAATGGCTGTGGAACTTCTTTTATTTTCTGTTCTTTTTCATTATATAATATTTTGTCCTCCAAATCTCCAATTAGTAACCCTAATATTTCCCATGTGTTCAAATATTCACTTTTAATAGCTGGTTCATTATCATTAAACTTGTAAGCTTGAAAAATATACTTATCCAGCACATTATATAAGAATTCTAATTGCATCTTTTTGAAACAAACATACAAAAGAAATGAAAATAATTCACCATATCAAAATATTAGTGCTGCTGAAGAATTATTAAAATGGCATGATTTATTAGAAAAAGGAATTATAACTCCTGAAGAATTTGAAAAAAAGAAAAGAGAATTAATATAAGTTTAATTATTTTTCATTATAATATCCTTTAATTCATCAATTTTATTTTCTAATTTTTTATTTTCTTCTTTAAGTTCATCAATTTTACTATTTAAATCTTTTTCAGAATCATCAGTTATTTTACTCACATATATGGATGAAATAGCTGCAGTTAATGTGCTGAAAAAAATAATTCCTAATAATATAACAAAATATGAAATTACTTTTCCTATTATTGAATGTGGAGTTATATCTCCGTAACCAACACTTGTTAATGTTACAATAATATACCAAAATGCATCAATTAAATTTGTAACTGAATCTTCAATAAATAATATAGCAATAGATGAAATTACAACAAATATTATCACAACATATATCAATTTATCCAAGTTTGTTGATTTGATAAAATAAACAACTGAATGTCCCCATCCTTTTAAAAAGAGTAATACTCTGCTGAATCTTATTAAACGTATTATTCTTATGAATCTGAACCATCTTAAGAAAAAATAGTCTAAAGGTATTATTGCGATAATAGTTAACCAGTTTTCTTTTAAAAATTGTTTTTTATTATTTGATTTATATAAGTTATATATAAAATCAATCCATAAAATGAAACAAACAAATAAATCAAAGTAAATAATTTTCTGCTCTACATGTTGAGAAACATTGGAAAAAGTCAATATTAATAATAATATCATGTCAATTATTACTAACAACAATACTGATGATTCAATTATTTTTTCTGTATATTTCATGAAAATCTATCTTTTTTTAGTTAAAATATTTACTTTTAATTCTAGAATTATTAATAACAAAATCCAAATTAAGATTATGTTAAATTTTAATTGCATCTTTTTGAAACAAACATACGGGGATAGTCAAGAAAAATCTTTTAATAATACTTTGTCTGGTGATTGTAAGATTATTGAAAATGCTTTTAATAAAGTATTAGGCAGGTCTGGGTTTAAGGAGGTTTTTGAGTATAACCATATGGATTTGGAGAATAAGTTGACTCGTGCTCAGATAGAGGATATTCAGTTGAAGAACGGTGTTAAGTCTATTAACGAGGTTCGTTTGGATTATGGTTTGAATCCTGTGGATTGGGGGGAGTTACCTTTAAACCAAAATCTAAACATGAGTCCTAATGTGGATTTACAGGTTAAAAGTCTGCAAAAAGCTTTGACAATGGAAAGGTTAAGGCGAGAATATGATTAAAACAAGTGAACAGATAGAAACAGATAACTTATTATTATCATGTACTGGTTTATGGGAAGAATTCCGTATAAACAAAACCAAAGACCCTATAAATGTACAAGAATATTATAATCTGATAAGTAACTTACTTGACCAGCAATTAAACCATAGTAGAATGTGGTTATCATCACCACAGGCTAAAGAGTATTATTATGCAGAAATGCAAAGACAAAAAGAAATACTCCAAAGTTTGGATATGGAATGGGATGATTTATTAGAACAAACCTATGAAAGTGTTGATGATTTAATCGAACGGGTATATGAATTAGGTAAACAGAAAGGATACAATGATATTAAAGAGAAACTTGTATTCACTGATACTGACAGGGAAGCATTAGACTTTGTAAGACAATATAATTTTCATTTAATAAGAAAATTAAGTAATGATTTACGAAGTAGTGTTAAAAAAACAATTACTCAAGCTGTAGCTACTGGTGAAAACCCGTATAGTTTAGCTAACAAAATAGTTGAATTAGGAGTAAAACCTTTAGAAGGTAGTACTTTAAGTGCTAAACAAAGAGCAGTAATGATTGCTAAAACAGAAGTTAGCAGAGCACAAAACACAGGTATTTTACAATCCTATGTTAATGAAGGTTATACTGAAGTCACAATATTAACTGCTGAAGATAGTGATGTTTGTAGTTTATGTTTGGATAATGCTTACTTGTTTAATAAAGGTGAGGATAAGGTTTATCATTCTGGTTTAAAGGATAATGTGTATCGTATAAGTGATCTGGATGAGAATAGTATATTGCCTTTGCATCCTAATTGTCGTTGTACTTATTTAGCAGTATGGAAATCTAGGAGGGATAATGTTAATCCAGAAGTAATAAACTTAACCCCATTATCTGATGGGGAGTTACATGTATTAAACAATATTTATACCGATAATAGGAGTTCAAAGAAACCATTCTCCCAATATTCTAGCAATGGGATAACTAATTCATTATCTAAAAATCAATTTAAGGAAGAATGTAAAGGATTCATTGATAAAAAGAACATGAGTTTAGTTGATAATCTATATGAATTCCAAGGAAATGTTAAATATGTAGATGTTGAATTTGCAACGGCAAGAACAAAAAAAGGAACATTTTCTGGATTAATATCTGATGGTAAATCTAACTCAGTAAATTTAACTAAAAAATTCTTAGAAACTGCAGAAAAAGAAAAAGGAATATTATTTTTAATCCATAATCATCCTAAATCTAATCCTCCACTTCCTTCTTCAGGAGATTTAGAATATTTTGCTTCTAATAAAGTTAAATATGGTTTAATAACAAATGAAGAAGGAACATTTATCATTAAGAATAATAGCCTTTCTCAAAACAAAGATAACTCTAAAAAAATCAAAGATATTGGTTTTAAAATTGAGAAAAATATGAGTGATGATTTTAATAAAGATACTGGTAGGATTATTCCATCAACATTTTATGAAGGTAAACCTATTGATAAGTACACTTCTGAAGAAGTGAATTATTTTAAGGAAAGAGATAAATATGTTAATGAACATAAAAATAGATACATAAATTTATATGAAAAGGAATTATCAGTTTATGGTTTTGAAGTTAAATTTGTAAATTAATAACGGATTGATAAAATGAAATATGATGAAGTATCAGATATTATTGATGGATCTAACCTTGTAGGTTATGGAAGATTTAATCCGGATCATATTACTGCTGTGGAACAGTTTAAAACTATGGAAAAAAAAATGGAACACTTACAGGGAATGTATAAATCAAATCCTACAGCTTTTGCTGAATGGAAAGAGCTTTGTATGTCTAAGGGATATTTATCAGATATTTTTGGCACACTTGAGAATCCTAAAGAATTTGATGAAGAAAAACTATTTGCTGAAGACTAAAACCTACTTTTTTTATGTTAAATTTTAATTGCATCTTTTTGAAACAAACATACTAAACAAGATAAAGGTTTAGGTTATCAAAATTATACTGAGTATCTAAAGTTATTTGAAAAGTATAAATCTGAATGGAAGTTAGATGATGATTTATTAGAGGTATATATGTCTGATTATACTTCTAAAATACCATTAGATAAAAATTCATCTTATTTTAAAACATTTGAAGGAACTAATGAGGATGGATTGCTCCCTGATGGAGATGATTTAAGAAATTATTTCACGATAGATGCAAGGGATATGACTATTCGTGAGCAAGAAGTTGCTCAAAGATGGTTAGGTCCAGAGTACAGAATGTTCACAGATTTTGATGTTAAATGTAATAGAGATATTGAAAAATATGCAAAATTAATATCTGAAGCTGAGAAAGGCTATGACAAATATGATACTTGGGAAAAATGTGTAGAGTTAGCTAAAGAGATATCCTGGGATACAAGAACATTAGATAATATTTTAAATAATCAACTTAAACAGAATATGACTTTGTGGAGGGTTCAAGAAGATCATTTCTTGAGTAGTACTAAAGTGGGAGATGTAGTTGATTTTCCTGATTTTAGATCTACAGCAATTTCCAAGAAAGGTGCATTTTGGTTTAGTGAAACTAATGAGAAACCAATGAAATATATTCTTGAGATTGAAGCTCCAAAAGGAACTAAAGGTACATTTTTAGCTCCAATTAAAACTGGGGAAATTGTAAATCCTACTAGTGTGCATCATGGGGAGAAATATGCTAATGAAATGGAGTTTTTATTGAAAAATTCTAAAGTGGAAATTGTTGAATTTAATGATAAGAAAATGAAAGGTGCTTTTGGTGAAAATTTAAAGCATATTAAATTGAGGATAGTTGAGTCTGGAAGTAAAAAAAGAGTATGATTTAAAGGTGAGAAAAAAATTTATTAAATAAGTAAAACAAAGTGTAAATTATATTATAAAATTATTATTAATTTAACTAAAATGGTGATATTATGGGAGAAAATATAATGGATTATTCAAATAAACGTCCAGTTGGTGGATTGAATGTTGATTATTTTTTAGAACATGCTGAAGAGATACTAAACGACACTGAACATTTATATGACCCTTATTATTTTATTGCATTACGTTATAGTGAAAATGAAACTGCAAGGTATTATGCTCTTAAATTAGAAAAAACACATAGAAATATTTGGATGGCATTTGGAAGGAATAATTCTTTTATGAATCCTGGTGAAACTTCACGGACCAAAGCTTTAGATAGAGTTACACGTGAATATTGTGAAGCAACAGGACACTGGGACATGTATAATTGGATAGATATAAAAGATCACCCATACCCTAAAGAGGAAAAATTCAATTACTAAAAAAATCCTGGAGGATTTAAATTATGCATGTATATACTGAGGGTTTGGATAAAAGTAAGACTATTGATTTTGATAATGGTATGAAATTAATTGTAAATTATGGTACTCGAAACGATGATGGAGTCTGTGACTGGAATCAACAAAGAATAGAAGGAGACTTCAGAAAATCCATATTATATGATAAAAATGGTGAAGTTATTGAAAAATTAATAGAACCCAACCCATTTGTAGATAGAAGTTATGAAAATAACAGATATCAAAACCAGGGCAATAACTGGAAAAATGAAAAAATTTATTTCAATAATGGAATGAGAATAACATTCGATTTTGGATCCAAACTAAGAGATGGCACATATGATGGATGGGGTATGGACAATAACCATGGAAGCGGCATGCGAGTTATTATTTATGATGAACATATAAACACCATCACAGAAAAACACATGGAAAACAATGTCAGTAAAAGCATACCTGATGATTATGATGAAGGCGAAGATTTTTCATACCTAAGAAGACTTTTTTAAATGAAAAAAAAAACATTAATTACCCTAGGTAAATTACTAATTTACCCCACCTTTTACCATTTTATCTAACCCTCACCCCACCTTTCAAAGAAGTTTTCTAATTGCTCACGGTATAATATGAGTTAAATTTTAATTGCATCTTTTTGAAACAAACATACTTTATTTTTATTTTCTTTTTTATACTATTTAAACACATGTTAATTCTTTTTTGAAAAGTATTATTAGGAAAGTATAAAAGTATTACAAAAATAAGGTGGTTTTCCTAAAATTAGTTACCAGTTTAAATAAAACCCTGTATAGTCATTATTATTAAGTAATGATTTTACTAATTTTTTTGTTTGATTTTCAATGATATTAGCATAAGTTACTTTTTCATTTTCAAAAGTTAAATCACTATGAATTTTTGCCATTATTTCGCCGGCTAATAATTTTCTTGATTCTAATTTTAATGAATTGTTTCTTTTATCAATATTTGTTTCGTTAATTTGGTTGGTATTTATTAATTTGAACACAGTTTTATCAACTATTTGTTGTCTAAATTCTTCTATTAAATCAAAAATTAAGCTTTGTCTTCTTTTTAAATCTGCATGCAATAATCCGCAGTATGGATCAAGTCCCAAGGTTACAATATTTTTTGCAATTTCTGAAGCAAGTATTGCATATCCATAATTTAGCATAGAATTTACAACATCATTTTCTGGTTTTTGATTCCTGTTTTTGAAATTAATTTCATCAGGCAGCAGCAAACTTACTGCTTCCCAGTAATTAACTGAAGTTATTCCTTCAAATCCCATTATTTTATTTTTAGACGTGAATACATCATCAGATGGAGTTATTTTGAAGTTTTCAAAATCTTTTATGTTTTGTTTAATTTTATTTTCAATTATTTTAACTTCTTTAAGTTTTTTATTTTTATTTAATGTTTTAATTGTTGATTTTTGGTTTTTCATCTTAGATTTTATGAATTCTTTTGAAATTAAGAGTCCTTTATAATTTTCACTAGCTTGATATTGTATTTTCTTTAAATTAACATTTTCTTGGTTTGGAGACTCTAAAATATAGTTGATTTGACCAAAGTAGTTGATACTAATTAATTTAATATTATTTCTTGCCATTAGATTTAATGCATCGAATGTTATATGGCCTTTAGCCATTATAGTTATATCTGATACTTTGTTTGCAGAAATTCTATATATTTCCTTGTCTTTTTCCATGACTACTATTTGGTTGTCTTTTTTTCTTAGTGTTTTATTGTAGCCATCAATTATTAATTTCATAATATCATATATTTTTCTTCTTCTAGCCTTACTTCTTTTCCAAAATATGTGATTTTATTATAGCATGCCCCACATATTGGAATTATTATTATAAACCCATTTTCATCAGGTATTTTAGATATTTTTTCTTTTAAAATAAGTATTTCATTATTATCTAAATTTCCAATATATGTTTTTTCATTTATTTGTTTAAATGCATTATAGTTTAAGATTCTTTTAAGTTTTAAAATATCTTTTTTAAATTTTAAATTAAATAAAACTAAAATCTTCAATTGAATCACATTTTTTAATTAATATCTAAGTAATTCCAGACCTATATCTCAAATCAGAATTTTAAAGTTTATTAACTATTTTTCTAATAAACTTATTATTCTGTTATTTTATTCAAAAATACCAATAATATCCATAAGGATAATAGTAAAAATGATTATAATACTTTTCTCTAATTAACCTATCCTCATACTCAATGGATTTTTCTTTATCAGCTTGTTTATCATCATATTTATGTCTTGCTTCATCTAATATCCCATAAAATGCATCAGTATCATAAGAAGAATCTGGAGTGTTAATTATCATTTCTTCAATTTCTTCATTCATTTGACCATTCCAGGATATACAATAAAATGAATCTCCTGAAGCAAAATATGCATAAGATACATTATGATTTACAACATCTACATATTCAGTAATATATGACACATCATGTGTTCCAACAGTTAAATTTTTAGCCTTAAAATTATAATCACTTCCGTACATATATGAAATATTACTATCAACACATCTAATACCAAATGTAAAAATATTATTAATCATATAAGTACCTTTATTAAGTTTACCCTCCTGATATTTAGGAGGTAATTTAAAATCAACATTATTTATTTTTACTGTTTTCCAATCAGAACTATCTACTGCATTTACACAATTAATTGAAACTATTAAACTAATAAAAAGTAAAGATATTAAAAGTTTTTTTGAAATCATATAATCACTATTATGTATTTAGAAAATCAATTCATTCATCGAAACTTAAGCAGTTTTTTTCTAATTTTTATATTTTTAATTTTCACGTTTTTTAAGTAATTCCAGACCTATGTCTCCCAGTTTGTATTTTTGGATTTTTCCGCTTGTTGTCAATGGGAATTCATCAACAAAGAATACATGTTTTGGAACTTTATATCTGGCTATTTTACTTATTGCATAGTCCCTTACATCTTCTTCAGTTAAATCTGAGCCTTCTTCTTTGATTATGAATGCTCCTACGATTTCACCGTATTTTTCATCAGGTATTCCTGCTACCTGAACGTCCTGAACTCCATCTATTGTATATATGAACTCTTCGATTTCACGTGGGTAGATGTTTTCTCCTCCACGGATAATCATGTCTTTAATTCTTCCGACAATAGAATAGTATCCGTCTTCATCAATGGTAGCCAAGTCTCCGGAGTGTAAAAATCCGTCATCTTCTATGACTTCTTTTGTTTTTTCAGGATTTTTATAATATCCTTTCATTACATTAAATCCTCTGCAGACTATTTCTCCTTTTTTACCTACTTCAGTTATGTCTTCACCAGTATCCGGATCTATAAGCTTAACTTCAACATTTGGGAAAGGAGTTCCTACAGTGTTTACTTTTTTCTCAAATGTATCTGCGGCATTTGTTTGTGTCATTCCAGGAGATGCTTCTGTTAGACCGTATACACTGGTGATTTCAGTCATGTTCATTTTGTCTATTACTTCTTTCATGGTTTCAACAGGACATGTTGATCCCGCCATGATTCCTGTTCTAAGTGATGACATGTCAAACATATCAAACATAGGATGTGTCAATTTTGCAATAAACATTGTCGGAACACCGTGAATTGCAGTACATTTTTCCTTTTGAATAGCTGAAAGAGCTAAAAGCGGATCGAATTCCTCCAGCATTACAATAGTTGAACCATGTGTGATTACTGCCATGACTCCTAAAACTGAACCGAAACAATGGAATAAAGGTACCTGAATACATAATCTGTCTTCTTCAGAGAAGTTCATGTTTTCCCCGATGTAATATCCGTCATTTAAGATGTTTCTGCTGGTAAGCATTACTCCTTTTGGGAAACCTTCTGTACCGCTAGTATACTGCATATTTACTACATCATTATTGTCAAATTCTTTTTTGATTTCTTTTAGGATTACATCATCCTGATTTTGACCTAACAATAATAATTCGTTAGTGTTATACATTCCCCTATGCTTGTCCTGACCTACATGAATAACATGTTTTAAACATGGGAATTTTTCTGAAGTTAACTTTCCTCTCTGACATGTTTTAAGTTCAGGCACCAAATCATAAATAATATCAATATAATTATTGTCTCTGAATCTGTCAGTTAATGCTAAAGCTTTCATATCTGACTGTTTAAGAATATATTCCAGTTCATGACTTTTATAAGCGGTATTTACAGTTACTAAAACAGCTCCTATTTTAGCTGTTGCAAACATGAAAGTCAACCATTCAGGAACATTTTTAGCCCATATTCCTACATGGTCCCCTTTTCCAACACCAATAGATAATAATCCTTTAGCTAAATTATTAGCCCTTTCATTAAATTCGGAATATGTGAATCTCAAGTTTCTATCAGGATAAATTAAAAATTCATGGTCCGGAAGTCTTTCTACTTGTTTTTCAAAAAAATCTGCTAGCGTGTCTTCACTGAATAACATTTTTTTAACTCCTGAAATTAAATTTAATCTACCGGTGTGTATATTACAGCTAAGATTTTTGCTGTTTCATCATTGGAACTGTGTACATGGTGAGATACAATTGAATCATAGTAAATACTGTCACCAGTTTCTAAAACATAGTTATTCTGACCATAAATAACTTCAATTGTTCCTTCAAGAACATAGAGGAATTCTTCACCTTCGTGAGAGCTGAGTTCATGGCTTTCTTCAGCATCCACTTTAAAGTCAATGATAAATGGTTCCATATTTCTGTCACTTTTTCCGGCAGCCAATGAGTAGAATTCCAGATTACTGTCATCTGTCTTGTTTTCATCACCTGAAAAGTATACAACTTTATCGCTTTTTCCTTTTCTAACGACTAAAGGTCCTGTTTGTTCATCATCATCAATAAAAGTACCTATTCTAACACCAAGTACTCTAGCTATTTTGGTTAAAGGAGTAAGAGATGGTATAATTTCCCCGTTTAATATTTTCTCAACCAATTCTATGTTAACATCACTGTCATTAGCTAATTCTTCAAGTGATACATTTCTAACTTCCATTAAAGTTTTAATTTTTTCTCCAATTTTATTTTTATTAGGCATCTTTTTCCACCATTAACTCTTTAATATAAAAATAATATGTTGTTTATAATTAATAAAAGTATTTTTTAGACACTTAAAAATAAAATTATAAAGTGAAAATTATTAAAAAATAATATATAATTCATATAAGTGATTGTTATGCCGCCTTCAAAAGAAGATATTTTATTAACTTATTTAGGTAAAAGAGATGCAAATAGAAACTTATCAAATACTCCAAAACCTGATGAAAATCTTGTATATAAAGCAACAATTGAAAACTACTCCTATAAAGCTGGAAAATGGATTGTAGTTATAGTAATTTTAAGTTTTATCATGACATTATTTGCAGGGATAGGCAGTCTGATACTTTCCCTGTTTGTCCTGGCTGTTGTGTTTGTTTATTATTATGGAATTAAAAGATCACTGCAAAATAAACAAAGCAATAGAACAAGATATTACTGTACAAACTGCAATCATGCATTTGTAGGTCCTAAACCTTACTGTGAAGAATGTGGAATTCAGCTTAACTGTGACAGAAATATGTATAAATGCAGATGCTGCGGACAAACATTTATCGGAAAAAGAAAAATCTGTCCACACTGTAAAGGGAAACTATACTATTAAATAACCTGCACTAATTTAAGCAATACAATCAGTATTACAATTATCACCAAAGCGCTTTTTAATAAACAGAATGGGTTTTTCAAACTAATAACCTCTAAACATGTTTGATATTTGTATAATCAGATATTTCACTATTGAATGTAGCTAAATTTGAAACATTCAAATCATGAATATCATTGTGTCCCGTTATTCTTGCAAAAGTTTTAATTTCTTCAAGACTTGCATTAAGATAATTAGTTAATCTTTTTGCTCCAATATCTATTTTTAATCTGGAACGCAGTTCTTTATCCTGTGTTGCAACTCCCACAGGACATTGTCCTTTATCACATAATTTATATTGCTGACATGCCACTGCAATTAAACTGGCCGAAGCTATAGCTATTGCATCTGCCCCCATAGCTAAGGCTTTTGCAAAGTCACTGGAAACTCTTAAACCCCCAGTAATTACCAGATCAATATCCAAATCATGTTCATCAAGATATTTTCTGGCCCTATACAATGCAAATATTGTTGGAACGCTTGTTGCATCTCTAACTAATAAGGGACTGGCTCCAGTAGCACCTCCTCTTCCGTCAATTGTAATAAAATCAGGTTTGACATAACTAATAAATTCCAAATCATTTTCAATGTATCCTGCAGCTATTTTAATACCTATCGGACGGCCTTCAGATTTTGATCTTAATTCATCTACCAGATTTTTTAAATCTTTCTTAGAATTAATATTCGGGAATCTTGATGGAGATATTATGTCTTCACCTGCTTTTTTACCTCTTACTTTAGCTATTTCAGGCGTTACTTTATCTCCCGGCAATAATCCTCCCATTCCTGGTTTTGTTGCCTGACCTATTTTAATTTCAATTGCATCTGAAGTTTTTAAGTTTTCATCAGTTACTGAATACTGGTTGGGAACATATTCAAAAATGTATTTATATGCTGTATTTTTAACTTCCGGAAGTATTCCTCCTTCTCCGCTACACATTGCAGTTTTAGCATTGAAACTTCCTTTAGCTAAAGCAACTTTACTTTCCTTAGACAAAGCTCCATAAGACATATGGGATACATATATTGGACTTTCAATAACCAGTGGCTTTTTAGCATTTTTACCTATTATAGTTGTAGTTGATACTTCAGCATCTTCTTCTAAAGGCATTGGATTTAACTGGTTTCCTAAAATAAGAATATCATCCCAATTTGGCATTGGCAATGCTGTAGCCATTGGTGCTGTAATGGGTTTTCCGGAATCACATAACTTATAAATAGTGTCCATATGCCTTACTGATTCATCATTTCTGATGTACTGTTCCGGAAATGAAATTAGCCAGTTATTTTCATTTGTTTCAATTGGTTCAAAGTTAGATATATCTGATTTGCAATCAGGACATTCCTTAAGGTCTTTTAATAGTATTTTTTCACTTTTTTCATCATGAATATAATTACAAACCTTACACTGATATGTCCCATATTTTACTTTTTGGATTGCTTTGAATTTTGATATCGGCGATCCGCATACTGGGCATTTTCCAAGTTTAATAAGTATTGAACCCTCTTTTTCTTCATCATAAACATAATGGCAGACTTCACATTCATAGGTCTTATAGACTATATCTTCTTCCATTACTTCAAAATTAGAAACATCTGATCCGCAATCAGGACATTTTTCAAGTTCTTTAAAGGATTTGCCTTCTTTTTTTTCATCATGAATATAACCGCATATCTGACACTGGTATTTCATTTTACCAACTCCACCATAATTAATATATTATATAACTTTAACAATAATATAAATATTTTTGTATAATATAATTAATTCAATGTTAAAAAAAGTAAAAGTTTATAACTGTTTAATTGAATAAATAAAATATACTATGAACAATAAATCTTTCTGGAACAGATATGCATCAGTTTATGATAAAATTATAGGCAATAAAATAAACAATAAAGAGCTGTTTAATTTTATTTTAAAATACACAGGCAAAGACGACAGATTAATAGAGGCAGCCTGTGGAACTGGTGCTTTTACCTGTTTATTATCACCAAATTTAGGAGAAATAATTGCATTTGACTATTCTGAAGAAATGGTTAAAAAAGCTAAAAACAAAACTAAAAACTTAAACAATGTTGAAGTTTCTGTTGGAGATTTAAATAATATAAATTATGAAGACAATTATTTTGATGTGGCTCTGGCTGCCAATGTGTTGCACTTATTGGATAAACCTGAAACAGCTATCAGTGAACTTACACGTGTTGTTAAGGATAACGGAATTTTAATACTTCCTACTTATGTAAAAGGAAATACTTTTCAGCGTCTGATGCTTAAAACATTGAAATTATTTGTTTTTGAAAGTAATGAATGGTCCAAAAATGAATATTTGTGTTTTTTAAAAAATCATAATCTTGAAATTCTTGATTATGATGTGTTTAATGCAGGCCAGCCCTTATGTGTAGCCATTATCAAAAATTCCAAATAATTATTTCTACAATAGATTTTTTTAAAATTATGTAATTTTATTTTAATCAAAATAACGATTGATTTAATTGTATACAATAGACTTTTTATTAAAATAATTAAAGCTTTCTTAAAAATTTAAAAAAAATAATAAATGTATGAAATTAAAATTTGTCTTCAAAATAATTTCCAAGTTTTTGGCATATGTGCAATAGAGAATATAAATGCTGCAATCATTATTATTGAACATAAAACAACAGGGATGCATTCAATAATGCAAATGCATTAATAATTGTTGCATATCAGACAGAACCAATTCATTAAAACTAAATGAATCCAAATCTATCTGAAAATTCATAGTAAGATAAAAATCCGTCACGGTTTGAGTCAAGACTTTCAAATTCAGAAATGATTACTTCTTCAGGAGAATAACCGTCCCAAAATGAATCCTCCATTATATATTCAGTTAATTCTTCAAATTCATCAATACTAAGTTTTCCGTCATGATTCGTATCCAGTTCGTTAAAAGTGTCAGAATAAGGATTTGTACCTAATCTGGCATAGAATTCCTCAGTGGTAAGTGTTGAATTTGGTGAATTTTTAACTATATCTTGAAGTTTCTTAATATCACTGTCTTCTTTACAGCTTGCTTTAAAAAGTTTATCACCTGCAGAGAAATAAAAAACATTAAAATCATCCGAAGATTTTGAATAGATAACTAAAACATCACGGTGGTGCAGAGTCATTTTAGTGAGGCTTGAATTTTTAATTGTATTTTGCTCATCAGGCAATGAGTTATCCTGAATCAGATCAATGCCAAATTTGTCTGTATGGTAACCTGTATTATCTGGAGTAAACTCCCCATTTGACGGAACACTAAATTTAACTCCACCTAAAAAGATTTCTTTAGATGAATCAGCTGCAAAAACAGCTGAAACTGAAATTAAAAATATAACTGCAACCAGAATCGCATATGTTTTTTTCATAATATCCCACATTTATTGATTATATATCATTAAAGTAAATAAAAATTAGTATTTTTTAACTAAACTGATTTGTTTAATTATGTGATGCATTATTTAATTGAATTGAAAAGCAAGTATTGAAAATATAAAAGAAAAAATTAATTTAAGATATATTAATATCCGAGTAAAATTTTAATGCCTATTAAAATCAGGACCACACCACCAAGAATTTCAAATTTGTCTCCGAAATAATTTCCAAGTTTTTTTCCAATGAAAATACCTGCAATACTGAATATAAATGCCACAATTCCTATTATTGTACATGGAAGCAACAGGGACATATTCAGTAATGCAAATGTAATTCCAACAGCAAATGCATCAATACTTGTTGCAACAGCCAGCAGAGTCAATTCCTTAAAGCTAAAAGTATCCATAATATCTTCATCATCACTGCCTAAGCTTTCACGAATCATGTTTAATCCTATAGCCAAAAGCAGGAAAAATGCAATCCATGGAGCTACAGTTGATACAAATGAACTGATTGTTGTACCGCAAATGTATCCGATTACAGGCATTATAAACTGAAAAAAACCAAAAAATAGTCCATAATATAAAATCTGTGATTTTGTCAGGTTTTTTTGTGTAAATCCCTTTGTCAGAGAAACACTAAATGCATCCATTGCCAGAGCAATAGCTATTATAATGATTGAAATTAAAGCTGTATCCATATTATTCTCCGATTAAAATATTCTCTTCAATATACAGTTTTATTTCTGATAGATAATATAGATTATTAATTTAAAAAAAATAAGAAAAAAATAAGTAAATACTTATTTTCTTTTTACAATAACAACAGCAGCAATTATAATCAACGCTATTGCCAATATAGCTATTGGAAGGCCTGTAGAGGCACCAATCCCAATGTCGTTTAAGTTTTCATCAGTACTGTTTTCAATAGCTGGCGGTTCTACTGCTTTTTTACCTACACTTAAAGGCACCTGTGTTGAATTAGCCAAATAATTGTCATCACCGCTGTAATTAACATTAACAATATATGATCCTTTTGCTAAATCAGGAACAGTGACAGTAGTTTTTCCGTCAATCAACTGATTAGTATAACTTTTATCATAAACAGTAACCTTTACAGAACCGGTAGCACCAGCAGGCAAACTAACATGAACAACTGCATTTTCACCTTCTTTTACATCCTTAGCAGAAACGGAAATTGGTGCATTATGTTTTCCTACACTAAAACTTGAAGTGTTTGTACTTGGCAGATAGTTTTCATCTCCGTCATAACTGGCTAAAACATCATAAGAACCACTAGCCAAATTATCTATCTTAAAAGTAGCTATTCCCTTGTCAATAGGGGCGGAATAATTTTTGCCATCAACAGATATGTTAATAACTCCAGTTGCATCTTCATTAACATGTACAGTTATCTTTTCAATATCTCCTACAGTAATATTACTTGCATTAACAATAATTGTAGAATCGGCTTTCATACTATCATCTACAGCAACTATTGTTGGAATAATCAATAAGAGCAAAATGAATAGTAAAATAATATATTTTATTTTGTTCATTTTTTAACCTCCACTAATAAATAGTGATTAAAAGATACTATGTTTATTATAATATTAAAAATTTACTTAAAAAACAGGAAAACAATGAAAAAAATTATTCGCATTTTCTTAATGAAATCAGTATGTTTAAAGTCATAACAATAGAATAACTGCTTTTTAAATTAATTATATCTGCTCCATATCATCCATTCCCCATAGTAAAAACCTGTTTACAGATAATTTCAGCTAAATTATTATAATTTTTAATTGCCTACATCAAATTATTCAGAAAAATTACAGTTGAAAAAAATCTATTGTAGACATATATTTCAAGTGTAAAAAATCTATTGTATAGGAAATTATTTTATAAAATCAAAAACAAAATACCAGTAACGACAAAAGGAATTAATAAAATGAATATTTTAATTGACGGAGCAGGTGCAGTAGGATTAGGATTAGGTGCATCTATGCTTTCACAAAAAGCAAATGTATCCTTTTATGCAACAGGAAAAACAGCTACTGCAATTAAAGAAAACGGACTTGAAAGAACAGGATTATTCCACCATTACTCTTTTACACCTGATGAATATCAAGTATATGATGATTATAAAGACATTCCTGAAAAAACTTTTGATTATGTTTTTATATGCAGTAAAACAGTAGCTAATGAGGATATAAGTAAAAAATTAGCTAAAAATAAAGAAATCTTGAAAGATAACTGTAAAATAATCATATTCCAGAATGGATTTGCTAATGATGAACCTTTTTTAAGATATTTTTCCAAAGATGAAGTATACTGTGCAAGAGTAATTACAGGTTTTTCACGACCTCAAAGACATATCAGTGAAATAACTGTATACACAGAACCTATACTTTTAGGATCACTTCAAAATGCAGATCCTGACTGTTTAGAAAAAATAGCTCAAATGATTACAGCATCAGGAATTAAATGTGAAACAACAACAGAAATTGATAAATATTTATGGGCTAAAATGCTTTATAACTGTGCTCTAAATCCATTAGGAGTAATTCTTAACTGCACATATGGTAAATTAACTGAAAATGAATACTCTAAAAATATTATGAACAGTATTATAGATGAAATATTTGCAGTTATCAAAAAAAGTGAATACTCCACATTATGGGATTCACCGGATGAATATAAAAAATTATTCTACTCAAAACTAGTTCCTGATACATATAACCATTATTCATCAACATATCAGGATATTCAAAAGAAAATAAAAACCGAAATCGATACATTAAATGGAAGTGTTATTCGGTTAGGTGAAAAATATGATGTTGATGTAAGCACAAATAAAATTATTTATAACTTAATCAAATCAATAGAATCAGAATTTTAAGGTTTATTAGTTATTTTTTCCAATAAACTAATAATCTTATTATTCTGTTCAATAAGAATATCCATTTTTCTTGCTTGTGATGCAAGTAAATGTCCGTTAACATTATCCAATCTTGCAACACAGTTTCTATCATATAATTTATATAATTCTTCAGCTACTCTTAAATCCCTTGCATAATCTCCAGTTTTATAGTAGCCTCTTTTTTTATGTTTAGTTATATTTGATGCAGGTTTGTTTAAAGAATTCAGATTAATAAGTCTTGATCCACAATCAATACAATAATTGCTGTTATTATCTTCGTATTTACTGCCACATCTTGGACATTCTTTCATTTAATCACCTTTTTAACGCCACCAAAATATGTAATAATTGTTTCTTTCAGTACTTGGTGTTGAAACATAATATGACTGGTCATTTGTCTGTTCATTATCATACTCCTGTTTTGCTTCATTTAATATTCCATAAAAGGTACTTGTGTCATATGAAGAATCAGGAGTGTTAATTATGATCTCTTCTATTTCATCAGTCATTTCTCCGCTGCCCCAGGATATACAATATATTGAATCTCCTGATGAAAAATAAGCATGAGATACATCATGTTTTGCAAAGTTATTGTACTGATAAAAGTATGCTACATCATGTGAACCTATAGTCAGGTTTTTGCCTTTGAGATTATGCCAGCACCCGTAATTGCTTGCAATATAATCATCAATACATAAAATACCAAATGTATTTAAATCATTATAATGATAATTCGTATGGTCATTATTGATGTCACCACCCTGATATTTTGGAGGAATTTTAAAATCAACATCATTTATTTTTACAGTTTTCCAATTGGAACTGTCAACTGCATTAGCACAGCCCATAGATATTATTAAAGCAATTAAAAGTAATGATAAGAAAAGCTTTTTTGAAAACATAGTAATCTATTTGTACTAACTTATATATAACATTTTATTAACAATATTTTAAAAATAAATTATAAAAGTTTATATATCTAAAAAACAAAAATAGTATTGTTCGTATTTTGATATATCTTATTTTTTTACGAATACGAACAATGGTGATGGTTAAAAATGAGTATTCGCTATTACTCCTTTAGTGGTGTTTAGGAGGATGAATACTCATTATATATTTAAATTAATTCATCTAATTTTTTACCGTATTCTTCAATTAACAAATAATCATTAGCTACAACATCCAATAACTGAGTCTTATAATCCTTAAATAATGCATCATCATCAAGAATCTTTTTTTTGTTATAAGGATAGCTATTTTTAATATTATAAATTTCCTGATTGATTTGGCTAATTGATTTTATGAAAACATCATCATCTTCAAAAATTGTTTTGCCCTCAGGAATTAGAATAGCCAGAGATCTCATAGAAGTTAAATCATAATTCTCAAAAGCATCTACAATTTCTTCAAACAAATCTTTCTCATAAATACTTTGAACAGGGTTAAAAGAAGGATGCAATTTATAAATTAAATCCAAATAAAGACTGTTTAAACTGTCCAAATCATCTTTAGACAACTCAAAATGAATATCTTTTCGTTCAATAGCTAAATCTAATTCGCCCATATATTTTTCCAACATGCCAACTGATTCTTCAAATTCAATATCCAGCTTTTCATCAATTTCAGATAAATCCTCACCCTGATTAAACAGCTCAATATATCTTTTAATCATTTCCAATTCAATATCCAAATTATAAGCTTCACATTCAAGAAAACCAAAACTAAGCAGATACATATCTTCAATTTTAGGACAGATATGAAACCTCAGTTCATCATATTCAAAAATTAATTCGGCTAATTTTTCCTTTAAACTAATTGACATTGTTAAAACCTTAATTCTATATATATGAATTAAACATATTTATAGATATATAGGTGATTTTAAATGGAAATAAAAGAAAATAACCTTAAAGAATTAATCGAAAAATACATGAGCATTGAAGAAACAGAAGAAAACCATGAAGAATTACATCAGTTAGGTCACGAAATCGACCATGTAATCTTTGACAATAATTTTTATCTTGTAACACATAATGACGGCAAAGAAAAAGAAATTGTTTCATTAATAGTAGGTGAAGATGATGAATACTTCATACCATTATATACAGATGATGAAGAAGTAAAAGAAGCAATTGAAATATTTAAAAAAGAGGACAGCGAAGCCAGTTTTGAAACTGAAATTGTATCATCAACAGACATATTGGAAACCTACTTAGATGATGATACTTTCCTTGGAATAGCTATTAACCCACCAAAATATGACTTTGTAATATTTAGTCAGAATGTCATTGAAGATCACCAGGACTGCTGCTGAATTTATACCAGGAGATATACTCTCCTTTTTCTTCAATTAGATAAAAAATGAAATTTATAAAGTTATTAAAATGAATATGGTAAAAATCATATTAAAACTTTTTTTCAATGTTAACAGCTAATTATAGAATAAACCATGCTATAAAATGTAATAAATAATATTAACATAAACAACCTATTGGAATTACTTTTACATCATCTTCTGTTGTATAAGCATATTTGCCGCCTGTAATAACTGCTAAAAATTTAGGTTCTTTGAAATTTTTTTCTTTTAATAAATTCTTCAGTTTTAATAAGTTTTTAGCTCCTTTTTCTATTTCATCACTACCTAATTTAAATTCAATTAAAGCATAATCACCATTTTCTAAATGTATTACACAATCAGCTTCTAAACCATTTCTATCATTATAATAAGAAATTTCTCCCCATTTCTTGCTGGTATAAACTCTTAAATCTCTAATACATAATGTTTCAAAAATAAAACCAAAAGTATTTAAATCATCCATTAAACTTTGTGGTGATAAACCTAGTGCTGCAACAGCAATAGATGGATCAATAAATTCTTTTTTAGGACTTGACCTAATAGAACTTTTAGACCGTATGCTTGGAGACCATGCTGGAACATCTTCTATGACAAACAACCTCTTCAATGCATTAATATAATTATAATATGTATTTTTACTAATATTTTGAAACTCAGCATTAATGTCTGCTAAAATAGTTGAGTTTGAAGCTAAAGTGGAAATATTTCTTGAATATGACCTTAAAATGTTTCTTACTTTTTGAGGATCGCGTTTAACATCATCAAAAGAGGAAACATTAATTTCACAAATGTTTTTCACATAAGATTTTGCTACAAACAATTGTGCTTTTTCAGATTTTTTATTTAAACTTTCAGGCCATCCCCCTCTACAAGCAGCAAATATCAAATCTTTAACACTTAAATCAGAAGTAATGCCATTAATATTCATACAAGGATTTTTAAAAAGTTCTAAAATTGAAATTTTACCATTTGATTCACCGCTTTCATAAAGACTCATTGTTCTCATAAGAACTCTATGGATTCTTCCAGTACCTGTGTGCATCACTTCTATATCCTCAATAGTAGTTGAGCCTGTTAAGATATATAAACCGTCTTCATGAAGTTCATCAACACTGTTTCTCACAGCATCCCATAAAATCGGTGCCATTTGCCATTCATCAATAAGTCTAGGTTTTTCTCCTTCAAGAAGTATGGATGGCTGTATTTTAGCCCATCTTAAATAATTTTCAGATTGATCTGTGTCCTGTAGTTTAATACTGCTTTTTGCATGTTGTTCAAGCTGTTGTTGCTTTATCGCACCATTTTGGACTCTCAATAAGAATGGCACCTATCATTTCTTCTAAATATTCATCAATTTATTCATCAATGAGTCCAGATTTATATTTGAATACCCAGATATAATTCCTCAATTCATAGATTAAATTTATTACATATAAATTAATTGGGCAACTTTGCACAAAATCATATGACCAATTTGCATAAAATCATTGGGCAACTTTGCACATGATATAAAAAAGTATACTATTAAACTTTCTTTTACTTGAAAGCGGATCAGCTTTTGAAAAGAATATTATAAACTGACTAAATAAAAATAATTTATAAAAATATTGTTTAGTAACTTAACAGCGAATCTATTGGAAGTTTCATCATGTTAAAGTCTAATAATGCATCTATGAATTAATATTAATGTAAATTTATTAATTATATATAATTTAAAAATGAAATAATAAATCAATTATACTCTGGAGAAAGATATATGAAAACTGAAGATTTAGAAACTTATAAAAAAGACGGAACTAAAGCTTCTAAAAGTCAACTAAAGGAATTTATAAAGTTATATGCTACAATAGCTAAAGAACTCAAAAGTGAAAATTCAATAGAACTTAACTCTGTTAAAACAAATATCAAAGAAACATACTCTAAAGAAGTTTATTTAACATTAATTGATGAAGCAGAAAGATTTGTAAAATTCAATGTTTCTCAAGGTTCTAAAGAATATGTTATCCCTATATTTACAGACATTACTGAATATAGCGAAGGCAAACAAAAAATATCAACTTTATTTTTAGATAAATTATCCTGTAAAGTTTTATCTGCAGGTGATATTGGAAAATTAGCCGATGATGATGAAAATTTTAAAGGTTTGGTGATTAATCCTCATTCACAAAATTTTATGATGGACCGAAATGGTGGTTTTTAATATGGAATTTATTTGTCCGGTTTTAGGTGAAGGTGATGAAAGAGATTTTATAGCTATCGGTCATGCAGAAAACTTCAAAATTGCTGTATTTACTGACTTAGATATGTATCATGAAGGTTGCAAATATTTAGGAGTAATTGGCTATGAACCAATTAAAGTTTCTGATAAATTATTCAAAGACCTTGCTAAAAAAGATGATGAATTCACAGGCATTATTGTAAATATTCACAATGAAAAAAAGATTATAAATAAAGAAGAATTAGAAAGATTATAATTCATCCTCTTCAGCTTCCTCATCATCGACAATAGAAAAATTACTATAATATTTATATCTATAAGACATTTTAAATCCTTTATCTGCTTCTCTTTTTGGTCTTAATTTACGCCTTTTAGTAGCAGAAATTTCTTTTTTAGGATTTTGATGTGTTTTAACTAAATTCTTATTTTCCCTTACAAACTGCTGTTGTCTGGTTCTAACACGATTATACTTATACACACCTTTTCTCAACAGACGTCTTCTGGTTGTTACAAATCTTAACACAAAATCACTCTATTGTCTTGAAGCAGATTTATCTAAAGTAGCTTGAATTTCATCAATTCTATCAACAACCACTTTAATAGCTTGTTCACCTTGACGGGTAGGATTAATACCTTGCTCAACTAATAATGCATCCCTAATATCCCTTAATCTATCAATTGAATCAATTTTCATTATTGTACTATAAAACATATTTCTCCTCCAAAATTTATTATTAACTATATTACATTTTTATTTAGAATAATTTATAAATCTTATCATATTAAAACAAATATTATGAAATACAACATTAAAACAATCTACCTGGCTGGAGGGTGCTTTTGGGAAGTGGAAGCATACATTTCAAGATTAAATGGAGTTATACAAACAGAAACAGGATATGCAAATGGTATAACCCATGATCCAACATATGAAAAAGTAGCTGCAGGTAAAACAAAACATGTAGAATGTGTAAAAGTAAATTACAATACTTATGAAACAACATTGGAAGAAATACTTAAAGAATTTCTAAAAATAATTAAAAAACCAGCCAAACCGCAACACAAATTAGGAATTTACTGGCATGAAAGTAAAGATGCAAAAACAGTTTTAAAATTCTTAAAACAATCAGAACCCAAATTACCTGTTGAAGCAAATTTTTTAAGGGGATTTTATCTTGCTGAAGAAAAATATCAGAAATACCTAGATAAACATCCTGAAATAAACTCAGATATTGAAATAAAAATGAATCCAAGTGATAATTTAACATTGCTTTCATATCAGGTAACTAAATTGGCTATGAACGAAGAAGCATTTAGCGGAAAATATGCTGATTTTGACAAAGAAGGAGTGTATGTAGACATTACAAACAATGAAGAACTGTTTTCATCAAAAGATAAAATAAAAACCAATTCAGGATATGCATGTTTTAGTAAAGCTATTGATGAAAATACAATTGACAATCTTCGAGATTTCTCATATGGGATGGTTAGATTGGAAACCAGAGCATCTAAAAGCGGAATACATTTAGGATATAAAAGAAAAGGTCATTATGAAATAAACTCCGCAGCACTTAAATTTATTTATAAATAGCTACACCTTTTTTAATAGCTTTTAAACCATCCATTAATAATTTCCTTGGACAGGCAATGTTTAACCTTAAAAATTCATCACTGTTTTTACTAAAATCAACACCTGCAGATAACAGCACTCCAGTTTTTTCATTTAAAAACTTAACAAAATCCTTTGAAGAAATATCTAAACTGGAACAGTCCAGCCATAATAAATAAGTAGCATCTGCATCTATTAACTTAATTTCAGGAATTTCATCTTTTATAAAATCAGCTACAAATTTCTTATTGTCATAGAGATACTGGCGTAATTCATCAAGCCAAGGCCTGCCATTTTTATATGCTGCTATTGCACCAGTTATAGCAAAAATATTGGCTCTACTAACCCACTCAACATCTAAAGCATTGAAAATATCTTCCTTTAATTTATCTCCAACAATATAAACTGCAGCAGTATTCAATCCCGCTATATTAAATGATTTAGTGGGAGAAACTGTTGTAACAGAATCATAATTACTTATACTGGCAAAAGGAGTGTATTTTTTATCTGAATCAGTTAAATCACAATGAATTTCATCAGATATTATATTTACATCATATTTAGCACACAAATCAGCTATTTTTTCCAAATCCTTTCTGGACCATATTTTACCAACAGGATTGTTAGGATTGCAAAGCATCATCAGAGTTACATTTTCATCAGCTAATTTTTCTTCCAAATCCTTAAAGTCAATTTCATAGCTTCCATTTTTATACACTAACTGATTTTCCACAATTTCTCTGTTATTATCTTCAATTACATAGAAAAATACATGATACACAGGAGTTTGTATTAAAATTTTATCGTTTTCTTTAGTTAATTTACGAATAATAGTTGCTATTGCAGGCATTACCCCATTGGCAAATTTTAAATTGTTTTTATCCATATTTAATCCGTAATATTTCCACCAATTAATATATGCATAGTACCATTCATCTGGAATTATGGCATATCCATAGAGATTTTCATTAGCTTTATTTATAATTTCTCCAGATATTTCGGGAGCAACTTTAAAATCCATGTCAGCTACCCACATCGGCAGCTTAGTATCAAATAAATCCCATTTTAAGCAGTTGGTATTTTTACGATTAATTATGCTGTCAAAATCATACTTCATACAAATCATTTTTAATTTCTTTTATAGCTATTGCTGGAACACAAACAGCTAATTAACAACATTATTTCCAGTAGTTACATTGCCTCCAATCTATATATCATCATAACTGGAGTTGCTGTTTATATTTTATTTCTTCTAAAGATATTGCCCTTATTAATGCAGTTTACATAGCAATTATAAGACATTAAATATTTTATAAAAAAAGTAGTTTAAAAAGAAGAGAATTAATCTTCTTTTTTAAAGAAATCATCCTGAATATCATTAACTATTTCAGTGAATCTTTTAGTTACATCTGATTTAGGTTCAATAGTAACCATTACTCCACCTTTATTAGGTGAATTTGATACTTTTTCAGTTAATGGTAAATCTCCAAGATAAGTAATTTCCATTTCATCAGCAAACTCTTTTCCATCACCTTTACCGAAGATATGGAGTTTTTCACCACAATGCGGACATTCATAGTAAGCCATGTTTTCAACTAAACCAATGTTTTCCACATTTAACATTTCAACCATTTTTACACATTTTAAAACATCTTCCTGGGATACTACATTAGGAGTAGTTACCATAACTACTGCATCAATATCAGGAATTGTCTGTAAAACTGTTAATGGTTCATCACCAGTGCCCGGCGGGTTATCAATAATAAGAACATCAAGAGGACCCCATGCTACATCAGCTATTAACTGTTTAATACTTCCTGTTTTTTGTGGACCTCTCCAGATAATAGGTGTGTCGATACTGTCTAACATAAATGCCATTGACATTACTTTAAGACCGCTTGGTGCTTCAACTGGCATCATATGACGTTCTTCGTTAATCATAATGTCCTGATCTTCTACACCTAACATTTTTGGTATGTTTGGACCATGAATATCTGCATCCAATATTCCTGTAGTAAATCCTTCTTTTTGAAAAGCTTCTGCAATATTTGCAGCTACTGTTGATTTTCCAACTCCACCTTTACCACTCATAACAGCAATTTTATATTTAATTTGTCCTAAGTTTTTTGAGAGGTTGAGCTGTTGTTCAATCATTTGTTTTTGTTGTTCAGGAGTCATTTCTCCTCCATGACCATGATGTCCATGTTCTGGCATAATATCACTCTCTAAAAATTTTATTTCTTATATAATATATTATAGTAACTAAAAGTATTTAAAAGTTTACACATAAAAGTTAGTTAAATTTCTTACTAACTTCTTCTACAGCAAGTACTAAAGGATCAGTAACCATAGATACTGGAGGCGCATAAGCAAATTCAACATTACTTAATTCAAAGCAACTTAAGCCCTGAGTAATAGCTAAAGTCATTGTATCAATTCTTTCAGCTACTCTTTCTTCAGCAATTATTTGACAACCGATAATTCTACCATTACAGTCACAGATAATCTTAATATCCATAGGTTTAGCATTAGGATAATAACGGGCTCTTGTAAGTGCTTCTACTTTTTCAACAATAGGTTTAATATTGTTTTGCTGAGCAAAACTGGAAGTTAAACCAACAGCACCAAACTCTAATTTACCTACTTTAGAAACCATAGCATTTAATACAGGATTGAAATTAGATTTTTTACCAGTTATTGTACGAGCTAATGTCTTGGATTCACGAACAGCAGTAGTACCTAAATGACTGATGGTATTAGCTTGAAGAATTAAATCCTGAGATTCAACACAGTCTCCAAGAGCATAAACATCTTCAACAGAAGTTTCCATTTTTTCATTAACTAAAATAGCCCATCTTCCGATATCACAGCCGGCCATTTTAGCTAATTCCAATTCAGGCCTTACACCAGTAGCTAAAATAACCATATCTGCATCAATACAGCTTCCGTCACCGAAATATGCTTTTTTAACTTTTCCATCTTCTCCTTCCAATTTAGTAATAGGTTCACCAAGCATTACATGAATATTTTCCATTTTCAAATATCTGGTTAAAATATCAGCCATATCACTATCAAGAGATCTTGGAACAATTTGAGGCATCATTTCACTTAAAGTAACATTTAAACCTAATTCTTTAAGAGCAAAAACAATTTCAATACCAATTAATCCAGCACCAGTTACAACAGCACTTTTAGAAGTTTTAGCCCATTGCTGAACTTTCCTACCGTCCTCAATGTTTCTTATTTGGAAAACACCCTCTAAATCCACACCTTCCATAGGAGGTACAAATGGGTTTCCCCCAGTAGCTAAAACCAATTTATCATAATCAATAGTTTTTTCACCATCTGCATTTTCATAAGTGACAGTTTTTTTACTGCTGTCAACTGCAGTTACTTCAGATTTTATTAAAACATCAATATTGACTTCTTTATAATCTTCAGGTGTTTTCATAATAATATCGTCAAAAGAAGAAATCTTTCCAGACAATACATAAGGAATAGCACATGGAGAATATGCCACATTTTCATCACGAGTTATAACAGTAATTTCTGCATCTTTATCTAAACGCCTAATATTTGAGGCAGTAGACATTCCGCCTGCTCCCCCACCAACAATAACAACTTTCATCGTTAAAACAACCTTTTTTTAAACAAATTAACAAAATATTTATGAATTTAACATTAATATTTATTAAAATATAAGTATAAAAAAGTAACTATCAAAAAAAGTTCAATTTAAAAGGTGAAATAAATATGAAAGAAATTGATTTTAATTTAAATGAAAATCCTTTTATTAATTTCCAGTCATCAAGATATTCAATGACTGCCAGAATCAACGTTGAAAAAATGTGGAAATATTCAAAAGAAAATAACTATTCATTTTTTGTATTGTCTTTAGGGTGTTTAATGGAAGCTGTAAACTCCATACCTCAGCTTAAAAGAAGAATAGTTAACGATAAAGTAATTGAGCATGATTATTTAGATGGAGTCTGCCCAATAATGGATGAAAACAATGAAATCTATAAAGAAATGAGAGTAAAACCACCTGAAACATTTAATGACTTTGAAAACTGGCATAATTATGTTAAAAAAACATCAGCTGATGTGTTATCCGGCAAAATAGATGAATTCAATGTTAAAATGGAAAAACGAGACTGTGAAAATATAGCTAATTACTCCTGTATCCCATGGGTTGATTTTGAATCAATAACAAGTGGAATATTAACTGGAAATCAAATACAACCATTAATAACCTGGGGAAAAGTAAATAAAAACTATGAAATGAGTGTAGCTATTACTGTAAGCCATATTTTTGTTAATGGAAAAGAATTAGGATTATTTTACAAAAAAGCACAGGAAAATTTTAATCATCTGAAGTAGATTCAATATCAGTAGTTTCCAATTTAAATATAACTGGCCTTAACCCATCATTACAACTGACAATAGCTATACCTGGTTTTTTAATCCAATCCCCATAATAAAATAAATCATCAACACCGTGAGACAATGCAAATACATACTGATATATTGCTTTCCATACTTCATCACAAAAGCCTTCAGGCTTTGCCCAATCCCCATAATAAACTTCACCTTCATTTAGAATCGGACATACTCCCAAATCATCAATACCATATTCTTTAGCCAAATCCTCTTGGAATGTTGTTTTTAAAACTGTTATTTTTACTTTTTTCATTGTAATTCAAAAAAAATAAGGTAAAGATTTTATTCAAAATCAATACCAGTTATTCTAAATCCGCCATAATGAGATTTGAATTTAATGTTCATACCAATTAGCAATGGGGTAATAGATTCAATTAAATGAGCTTTATTTAAAGGCCCAATATCAATAGATCTTAAACCAGGTATTTTTTCAATAATATCACTAGCTATCTCTTTAGCTTCCTTATCATCACCACAAATCAAACAGTCACATTCAATTGGGTCTGGAATATTTGCCAAATGAGAGTTACTGATATTGTTAAATGCTGCAACGACTTTAACATCTGCATCTTTTAAGATTTTTGCCGCCCTTTCTGCTGCTGAACCCGGATTTATATGTAAAGGATTACTTACCGGTCCGCCAATAGCTGTTTCCAATGGTACAGTTGCATCTAAAAGTACTTTTCCTTTTGCATTTTCTTTAATAGTCTTTAAAGTTGCACTTTGAGCCTGTAAAGGTACGGTTAAAATTAACACATCAGCTGCAGCTGCTGCATCTTCATTAGCCATACCAACTAACTCTTTAGGATTGTGCTCTTTAATTTCCTCATTAGCTTCACCAACAACAGTTAAAGCTTTTTCTTCTTTACGAGATCCCACAATTACATCTTCACCTGCAATAGCTAAACGTTTTGCAATTCCAAGACCTTGAGGTCCTGTTCCACCAATTATACCAATTTTCATTTTTTTATCCTCCAAGGAAAGTTATTTTTTGTCATAGAGTAAACCACCGACAAAAATCATATATTCAGGTAATTTCCCATCTTTTGCATAGATGATTTTATAACCAAAAGTATCTTCAATTGTTCTGTCAACATCCCCACCAAGTGATTCAATAGAATATCTTAACTTAAATGGCATCTTACAAGGCATACCAATTGTTTTAGTGCATTTCATACATAAATTACAGTGCCCAATAAATAAACCTAAAGAATCTTCACTTTCCAATGCATATATGTCATTCATTAATTTGACTTTCATTCGCTCAAGTCTTTTTATAATAAAATTCAATTCATTAGGGGTATATGTTCTGTCTAACTCCTCTTGTGAAAAATCAAATTTAAAAGCAATTATTTTAAGTTTATTATATGAATTCCAGATTTCATCAGGGTCAAAATCAAAAGGAGGGCAACCCCAATTGTTGTCATACTGATCACATTCTTTACAGATTTCTAAAAATTTTTCTATGTCAACATATTTATCATAATATTCAGACACGTTAACATCTGCTGTGAGTTTACTTATGTTAACCATAATATTATTTAAATAAAACAGTATAATAAAAGTTTCTAAAAAAAGAAAAAGATAAGAGATTAGTTAAAATCTCTTAAGCAATTGTTATAGTTCTTCCAACTTGGTATTCGTTCCAGATAGATGTGATAATATATTTACCTGGATTTAATCTAATTAGTAAGTTAGCCATACCATTTTCATCAGTTGTTCTGTTGTAGAATACACCGTTTACATTAAATGTTATGTTTTGATTAGCTAATGGTTTACCTTGACCATCTAAAGTTTTTGCAGTGAAATTGCTGCCGTCTTGGAATTTCATGTCTAAATCTTTTGTAATTAAAGTTGGCAATACAGTAACATTATTTCCAACTGCATATTTACCATACATAGTTGTAATGATATAATCACCAGGATATAAATTAATATTTAATGTAGCAGTACCATTAATAACCTCTTTAGTGTAGAATACACCATTAATATTGAAGGTTACATTTGTACCATTAGCTGGTGTTCCATCACCATTTAATACTTTAACAACAAATTGTGATTCATTTTTGTAGTATTTTACTAAGTTTTCAGTTATTACAGTTGATAATACAGTAACATTAAATCCTAATTCTTCACCTGTTACAGAATTGAATGCAGTTAAAACATATTTTCCAGGGTTTAACCAAATACGTAATGTAGCAGTACCATTAGTAATATTTGCTTTATAGAATACACCATTAATATTGAATTTAACAGTAGTATTATCTTTTAATGCTGTACCATTGCTGTCAGTGAATTTTGCAACAAAATGAGTATCATTACGATAGAATTTAACAATATCATTAGCTAATATAGTTGGAGTTACAATTATGCTAGATTCTACAGTAGTATTTTCATAAGTAGCAGTTACTTTGTAAGATCCTGATACTAAATTAATATCCATAGATGCAACACCAGTTCCATTAGTAAGTTTTGTATAATTTCTACCATTAATATTAAATGTAATATTAGCATTTGCTATAGGATTATGACTTGAATCAGTCAAAATAGCAATAAGTTTATCAGCACTGCCATAAATTTTAACAAGTTCTGGAACATCAATTAAGAATTTAGGACCATTATTTGCTACAATAGTATTATTATTAGCCTGAACAGTTTTATCTCCTAAACCAACATTTGAAACTAAAGAATTATAAGTTACAGATCCTGCACCAGTAGTATTAACTGTGTATTCACCAGTAGTTTTAACAGTACAGTTAGTTACAGTTGCATTACCATAAGCAATTTTAACACCGGTAGTTTCAGCAATGATAGAGTCACCGCATTTGCTTGCATTACCTATATTATTACCATTAGTGATAATATCATTTTTATTTAGGGTTACAGTACTTGCACTAGATGCAACACCTGTAGTAAAGTTACCAACAAGAGTTATTTCGTTTCCAATTAAAGTTTCATTATTTCCACTTACATAAATACCATAAATGTAACTGGAGTTACCTACAACATTATTGTTGTTGTATGTAATGTTATTGGCTTTGTCACCCCAATTACTTGAGTAAATACCATATGCAACAACTGGAGATTCAACAAACACTTCATTGTCTTTTAAAATACCATTTGAATTGTCATATATTTGAATACCATCAGCATAATAGTTATCAGAATCAGAGTAAAAAGCATTTGATGCTATTGTAAAGTTTTTACCACTAATAGTAATACCGTAAACATAGGTATGACCTTTGGTACTTATATTGTTGTTTTCTATAATTGCATTATTTCCACCTTCAATGTATAAATTATGAATAGTATCATAAGCTCCACTAGCATTGTTATATTCGATAGCAATATTGTTTGAAGCTATATTTAAATTAGCAGATCCTTCAACATAAATACCTGCAGACATTACAGTAGCAGCCCAAGTAGGAGGCATATAATTTACAGGAACTGAAGGGATTTCAGCAAAAATATAATTATTTAAAATATTCACATTATCAGAATCAATTATTCTAATAATATTATTAATGCCATTGCCATTAGTTTTACCGGAATAAACAATAGTGTTGTTGTTAATAGTTAAATTAACTGCATTTTCAGCATTAATTACAAAACTGTTTTTATCAAAAGCACTATTAACTGAAAATATGTTGGCATCTATATTTGCATTAGCTCCTCTTACATCAATTGCTGATTCAACACCACTAGTGTTAGTTAAAACAATGGCAAAATTAGAAACAGAAATATTATCTGCTTTAATTACAAGGGAAATATCCTTTAAAATAGCTTTTTCACCAATTAAATTGATTTTTTTATCAATAGTAAGGGTACTTAAATTAAGTCCACTGAAATTACCTGCAAATATTAAATCAGAAAATGTAATATCATTATTTAAAACACCATCTTTCCCAAAGTAAGTGAAAAAGGTATCATTTGTAACAGTGTTACCAGTTACAGTGAAAGTAGTGTTAATAGTTTTATTAGCATATTTTTTATCACCAAAGTAAACTACAGTAGCATTAGTATTTCCTGTAGCTAAATTTGGTATAGCAATAGTAGTTTTACCACTAACAAGTTTTCCATTGTAAGTTTTATTGCCAATAGTTATATTTACATCACCAGTTGCATCTTCAGGTAAAGTTATAACTGCAGAAACATTATTTCCATAGAATACAGCAGGTGCATCTATAGTCATGTTATACACAGAAATTTTATTTACATTAAATACAAATGGGGTGGAATTAGTTCCATTATAACTTGCAATTATACTATGTTTACCAATTTCTAAGTTTGTAAAAATTACACTTGCACTACCATTAGCAATAACTCCAGATTGATTGATTTTATTATCTAAACTGAATTTAATATTACCAGTAGTAGTATTTGGAATTATTTTAGCTTCGACAGTTGCATTTTCACCATAAGTGATATCTTTAGCTGTAACATCTATAGATATATCATTAGTTGCTTCACTTACAACTGCATTATCATCATAAGATGATAATACACTAACATCATCAGTTGTGTTATCAGCAGCAGAAACTGCTGAAAGTGAAAGAGCAACTATAGCAACAAGAAGAAAAACAAGTATCTTTTTATTCATAATTAATCTCTCCATTATATATAAGAATATTCTTAGCATCCATATTATGCCATTTATCCAACTATATGAATGCATATAATATATATTTGCTCTAATACAATATAATCCTTTTGAAGATAAAAACAAATAATATCGCCTATACTTCAATATAACAGTATTATTAAAGTTAAAAAGAAAAAAAAGTAAAGAAGAATTTAAAATCTTCTTTTTTAAGCAATTGTAATATTGTTTCCAACTTGGTATTCGTTCCAGATAGAAGTAATGA